>Ga0307378_10008159_pt1 | contig 13959 bp, 12 predicted proteins | sample UN1MG_FD_202238 | JGI IMG/M metagenome (GOLD analysis project Ga0307378, IMG submission 202238) | Soil microbial communities from Risofladan, Vaasa, Finland - UN-1 | ecosystem: Environmental > Terrestrial > Soil > Coastal area > Acid sulfate soil | place: Finland: Risofladan, Vaasa | collected... | reverse complement strand
TAAAATTCCTGATTTTCAAAATATTTTATGAAAAGATTATCTATCCCTCCCATCAAACTCCAGCTCATTTTAAAATTAAAAGGGCTGTTTATGTTGGGAATAATTGCTTCTTCTTTTAATTTTTTTTAGACTTCTCCAATACAGCTAAATAGCTGTCAATTCTATTAAAAAGAATAATTATTGAGAGACTGCCTATCAGATATTGAACCGTCAACGATAAAATGATCACCATATTGACTCTTACGATAGGTAGTACAATACTCATCAATAAATAGATCTTCTCTATTCATAAGCCTTCTCGCCTTTATAGTAAACAGATATGGATAGACGTCTAAATGGTAGTGTTTGATTATCTTAAACTCCAATGTTCTATAAGCCTGGGAATTATTTTCGCTCCAATCAGTTGGCGACTTCCATACCGGGATTTGGAAAGAAAGAGACCTTCCAAATATTTTTTAATAAATCTTTGGCGTTAAATTCAGCCTCCTCAAAGATTGGTGCCCGATCTAGTACATCTTCTCTTAAAGCTACCAAAATTCTCTTTTTTCTGTTATTTTTTAAGTCTTCTCATTATGCATATCCTAATAAATGAGGGATAAGCATGGTAATATAAGGGAAATAGCTAATAATTAATAAAGTAGCAAGGAGGCAAATCAAAAATGGGATAAGTTGTTTCATCACACTTTCAAGGGGAATATTACTTAAACTACATCCTACAAACAAGCACATTCCTACAGGGGGTGTAATCATCCCAATAGCTATGTTAGCCTCTATTAAAATTGCGATGTGTATGGGTTCCATGCCAAGAGAAACACCTACCGGCACTAGTATAGGCAATAAAATAATAATAGCCGGAAGACCATCCATTATCATCCCTAAAAGTAAAAAAAGAATATTAACAAACAAAACAAAAATAATCCAATTAGGAGCATAGGTGATAATAAAATTAGCAATTTTTTGAGGGATTTGATCATATGTTAATACAAAAGATAAAATACCTGTCGCTGACAAGAGTATTAATACCTGCCCTGATAATTTACACGTATGCAATAAAATATTAGGAAAATTTTTTAGTTTGATTTCCTTATATATAAAAAATGAAACTATAAATCCATAAACAACTGCAATAGCGGAAGCTTCAGTAGGGGTGAAAACTCCACCTAATATTCCGCCAAGAATGATTAATGGCATTATTAACGCAAGTATTCCATCCTTGAAAACTTGTATTTTTTTCTGAAAGGTTACCTTTGGGGCCTTAGCTATATTTAACTTTTTAGCAAAATAGTAACACAAGATACATAATACGAGAGCATTAAGAGCACCCGGAAGAAAACCCGCTGCAAAAAGACCACCAATTGAAATATTAGCTACAACCCCCATTATAATTAAATCAATAGAAGGAGGAATTAACGTTGAGGTTGCTCCAGCAGAAAGCAGCAGAACTGTGGAAAAATCCACTGGATATCCATTCCTCTTCATCTCTGGTAATGTAACAGATCCAATAGCTACTGTATTAGCACTGGAGGAACCACTGACTCCAGAAAAGAACATAGTTGAAATAACAGAAACTATTCCCAATCCGCCTGGGAATTGGCCAACAAATACATTGAAAATATTTATTATTCTTCTGGCGATACCGCCATTTGCCATAATGCTACCTGCAAAAATAAAAAGAGGGATGCATAACAATGTAAAAGAATTCAAACCTTGAAACATTTTCTGTGGTAATGTGATTAATAAATCAGGAGAAAGCACAAAAAGACCTACTCCTCCTGCAATGGCCAAGGTTAGAGCTATTGGAGTTGAAATAAAAATCATAAAAAGTAAAGTTAATATAACTATTAGACCCATAATTATCTCCTTATTCTAATCGCTATTAAACGTATCTCCATATTTTTTATTTTTTAGAAAGCTCGTGTAGAAATTAATTATATTATAATATAACATGATTCCTCCCCCAACAGGGATAGCCGCATAAACAAACACCATAGGCAAATTAATAGTACTAGAGTAGATATCTTTCCCCATATAGGCATATTTAAATCCCCATATAATCATGACCAGGAATATTATATTAAGAACTGCAAAAATAAAAATATTAATGATTTTCCTAAATAAAAACGGGAGCTTCTTAAAAACAAAAACCAAAGCAATGTGGGCTTTTAACTTAAAACAATAACCAGCGGTAAGCATTCCAAACCATAACAATAAATACCTGACTAATTCTTCGGACCATGAAAGGGAAGTTCTTAAAACATACCTTGCAACCACCTGAGAAAAGCATAACACTACCAATATTACCAATATTAATGATATTGCTATTTCTAATAAATAATATCTTAAGTCTAATAATTTTTTCATATATATACCTCTTCATAAATAATTCAGGGATACCAGTTGTTTTCAGTACCCCTGAATTGAGTGATGAAATAATTAATAATTAATTATTTCATTAATGTACTCTAAACCACCAACATTATCGGCGTATTTTGCATAAACTGATTTTGTAGCTTCCCGAAAAATAGAAACATCTACATCAAAAATTTTAACACCATGTTCGGTTTCAAGTTTATTTCTGGCATCTGTCTCTTGTTGTTCCATTACTCCTCTTTCATAACTGACAGCTTCTTTCCCGGCCCTTATTATCAGATCTTTTTGATTATCTGTCAGTTTATCAAAAATAGTCTTGCTGAAGATAAAGGGAACTGAATAATAAATGTGTCCCGTCAAAGAAACATATTTTGCAACTTCATAAAATTTTTCAACTAACAAATCAATCATGTCACATTCACCACCATCAATTACACCCTGCTGTAAAGCAGTATAAACCTCTCCCCAAGACATTGTAGTAGCTTGAGCACCCAGAGCGTTAAATGTATCTAGAAAAATCGGGGAACCCAGGGTTCGTATTTTTAGTCCTTTCAAATCGTCTGGAACCAATACAGGCCTTACTTTATTATATTCGTTTCTAACTCCTCCAAAAAAATATCCAAGTACAACACAATTCACTTTGTCTTCGATCATTTTAATAATCCTTTCTCCTGGAGCCCCATCCTCAACCCTATAGAGATGATTTACATCTTTAAAAAGGAAGGGAAAATTAAAGATATCCGCTTCTGGAACAAATTGTAGACAAGATGAGACGCTTCCGGCAATACTACCCGTTTTTACAAGTTCTGCACAATTCTGCTCCGTTCCAAGCTGTTCTGAGGGGAAAATTTGAACGTCAAACTGTCCAGGGGCTTCTTTTTCTAAAATCTCCTGAAATTTCATACAAGCCAATTGAAAAGGATGGTTCGATGGTCCATTGTGAGCTAATTTAAGTACAATTTTTTCTGCACCTCCCCCAGCCATAACAAGGAATAATCCCACAGTCATAATTAATAAGACTGCAATAACCACGATATTCCATTTTTTTATACTTTTCATACTTCTTTAACCTCCAAAAATAATATTTTCTCAGATTTAAAACCTATATTCACTTCCACTTATTACTGACCCGGCGATAATACATCATAAAGATGCATAACTTATATCAGGATCTTCAAAATATTTCACAATTCTCTCTGGTTGAGTAACCCAAGATAATTCTCAGCAGCCGTCCTAATATGCTTCTTTGTACGCACAGGTACCTTTGCGCTGATCTCTTGTTTTACATCTGCATTTTCCTTCTTTCTTTCTTCCTTTCTTTTCCCCCTTTCTTTTGGTTTACCGATTAGCCGGTTTCCCAGTTAACCAGTTTTTCAGTCAATTCATTAATTAATTTATTGACTAATTTTTAATTCTCTTAAAATCAGATAATCTTTATAACACTGACATACAATTATTTCTTATTATTTCTTAATTGATCACTCCTTCCCTATATAGGCGAGACACCTGTCCTATGTTTTATTTTGAATTTTTGTAGGGGTCGGATTTATCCGACTCGGGTTTTTAGTAATTTTTTATTTTTCATATTACTCCTTGTAGGGACGTATTACAATACACCCTCGCTTTTTCTTAACAATTATTCTTTGTAGGATTTATCCTACCCGCCTTTTGTGGGCACAATTCAGTGTGCCCCTCCACTTCCACTAATTAAATTAAATAGAAGTCTGCGGTTTGGCAGTCATAGCATTGTATGAGATTGCTTCGCCTACTTTCAGCAGACTCGCAATAACAATGTTTTAGATCCAGAACTTTGCGTCCTATCCTTTCGGATAGCTTGCCCTTTTCAACTTTTATAATCGTCCGGCCGTTTACCTCTCTCATCCGAGGTCAATCAGTTAATAGAGACGGCACAACCGTAGTGTCATGTATGCACTAAAACTTTGAAGTTAGCGTATAAGAATCATTTTTTCGTTTCTGGGATAAAGCGCTTCAATTCCACGTTCTGTAACAAGTGCGTTATCTTCAAGATTTATCATTAATCTTTTTCCCCAATCAGGAATCCAGGAATGTATATTAAACTCAAACGCAATCAGATTATTTGGTTGAACTTTCAGATGAGCACGATTTTTTCTGAAAGGCGCCACCGAAGGGCCAACAGCAACCTCACTGTTACCTGTATTTCCGACACAGTGACAATCTATTGAAAAACCTGTTTTCTCTGAATCACCAAGTGAAGCAATTATATCCTTGTCCTTAGCTGTATCAGTAAAAGGTGTGTTAACAAAACCCGCATCTTCAATGGCTTTATTGACTTTCTTCAGTGTCTCTAAGGCGGTTAGGCCAGACTTTATGGTTTTTCGGATAATCTCACGGGCTTTCAATGCTTGATCCCACGCGTGTTGAACACCTACTGGAAGTCTCTTTTCTCCCTCACGCAAGATATATGCCCATCTCTTATAATCCGTACCAAAGTTCAAATAAGTAAAGCCCCAGTCCCACTTTATCATATCTCCCCGATGGAAAACGTAATCGGGGTCATCCCACTCGGAGGAGTCAGAGACATAGGAATGCTGGATTTGCGGAAGCGGATCGATTCCATAATGATAGTTCTCTATTCCTTTGTCTAATAGCCAGCCCTGGGCATACCAGCCAATATCCTCTCTCGTTGTAACTCCTGGAATGATACTTTTAAAGGCGGATTCCATCAAATCACGCTGTATTTTACAGGCTTTGGCAAAGAGTATAATTTCGCTCTGTACTCTCCTGACCCGGAAATTCGTTAGAACATTTTCTGAAGATACAAGTTTTTTTATATTTTTATCACCAAGCATTTTGCATAGCTTAAAATATCCAGTGTAAGATAGACCATCAGCATGGGAGAGCCATTCTGACATATTTACTGCAATACGTTTTGGGTTTCGTTCTGCTATGTGCTTTGTGAAATCGCTTTCCTCACCGATTATGTCGTATATTGATTTATCGGCAATTTCAGCAAAACTTACCCCAAAAAGCGCTCTTTCAATTCTGTCACCACCGCGGTCTGTAAAAACGAAATATCCCATGTTCGCACCAAGATCCAATCCAAACGGATCCGGATCACCTCTTTTTATCACATGAATCCACATGTCTATGCCATTGTCCCTCATAGCCCCGGGCATAATGAAATCAAACTTGTCTCGACGCACAAGATTCAACATCTCATAACGGTAGCGCGCTTCCTCTGCTTTTGCATTAAATATAAAATTTGACATATATTTTTCCTTTCTTTTATTTTTTATAAAAAGCCAAGCCCTCATCATCTAATATCATTTTTCTATAATGTACCACGCACTTTAGGATCTAAAAAATCCCTTAAAAAATCACCAAATAGATTGGCACCTATTACTAAACAACAAATAACTAATCCTGGATAGGTGGCCAACCACCATTGGGTTAAAATAAATTGCCGCCCTTCATTGACTAAAAGTCCCAATTCAGGGGTGGGCGGCTTAGCCCCTAACCCTATGAAGCTCAATCCCGCAAGTGTTAAAACAATGGCTCCTGTATCCAAAGTCATCTGAACAGTTGTCGGTCTGATACAATTCGGTAGAATATGTCGAAATATTATTTCCATTTTATTGACACCTAAAGAACGTGCAGCGTGAACGTACAATCTATTTTTCGCCGACAGCACCTCACCTCTTATTATTCGAGCATAGCCTGGCCACCAGGTAATAATCACTGCAAACATCGCCGATTTGATACTTGGCCCCAAAGCTAAATTTATCGCCATAGCAAGGATTAAAGGGGGAAATGCTAAAAAAATATCAACAACCCGCATTACTAGTTCATCAAAAAGACCACCCATATATCCCGCGATAGCTCCTGAAATAATTCCTATGGTTGAAGAAAACAGTAAAACACTAATACTAGCCTGTAGAGATATTCGTATGCCAAACAGCACTCTACTAAATAAATCGCGCCCAAATACATCAGTTCCAAAAAGATGATCTGCACTTGGCGGGCTCATTCGCAGCCCGATATTAAACTCAATAGGGGAATAAGGCGCAATAAAGGGTGCAAATATACCTAATAAAACAATTACAATTAGAATTATTAAACCTATCAATCCAAGAGGATTTCGTTTGAAGCCATTTTTTATCTGTCTTATAACAGCGTTTCTTCTCTCAGTATTCATCTTTGATTTACCATCCTAATATGAGATACGTGGATCTAAATAGCAATAAAGTATATCAGCAAAAAGATTAGATACCATAAAGACAAATGTTATAACAAGTGTACCACCCATTACCATGGGAAAATCACGAATTAAAATCCCCTGAAAAATCAAATAACCCAGCCCTCCCCAGGAAAAAATACTTTCCACAAGAATTGTTCCTCCTAACAACATTCCTATTTGCATACTAAACATGGTCATCGGCGCACTGAAGGCATTTTTTAATGCGTGAATCCACACTACTCTTTTTTCACTTAAGCCCTTTGCTCTTGCAACGATTATATAGTCCATCTGGAGAACTTCTATCATACTATTTTGAGTCAAACGAGAAATGAAAGCCAATTCAGGAAGAGCCAAAATGAAAGAAGGAAGTAAAAGATGAACAAAAGCATCTTTAAAAAGATTAAAATCTCTCATAAAGATAGCGTCTAAAGTATAAAGACCTGTAACATTAGGTGGCGGGATCAATCCCATAGAAAGACGACCACCAAAAGGAAGAATATTTAATTTTCCATAAAGAAACATCTGGGCTATCAATCCTATCCAAAAAACAGGCATTCCCATTCCTAAAGCCGTTATAAATCGGCTAAAAATATCCACCAACTTACCCGGTTTTAAAGCAGAAAAGACACCAAGGGGTACCCCAAAAAAAATTACCCATAGCATTGCTCCCAAGACTAATTCAAAACTGGCTGGAACATACACTTTTAATTCAGATGCAACAGGCTTCCTGGTTAAAACTGAGGTCCCGAGTTTCCCTCTAAAAATGTTATTTATATAAGTAAGGTATTGAATGTGTAATGGTTTATCCAACCCCAACTGTCGTCTAACGCTTTCGACTTGCTCCGGTTTAGCACGAATCCCTGCAGCTGTTCTTGCGGGATCTCCAGGAAGTTTATACATAATCATGAAAAGAAGAATGGATATTCCCACCATTATAAATACCATAAATAACAGACGTCGTATAATAAATTTCAGCATATACCTCTCCACAATATACCTTTTACTCCTTCCTGACAGGAAGGAGTAAAAGGTATTTGGTTAATTATGGCTTTTCATCTAAATAAATATCATATGCAAAAATGCATTCATGATTGACTGGGTTGTATCTATAACCATTAACATAATTTCGCATAGCAATTATGTATTTCGGGTTACTTATGAATATTGACGGTACATCCTCAGCAATGATTTTCTGTATCTCTTTATAGTCCATCTCTCTTTTAACTAAATCCATCTCGACAATACCCGAATCAAGCAGTTCATCTACTTTTGGATTTTGATACCATGAAGCATTACTACCTGTTCCTCGGGACTCGCTATGGTAAATATCCCGCAATCCCGAATCGGGATCCGCTGAATTACTGTAAAAATGTTCTACATAGATATCCGGCTCACTGTTTTCATCCTGTTCCATATCAAACATGTAGTCCCATGTCATGCCCATAAGATCAACAGTAATCCCCAATTCCGCTAAATTAGACTGAAACAATACAGCAGTTCTTTGATCCTGCTCGCCTATCCCAGTATATGCAAGTTTGAAAGTAAACCCTCCATTCGGATAACCGGCTTCAGCCAGAAGAGCTTTTGCTTTTGCCATATCCTGATGCGTTATAGGCAAGGTATTATTATGAAATATCATTGAGGATGAAATGGGACCCTGAGCTTGGGTGCCAGATCCTCCAAGAACTATAGCAATATGTGCATCGTAGTCGTATGCCAAAGCCAAAGCTTTTCTAACTCTAATATCATCAAGAGGTTTGTGGGTTGTCCTAAGATGGAAATAGTCTTCAATAAAGGTAGTTCCTTCTGCTAATTTAATATCCGAATTATCTCTAAAAGCATTCAGATCATCCGGTGACGGATCCATAATTATATCAACATCTCCTTTTTCCAGCAGTAATCTCTGAGTTGAAGATTCCTTGATATATTGCCAAATTACTTTTTCTACATGATTTCCCTCCCATCCTTTCCAGTAATTATCATATTTAGAAAAAATCGCCTGCTGTTCAGGAGCAAAGGATGTTAACACATAAGGGCCGCTTCCCAATTCATGATTTGCTAAATAAGTCATTGCATAATCATTATCACTAATATTCGCTTTTACACCTTCTTCACTTATGATATACATTTTTGGAATGATCTTAATAAATGGAATGGATGCTTCTGACAGAAAAAATTTAACAGTATAATCATCTACCACCTCGACTCTATATAAACTTCCAAACTCATAAGCTATTCCTTGATCGATCTCTCTCATTCGATCAAAAGTAAACTTTACATCGGAAGCTGTTAGATCTGTTCCATCATGGAATGTGATGTTCTGGTTTAGAGTAAAAGTAAAAACTTTTCCGTTCTCCAAGGTGCTCCATTTCGAAGCTATCCATGGTTCTAATTCATTAGTAGATGGATTAAAACGAAGTAATGCTTCATACGATAGAGCCATAGTCCTTTCGACTGTTGTATTATCTGCAAAAACAGAGTCGAATGAGCTGGGATATTCATTTTCAGCTATAACCAGAGTATTGGAAAAATCCTGATCAGCTGAAGCAAATACATAATTCACAAAACAAAATACTATAATCAACATTAACATTACTAAAATATATAACAATTTTTTCATTTTAATTATTACCCTCCTTAATATTTAATATTACACTTCTGGATACGGTTTTACCACCGAAAAGTAAATACGATAAAACCAATTTCTTTTTCTTTTCATAAACCACCTCCCAAAAAATAATTTGACACTAATTTATCACTTTTCAGTTTCATTTAGAAATAAAAGCCTCTATTCTATACCCCATTCAGGGTTAATTTTATTTTTAGAAAACAATACTTTTCCATCTAGAATTATTGTTGTAGAGAGAAGTACAACATCTGAATGGATTGGGCATTCACCAACTGAGCCTTTGAAAGCAGGGTCCTGATTACCAAACCCACAGGTTGCCGCACCGTATACATGTTCCGTTTCAGACATACTGTTACCAGGTTTAGCAATGGGGTTTAATCCTAAAGTAAAATGACACATAGCAAAAGCAGCCGGATGTTTTACCGATTCCAAAGCAGCTTTAAAGTTTGCAGCATCCATTCCACCTTCTATTGATTTTATAATTCCTTTTTCGATTTTTAACGTAATAGGTTGATCAACCAGTTTACTACCAGGGTCTATAGCACCATCAACAACCAATACACCATTAATGGTATCTTCCACAGGAGCAATATTAACATCAATACCAGGGAAAAAATCAAGTTCCCCTGGTTTGTCGGCTACACCATCTCCAACATCAACAGGACGACCTTTAAAAGAGAAAGATATATCTGTTCCTATTTCACTAGTTACATGACAGATATCTGTTTTTTGCCAGAGCTCTACAATCTTTTTCGCCTGAATAACAAGAGCGGGATAGTCCACATCTACAATACCATTGATTGCAAAATCTTCCATACCTCTTGGCATGGCAGAGATAATTCGTGTTCCCTTTTCTCTGGCAATCCTTGTTGCTTCTTTTTCACAAAACATCGTTTCACAAATTCCAATAACTACATCAGCTCCCTTAAGGGCACCAGCTGCAACAGTACTAAGCTCACTCATATCCGTATGTGAAAGTTTTTCAATAAAAAGCAGATTACCCTTCGCTCCAACATTAATAACCGCTGATAAACATGCCATGGCTATATCTACATCCGTCCAGGTATCAGCTAAAATCAGTACATTTTCATTTGGCCTCACTTTAGCCAATTTTTGAACAGCAATCTGTCCAAATTTACTCCATCTCATTACAGACATTTTTTTCCTCCAATTTCTATAAAATATTTTTATTACAGGCAACATAATGCTCACTTGTTACTTCACGAAATTCTGGTTTTTTGTTTTGGCATAATTCAGTTACATCAGGACATCTAGTATGGAAATAACAACCAGATGGTGGATTTACAGGGCTTGGTATTTCGCCTTTTAATATAATTCGATTACTTGACAGAGAACCTTCCGGATTCACTTCTGGAATAGAAGATATTAAAGCCTTGGTATATGGATGTAAAGGATTTTCAATTAAATCTTCTTTTTGGGCAAGTTCTACAATTTGCCCAAGATACATCACTGCAATTCGGTCACCTATATGATTTATCATACTAAGATCGTGAGAAATAAATAAGTAAGCCAATTTAAACTCGTTCTGAATCTTTTTTAATAAATTTACAATCTGCGCTTGTATAGATGCATCCAAAGAAGCGATTGCTTCATCACAGACAATTAAATCTGGATTTAAGACTAATGCTCTTACTATACAGGCTCTCTGTCTTTCTCCCCCCGATAATTGATGTGGATAACGATTATATTTATCCGGTTTTAATTCCACTACTTCCATTAGAGATTCAACCTTTTTTTTCTGCAAACTCGCTGTTTCCTTACTAAAAATCCTTAACGGTTCTCTCATAGAAGCTCCAATTGTCATTCTAGGATTTAATGAAGCATAGGGATCTTGGAAAACCATCTGCATCCTTTTTCTATAAGGCAGCATCTCTTTTTCTGATAAGTCAGTTATATCTTCATCATTAAAATAGATCTTTCCACTAGAAGGTTCATATAATTTCATAATTGTCCAGGCAGTTGTTGTTTTTCCGCTTCCGCTTTCTCCTATAAACCCCAGAGTCTCACCTTTAAAAACATCAAAGCTAACTCCATCAACTGCTTTAACTATTCTTTTATTAAGAATATTGAACTTGCTCTTTTTAAGAATAAAATGTTTCTTTAGATCAACAACTTTAAGAAGGACTTCTTTGTTTTTAATCACACGCACTCCTTATTTTCTTCCAATGAAAGCACGCCACATATCTCTCTTCTCCATCGATTTTTTCTAATTCCGGATTTTTCTCCAAGCATAAAGAGTTAGCATATTTGCAACGGGAGGAAAATGGACATTTTGCTCCTGGAATTATTTTTAATAAATCAGGGGAAGAACCAGGGATAGAAATTAGCTTACTTTCTCCGCCTTTTTTTATCCTTGGTATAGACCTCAGTAACGCCCTCGTGTAGGGGTGATAGGGCTCATTTAAAATATCTTTTACCATACCCCCCTCAACGATATAACCAGCATACATCACGTTAATATTTTTCGCTATTTCTGAAATGACCCCAAGATCGTGGGAGATCCATATGATAGCCATATTTCTGCGAACTTGAAGGTCTTTCATCATATCCATTATTTGCGCTTGTATTGTAACATCGAGAGCAGTTGTCGGTTCATCGGCAATTAACAGTTTTGGATTACAAGAAATTGCCATTGCGATCATTATCCGTTGTCTCATTCCACCGGAAAATTGATGTGGGTATCGATGTAATTGTGCTTCTGCATCAGGGATTCCTACTTCCTCTAGCAAATCGATAGCACGCCCCTTTGCCTTTTTACTATTGAAGCCAAGGTGTAGTACTATTGTTTCCATTAATTGAAATCCAATTGTAAATACAGGGTTTAATGAAACCATGGGATCCTGGAAGATCATAGCAATCTCTTTACCCCTTATCCTATTTATTTCTCTGTTAGAAAGTTCTAATAAATTGGACTTTTCAAATAAAACCTGACCTTCTATAATTTCTCCAAATGGTTTCTGTATTAATTTTAATATCGAGAGAGCATGAGCACTCTTTCCACTGCCACTTTCTCCAACAACCCCTAATACTTCACCTCTATTTAAGGAGTAGGAAATACCATTAACAGCTTTTACCGAACCTTCTGCTATATAATATCTTGTTACAAGATTGTTAATTTCTAATAGTTTATTATCCTCTTTATTCATTGGTTAATCTACTTTAAACCTAAATCGCAATTTATCCCTCTTGTCCATATTATTAATCGGTAGAGTCTGAAAGATAAATCTTCTCATGCACATTGTCCTTTTAAAACCCGCCAACAAAAGATGATATCAGAGATCTTTCCGTAGCTGAATGGCATAAAGTAATACTATGAGTGGAAACATATGATATATCCGCGATTCCAACCGCCTAGCTAATCTTACTCCCACATTCACTCCAAGATTATGTTTATATCGACGGATCTGGAGCTAATTCTTCTTGTAATTCGAGTTCATATAGCACAAGAAGGACCCATCTCAAGCAGCCACGATAACGATGCAATCAACAACAATGTCAAACAGCTTTAGCCTATTATTTTTTGCCACCCTTCATAAAATTGCTTGAGACCTACCTCCGGAGCAACCTCTTCAACTTCATACTCAAGAGCAACGTCACCTTCATACCCGACGGCGTCAAGTTGCTCCATGATCCATGGGAAGTCAATTTCTCCCTCTCCCATCATCGTAAATCCATATTCTCCACTAGGAGTAGGCGCACCATCTTTAAAATGACAATGGACGATATGTTTCTTCATTATCTCTAATGCAACACGATAGTCAGTTTTCGCATGATGTATGAGGTTGTGAGGCTCATACAGCACGCCAAAGAAAGGTGATCCCACTTTCTCCGCTAGTTCTACACACAGCTCAGGTTGTCCTGAGAGGCCGGCGCTATGATTCTCGAGGCCCATATAAACATTTTTCTCGGCTGCGTACTCAGCACTTTTCTGGAACCAGGGTACGATCTTATCAAGTGTTCTGGGATCATCATTGCCCGCCGCTACACGAATAGAGCGTGCCCCAAAAAAAACGGCAAGATCAATAGCTCGATACACCTGATCCAGTTCCATTTTCTGTTCAGCAGGATCATCGCTGGAAAAGCCACAGCTAGTGAACCTTTCCGGATTCTGAACTGTCCACCCGTGATAGACCCACTGAGCATTTCGCCCATTTTGCCCACCTCCAACGTATGTTCCCAGATTTGCAATCTGCAAGCCGTGCGCCTCAACGTCAGCCTTGATGGTTGCAGGGTCACACTCATCTGGGAATAAGGAGAGATGGGGTAATTTCTCCAAAAGATCGACTTTTTTGTACCCTGCAGCTGCAATAATTTCGAAGGCTTTATCTGGGGAATGGTGGATCAACGCAATACTACAAGTTGAAATGCTTACCTTGGCCATAGTTTAAATCTCCTTTTTTTTATTAAAACTCATTTATAACTACTTCGTAATTCGGGGATTGATAGGCGGCTCTTTCTTACCATCTCATATATATAAGATCTGGCAAATTAACGCCTATCCTTAAATCCCTCCGGTAATTATATTTTCATTCTCTAATTATTATATTACATAGACAAAACATTTTTAATGTCCAATATTTTATTTTCCGTATTACGGGAAATGTTTTTCCTTTTTAATTGTATAATATTTAACTTGTAAAGTCAATATTTGTTTGAGTTCAATACATTTGCACCATTGAAGTATCTTTTAGGTTACCCTGTTTAGTAGTACTTAGCAGGG
>Ga0307378_10008156_pt1 | contig 13963 bp, 8 predicted proteins | sample UN1MG_FD_202238 | JGI IMG/M metagenome (GOLD analysis project Ga0307378, IMG submission 202238) | Soil microbial communities from Risofladan, Vaasa, Finland - UN-1 | ecosystem: Environmental > Terrestrial > Soil > Coastal area > Acid sulfate soil | place: Finland: Risofladan, Vaasa | collected... | reverse complement strand
CGGCCCCGAACGCCTCCACCTGCTCGCGCATCTGCTGGATCAGGTCGGGGCCGGAGACGTTCCTGTAGCCGGGATAGTTCTCGATACGCTCGGTCAGCAGGATTTGCCCGCCGGGCAGGTTGTTCTTCTCGACCACCAGCGTGTTGTAGCGGTCGCGCGCGGCGTAGAGGGCCGCCGACAGGCCCGCCGGCCCGCCGCCGATCACTATGACGTCGCGCGCGCCTTGCTCGCTCATGTTCGCTTGGGCCGGCATCACTTCTCCCGCATCGCCTCTGCGATGTACTTCTCCGCCGCGGGAACCTGCTTGACGATCTCCTCGCGGCTGCTGGACTCGATCTTCAGCTCGCCGGCGGTGTTCATCCTCAGCAGCAGCCCCTTGGCGTCCACCCACCATTCGGTGGCCAGCTCTTCGTTGGCGCCGACCACGTCCGTGGCGTGGACGGCGTCCACGCGCCGGACGCCGAGGGATATCTTCTGCGGCCCGATCACGGTTATGGTCCGCAGCTCGAAGTCGTTGATCTCGCTGGAGTACGTGCCGAAGGCGTAGGCGGCGGGCTTGCCCATGTCCAGCAGGCGCGGCAGGACCATCCCGATGGCCCGCGGCAGATACGGCAGGCGCGTCTCGCGCGGCTGGTTGGGGTCGCGGGGGATGGTCTTCTTGATGACGCGGTCGTGCTGGCCCTTTTCCATGAACGTGCAGACGATCAGGTCATGCTGCTTAACGCCGTCCTCGCGAAGCAACCTCGCGCGACCGCCCTCGCCGATCTGAAGCGCCTCCTGCCAGCGCTCGAACCGCCCGTCGGGCGTCGAGAACAGCGTGCGCCACTGAAGCCGCAGGGCGGCGTCCGGCAGCTTCATCATGGTCCACGTGCGAACCAGCAGGCCCTCGCCGCTGGGCTGGCCCGTGGGAAGCTGCTGGCGATCGCGCTTCTCGGTCTGGATCATCCATCCGACCGGCTTGCCTTTCAGGGAGATCAGGAACCACTGGGGCTGGTCGGCGACCGGCATCTTCTGCTTCGCGATCCGCGCCAGGAACTGCCGGCCGCGGTGCAGGTTGGCCGTCTCGGCAGCCAGCGTCTTCAGCGGGTCGGACAGCTCGACGGTCTTGAGCACAGTCTCGTGAATCTTCTCCAACTCCCGGCGGGCGGAGGTCGGGCCGGAGATCGTAAGGATAAGGAACCGGCCCGGCAGGGCGAATATCCACACCTGGCGCCGCCACATGCGCACCACGCCGCCGGTGACGCCCCGCACGTCAATGGCGCCCTTTCCGGCGACCTGGATGACCTCGGCCGAATCGACCTGGAACCTCTCGTCGGCGCGGAGCTTGGCGGCCAGCGCCTTGGCGTACTCCTTCAGGTCCACCTGCGGCTTTTTCTCCACCAGGCGGATGACGCTGAGCGTCCAGGCGATGGCCCTGGTGTTCGCGTCGCGGTAGATCCAGCTCACCAGGCGCGACGGCGACGCTTCCCGCCGCTGCTCGGTGGCAAGCGGCGGGCGAAGCGAAAAACCGTTGAGCTTGTCGGTGTAGCGCCGCGGCGAAAGCTGGACTTCTCCCTGGCCCGCTGCGTGGGCCGACAGCAGCAGCACAACCAAGGCCGCTCCGACTGCTTTGAGCATGTGGAATCTCATTCGATGATCTCGTTCCATCGCCTCGTTCGCCGATGTGGGCTCCGCACCCGCGCGATCCTTTCGCGCCGATACGAGTTGCGCCCATCTTACGCCGTTCGGCAAAAGCACTTCAAGAGCGTTCTGGCGGGCTTGGGACCGGGAGGAGTCCACGAATGGCACGAATCTCACGAAGGAGGGGCGAATGGGGAGAGGGCGTCCACAGATTACGCAGATTGCACAGAGAGCAACCGAACGGGCGCCCAAAGCCGGCCCCATGGCCATCGCCCGGCATTAGACCAGGACGCTCAGGCAGGCCCCTCGGACAGTGGAACTCAGGACGCCCGCCCACGGCCGACGTGACCCTGACGGCGGGCAAACATACGATCACGCTGACAGTCACGAACGACGCCAAACCCCCGGAGACCTCCACGGACGAGGTCACCGTCACCGTGGAGCCAAAGAAACAAGCAGAGCCGACAGGCCAGCAAACCAGCCTGTCCCCTATAGCCCTCGTTGAAGCGGGGACTACTTCTTTCGCCGCCGGACCAGCATGCCCAAGCCGCCGAGGGCGAGCAAGGACATCGTCGCTGGCTCTGGGACGGCTTGCGCAGTGATCAGGACGGAGGCCATGGAGTCGGCGGCTTCGTGAAAGGTGAAACCGACGGCTCCAAAGTCCAGCGGCCCGGCCTGTTCATCCGCCCCGCCGAAGGCCATCGGTAAGCCCGCCAGGCGAAATCTTCGGAACCCGCCTGGGTCGAGACTTAGAAGATCATAGGTATCGCCTGGTTGGAGATAGATCGGATCGTCGAAATAACCGCCCAGGGCCTGATTGTACACGAGCAGTGAGATGGGCGTTTCGCTGTCCGGGCCCGGGAGCAGCACGATGCTCGAGAAGGCGGGACCTTCAACGACGAACTCGCGGTAGACGGCTGCTATCGGCTCGGTCGGAGCAAGGTAGAGAGGTCGGGTAATCCCCGCGCCGATGCTTCCGAAGGACAGGTCGACCCTCATCTGTTGCGTGGGGGATAAGTCGACAGGGACGTACTCGTATCCCGGACCGGTCAGCAGATTCACGGGCTCTGCCAGATAGATGGCCTCGGCGTCGTCGGCACAGGTCACGCGAAACACTGCTCTGGCGATGTCGAAGCCCTGTTGGCGAAAACGGATGTGCTTTACCGTCTTGCCGCCAAGCGAGTCGCCTTCGCTGATCACGCGTGTCAGCGAGCTGTCGATAAACGAGTGCACGTAAAGTCCGTTGACCGTATTCTGCGGATTCCCGGTGCGCCCGATGAACGCCATGGAAAATGTTGTATCCAGGGCTATCGTGTAGAACTCCACGAAGGCGCTTCCGGCGCCTGGCGCCACGGTGCTCGTATCGGCCACCTTGACAATGTTGGTGGCACTGAGGTCCTTTGCGTAGATTCCGCTCGAATTCGTCCCGCGGGCTGCAAAGGCTACTACCGTGTCGGAGATGGCCGTTTCGTGGAACTCGATGAATTGGCCGTTCTCGCCTGGCGGCGGCGTGGGAATCGCAGTGCTCAAAGTGTCGGCGATCGCCTGGGGGGCGGTCCCTGGTCGTGCGGTATAGACGCCTTCTTCGATCGAGCCGAGTGTGGATGTTCGGCCCCCGAGAAAAGCCGCATCCGCGCCATAGCTCGATACGCCGCCAAAACCCTCAAACGTTTGTCCGCCCGTATTCGGCATGACCGTGCCGAGATCTGCAAGCCAGCCGACCGCCCCGGCGGTGTGGTATTGATAGACTCCCACCTGGTCGACCCCGGTCAAAGAAGAATTGTAACTCCCGCCCACGTAACTTACCGTTCCATGGTCGAGCGTGGCGCCCCCACCCTCGTCCCCGAGGAAATCGAACGTTGTGGGCGAGCTTCCGGGTATCGTGGTATGTGTATCGGCGATCACCGAAAGCGTGGAAACGAGGAAGGGGGAAGTATGCCGTTCGAGCAAGTAGAGCCCCGTCTTGCTCTGCACGCCCGAGCCAAGGAAAACGTAGCGGTCATCTTCGACATCGGGCCAGACAAAACTGCTGAATGTCTCGCTTGAAGGCGAATTGGGAATGGGCGTGGCGTTGCTTGCCAAGACCACCATCGACTTGTTCTTGCTCAGGATGACCCCTTCGAAGCCGGCACCGCCGCCGCGGAAGACGATCTGGTCGTTGTCGATCGCGGGCGTCCCGAAATCGAAAAAAGTTTGCATCCAGCCGGTGGCCCCCGGAATGGCGGTGCTTTCGTCGGCTACCTTGGTGAAATAGTAGGTCTGCGCATAGCAAGGCGGCAAGGACCAGATCATGCTCGCTATGGAACATGCCAGCAAGGCCCCGCGAATGACTCTTGGCCGCTGCGTGTCTTTCTGCGTCGGTTCACGCCGCCGCCTCATGATGCTCTCCTTCGGGGCGTTCCCGCCCGGCACAAACGAAAGGCAGAACCAACGGGTACCAACCGCTCGTTCTCCTGGAGAGCGGTCCAAACCGGGATGTCCCAGATGACCTGCGGCCCACGGCCGTCGCCGGCGCTCTCAATGATTCTACCGCGCTTCCGGAGATCGGCAAGCTCCTTCTGGGCGCCACCAAGCAGGCATCGGCCTGCGATCCGACCGCGATCCTGCCCGAAACGCCCTTCATCCGAGCGTTTTGACCAGGCACGGACAGATCGGTTCCGTATCCCCCGCGTCCTCCCGCCGTTTCGTCGTATGTCGTCGTCATCCTGGCACCGGTTCCCGCAGCCGCTCGGCATCGTTGATGTCCTCGTAACCGGCCAGGCGACTGAAGACGGACTGGCGAAGCAGACCGACCATGGAGATAGGGCGATATGGCGATATGCTACAGGCTACTTTCTTGCCTGGCGCAACCTGCCTTCCGTGGGCAGAAACGGGCTCAAGAGGGGCGGGGCATGGGATGATGGGCCGGGCGGCGCTCAGGCCTTGAAGGCCGAGGGGCAGAGCTTGTTGACCGGGCAGTGGTCGCAGTCGGGCTTTCGCGCCGTGCAGACGGCCCGGCCGTGAAGCACCAGAGTGTGGGCGAATCGTGTCCACGACCGCCGCGGCGCCAGCGACATCAGATCCCGCTCGATCTTCTCCGGCTGGGTCTGCCGCGAGAAGCCCATCCGCCGCGCCAGCCGCGAGACGTGCGTGTCAACGACCACGCCCTCGTTCTTCCCGTAGGCGGTGCCGAGGACCACGTTGGCCGTCTTGCGGGCCACGCCAGGCAGCTCCAGCAGCTCTTCCATCGTCTCCGGCACGCGCCCGCCGTGCCGCTCGGCGATGATCGCGCACGCCCCGCGGATGCTCTTGGCCTTGTTGCGGAAGAATCCCGTCGAGCGGATCTCTTGCTGCAACACCGCCTGCGGTACGGCCGCGTAGTCGGCGGCCGTCTTGTACTTGGTGAAGAGCGCCGGGGTCACCTTGTTGACCCGGACGTCGGTGCACTGGGCGGACAGGATCGTCGCCACAAGCAGCTCAAGCGGGTTGGCCCACTGCAGCGCCGTCGTCGCACCGGGGTATCGCTTCTTGAGTATCGCGAGGATCCTCGCCGCGCGCTTCTTGAGTGCATCCATCGACTCTTTGGGCATGCTTGCCCCTAGCAGCTCGAAAGATAGGCGTCGATCCGCTCGGCGGCCTTTCGGCCGGAGGCGATGGCGTTGACGACGTAGGACGGGCCGGACAGCAGGTCGCCGGCCGCGAAGACGCCCTCGGCGCTGGTGGCGCAGTTGTCGGTCACCATTCGCCCGCCGGAGTCCCTCGCCAGGGCCAGTTGCTCGGCCAGGTCGGCGTCGATCACCGGCTCGTAGCCCAGGGCCAGCAGGGCCATGTCCACCTTCATGCGGAAGGCCGTCTCCGGCAGCTCGGTCATGACGGGCCCCTTGGCGGAGCTGCCCCACTGCACGCGGACGGCCTGAAGCTCCCTGAGGCCCTCGCCGCCGTTGAAGGCCTTGGTCGCCACGCACCATCGCCGGGTGAGCTGCTCCGGCTCGTCCTCGAATGGGCTGCCGACGTGCCCGTTAGGGCCGGTGCGATCCCGGGGCAGTATCTCAAACTGGTGCACCTCGCGAGCGCCGTCCATGAGGGCCGTCTGCACGCAGTCCTCGCCGGTCAGCCCCCCGCCGATCACAGCGACGATCTTGTCCTTGGTCGAGATGGGCGGCGCAGCGGTCCCCGCCGCGCCCTTCTCGGCCGCCGCGCCCGCGATGCCGTTCCGCTGACGAAGGTAATCCAGAGCGAAATGTATTCCCTGCTTCCTGCGGCCGGGCACCTGAAGGTCGCGGCTGCGAGAGGCGCCCGTCGCCAGGAGAACCGCGTCGAACTGGTCGCGCAGCTCGCCGGCCGGCACATCGCGGCCAACCTCTGCGCCGGTGCGGAACTCGACGCCCTCGGCCACCAGTTGCTCCACGCGGCGTTCGATGAGCTTCTTGTCCAGGCGGAATGAGGGTATGCCGTAGCGCATCAGTCCGCCGGGGCAGTTGTCCTTCTCGAATACGGTGACGTCGTGGCCGCGGCGTGCGAGCTGCTGAGCGGCCGCCAGCCCCGCCGGGCCGGCGCCGACGACGGCGACTTTCTTGCCGGTCTTTGTCTCGGCGGGCCTGGGCGTCACCCAGCCGGCGTCGAAGGCCCGCTCGACGATCTGCCGCTCAATGTCCTTGACCTGCACCTCAAAGCCGCCGAGGCGCTGCTTGCAGGCGTCCTGGCACGGCGCGGGGCAGACGATCGACGTGATCTCCGGGAAGTTGTTCGTCTCGTGCAGCGCGTCCGACGCCTCGCGCCACCGCTGCTGATAGGCCAGTTGCACCCACCGGGGTATCTCGTTGGCCAGCGGACAGCCGGCCTCCTGGCACCGCGGGTTCATGCAGTTCATGCAGAACGGGCTGGCGAGCGCGATCAGGCCGGCGCGGTACTCGGCCGCCGTGCTCCAGGCAAACTCGGCGATCTTCGCTTCGTACTGCGTCAGGAACTGCCGCTCCCGCGCCGAGTAGCGGGGGATGACCTTCCTCAGCCAGCGCGAGCGCTTCAGGACGGCCAGCATCCACGGATACAGGGTCATGTCCCAGGTGAACTCTCGGCCGGCCAGGCGCAGCTTCGGGTGCCACAGGTGGCGGTAGAGGATGCGGTCGCCGTTGGCCGGGAAGATGTTGTACTTCTCTCGGTCGCGGGCAAGCTTGTCCGGGCTGGTGGCCAGCTCGGCCTTGAAGACCATGTCCTTGATGAGCATGGCGTTGGCGAGGTTGTGGATCACCGCGCGCGTGGCGGCGTAGCCGAACTCGTCCGAGTCCTTGCGGTACACGGACAGCACGTTGTCGGCGTATCGCCGGGCGTAGGCGACGCCGCCCCAGCGCATGCAATCGTAGAGACGCACGACGAACGCCCGATGCAGGGGCTCTTCCAGGCCCTTGGTCGCGCCCACGGCGGAGGCAGCCAGCTCGCGGAGCTCGTCGGCCAGCCGCTGCCCGCGGCGGAAGCGGCGAATCGTGTGGCGGCACTTGTCCTCCAGCGTCTCGCGCCAGCCCGTTCGCTGCGGCGGACCCTGGAAGAGGTCCTGCTGTACGACCAGCTTGCGCCCCATGTTGAACGCGTAGAGGTTCTTGCGGAATTCGGTGCGGATGGTGTCCTTGATGGCCCAGGCCATCGAGTGCATCGACACCGGGATCAGCCCCTTCTGGAAGGCGAAGCCCAGCATCATGACGTTGGCGTAGAGCTTGCTGCCGAGGTACTTCTCGCAGATCCGTGAGATGTTGCGGGCCAGGAAGTCGTCGTCGCGCGTGTAGGCGCGGATCAGCGTCTCGAGCTCGGTCGGGGCGAACTCGTCCTGCCCCAGCAGGACGTTGACGGTGGCGACCTTGTCGGTGTTGATGACGGCGGCGGTCCGGTCCTTGGACGCGACTCGCATCCGCCCGCGAGGGTCGAGCGTGCGGGCTGCCTCCAGTATGTCCAGCCCGATCAGCAGGTCCGCCTTGCCGAACGGGATGATCGCGTCCAAGGGCTGATCGCCGAGGTCGTAAACCACCTGGCTTACCACTCCAGCGTTGCGGATGGCCAGGCCCTTCTTGTCCACGAAGCGGACCTTGTAGCCCTCCTTGTGTCCGGCGCGGACGAGGATGCTGGTGGTAACGCCGATGCCCATGCCGCCGAAGCCCACGACGCAGCACCGCCAGCTCGTCCCGTCCACCGGGCGCCTGGTCGGCTCGGGTATCTCGCTGAGCCCGAGCTCGGGCAGACGGCTGCGCGGGGGGTGCTTGCGCTTGATGATGACGTGCTCGAAGGCGTCGCACGCGCCGAGGCGCTCGCACGCGCCGTCGTTGACGCACCAGGTCAGGTCGGTGTCCATCTTCAGGCCGTAGTCGGTCGCCACGTGCTTGAGGCCAGGGCAGCCGGTGACCTCCATGCAGGCCAGGCAGAATCGGCATATCTCCTGGTTGATGTTCATATGCTCCCATGACGGCAGGAAGCTCCTGATCTTGACAACGGCGCGCTCGGCGCGGCGCTTCCGCCGCATCCGTGTTATGCCGCACTCCTTGTCGGCGATGAGAACCTTCACCCCGTCGGCGAGGAATGTCTTCTCGAGCAGTCGGCCGTACGCCTTGCGCTGCTCCGGGTCAGCCCGGGCGATCAGCATGTCGCTGCCGGAGGCCATGCCGCGGACCACCTCCTCGATGTCCTGCGCGGGCGTGGGGTTACCGAGGATGTCGTAGTCGACCCCGGGGGTGGGCTGGTGGCCTGTCATGGCCGTCGTGCGGTTGTCCAGGATGATGAAGGTGATGTCCTGTCCGAGCTTGATGGCCTGGCCGATGGCTAGCTGGCCGGAGTGGAAGAAGGTCGAGTCGCCCATGAACACGACCTGCTTGTTGGTGATAAACGGGTCCGTCCCCGCACCGGTGCCGCCGCCCAGGCCCATGCCCGAGTAATCGTGCATCAGCGGCGTGTTCGGCGGGTACATCAGCATGGTGTAGCAGCCGGTGTCACCGTGGAAGACCAGATCGGCCGGTCCGCGACGGTGCGTGCGCCTCATGTACCCCTCGTCCATGAAGCGCTTCTTGATCTGAAGGCACAGGCCCGCCGAGTCGCGGTGCGGGCAGCCAGGGCAGAACGTCGGCGTCCGCGCCGGAAGAGCCGGCACCTCGGTCTGCCCCGTGGTGTCGATCGTGCGGATCTCGCGGTCCAGGGCGTCGATCTGAGGCACGGAAACCGACGTGGACTCACTCGATACGTGCTTCAGCAGAGGCACCAGCGTCTCGATCAGGATCGAGGGGTGCAGCCCGCGGATGGAGGGCAGGCCTCTCAGGCCGCCGGGCATCTGTTTGCCCCAGACCTCCACCTCGCCGGCGAGCCGGCCATGCTGGCGGTCGGTCGCCACCACGTGGACGATCTGCTCCTCCAGGAAACCGCGGCGCTCCTCGACAACGACGATCCGCTCCACCTGCTCGGCGAAGCGGCGAACCAGCTCCGCATCCACCGGATAGCTCATGCCGAACTTCAGTATCGGCATCTCGCCCAGCAGACCCAGCTCGAGCAGCGCCTGGAGGAGATAAGCGTGGCCGTGCCCGCAGGCGGCGAAGCCAACGGGCCTGCGAGTATCGGACGGATACTCGATGCGGTTGAGGCCCAGGCCCCTGGCCGCCTCGACGGCGCGCTGATGCCGCTCGGCCAGCATCGCCTCGCGAGTCCATGTCTTCGGCGGCAGCAGGACGAACTTCTCCAGGTCGAGGGCGGCCGTCTCGAGATCGATCTGCCGGACGGTGCTGACCTGGGGATACTGGTTAGGCCGGCACTGCACCGACCCGCCGCCATCGGCCTGGTTGGTGGTCAGCACGTATCCGGCGTAGAGCTCGGAGGCGGCCGAGACCTTGAAGCAAAGGCCCACAAAGTCCTTCACTTCCTGGGGGTTCGCCGGCTCGAAGGTGGGAATGTGCAGGTGCCTGGAGATGTAGCGGCTGTCGATGGCGACCTGGGTGGAGTCCGACCAGGGGTCGTCGCCGTACACGACGACGGCGCCGCCTCGGGTGTGTCCGCCGGCGAGGTTGCCCAGTGCCAGCGCGTCGGCCGCCACGTGAACCCCCACGGACTTGATGACGATCATGCCGCGCAGGCCGAGAAGCTGCGATCCGTTCAGAGCGGCCGCCGCCAGCGCCTCGTTGTTGTTGAGGATCGCGCGGATGCCCTTGGCGTTCAGCAGGTCCTTCATCTGCGCCATGGCGTCGAAGAAGCCGGCGATCGGGCTGCCCGGGTAGCCGCCCAGCAGGTGCACGCCGCCTGCGGTCTCCAGGGCACCCTTAAGCAGCAGCTCGTTGCCGGTGAAGACGGCCGGGCCCTGAGAGGTCAGGAATCTCGGATCAACCTTCATTTGAGCTATTCTACGCAAGCGCGACCGGGCCGTCCTAGGGCAATTTGCCTTGACCGCCTTGGGGGGGTCGCCTATGATGCCACCCCGCTTACGGGTCGGAGCAGCCCCTGGCACTCCACCGCAGGCTGGGAGCCTGTCTCACCCCGAACAGGAGCGTTCAACGTGGGTTACAATTGCGTGGTTTGCGTCAAGCAGGTGCCGGACACCAAGCGTATCACCGGCGAGGCGATGACCGAGGCCGGCACGGTCAACCGCGGGGCCCTGCCGGCGATCTTCAACCCCGAGGACCTCAACGCCCTTGAGCTAGCGCTGTCGATACGGGATGAGCACGGCGGCAGCGTTACAGTTGTGACGATGGGCCCGCCGGCCGCCGCCGAGATACTCCGCGAGGCGCTCTACCGCGGCGCCGACCGCGTCGTGCTCATCACCGACCGCCGGGCGGCCGCCTCCGATACGCTGGCCACCAGCTATATCCTCGCCTGCGCGGTCAAGAAGCTCGGTGGCACGGGCTTTCAGCCTGTGGAGCAACAAGCACAAGCCGCACAGCCTGGAAAGGCTGTGCCACCGGACCTGGTCCTGTGCGGGCGGCAGGCCATCGACGGCGACACCGCCCAGGTCGGGCCTCAACTCGCAGAGAAGCTCGGCTTCAACCTGGTGACATACGTCGAGGAGTTCATGGGTCTGTCCGACGGGCGGCTGCGCGCCAAGCGGAACGTCGGCGCCGGGTGGGAAGTCGTTTCGTGCGAGCTGCCTGCGCTGCTGACGGTGATGGAGACGGCCAACACGCCGCGCCCGCCGAGCATGCGGTGCGTGATGAAGTACAAGAAGGCCCGCTGCCCCGCCGAACTGGGCAAGGAGGCGCCGGTGCAGCCGCTCGAGGACAAGGGGCTGCTCATCGAGCAGTGGAGCCTCGACGACTTCGGGGCCGACCTGTCTTGGTGCGGCCTCAGCGGCAGCCCGACCAAGGTGCACCGCATCCAGTCAGTGGTGCTGACCGGCAGCGGATACCACGAGTATGAGCCGACGGACGATGGCGCCGCGCAACTCATCTCGGCGCTGATCGAGGACCATACCATAGGTTAACTAGTCAACTGGTGAATTGGCGAACTGGTGGTCGCGAAGACGGCGGCCACCGCCTGGACAGCGCCGCCTTGTTGAGTAGTGGATGAAAGGAGTTGAGCATGGCGGGGGGATTCGAGGAGTTGGACGTCTACAAGGAAGCCAGGACGCTGAGGAAGCGGGTCTATAGGCTGGCGGCCCAGTTGCCATCTGAGGAACGGTTCAGCCTTGCCCAGCAGATGAGGCGGGCTGCCGTCTCAGTAACGAACAACATCGCCGAAGGCCATGGAAGCAGGAGCTTCCGACACAACATCAGCTATCTGTATCGCTCGCGCGGGAGCGTGTGTGAGTTGCGCGACGACCTCAACGTATGCGAAGATGAAGGATACTTCCTCAAGGAGCATCTGGACGATCTGCGGAGGCAGGCTGAGACCGTGGTCAAACTGCTGAATGGATACATCAACTACCTTCGCCGCCGCCTGGCGGAGAGCGGCAGACCAGCGCCGCCGACCGAGACGGACCAGCGACTCAGCGAGGGACAGACGTAGCGAATCAACGAGTTAACGAGATAACCAGTTGACCAGCCGCCCGAACATCCTGTTCATCTTCACCGACCAGCAGTTCGCCGGAGCGATGAGCTGCGCGGGCAACGGCGACCTGCACACGCCGGCGATGGACTCGCTGGCCGAAACCGGCGTGCGGTTCGACCGGGCCTACTGCACCCAGCCGCTGTGCACGCCCTCGCGGGCGAGCATGATGACCGGCCTGTACCCTTTCCAGACCGGCGCGCCGCGCAACGGGATGGGCATCGACGAATCGCTCCGCAGCCGCGAGATGGGGGCTATCTTCTCGGCTGCCGGCTACGAGTGCGTCTATGGCGGCAAGTGGCACATACCCGAGATCGCCATCCCCGAGGGCCACGGCTTCCGGCAGATTGCCGGCTTCGGCGACCCGAAACTCACCGACGCCTGCGTGGAGTTTCTGCGGTCCAAGCAGGACGGGCCGTTTCTGCTGGTAGCGTCGTTCGACAACCCGCACAACATCTGCGAGTGGACGCGCGAGCAGCGGCTGCCGTGGGGACCCATCGGCGAGCCCCCGCCCGTGCGCAAATGCCCGAACCTGCCGGTCAACTTCGCGGTGCCGGCCTTCGAGCCGCAGTTCATCCGCTACGAGCAGCGGGCCTGGCCGACCGTGTACTCCGCTGCTGACTTCGCGGAAGAGGACTGGCGGCGATACCGCTGGGCCTACTATCGCCTGGTGGAGAAGGTGGACGCACAGATCGGCCAGGTGCTGGACGCGCTGAAGGCAGCCGGCCTGGAGAACGATACCCTCGTGGTCTTCTCGTCCGACCACGGCGACGGGCACGGCGCGCACCATTGGAGCCAGAAGAGCGTGCTCTACGAGGAGTCGATCCGCATCCCGCTGATCGTGAACCTGCCCGACGCAACGCAGGCCGCGCGCGTGGACCGCGAGCACCTGGTCTCCAACGGGCTGGACCTGCTGCCGACGCTGTGCGACTACGCGGGCGTCGAGCCGCCGAAGGGGCTGCCGGGCGCGAGCCTGCGCCCGCTGCTGGAGGGCGCTTCGGCGGCTGGCTGGCGCGACGAACTGGCCGTCACGACCACCTTTGACGGCGACAAGGGCTACGTCACGCAAGGCCGGACGCTGCACACCGGCCGGTACAAGTACGTTCTTTACGATCGCGGGCGATACCGCGAGCAGCTCTTCGACATGCCCAACGACCCCGGCGAGATGGTGAACCTGGCCGTCGAGGCGCGGTACGCCGACGTGCTGGACGAGCATCGCCGCCGGCTGATCGACTGGATGCGCGAGTCTCAGGACCCGTACGCGAGGCAGCGATCCAGAATGCCGCCGGAGGTCTCTGGCTAACCAGGAACTGATGATGATTGAAGCGAATCGGAGCGGTGAAGTCTGGGTGTTCGCGGAGCAGGAAGCCGGGCGGCTTCACGACGTGCCGCTTGAGCTGATGAGCAAGGGCCGCGAGCTGGCCGACGTGCTGGGCGTGCCGCTGGCGGCCGTCCTGCTGGGCAACGGCGTCGCCGGCCTGGCCGACACGCTCATCGCCCACGGCGCCGAGAAGGTCTATCTCGTCGAGCACGCCAAGCTTGCGCACTACCAGGCGGCCGGCTACGCCCGCGCGATCCGCGAGCTGATCGAGCGGCACCGCCCGCAGATCGTGCTGTACGGCGCCACGCACCTGGGGCGCGACCTGGCCCCCACGGTGGCCAGCGCCGCCAAGTGCGGCCTCACCGCCGACTGCACCGACCTGCAGATCGGCGACCACGAGGAACCCGTCTCCAAGGAGAAGCATAAGAACCTGCTGTTCCAGATTCGCCCGGCCTTCGGCGGGAACATCATCGCGACGATCGTCAACCCGCACCGCTGGCCTCAGATGGCCACCGTGCGCGAGGGTGTCATGCGGCTGTCGGAGGCGGACGCCTCGCGCAAGGGCGAGGTCATCCGCGTGAAGGCCGACCTGGACGATGTGGCCCTGCCGCTGGAGATTCTCGAATCGCACCGCCGGCCGAAGCGGGTCAACCTGAAGGCCGCCAGGATAATCGTCGCCGGCGGCGCTGGGATAGGCTCGAGGGAGAACTTCCGGGCGATCTGGGACCTGGCCAACGTGCTTGGCGCGGCGGCAGCCGGCTCGCGGGCGGCCGTGGACCTGGGCTTCATCGACCACGACCACCAGGTCGGCCAGACCGGCACGACGGTGAGGCCGGCGCTGTACATAGCCTGCGGCATCAGCGGGGCCGTCCAGCACCGCGCAGGCATGCAGGAGTCGGCCAAGATCCTCGCCGTCAACAGCGACCGCGAGGCGCCGATCCTCTCCATCGCCCACTATGGCATCGTCGGCGACGCGATGGACGTGATACCCAGGCTCATCAAGGCCATCCGGGGCGGCCAGTCCATCCACGCCGCCGCCCAGACCGC
>Ga0307378_10008154_pt1 | contig 13967 bp, 14 predicted proteins | sample UN1MG_FD_202238 | JGI IMG/M metagenome (GOLD analysis project Ga0307378, IMG submission 202238) | Soil microbial communities from Risofladan, Vaasa, Finland - UN-1 | ecosystem: Environmental > Terrestrial > Soil > Coastal area > Acid sulfate soil | place: Finland: Risofladan, Vaasa | collected... | reverse complement strand
TACCCTATTCGATGTTCTCCGGCTGGGATGAATACCATCTGATAAATAAGGAGCTTGCTGAACTGGTAGAGAGCCTACCCGACTCTCCTCTGGGAGAGATAATCAGCTACGTGCTCTCCTCTCCAGGAAAGAGGGTCCGACCTCTTATCCTTATCTTCTCTGCGCAGGCAATGGGTGGCACAGCGTCTCGAGCCATGAACGCGGCTCTTGCTATTGAGTTAGTACATGCTGCATCCCTGGTGCATGACGATATTCTCGACCTGGGCATAGAGAGAAGAGGCTCGCCTAGCGCTCTGCAGCGTTTTGGGCCGGAAGCAGCTCTTCTCGCCGGGGACTGGCTTATTTCTCGGTCCATAGAGTTGATATCTCATTACAGCCAGCCGGTAATAAGCGCTTTTTCCTCCGCTTGCATGGACATGTCGGAGGGAGAATTAATGGATCTGTCTTCAGCCTGCTCCCCTGATGATTACTATCAATGCATCTCTAAAAAAACCGCCACACTTTTTTCCGCATCAGCTAAGATAGGCGGACTCATAGCTGGCGCAGATGAGGTGGATGTGGCAAGATTAGAGAGCTATGGGACACACCTCGGCCTGGGCTATCAGGTGCTGGACGATCTGGAGGAATTTTTGGGGCTGGATCAAGGAAAATCGTCCAAAAAGACCTCTGTTACCCTTCCCATAATCTACAGCGGCCAGTATCCGGATGATGCCGTGGCGCAGATGTGCATCAAGGCCATCAGTGATCACAGTCGCTCGGCAAAAAATGCTCTTTTTCTCACCCCAGGCAGAGTGGATATAAAATCTCGCCTGGAGAGCATTGTGGACGAGATGACGCACCAGGGACTAGAGAGATGCAGATCGCAAAAAAGCCTCTGCTGAGAATCGAGGCCTCGGCAGAAGGAAGAGGCATCAAGCTTTCTGCTCACGGTGCATTCGCTCCTCTCGCCAGGCCGGTCTTGGACAGAATCAATAAGATCTTTGCCGATGAGAAGCCCATCAGCTCCGGGCCGGATAAATTCATTTTCTCCACATGGATTCCGCCGGCGCCAAGCCTTGCCTTCGACCGCATGCTCTCAGCCCAGGTGGCAGCTTTGACTCGCCGCCCTGTTCCCGACCAGTTTTCCATAGCTGTTATGAGGGCCTGCCCTAATGAATGCATCCACTGCAGCGCCCCCTCCCGTCAGGGAGAGATACTGGAGAGCGAAATCGTGAAAGGGGCAATCTCTCAGGCCCTGGAGATGGGATCTTACCTCATAACCTTCGATGGGGGCGAGCCCATGCTCAGGAAAGATCTGCCCGATCTGGTTTCTTCCGTTGGCTCACGGGCCATTGCCACCTCATTTACCAGCGGCTACAGTCTCACCGCTGAGAGAGCCCAGCAGCTAAAGAAAGCAGGGCTTTACGCAGTGCGAATCAGCATCGACAGTCCTTTCGAGAAGGAGCATGACCGGGTGCGGGGCCGAAGCGGAGCCTTCCAGGATGCACTCTGTGGTGTGAGAAATGCGCTGGATGCAGGCCTCCTGGTCGACCTCTTCATGGTGACCTCTCCCCACAACATCGATCATCTGGAAGATGCTTTTTCTCTGGCCGCGGATCTGGGGGTGCATGAGCTTTCCTTTTATGAGATCGTGGCCGTGGGACGCTGGGCGGCACATGAGGATGAGGTGCTGACATCCGCTGATGTCCTACGGCTGGAGCGCTTCCACAAGGAGAAGAACCGATCGAACGGCCCGCGCGTCACGGCTCTGCCCTATCTGCTCGGCCCGGAGATGTTTGGATGCTTTGCCGGGCGCAGATGGATTCACGTGGACGGGGCAGGTGAGGCGCTGCCCTGCGCTTACATGCCACTAGGCTTTGGAAACATCAAAGAAAAGAGCCTGAAGGAGATCTGGAAGGATATGACATCCTACCAATGGTTCAAGGGGAGATGCTCCTGCCAGATGAGAGATCACGAGTTTAGAGAAGCCCACCACGAGATACTGGGGAAATAACAGCCATTATTTTCAAAATACTTAGCACATATTTTTATTATAATTAAAGTTAGAAGAGTGTTCTGCTTCCTCATTTTCTCCCTTCTCTTGCTCTTTTCCCCGTCATTTCAGATTCCCAGAGCCAGACGAAGCGTATTTCGAACTGCAGGCGCCAGCCCCAGGGTGATCAAGGTTAGTTTGGTGAGATTTCGCAAGGATGGCTCCTGCAGTGATTTGTCTATCATGCTCAGGACGGGCAGGAGGATCGCCAGCTTAAGAGGAAACATAATAGCAGCGGAGCCGGTCAGGTTTATGAGAAAAGTGGGGACTACGTGCTTTTCGTAGTAGAAGAACCAGTCTACTCCTAAATAGGTTGAGCTGGCGTCCAGCATATGAGCGTAGATGATCATTTGATTGAATCTATCGTCCAAGAACTTCATAGCAGACACATAGCGCCTACAAAAGAGGATGCACCCCGCGAGGCTCGAGCCCATTATGAAGACGGCGGCTATGACCCAGCTGTTTTTAAATCCGATAGTGGAGAGTACGGCCAGATTGAAAACGGTCCAGATAAGGCCGAAAGCAGCGTATCTTGCATGAAACTTATCCCCCCAGATCTTCCGGGTGAGGATCAGACAGATAGCCGTGATCAGAAAGACCAGGAAGAATATGAGTGGCGTGATTAAAAGATATCTCCAGGGCGCAGCAACCAAATCGGCATCTTCGATCACCCTAAGGCTTGAGCCCGCCAGGATGTAAGGCAGGGTAGAGAGCAGCAGTCTCTCATCCATTGAGATGCCCCAGCGGCTGAGCAGTTTTATCAGTCCAAGAATGGCCAGACCCAAGATTATCGCCCAGGTGATAGTGTCCGCGGGATTGTAGCTGGTATCGTAGATTATGGGGTCGATATAGTATTTTTGGACAAAGGCGGCAAGGTCGGCAAAGTAGTTCACATTAAGCTCTTGCACAGCCTCATATTTCTAGCGTTCGCGTGCCTGTTATTTCCTCATTTAAATAGGCGGTGTAGTCCTGAATGCATTAGGGACTGGCTATGCTTGCGTTCGTATCCATTCCAGGGTTTTCTGTGCTTCGATTTGTTGCGGTTTATATTGGCCAAGCCATGATGTAGCAGCACTTCATGGATAGCATTATGTGAGATATGTATTTCCATGCTTGAACTCGATGGTCTTTTCCGGTCGTCTTGCGCCCTTGGCAATAGATTAGATTTAGATACTCCTCATTTTCTCACCCTCTTTCCGCGTCCCTTTTGTGGTTTTTTAAAAAAATTGGTAAAAAAGGTATTTAACGAAAATACCAAATTACTAAATAGTGATTTTCCTATATGGGAAATTAATGAGACATATTGGACCAAAAAAACAATTTTGATAGGGAAAAATTAGCCATTATCAGAAAAGGTTTAAATAAATGGAATGCATTGCATGGGATTTGTACGACGGTCCTTCAAGAATCGGCAAGGTCTGCTGTACAGGAAATGAATATGGCTGGCTTCATACACAACGAACCACCCTTAGTTGGGCACGATGTCGAAGTTTCAGGTGCAATCACATCAGAGGATGCTGGTTTTTACTTCATCCTTGTATCTGCAGTAGTCTTCATAGTTGCAGCTCTAACTGGACATTTGGCATAGATCTTCAACGGCAAGCAGGCTATCTGAACTCAGAGCCTAAAATGGCGCGATCTCTCCCATTTAGGCCCTGATTTCCCATAGACATTACAAAAAAATAAATTTTTTGTTTAATTCAATCTCAAAAGAACATTTGTTTTATTGGAATACTGCGCAGCTTGCTGCAGTGTATTTGAATTGCGCCCTCCTCTCAGGGGTTGACGGGAGATAAAATATCCAAATTTTGGCCCGCGTAGCCAGAAAATAGCTATCATCAAACGAGGAAATTTCAGACATGCCTCTGGAAATGCGTAAATTATCTCCCGTCAACGATTTAGGGGCAATTCCTGGATCCCTCCCACGCTGCAGGAAGGCACAAAGGCTTGCTTTTACGATGATGACGATCTGTTGGCTCGTCTTCCTGGTAGAGTTCTGAATATTCTGGCCTGGGCAGAGATTGCCCCTGAAGCCTTCAGCCTCTGAACATGGGGGGTTATGTCCTCTGTCCTTTGCAAGAACTGATCCACCACCAGCTTCTCCAGCTTCCTTTTGTCCACTCTCTTTCCCTTTCCCATGCCCGGGCAAGTGTGATTGTAGTTAATGCGAAGCAGAATATCTCCATTGGATAAAGTCTCCTCTTCCACCCGGAAGGGAAATAGCCGGCAAGCAATAGGTCGCACAGAATAGATGGTGCAGCCTTCTCGGTAGAAGATGCAGGTCGTATCCTCTTTGCTCTTCATAACCGGCAGGTCGAGGATAACCTTGCTTCCCATATCTTTAATTTTAACATAACATCCATCATAGTCATAAAGAGTATCGACGATTTCGGCCGCCTTTTTGCCCGTTTTTTTAGATATCGCGGTGACATCTTTTTCTGTGAGATAGATCAGATTGGATTTCTCCCAAAACTCTTGGATTTGCTCCATGGGGACGAGATCCTCAAAATCAAGGGGCCTCTTATGATGGCAGCAGGAGCCGCACCTCTGGCACTGGAACTTGATATCATCGAAAACAGCTTTTACAATAACGCGGGGCAGAAAAAATTCCCCCAAAAAAAAGAAAAAGAGAAGGCGACTTAAAGCGTCGTCTTCCTGGGATGGTTCTCAGCCAGAACTTCCAGTCCCAGCTCTTCAGCGGACTCTGCCTTCATGATATCCACCATGGCTGCTGCGGGGAAGATCATGGAGGCGTTCTCTATGGGCCCGTAGAGGTAGTAGTCAGCGCCCACGATTCCGGCAACCAGGTTGGAGCCGATATCGACAGGAGCGAATGATTCCCTGTGCTGCTTCTTCCACTTCTTCATCCAGTCCCAGGCTGAGGCACCGTTATGGAATCCTGCGCCGACCGGCAGGCCGAGCTGGGCCTTGACGGCAATGACGGCGCGATAGGTTGCGCCGGAGCCGGCTCCCAGGGGCATGGCCGCGGTATCGATGAGCGGTCTGGTGATGCCGCACTCTTTGGCGTACTCCAGCATGCCCTTCTTGGCTCCGCCTGCTGCTTTGGTCAGGATTTCCATCTTGCCCTTGGTTCCCTTCTCCATGGCGTTGAAAGCGAGCACGATAGCTGAATCGAGGTCGCTCTCTTTGACTGCCTTCAGTTCCTCGTCGGTGATGGAGGCGTTGATGGAGTTATGGATTGCCCGGTCGGCGACGCCGATCTCGGTGGCGTACTTGACGCCGAAGGCGCGCACCTCGGGTGCAGAGGAGTCGATGAGGAACGGGTAATCGGACAGTCCCACGAACCAGTCGATCTCCTTTCTCATGGCCTCATCGCTCTCGGCCACGATCTGGTTCATACAGGAGTTACCTGTGATTTCACTCATCTCTACCTGTGTGTTCCAGAGTCTCTCGGCAGCTGCCGCATCAAAGACTCCATGCTCCGGATCGGAGACAATCTTGTGCCTGGCGTAGAACATGGTGCCGATGCAGCATGTGGCGTACTCGCCCGGCTGACCCCCTATCTTGAATTTACCGAAATCGAAGACTTCCTGCTTCCTATCAAATCTGAACATTCAAATCACCGCTTTCCAATTGCCTGCGTATACGAACAATATGTATGCCAAAACCAAGATCAACCCTGCGCAGACACCATAGGCTGCGCCCAGATCTCTACCGATGGACTTGCCGGCTCTCATGTATTTCTCTGAGGAGTAGAATTCTATCTTCTCCTCAATCTTGTCCAGCTTCGCCATTACGTCTCTGAGTTGATCAGGGTCGACGACGGCAACAGGTACTGCTGGCTTAGTGTCTTCTGCCATAGTCTACAGCCCCCCCATTAAGGCCATTGGCCCGAGCATCATCACAATGGCAAAGAAAAATCCTATGGCAAATCCTACGGATGTCGTAGCCATAACGCCGGAGCTCAGCTTGGTCTCTCTGGCCAAGAGCTGGCCCTTGTACCTGATGTCCTCTACGATTGCGTCGATCATAGGCATGTTGGGCTCTACCACGGCTGGTATTCCCTGGCCGTATTCAATCTCTTCAGCCATTTTACTTTCCTCCTGCCACCCTGAGAATCAATCCAAAGAGGACGAGGACTACGGTCATGCCGAGAGCAATGCCCTCGATCTTGCCGACATAGATGCCTGCCTGCAATTTATTGAGTAGACCGGAGTTGGTTACGGCAGCATCTATGCCGCGCATCCTCCCCCTTACCTCGACTACCTCTGCGGCCATGGGCTTAAGCCCGGCTCCCTCTTCTTCTTCGCCGCCCTCTTTGATCTCGATGGTCATGGGATCGACGTCGAGAGCGCCGGGATCCTTGGCAACAAGTTCCTTGACCTTGCTGGTGATGGCCCCCACGTCCTCGGTATTCATCATCATGACCGCTTCTACCTGTTCCTTGTAGCGCTCAATGGACTCGGGCGTCAGGTTCTGGATGAAGGGAATGGCTCCCTTGGCTCCAATGATCCTTCCTTCCTTGTCAATTCCGCTCTGGGTAAAAGCCTCGATGGCCTGTCCGGTGATGTGCCCCTTGACCTCCATTCCCGTAACCACTACGTATCTGATGTTGGGATTGGAGATGACGTTGGCCACCATCTTCTCTATGCCGATGTTCTCGGTCTTGCATGGTCCGGCAAGAGCTGCGCCGGCCTTGAGCAGTTCGGCGCCACTAATATGCGAGCCGCAGGTACATACTGCGACGGGGCTCTCTGGATTGCCCACCTCATACTCGCCGGTAATCGTTGGCCAGGGCTCAGATGGCTTCTTTTTAAGTACCATTCCTAAGCACCTCCGCCGATTGCCTTCTTTACGATCTCAAAGGTTGCCGGATCGGTAAACGCTATAGCCAGAAGCGCCACGAAGGACAGCACCAGGCCAATGATGAATCCGCTCCATATGTTGGTGTATAGGCCGGCGATGTACGAGGCCTTGCCTCGGTTGGCGTACGACGAGAGAAGCTCGTTGTCCGGCGAAAGCTGGTTGACCAGGTCATTAGCTATCTTGTCCAGTTTTTCTACTCTTTCATAAACTGGGTCGAAAGTGTACAAAACTACGTCTTCCCTCTGCTCCGAAACCACTCCTTTCATGGGGTCGAAGATCAGGCCCAGTTCTGGTGAAACTCTAACAAATCCCATTTCCAGACCTCCTTACTGCACCGTTGGTGGCAGAAGTCCTGTCCCGACCACTGCTGATGCATCTCTCTTGACCAGCTTGTAGAACATCTTGAAGAAGTAGAACCACAAGACAAAGCCAATGGTAAGCTGTAATAGCCCCGCAGCAGTGCCCTGCGTCGCTATGGCAGCAATTCCTGTAGCCACCATGGCCAGTCCGCCCACCATGATCGCGTTTACGAGGGTCCTATCCTGCGTCTCATCCGGGCCGAGATTGGCGTTGAATGGATGCAGTATGGCAAGGCCTCCTGCGATGAATATGATGGCGATGTAGCCGGTCATAAGAACATCACTCACAATATCGGCATAGCCCAGTGAGCCGGATACGGCAAAGCTCCAGCCTAAAATGGCCAGTGCGCCTGCCATCGACAGGTCAGCGTTGCCCTCTTCCATAACGGGGATGTTGAACTTGATGACCTTATTGGCGATGACGCCGATGACGTAGCCGAAGACTCCGGCATAGATCATTATTATGATCGGGCCGAAGAACCAAGATCCCAGGGTTTCAGCGATAGACAGTCCGAACATGACGGCGATAATGCCCATACCTAAGGCCAGCATGCCGATAGATGGAACTCCTGTGCCTATACCGTAAGCACAGACTCTCCTAACAGAGTTGGCTCCCATTACCACAGCGAAGATCGCGGCTATAGCTCCGAAAAAGGAGAACACGTCGGTTTGTAGGGTGCTGTTGAGGATGGCGCCCAGATATATTCCCACGATAGAGCCAACCAGGCCGTACATTCTTAGCTTCTTGGGGTCATATGCAGACGGCGCTCCGCCTGCTGATCCTCCTACTGACATTTTAGGCACCTCCCGTGATCAACACTGATGCTAAAGCGAGCAGTACGCTGGCCATAGCGCAGGCTTTGAAGGCAAAGGGCCACTTTTTGAACTTGGGATCATGGAATCCCTCGATGGTTCCCTGGATATTCCAGGATGCAATCACAGCGTTCACCAGGAATATGCCAATGGCGAACATGGCGCTCAAAGCGGCATTGCCGTTGATCAGGTAAAGCGAATAGTAGATCATAGCGCCGCCCAGGCCTCCCATCATGCCGCCGATAAGGCCGCTGACAAAGCAGACGGTGGGGATACCGTGTCCCACAGTTCCAATGGCCACGTACGGCGGCTGAGAAAATCCGGTTATGGGGTCATAATTGACCTTGGCGGAACAAAAAGGCACGCCCACTGCATAGGCATAGGTCCAGGACCCTGCCAGCATAGTGGAGCCTACCATGATTCCTGCGCCTACAGCCCCTGAAGCCAAAACGAGCCAGATGTTGTCCGAGACGGACAACATCAGTCCGGCGGCCAATAGGCCAGTGAGGCCCGATCCGGCGGCTAGCTGCACAGTGCCTGTGCCGATACCTGTAGCCTGAGCCATAGCGGCTGGTGCGCCGCCCACAGGAACGAAGTGAACGCCGACGCCTACCAGGAGGCCACCCACGATGATCTCCAGGATGTAGACGATGGTATTAATGTCAAAGTTCATGCCGCAATATCCCCCTTGTACTCCGGATATGGCCCATACTTCTTCCGAAGAGATCTCTCAATGTAATTGTTATAGAAAACCATCACTAAGATAAAGAACAGTCCCATGGCGATGGCGAAGGATGCCTGCGTCACCGGATTGAATACAGTTGTTCTCCAGTTGTCCAAAAAGACCGTCAGGCCAAAGCCCATTCCTGTGGCGGGACCGCCGAACTTGGTACAGAACCAGGCGTTGTCTATGGAGTTCCTCAGGCCTGCTTCGGCCTTTCTCACGATCTGGCCGGAGAGCATGGTATTCAGACCGCAACCGAACTGTCGGTTCTGGAACTCGCGCTCGCCACCATAGTGAATATCGCCCACAGATGAGCCGATAGCACCTACTGCCAATCCCCAGATCAGAGCAATGATCGGCATCGGGAACGGATGTGGGGTGGGCAACATGTATGCCATGATGTAAGCTATAGTTGCGATACAAAACGATGTTATCCAGGCATGTGCCATAATGGATGGCGTAGTGTACCTGATGATATCCAGATAGACCCACTGGTTGAACCTCGCTTGGCTGGTATTCCTGCCAAGATAGGAACTTATTGAAAAGACACCGTTGAACAGAGCGGCAACGGATGCGCCTGCTACAAGTGCAAACAGTGCGGGCATCTGGAAGGCCGTGATAAGAGTATAGGCCACTATAGCTGCAGTGGCAGCCCACAGGGCGTTGGCCGGGGGTTCTCCCGAAATGGCCTTGTTATAAATCCTGTGGGGATTGCCGACCTGGGCAGCCAGTTGCACTTGCGAGTTGGGATTGCTCTGAGATCCTACATCGGATTCTATATCCTCAGAAGCACCAGCAACCGTCGCAAGGGCGCCCATCGCAGCTATAAGCCCCATGCTAAATGCGTCCATTTATTCCTCCTCCTTTTCCTTTCACCAATTTCATGGTTTTCCGCGATAAAATTGGCTATGACGCTCTTGGTATCAATTACCTAAACTTATAAACCTTTCGCGATGGATAGAAATATATCGGGCACTGAGAATTTTTCCTGGAAGCTGTTCTCTATGATTGAAATCAATATGGGATCTCTTTCGAAGCCTTTCTGCTTTTATGCTTTGCCATGGAATGGTGCAATAAACAATAGCTAAGAGCATTTTTATCTCTTGCACGCGATTGAAAAGCCTGTCCTGGAGTAAATCTGTTCGAGAGTAAATTATGGTGTTTTGATGTGAGCGGCCAAGCTCTGGCTTTTCGGGAAACACGCGAATGAGTGAGCCCAAACGGAACGTGGTAGGAAAATACAGGGAGTTTCGGCGAAATCGACTTTACCAGGGCTCTCTCTTCGATCCAATCCGATAGCCAATGATGTTCATAACGCGGTGAAGGATTGGTGTTATTACTAGTACTAGTACCATAATAGTCGGTGTGAAGTTTTGCCAAAACCATGTTGGCGCGAGGATCATGGTTAGCACCCAGGATCCTATGACGAAATCCAGTTGATCTATGATGAAGAGCTGAGCTCCTCGCTTCAGGCCCATCCTTCGCTTAAAGAAGGCGGCCACGATATCTCCCAGCATTGCTCCAAAGGAGAGTCCTAAGAGAACCGGCAGTTGGCTGTATCCAGAACCAAAGCTGGGGAGACCAAGGCTTGGGGCAAGGTGGTTTAGCAGCAGGCCTATGATCATGCCGCCCAATGTGCCTGCTATCGTACCCCGGAATGTTTTTCCATCGCCTAGCATACGATTTCCGTCATGGATGGTCTGCCCGAAGTCCAGAGGCGTCCCTCCGCCAAAGAGTACTGCGCAGTTATTGGGCAGATATGCAGGCAGCATCAGCCAAAAGGCCGTTATAAGTACATTCATGCCTTGCACTCTCGCCGCTTCGCCTATATATCAAATTATCTGATGCAATTGTCCTCTATTCTATTGCATATGATGTGCGGCCATTCTGCAGCTCTGTCATCTGCTCGCCCTGGTGGAATATTCGGGCAGGTTTCGAATAGATAAAGACAATCTATATTTTATATAATTCATATGGAGCAGATGTCGAAGATCTCGTAGGGTCGATGAGAATTTAATGGCTCCTCGCTATTTTGTGTCTGCAAACCTAGTGGTTGACCACTTGGCCGGGCATAGATGTATTGTGAAATAGAAACAGCGGAAAGATGCTGGAATTATTGAATAGCGTGTTTCACTACTTCGTCGGGCTTCTGGCACTGGCTTTCTTATTACTGAGGATTACGGTCTGACCAGTGGAGCTTAAAGGAATTATGCTCATAATGGCTTTAGAGGTGTGCAATGAATTCTTTTTGTTGGCCAAGATCTGGTCGTGGGTGAAGCTTACTGAAAATCATTGCGAGAATCGAATGCATGATATCCGTTTTGGCAGCAGACATCCATTGCATTACTTGCTAGCGCTTTTCAGCAGCTTACGTACGCAACCCAAGATCTTGGCCACTAAATATCTTTTTATTTGCAATAAGAGAAGCATATGTTTAGTGCCGCCATCTCGCGACGGGTACAACGCTGGCTCTATTGCAGAGTTGCACTTGCTTCCTACGTTTCCTTAGAAGGAATGCACTGGTCGGCTCATAGTCATTAATTGGCATTAATGTGCTATCCTGTGAGTATCTTTCAATCGAAACAGTTAAGTTCAACCTGTGATACGTAAGAGGCGGGCGTCGATGGTCTAGTGGTTATGACTTGGGCCTTCCAGGCAGATTTTGATATCTGCGAAGCAAGCCTACAACCCGGGTTCGAATCCCGGTCGACGCACTCTTTTTTTGTTCTATTTTATTGAGATTATTCTTACGTTGAATGCCGAAATATTTTCGCTAGATTTATATCCTAGTTTGACCAGTTGTTGTTTTATGAATTCCGGCGGGGAGATCTCCAACGCACGAGGATTGCTGGCTGAGAAGATCGCAGGAGAGATCACCCTTTCCCAAAATCCAGGCGAGACTCTGAGGAAATGGCGACGCAACTTTGGCATAACTCAGACTGACCTGTCCAATCATCTGGGCATGTCTCCTTCCGTGATCTCCGATTATGAGAGCGGCAGGCGAAAGTCTCCTGGCATAATGATCGTGAGCAAGATCATTGATGCGCTCCTCCGAATAGATGAAAGCCGCGGCTGCAATGTACTGCGCGCCTACGAGGACATGTGGGGCGACATTTTAGGCCTTGACTCCATATGCAGTGTCTGCGAGTACCAGGAACCGATAGTCCTCGCGGTTATTGCCCAAAAACTGAATGCTGAGGTCATCTTCGGCCGCACGGATATCACCATATGGGGCTATACGGTTATAGACAGCATGAAGGCCATCATTGAGATGCTTCCCGATCAGTTCCAGAAGATCTACGGACGGAGCACAGCTCGTGCCCTGATATTCACAGGCGTTCATTCCGGCAAGTCGCCTATGGTAGCAGTGCGCGTCAGCAACCTCAAGCCCGGTGCGGTGGTCTTGCAAGGGCTGATGCCATCCGAGGTAGATCCCGTTGCCAGAAGAATCGCCGAGGTCGAGAATATTCCTCTTTTAACGACACATTTTTCCGTTGACGAGATCTCCAGTGCATTGAGCAAAGGGTGAAATCTTTTGGTCTCAGGTATTGTAAGTTATGGGGTCTATGTTCCGCGATTTCGCATAAGGCTAGACGAGATTGCCAGAGTTTGGGGGGACGGAGAGGAGATCACAGAGGGCCTTCGCGTCTTCGAGAAATCCGTTCCCGATCTTGATGAGGATGCAGTGACCATAGCCGTAGAGGCGGCAAGAAATGCCTTGCAGCGTGCCGGTATAGATCCTAAACGGATAGGTGCTATTTATGCCGGCTCGGAGAGCCATCCTTATGCCGTAAAGCCCACCGCCACCATCGTGGGCCAGGCCATATGCACATCATCCTCTTTTACGGCGGCGGACTTCGAGTTTGCCTGCAAAGCGGGCACCGCAGCCGTCCAGGCGTGCCTCGGCCTTGTCAGCTCCAATCTAATTGATCTGGGCCTGGCCATAGGCGCGGATGTAAGCCAGGGAGCACCAGGAGATATGCTGGAATATACGGCTGCAGCAGGCGGAGCGGCTTATCTCATCGGCAGCCGGGACCTGGTCGCAGAGATCGAGGGCACTTATTCTTTCACCACTGATACCCCTGATTTCTGGAGGCGGGAGGGCATGCCCTATCCGGAGCATGGGGGAAGATTCACGGGCGAGCCTGCCTACTTCAAACATGTGACAGGCGCTGCGCGCGGACTTATGGAACGGCTGGGGACAAAACCCGAGGATTATGATTATGCCGTCTTTCACCAGCCCAACGGCAAGTTTCCTGTGCGCGTGGCTAGGATGCTGGGCTTTTCCAAAAAACAGATCGAGCCGGGATTGATTGTGCCCATGATCGGAAACACGTACTCGGCATCCTGCCTCATCGGCCTAGCCGCCACTTTAGACATCGCTCGCCCCGGCGAGCGCATCTTTGTGACCAGCTTTGGATCCGGCGCCGGAAGCGACGCTTTCAGCATAAGTGTGAAAGACAGAATTGATGAGATCCGCTGTGGCGCTCCAAACGTTCGCGACTATATTGGCGGGGCCGAGTATCTTGATTACGCCATGTATGCCAAGCATAAGGGCAAGCTGAGAATATGAGATCCGTATCCATAATTGGTGTGGGCTGCACCAAGTTCGGAGAGCGATGGGATGTCTCTTTGCGCGACATGATCGCTGAGGCCGGAGTGATGGCCATTGAGGATGCCGAGATCGCCGGCGAGCAGATCGACGCTCTCTACGTGGGCAACATGAGTGCCGGAAGATTCATCGAGCAGGAGCACATTGGGGCGCTCATCGCCGACTGCGCTGGCCTCTCCCGCTTGCATGTGCCCTCCACGCGTGTGGAGGCGGCTTGTGCCTCTGGGGGCCTGGCCCTTCGCCAGGCCGTACTGGCTGTTGCCAGCGGCTATAGCGATATTGTCATCGCGGCGGGCGTTGAGAAGATGACTGATGTCTCCTCCGGCACCGCTGCCGATGCTCTGGCAGCAGCAGCCGACCGGGAATGGGAGTGCTTCTTTGGCGCGACCTTTCCCGCGCTCTATGCCATGATGGCCAAGCTGCACATGCGCCGCTATGGGACAACGCATGACCAGATGGCCCAGGTGGCGGTGAAAAATCATCACCACGCATGCATGAATCCTATAGCACAGTATCATATGGAGATAACTGTTGATGATGTGAATAAGTCTCCCCTGGTGGCGGATCCTTTGCATGTCTTGGACTGCTCTCCGATCTCTG
>Ga0307378_10008153_pt1 | contig 13968 bp, 7 predicted proteins | sample UN1MG_FD_202238 | JGI IMG/M metagenome (GOLD analysis project Ga0307378, IMG submission 202238) | Soil microbial communities from Risofladan, Vaasa, Finland - UN-1 | ecosystem: Environmental > Terrestrial > Soil > Coastal area > Acid sulfate soil | place: Finland: Risofladan, Vaasa | collected... | reverse complement strand
GCTTGTCCATTACATTATATTACCAAATCCTTATCGCACTTAATCGTAATTGTATATTATCCAGGATCGGTCTCCAAACAGAAGCTGATAAGGAAAATGAATATAAAAAAAGCCCCCACAAAGTTACAGACAAGTGTATCCCTTATTTTTCATTTTTTATATGTTTTTTTGAGATACTCGCCTTCTGCTTCGCAGGGGCAATATTAAATTATGGCTCTTTCCTTTTTTTTCTTAACTATCCCTGATATTGCCCATATTACGATCTGACTTGATTGCACAACTATACAGTGGACATCATCAGTTCAAACTAAATATGGCCGGATTGGTCATTTTCCAGAGCCATTATTTTTTATTTAATCTAACCATCGGCAGATTATATTATTAATCTTGAGCTTTTTTTTATACCCCTAATTCCCGATAATCATCCCCTGTTTAACACAGGCAAGGACGTTAACAAACTAAAGATTTCCTATTTCTTTCCTACTTCCCAAGACCCCGATTTTAGATGTCGGATCTCTTCTCCCATACATTATGATTTGCCCGGCTTAACCCCGATAACCAAAAATATTGCTGCTAAAAATATTTTCGGAAAAATGAATAAAACATGAATATTTTCTGTTTTTTTTCAGCCATGAGCAAATCCCTAAGCCGGCCTCAAATACCAATACCCCCCTGCCGGTTCGATAACGCCCTTTTCCGGCGATACTATTGTTCTTTGAAGAAAAATAATGCATTTGGGCACTCATTTTTTACAAATTTTTATAATAGACAAACGCTTTTAAACGTCTATAATATAATAAGCATCGAGATAACTCACATCGCTAATTCCAACAACGAAAAATATATGGCGGGGCCAGGGGTAACATTGAGCCGCCGTCTTATAAAGCTATAAAATACTCTGTTACTTTTTTGTCGTGAGGTGCCTTATATAAATAGAGATCAAAATTTTCTCTGCATCGCCGAGAATTTATCAGGAAGGGTCTTAAGGATGAGAAAAATAGAAATCCAAAACAAAGCCCAAATCAAACAATTATTGTACACCGGCAACGTATTAGGGATTAAAAACGATCAATATCGGTCTTTCGGGGGTTTTCAGCTTTGGTGGTACGATAAGCATCTTGATATTTGTGATTGCTGTGAGTCTTATTGGTCTGACGTCAGAAAAAGAGTTCATCACTACAGTCTAAACAGGGCAACGAGGATATTATGGCATAACCGCCACTGTCTATTCCTTCGCAACAAACATCTGCCTGAGGACAAGAAGTTGACAACCATAGGGCATTTTGAAGCCGTGGGGCAATGAAAAAGTATAAGGAAGGTACACCCCCAAAACCTTTTGGGGGTACGAGCCTGTAATCTATTAGTAATCCAATGCCCGATAAATTACCTAAACTCCTGATATTTAATTTAGGTTGGGCGCTTTCGGCTGATAAATTATTTTACGTTTAAGCCGCGACTTCGCAGATATTCTTTCAATTCACTTATATCGATGATATGGAAATGGAACACCGAAGCTGCAAGAAGAACAGTCGCTCCAGCTTCCACCGCATCGTAGAAATGTTCCAGTTTGCCGGCTCCTCCTGAGGCTACGATTGTGGCTGAACAGGCATTGGCCATGGCTTTGATGACAGGAAGGTCAAAACCTGTTTTGGCTCCGTCTCCGGCTTTACTGGTCGGCAATATTACAGGAACTCCAAAACCGTCAACTTTCTTAGCCCATTCGATGGCATCGGCACCTGTAGCAGTTCGTCCACCGTCGATATAAACTTCATAGCCGGACGGTAATGATTTGTTCTGGTCCACATCTATAGCGACGGTTACTTTATCGGCGCCAAATTCGCCAACCATCTCCGCGATAACTTCAGGCTTACGAAAGGCGGCGCTACTTGTGGATACTTTATCAGCGCCAGCCTCTATTACCGCCGCCGCAGAAGCAACATCACGAATACCTCCTCCAACAGTAAAAGGAATCGTCGTAACTTCAGCAACCCTACCGACAACATCAAGCATAGTGGCCCGATTCTCGACAGTAGCCGTTATGTCCAGAAGAGCAAGTTCGTCCGCTCCGGCCTGACAATAGGCCTTTGCGCATTCGACGGGATCGCCGGCATCACGAATATCCACAAAATGAACGCCTTTAACCACACGGCCGTTCTGCATATCCAGACAAGGCATAATACTAATTTGTTTATCCATTCTTAATTCTCCTTTTCGTTATTTTCGGTGATTGCTTATTGCGGAGTCTGTCCCGCTTTTAGTTAACGGTGCATTATAACTTTATCTGATACTATTACAAGTACTTTGGATTATCGACAATATCAGCTTGAACAAAAAACATATTAGCTTTATAATTTTAAGCTGATAATACCGGCTGAAAACGCAATACCGGTATTGAAATCACAGCCAAATCAGGAGGTCGATATGAATCAGTATCACTCGTCTGAAATAACACGCAGGGATTTTCTCAAAAGTACGGCCCTTGCCTCGGCAGGTATTAATCTTATTGCCAATACGAGCTTTGCCGCTTCAAAGAGAAATCAACAGCCCAATATCCTGTATCTTATGACCGACCAGCACCGGAGCGATTGCCTGGGATGCGCCGGTAATAAAATCATTAAAACGCCTCATTTAGATTCCATCGCAGAGGACGGAGTCCTTTTCCCGAATGCGTACAGCTCAACACCGAGCTGCACACCGGCCCGCAGTGCACTTCTAACGGGATTGTCACCATGGCATCACGGCATGATCGGCTATGGACGGGTTGCAGACAAGTATCCATTCGAATTGCCCCAGGCCATTCAAGATGCAGGCTACTATTTATTCGGTATCGGCAAGATGCACTGGTATCCGCAAAGGAAACTTCGCGGCTACAACGGCATACTGCTCGATGAGTCCGGCCGGTCCCAAACACCGGGATTTGTCAGTGATTATCGCCTTTGGTTCAAACAGCAGGCGCCCGAGCTTAATCCGGATGCAACCGGCATCGGCTGGAACGACTACAGAGCCAAAACATACGCTCTGCCGGAACACCTGCATCCTACGAAATGGACGGCGGACAGAGCCGTTGATTTCATCGAAAAATACAATCGTTCAAAGCCATTTCTGCTGAAAGTTTCTTTCGCCCGGCCGCACAGCCCTTATGACCCGCCGAAGCGATTTATGGATATGTACAGCGAAGATGAAATGCCAAACCCTTACGTTGGTGACTGGGCCGATATGTATGCCGAGCACAAAGACCCGCCGAATACGAGCCTCTGGCATGGTGACTTAGGCATCCGGCAGGCTAAAAAATCCCGCCGGGGTTACTACGCTTCGATTACATTCATTGACGAGCAGATCGGTCGAATTCTTGAAACTCTGAAAAAACGTGATATGTATGACAATACTCTTATCATACTTTTCTCCGACCATGGCGATATGCTCGGCGACCATCATCTTTGGCGGAAGACTTATGCCTATGAAGCTTCCGCCAGGATTCCCATGCTGCTGCGCTGGCCCAAGAGAATGGGGATGAACAATAAACGGGGCAAAAAGCTGCCTCAACCGGTGGAACTTCGGGACGTACTGCCGACATTTCTCGATGCGGCAGGAGCGCCTGTTCCGAATCATCTTGATGGAAAGAGCATGCTCGAGCTGGTTCGTGGAAATACGAAAAACTGGCGTCAGTTCATCGACCTGGAACATTCGATGTGTTACAACAAAGACCATTGGAACGCACTGACCGACGGCAGGTTCAAGTATATTTATTATGCTTATGACGGCAGAGAGCAAATCTTCGATTTGATAAAAGACCCGGGCGAGCTGAATGACCTGGCGACGGAATCGGCTCACAAGAGTGTCTTAGTACAATGGCGACAGCGTATGGTAGAACATCTTTCCGAGCGAGGTGAACAGTTTGTTTCCGACGGCAAACTTGCCATACGAAAGAAACGTTACCTGTATTCGCCACATTTTCCTAAAAATAGCTAAGTATTTGAATATGTCTTTTGCCGTCCGTTGCGTTACAAAAATACAGGAAAGAATTGCATTTTTTCCGTTATTTGATTAACATGATGTAATATAAACTCAGCAGCATGGCTGAATCGGGCGTACTTGGTTAAGAAGCTTAGGTTTTTCCTGGAGGACATTTATGAGCGGCAACAAACCAGCCAAGAAAACAAAACAGCAAAAGATGAAGATTTCCCGCCGTGATTTTATGAACAGCGCTTTAGCCGCGGCGGCGTTTACTATCGTACCCCGCCACGTTCTTGGCGGTAAGGTCTATGCCGCTGCGAGTGATAAGCTCAATATCGCATGTATTGGTATTGGCGGGCGAGGCGGAGCCAATCTGAACGGTGTCGGCAAAGAAAATATTGTTGCGTTGTGCGATGTGGATACACGACGAGCCGGCAAGGCATTGGAGAATTTTCCCAGCGCCAAACGTTACACTGATTTTTGCAGGATGCTGGATGAGATGGATAATCAAATCGATGCAGTGGTGGTTTCCACGCCGGACCATACGCATGCGGTGGCGTGCATGGAGGCAATTAGGAGAGGAAAACACCTGTATTGTGAAAAACCATTAGCTCATTCTATCTATGAGATTCGCGAGCTAATGAAAGCTGCACACAAGCATAAGGTAATAACACAATTAGGCAACCAGGGACATTCTTATGACCATATTCGTTTATTCTGTGAGTGGATTTGGGATGGGGCAATCGGAAATGTTCACACAATCCATGCGGCATGCGGTGCGAACCATTGCAAAATCAGCCAGTTGAGCAAGCGTAATGAGCATCACGAGGTTCCATCCGAACTGGATTGGGATTTATGGCTCGGGCCGGCCAAATATCGGCAATATAATCCGATGTATCTGCCCGGCAGATGGCGAGCCTGGATGCCGTTTGGTTCCGGAACGATTGGCGACTGGGTGTGCCACGTTGTTGATCCTGTCTTTTGGGCGCTGGATCTGGGAGCACCGAAAACTATCCGGGCCCAGGCCAAAGATTATGACCCGAAAAAGCATGCCGATACGTTTCCCGCAGGCTCTATTATAACATTCAAGTTCCCGGCAAACGACAAACGAGGTCCCGTTAAACTCATCTGGCATGATGGCGTGGAAAAACTACCACGACCAAAGGAACTGGAAGAAGGACGAAAGGTAACCGAGACCGGAGCAATTGTAATAGGTGACAAGGGTAAGATTATGTACGGCTCACACGGTGCCGGCGGGGTAAGGCTCATACCTGAGGCAAAGATGAAAGCATACCAGCGTCCTGAGCCGACAATCCCACGTGTAAAGGGACATCATCAGGACTGGCTGGAGGCTGTTAAGAACAACAGGCCGGCCGGGTCGAATTTCGATTACGGCGGGCCTTTGACTGAGTTAGCCCGGCTGGGAATTATCGCAACTCAGATGTTGGGACGTAAGCTGAAATGGGAGAGTGAGAACATGCGATTTACCAATTGTGATGAGGCGAATCACTATATCAATCCGTCGTATCGACAAGGATGGACATTATGATGTGATTGTGCAGGTCCACCGATACGGAAAGGACAGAAACACAATGAATAATTTAAAAAGAGGGTTTACCTTAATAGAATTACTTGTGGTAATAGCTGTCATCGCCCTTTTGATGGCGATATTAATGCCTGCGCTGCAAATGGCGAGGGAACAAGCGAAGAAAATAAGCTGCTCAAATAACCTCAAACAAATCGGTATCAGTTTGCATTTGTATGGCAACGAGAATGACAACCGGTTACCACTCAATGAAAGCGGAAACTGGCTGTGGGACATTGCTTACAGCACTACCGACTATATTATCGCAACCGGCGGCGATAGAAAGACCTTTTACTGCCCATCCGACCCATTGAAAACACCGGACATGGCAATCCTCTGGCAGTTTTCCCAAAGTCTTCCGTTTGGGACCGCAATCAATTCGGTACCGGAACCGAAAACCAACCGAGGCAGCCAGTTTAGGGTCACCGGCTATTTCTGGATGATGGATACCGTTAACGGGAGGTCATATCACCCGGAGGGAACTCCTACGAAGGACTGGGTGAAAACACTAACACATAAGCAGGCGGCATCAACCGAGCTGGTTACCGACGCGACCCTCAGCAGCACTTCCGACCCTGAGACAGCTACATTTACCGAGGTTCACGGCGGGTCATGGTCCAATTGGCAAATTCCCGACCGCACGAACCATTTGCGGCGTGGAGCCAAACCGGCCGGAGCAAATATAATCTTTCTTGATGGACATAACGAATGGCGGCAGTTCAGTGAGATGCAGGTACGAGTATCACCCCCCTACCATTGGTGGTAACATGAAAAGTTAATATGAACATCAGCCGTCAGGAGCCTGCTATATATTGAGACTCTCAGTGACAGTAAGTGGTGTCATCGGGTAACGATTTTTTACAAAGCATAGATTCAGGAGTACTTTTTATGACAAGCTTAAAATCCTTTTACTTGAGTATTCTTATTTGTCTGTTTCTTATTGGTGTCTCAGTGAGCGCGGCGGACTGGCCCACTTACCGTTATGACAATGCACGCACTGGCTGCACATCAGAATCGTTGACGGCCCCGCTGAAACTGCAATGGATTTATACACCGGCCCATCAGCCCCGCCCCGCCTGGCCCGCACCGGCCAAGCGTCCAAGGGAAGGTTTCGAGTTGCGTCATCGAGTTATTTTTGATGATGCTTTTCAGGTGGCTGTCGTTGGCCGGATGGTATATTTCGGGTCTTCATCTGACAACAAAGTCTATGCGATTGATGCTATTACCGGGCAGGAACGCTGGTCCTTTTTCACCGGCGGGCCGGTGCGTCTGGCGCCAGTGGTATCTAAAGGCAAAGTTTTTGTCGGCTCCGATGACGGCTTTGCGTATTGCTTAAATGCAAACAACGGGACACTAATCTGGAAAGTTCGAGGCGGACCAAACGACGAAAAACTTCTGGGCAGCGGCAAAATGATTTCCCGCTGGCCTATCCGTACCGGAATACTTGTTGATTCAAACATTGCTTATTTCGGTGCCGGTATATTCCCGCATGAAAACGTTTATCTATGCGCTGTGCAGGCAGATGACGGGACAGTTATCTGGAAAAATGACAGCATTAGTGAACAGGATGCATATCGCAAGGAATTCACACCCCAGGGATATCTTTTGGCCACAAACAATCGGCTTTTTGTACCATCCGGCAGGGCCTTACCGGTCGGCTTTGATCGTTCGACCGGTCAGGAGGTTTTCAGCCGAAGTTACGGCTGGAGGAGCGAACAGGCCGGAGGCGCTATTGGAGGTACATACGCTCTACTCGCAGATGAGCAAATTTACACAGGAACGCAGAAACACCTTTTGGCCCTCAACCAGAACACCGGTAGAGTGGGTTTTGGCTGGTTTCCGGGCCGGCGACTCGCGGTGACTGGTAATATGGCCTACCTGGCAACCGGAAGACAACTTATGGCTATGGACAGAACTAAGTACGCCCAAGCCAGCAGACGTCGCAATTCATTAGAGTACAGGATAAAGTCACTGCAAAGCAGTATCAGGAGTGCCAAGGGCGAGGAACAAAAAAAACAGCAGCAGCAATTAAAAGCTGCAGAAGAAGAATTAAGGCAGCACAGAAGCGAGAAAATCGAGCCGACTGTACGGTGGCGTGTGCCAAGTGAGTGCGATGCGGAATTGATAATTACCGACAACCTTGTGCTTGCCGGTGGGCAAGACCAGGTCAATGCCTTCAGCAGAGACAATGGCAATGTCACCTGGGAAGCAAAAGTCGATGGCAAGGCGAGGGGATTGGCCGTCGCCAATGGTCAACTCTACGTCAGCACGGATACGGGCAAAATCTATTGCTTTGCTTCAAAGCAAGTGGCTAAATCGAACACTCCGATGCCCAGCCCGCACATCAGGCAGGCAACGAATCCTTATCCTCGGGACGAACTGACTGCAATGTATGAAGCGGCCGCCGAAGTAATAGTTATGGAGACCGGTATTACAAAAGGCTATTGCCTTGTGGTCGGCGCCGAGCATGGCCGTCTGGCCTGGGAACTGGCCAGGCGAACAGACCTGACCATTATCGGCGTCGAACCTGACCCGGAAAAAGCCGCTGCAGCAAGATTGGCCCTGGATACGGCAGGTCTGTACGGCCAGCGGGTAACCATCGATGAGGGTAATATTTCTAAACTGCCGTACTCGAATTACTTCGCCAACCTGATTGTCTCCGACAGTCTGCTGCTGACCGTCAAGATGCCCGGTAATCCCGAGGAGCTTTTGCGACATCTAAAGCCGTGCGGCGGAGCTGTTTGTCTTGGGGTACCGGCTAATACATCCGGAAAAGCACGTGCCGTCTCCTCCCGGCAGCTCAGCCAGTGGCTGGGGCGAATGGAATTAGGACAATGCCGAATCAGCCAAACCAACGGCAGTTGGGCAACTCTCAAACGCGGAGCACTGCCCGGAGCAGGCAAATGGACACATCAGTATGCCGAGCCGGGCAACTCGGCCTGCAGTGACGACCGAATCGTAGCCGGTTCATTAGGTTTGCTGTGGTTTGGCGAGCCGGGCCCTGCGCCAATGGTTAATCGCCACAACGCTGCTGCAGCGCCTCTTGCAGTCAATGGCAAGTTATTCGTGCAGGGTGAAAACATAGTAATGGTCTATGATTCTTATAATGGTGTTCTGCGGTGGAAGCGTGATATACCCGGTGCGATGCGCACGCGATTGAAAAGAAGCGAGTGCGGCAACTTAGCTGCAAGTGAAGATAGTTTCTTCGTTGCTGTCGGGGATAAATGTCTGCGGCTTGATGCCGAAACAGGACAGACCCGTCAGAGTTACAATATGCCTGCTTCAGAAAGCGGTTCAAACAGGTGGGGATATCTCGCCTACGTTGACGGTGTCCTTTATGGCAGCGTTATGAAACAAACAGGTGTCTCGGATTCTGTGTTTGCTATTGATACACAAAGTGGTGAAACACTATGGCAATACGGAGGCAAAAATATAATTAACCTGACCATCGCCGCCGGGGATGGGTGGCTGTTTTTCATTGACAGCTCGCTGACGCCGCAGCAGCGAGAACAGTTTTTGCGGCAGGACAAATCACACCTGATGGATCTTAACAGTGAAGAGGCTAAAAAAGCAGAAGCAGCACAAAAGAAGCTCGACGTGCGGCTTGCCGTTGCGCTGAATGCTCAGACTGGCGGCAAACTCTGGGAAAGGGCTGTCGATGTAACCGACTGCAGCAATATTGGAATTGGCGGCGGTGAACTGACGGCAATGTATCGTGACGGCGTCGTGGTCCTGTGCGGGGCCAACGCAAACGGCCATTATTGGAGGCAGTTCCTTTCGGGCGAATTCTCCCGCCGCCGGCTTGTGGCTCTCTCGGCCAAAAGTGGTGAGGTGCTCTGGGCCAAAGACGCCAACTATCGCCATCGTCCGCTTATCATCGGCGGGATGGTTCTGGCTGAGCCATGGGCGTTTGACCTCAAGACCGGCCAGCAAAGGACACGCAATCACCCACTGACCGGCGCCGAGACTACGTGGCAGTTCCTTCGCCCGGGACACCACTGCGGGGCGATTTCCGCATGTCAACAAATGCTTTTGATGCGTTCGGGCTATACGAGCTATTATGACCTTCAAAACGACAGCGGTGTGCGTCATTTCGCCGGCCATCGACTCGGATGCTGGATTAACGCAATTCCCGCCGACGGCCTGGTTCTTGCACCTGAAGCCAGTGCCGGCTGCATTTGCCTTTTCCCCATCGTATGTTCAATTGCACTTGAGCCGCGCCCGGACTACGATCGATGGGGCATTTACAGCAACGGCGGAGCTAATACGCCTGTTCAACACCTGGCCATCAACCTCGGCGCACCCGGCGACCGGCGCGATACAAACGGCACGTTATGGTTCGGCTACCCGCGACCCGGACTGCCAGGGGACCGCGCAGCAATGGGCTTCTCATTCAGACTGGGAATGGACTTTCTCAAAGAGCCGGAGTATCTCCGAGAAAACAGTAAAGCTGATGCTATGAATGGAACCGATACTCCCTGGCTGTTCGCTTCCTGTGCACGTGGGCTTAAACGCTGCGTTATGCCGCTTTTATCCGAAGCAGATGAGCCTGCTGAATATACAGTCAGATTATATTTTACAGATTTCGATAACGAGCAGGCAGGCAAACGCATTTTCGACATTAAGCTGCAGGACAAGGTAGTTCTCGATAACTTCGATGTTGCCGGGCAAGCAGGAGGACGTGGCAAAGCTCTTGTGCGGCAGTTCCGTGGTATCGCGGTAAAGGACAACCTAGTAATTGAACTGCTGCAGCAGGGTAATAACCTCTCATCGAAAAACAGTTTGCCCGTTCTTTGTGGTGTGGAAGTGCTTCGGGAAAGAACAATGAAGAACATTGCAGCAGCAGTTAATGCTCAACAATAGATATAGTCAGTCCGTAAATAACAAGGAGAAAAATGAATACAAATCCAACTTCACGCCGTCAGTTCTTAAGGACAATGGGATTGGGAGCTGCGCTGCTGGCTTCAGGGCAGGTGCCGGTATTTGCAGCCGGCAAACAGAAAAAACGTCCAAATATTTTACTGATAACAGCCGACGACATGAACTGTGATTCGCCGGGCTGCTTCGGCGGACAGACACCTGATATTACACCCAATATCGACCGCTTAGCTTCCGAGGGGGTGCGTTTTACTCATGCTCATATTACCATAGCGGTTTGCCAGCCAAGCCGTTCCGTGTTGATGACCGGGCGCTATCCCCACCGCAATGGGGCCGAGGGCTTCCAGCCGATTAATACCAGTGTAACAACGCTACAGGAAGAACTACTTAAGGGCGGCTATCTCAACGGCATTCTCGGCAAGGTCAAACACCTGGCTCCTATTGAAAAGTTCAAGTGGGACATGGCCAGGGATGTCGGAGAATTAGGTCAAGGTCGTAATCCGAAACTCTATTACAAGTTTGCCAGAGACTTTTTCCAGCAGGCGGCAAACAACGACCGGCCGTTTTTCCTGATGGCCAATTCTCACGACCCGCACAGGCCTTTTCATGGAAGCCTTCAAGAACGAAATAAATTTAAACAAATGCTCAAAGATATTCCGGCACCTTCGCGCGTGTATCGAAGTGAGGAGGTCCATGTCCCCGGCTTTCTACCCGACATACCCGATGTACGCAAGGAAATTGCGCAGTACTATAGCTCGGTCCGCCGCTGCGATGATACGGTCGGTGAGGTGATGCAAGCCCTTCATGAATCGGGTCTGGCAGAAAACACCTTAACAATGTTCCTTTCGGATAACGGTATGGCTTTGCCGTTTGCCAAGACTAACTGCTATCTGCACAGCACCCGCACACCCTGGATCGCCCGCTGGCCGGGTAAAATTAAACCAGGCATAGTGGACAATCGTCACTTTATCTCCGGAATAGATTTTATGCCCACAGTACTCGATGCGGCCGGGTTAGCTCAAACCAAAGGGATGGACGGTTTTTCATTTCTTCCTGCCCTGTTGGGCAAGCGACAGGCTAATCGCGACAAGGTTTTCACACAATTCCACCAGACTTCCGGACGAAACCGATATCCGATGCGCTGCATACAGAACCAAAGGTTCGGGTACATCTTCAATCCATGGTCCGACAACGAACGGGTCTTTAAGAATGAATCACAATCAGGCTTGACGTTCAAAGCCATGCAGGCTGCCGCTAAAACCAACCCGAAGATTGCCGCCCGCGTCAAACTCTTCCAATATCGAGACGTCGAGGAGTTTTATGATTTTGCAAATGACCCTGATGCACTGTACAACCTCAGTGAGAACCCTAAATATAAAAAAGAACTCGACAAAATGCGGAAGGAATTGTTAAATTGGATGGAACAGACCAATGATTCGGCATTAGAAGCATTGGAAAACCACAGTTCACAAGAGACTTTGAAAAAATTTATGGCCGAACAGGACGCCAAAAGCGGCAAGAAAAAAATAAAAAAGAAAACAACTAAAAAAAGAACCTCACGAAACAAACTTCTTACAAAGTAAAGGAGTCAGAAAAATGAACAAGAAAAATTTAACCAGACGAGAGTTTCTGGCTGTTGCGTCAACAGGTACTATCATAGCCGCCACATCAGGAGGAATCGGCACATACGGAAACGCAAGCAAAACAGCAGGTAAAGCCGCTATTCTTGGCGGCAAAGCGGTCAGAGCTAAACCTTTTCCGGGTTGGCCCGTTTGGGACAGAAGTGCCGAAAAACATGTCCTGGAAATATTGCGCAGCGGAAACTGGTACAGAGGTAACGGCAAAACTGTGACGGAATTTGAAACAAAGTATGCCGAATTAATGGGAGCAAAAGCTTGTGTCTGCACGGTCAACGGCACGAACGCCCTGCTTACAGCTATGCATGCGCTCGATGTAGGTGTCGGAGATGAGGTTATTGTCTCTCCATATACGTTTATCGCCACATACAACGTTGTTATAGGTTCATGCGCCCTGCCGGTTTTCGCCGATACGGACCCCGAGACCTTCCAGATAAATCCGGACAAAATAGAAGAAAGAATAACCAAAAACACCCGAGCCATTCTTCCTGTCCATATTCTGGGACTGCCTGCAAATATGGACAGAATCAACGCCATCGCCAAAAAGCACAATCTTGTGGTGATAGAAGATGCCTGCCAGGCATGGATGGCGGAATGGAACCATAAAAAGATTGGCACTTTGGGAGACCTGGGCTGCTTTAGCTTCCAAAACTCAAAACATTTGCCCTGCGGCGAAGGAGGGGCCGTTATTGGAAACGACGAAGAAATAATGGACAAATGTCACTCTTATCACAACTGTGGCAGGCCGTATGGAAGCATTAAGAATACCAGCAATTACCCCATCATAGGAACCAACCGCAGGATGACGGAATACCAGGCGGCCATACTGCTTAACCAAATGAAACGCCTTGAAAGTGATACGGAAAGACGTAACCAGAATGCCAAATATCTTACTTCGAAAATCAAAGACATTCCCGGTATTCTCCCTCACAGGCTATATAAAGAGGTAACCAGAGCGGCATACCATTTGTATCCTTTCCGCTATAAAAGAGAATACTTTAATGACCTTTCGCGGGACAAATTTCTCTCTGCGCTCAGGGCCGAAGGCATCCCCTGTTCCGGAGGATATGGTCCACAGTACAATGACGGCCTGATTGAAGCTGCGTTAAATTCCAAGAACTTCAAAAGAAGTTTCTCACAAGCAAGGCTGAATCGATACCGCAGAGAAAACCGCTATCCTGATAACGACCAGCTCTGTAAAGAGGCGGTCTGGTTCACTCAAAATATGCTTCTTGGCAGCAAAAAGGATATCGATGACATAGCGGACGCCATATTGAAAATCTATGAGAACAGAGACAAGCTGGCACAGTCAGATAAAACATCGTCAAAATATAAAAAAGATTCTGTTGCCTTGTAAGATGTGATATACAGACTTGTCATTATGAAGAGCAAGGCGATTAGGTTATCTCTTAACGTCTCAACAAACTTTATCAGAGCAGCCTGGCAGATAGCGTTATCTGATTAATGGTGTTCAGGGTATATTCTGTATCCATAATAGAATTTCTTTGCTTTAAAAACTGTTCAGTGCATGAATAGTATTATCCCCAATTCTTGAAAGGGAGAAAAATGAGTAAGATAAAATCAGGCCTGTTGATGATAATTGCTGTTATTCTTTTCTGTCCACCCCTTACCTGCTTAGCCCAATCGTATAAGCCAATCCTCGAAAAAATAGGGGTTAATCGCGGAATCTGCGTAGTGCTTGGTGACAGGAGATGCAAACTTGCTTTGGAGCTGGTACAAAACAGCGAGCTATTGATATACGTGCAGTTGCGCAATGCAAATGACCTCGAGAGGGCTTGCAGTATTGTTGACGAAGCGGGTTTTTACGGGACACGCATCTTCGTAGAAAAAGGCCCTTTAACCAGGATACATTTGGCCGACAACTCAGCCGATGCCGCTGTTGTGCTGTTTAAG
>Ga0307378_10008152_pt1 | contig 13969 bp, 8 predicted proteins | sample UN1MG_FD_202238 | JGI IMG/M metagenome (GOLD analysis project Ga0307378, IMG submission 202238) | Soil microbial communities from Risofladan, Vaasa, Finland - UN-1 | ecosystem: Environmental > Terrestrial > Soil > Coastal area > Acid sulfate soil | place: Finland: Risofladan, Vaasa | collected... | reverse complement strand
GAGGGACACAATCTTGCAGAGTTTGGGTGGTGGAGACCTCAGAGTTTTTTCAGTATGCTCGAAATACTGGACAAGGGAACTTCTATTTACATCTTTTACAATGGCAAGAAATATGTATTCAAAATGAAAGAGAAGACATATAAGAATGTGAGTGACCCAAAACTTTATGATTTCACTCCTGGCGAGCGATTAACGCTTATCACCTGTGTTTCAACATGGTCCCCTACCATCTATACAAACAGGCGAACTGTGATTGTTGCTGATCCGGCATAGGTTTACAGATAACAATCCTCAAAATGCATATTTTAGGGTGAAGTCAATATCAAATTATTAGTATCAGATATGTGTCTTTGATGAAGGTATATTCCCTGAATAGTCCGCTGTGAAGCCGACAGCCGGACAACTCCCCTCAAAAGCAGACTTTTCTCTAAAAATTATTCACTCCCAAAAGAAACAAACACGTCTCCTCAGGAGACAGCAATTTATTTCCATTTGAAAGATTCTCCCATATACAAATTCTGGCGTATTTAGTCCTGGATGTACTCTTTAACAAATTTGATTTACGCTCGGTGTTTATAAGCAGGTGTTATGCTCACCCGATCAGAAATGTTTCGTAGTTCAAATTTGATGAAGGAGTGAACATCTACCGTCATCTGGGATTTTGAATCGCATTTCTTATAAATCATTATAGTAGAAAGGAAGATCAGGGTACATTATTTCTTTTCAAAGAGTTTTCTATATTGCCCGTGTCCTTCTTTTTCAAAATCTTCCAGGGGGATGAAACGGAGAGCAGCGGAGTTCATGCAGTAACGGAGCCCCGTTGGTGCAGGGCCGTCAGGGAATACGTGTCCGAGGTGTGAATCGCCAAGTTTGCTCCTCACCTCTGTCCTTTTCGTAAAAAGTCCCCGGTCTTCCTTTTCCACAATATTGTGCGGTTCGAGGGGCTTGGTAAAGCTCGGCCATCCTGTGCCGGAGTCGTATTTATCACGAGAGCTGAAAAGAGGTTCCCCTGAAACAATATCAACATATATCCCTTCCTTTTTATTATCCCAATACCCATTGTTGAAGGATCTTTCCGTGCCCTCCTCCTGTGTAACCTCATACTGCAGGGGCGTAAGCTTCTTTTTGAGTTCCTCCTTTGAAGGCTTTGCAAATTTTTTATCAGGGCTCTCCATCTTTTGCACCCCCTTTTTTTCATCCCAGATTGTTTTGAGATACTGGTCGCGGCCGGAATTGAACCGGTAGAATTTATACCGGATAGGATTTTTCTTGTAATAATCCTGGTGGTATTCCTCTGCTCTGTAAAAATCAGATGCGGGCAGTATTTCGGTAATGATCGGTTTGTTATACCTGCCGGAATTTTGGATCTCGTCCCTTGATTTTTCAGCAAGATGCTTTTGGTCTTCATTATGGTAAAAGATCGCTGACCTGTATTGTTTGCCGCGGTCAACGAACTGCCCACCGGAATCGGTCGGGTCTATCTGTCTCCAGAATACTTCGAGAAGGTCAGCATAATGCACTTTTGAAGGATCGTAGAGGACCTGGATGGCCTCTGCGTGGCCTGTCCCTCCGGCAGAGACCTCTTCATAGGTTGGGTTTGGTTTTTGACCTCCTGTATAACCCGAGATGACTTCCTTCACTCCTTCAATCTTTTCGAACGGCAGCTCCATGCACCAGAAGCAGCCTCCGGCAAAAGAAGCTTTCTCGAGCTTTCCAGCATTCATATCGGAAGGCTTTTTTTCATTCTTATCTGCACATGCAAGGCTGATCATCGTAAATACAAAAATGCCTATTATGAAAACCTTATTCATGATTGCCGTGAATTCATACCGTTGTTACGTAAAACTACTTTATGAAATTCCCGTGGCATATTTTATTATATCAATTTTATCTTCTTCAGGGGTATGGTGATGGTCAAGGAGGGGAGGTAATTGGTACAATAAACAGAAAAAATACCTGTTTCTCGCCGGAAACAAGGAGAAGAAAGGTGCAAAGTGAGCCAGTATAATACAAAGCAATGTGAACACTGCGGGAAGGCTGTCAATGAGCGGTATGCAGTCTGTCCTCTCTGTGGTGGACAACTTCATGACGAGATCAAGATCATTCTCCCGGTCTGTCCTCATTGCAGAGGTCCTCTCGAAATTCAGATGCATGACGATGATGAATATGATATTTGCACGCAATGCGGCGGAATCTGGCTTGACAGAGGTGAATTTCAAAAGGCAACGAGGCCTTCTGATGTATACCGTAAGGAAGAAATAAAAGGCGAGTTTATCCGTGGACCGGTAAGAGAACCACTGGAGTACATTCCCTGTGTCAGATGCGGGAAACTTATGAACCGGAAGAACTTCAGGCGTATCTCGGGCGTGATCATCGACGAATGCGGCAGACACGGCGTGTGGCTTGACGCAGGGGAGATCGAAAAAATACGGCATTTTATCGCAGATGGTGGTCTTGACAAATCTCAGGACAGGGAAATCGAACAGACACGCGTTGAACTGAAAGACCTTGCCACGAAAGTGGATCAAACGGCATTTGTCCAGAAGATTCTCCATTTCTGGAACTTCAAAAGATGGCTTTTCGGAGGCTGATCTGTACTCATGTCCAATGAGTATGTAACGATGCGAGAGAGAAAAATGTCCTTTCATGGATAAGAAGAACGAAATACCTTCAGAGCAAAAAACCAGAAGAAGAATTTATATTTTTTTTGTTTGTGCGGTGGTGGTTCTTCTCATCTTGTTCTTTGCCGGTGCCCCGGCCATTTCTACAGCGCTAAAAAATGTGCTCATTCCTGAACTGCAAGACCTCTCAGGGGAGAACATTACGATTGAAGCCCTTCACCTTAATCTGTTTCCGCTCTCTATAGAGGCGAAAGAGGTAGTTGTATCTGATGAAAGCGGGAATACCATGGTTTCTGTGAAGAGAGTCAAGGGCTATATCGGACTTGCAGGGCTTCCCAATAAAACACTCTCTATCCGCAGACTCGTTCTGAAAGAGCCACAGGTGACAGCAGGCAGGCAAAAGATTGAAGAGGTTGTCAGACATGTCAAGACGTATCTTGAGAAAGAGCGAAAGGATGCATTGAAGGTTAAAATCAAGGCTCTTGAGCTTGTTTCGGGAAGCATCCGGATCAGCGATGACGATCTCAACGGGGTCATGGACGTGAAGGGACTTTCAGGCGAGATGATTACCGGAGAAACCCAGCGGATTAAGGCGGCTGTAAAAGAACTCATAGTCGAACGTGCAGGATGGCCAAAGATTGCATGTGATGTCAATATAGCCATACTTCTGAAGGGTGACAGGGTGGAAATTAAGCATCTGCAGGTCGGTGCCTTTGGTTCTACCTTCAAAGGAGAAGGAATTTATACCCAGGGGAAAGGCACTTTCGAGACTAACCTGGCATTACTGGTGAATTCCGTGAAACGGTTCCTTGACCTGAAAGAAAAAGGTGATGGGCAAATTACTGCAAAAGGCGAGATACGGATTGAAAAAGATGAGCGGTCAGTTCCGTCAATCCGCGCCGAGAAGCTAAGCCCGTCTTTACAGCTGCAGACGGAAAAAGCAAGGTTGCCCGGCCTGGACAATATCTTTGTAGACCTCAAGCTTGAAGGTGATTTGTATATTCAGACGCTCATGGAACTTTTGAAGGTAAGGGAGAGGATAGAAGGCCTGATCGATTTCGATGGAGAAATTACAGGTCCTCTTTCGGATTTTACCGGCAGAGCACGGGTAAGGCTGCAAAAGGGGAACCTCTTTAGTGTTGATATAGATTCTTTGAAATGCATTGTCATATATAAAAATGGCGTTATCAATTTCAAGGAAGGCTATGGGACACTCTATAACGGTACCGCTCATGCAGACGCGTCAATTCATCTTCCTGTCGCTGATGGGTTCACCGTGAACGTGAAATTTCAGGCGATAGACAGCCGGAGTGCGTTCAACCTGATACAATGGGATCCCGGGGTCCCGGACGGAAAGGTTGACGGAGAACTCCTGACATCCGGGAGCGAATTTAGTCCGGATGGATGGTTTGTTTATAAAGCTCTTGGTGCTGCTCAGCATGCCGGGAAGAGAGAAACTCAGCCGCCAACTGATGATGTGCTGAACAGGATCAGGGATATCAAGGGCAAATACTCTCTGAGAGGTGCTCACCTATCTTTGTCAAATCTGCAGATCAATACATCCCTATCGAATATTTCAGCGAACGGTATGATCGATCTGGAGAATAAAGCACTTAACCTGACAAGCAGCCTTGTGACCAAAACCATTTCAGATCTTACGGCTCCGTACTATAGGGGAGCCGAAGGACGGGGTGATTTTTCAGGAGAGATAGGCGGGTCATTTGATGATATAAGAGTTTCCGGAAGGATAACCCTCATAAATAGTGCGATAGAAGGATACAAGACAGACAGTTTTATCGCTGACTTTTCGTATCAAAAAAATCTGCTCCATCTCCGTGAGTCTGTTTTCAGATCCCAGGGAGAAGAGCACAGGGTAAAAGGTAAGATATCATTCCCTGAAGCAAAAGAACTTTTTGATCTTTCAATGCCGGTTTATGACCTGAGCGTAACGCTCAGAAAAGCTGATTTCGAACGAGTAGTCAAGGTCTTTTCCAAGGACTTCACAGGAACCGGTAAGCTGAGCGCAGATTTAAAAATAGGAGGGAAGGACAAGGATATCGACATCTCCGGAAAAACTTCCATAGAACATGGCTCTCTTTATAATGTAGCATTTGATGCAGCAACGGCAAATATCGCCTATGCACAGGGAGAACTCTCCCTGAAACAAGCGAAGTTTGTCAGGGGACAGTCCATCCTTACAGCAGATGGAAAGATCGGTCCTGACAAGCGGTTTTCTTACCACGCCTCATCTGATAAACTGCTTTTCAGAGACTTCGGACTTGAAAGGATGCCCGATGATGCTGTGGTGTCTCTGCACTCTGAAGGAAACGGCACATTCGATAATCCTTCAATTACACTCGGTGCCAAGGTTGCGGGCGGGACGTTCAAAGGAAGAAATATGGGGAGCGGGACAGTCAGTGCAGTCATACAGAACAGGGATATTGCGGTGCAAGCCGCGTTATTCAATGAAAAGATGAAACTTCAGGGTCATGGGCATCTCGATGAGACATTACCGTGGAATGCGGACCTGATCATTCAGCCGGCACGGTATGATTTCCTTGTCAGTTCTCTGCTCAAGGATGTGCCTGAGGACCTCCAGCTCAATCTTGAAGGAAAAGTCGAAATGAGTGGGAACAAAAACACTATTGAAGCATCTGCACATGTATATCATCTGGCGCTTGTATTGTTTGGGCAATCCTTTTCAAATGATTCTGAAATTCAATTCTCAGTCAGGAACCAAAAAATATCGCTTAAGCCTTTTGCTATCAGAAGCGGGGAGACATCGTTCAGGCTTCGCGGAGGTCTTGAAATCGGTAAGGAATATGATATTCAGCTCGACGGAAGTTCTGCTCTTTCGCCGCTGAAGGGCTTATCAAAGAAAATCGGATATCTGAAAGGAGATGCCGATTTCGTCTTTGTGGTCAGGGGGAAATGGGAGAAGCCGGAGATTAATGGCGGCATGACGATTTCCGACGCATCATTCGGCCTGAGAGGATATGCTGCCTATATCAGTTCAATCAATGGGTACCTCTATATCGATGAAGACAGAATCGTCATCGAGAAACTGAACGGCAGGGTTGGAGGCGGTACGGTCGATATATCAGGGCTTGCATACCTCAGGGGATTCCTGATAAAACGGTTTCACGTGGAGGCTCGTTTGGACGATATAACAGCGAAAGTCCTGCCGGAATTTTCTGTCAATCTTGACGGTAACCTGCTGTACAGAGGGACTACGGATGCCATGGATATAACAGGTGATATCCGCATAAATAAGGCACGCTATAAGGAGACGGTGGAATGGAGAAGCTGGCTTTTAACTGCAAAAGCCATAGAAAAACCGAAATCTGAGATGTCTGTGTTCGAAAGAGCTGAACTGAACATACAGGTCTCGGGCAGTGAAAATATCACTGTTGATAATAATATAGCACGTGCGCCGATACGAATACGGGGTGATATGATCGTAAAAGGCACGGTATCCAATCCAATCCTCTTTGGCAGACTTGAATCAAACGATGGGTATATTTATTTCAGGAACAATGAATTCAGGATAATGCACGCCAGTGCAGATTTTACGGACCCGCACAGGATCAAGCCAATTCTGAATCTTACAGCCGAAACTTCGATGAAGGGCTATACTATCAGGCTGAACCTCGAGGGGGAGACGGATCGGTTTAATCTTTCACTTTCTTCTGATCCACCACTTGAAGAGGTGGATATCCTTTCTCTGCTGACCGTCGGACAGCTTGGGAAACAGACGAAGGGGCTTGAAGGTGGTATCGGTGCTGGAACTGCAACGTCATTTATTACCGGTAAACAACAGGATATTATCGAAGAAAGGGTAAGAGCGCTGACAGGGATAGACCGGTTCCAGGTTGAACCATATGTCTCAAAAACGACCGGCACGGTGGAGCCAAGGATAACGGTATCAGAAAGGCTCATCGGTGACAAAGTTTTTGTAACCTATACTACTTCAATAGGTTCAACGGAGGAACAGATACTGAAAGTCGAGTACCTCCTGAATAAGAATGTTTCTCTTATCGGAACACGGGACGATATCGGCAGCATCGGTGGTGATGTGAAGTTCAGATTCGAGTTTAAATGAATATTATCCGGGGAGATGTTAAGAGGAAAAGAGTTTCTGTGGAGAAAGGTCTTGTGGTTTTTTTCCCGGTGCTGGTTATTTGGTGTTTTTTGTTCTGTGCTGTTTCCAACGTATCAGCCTCAGTTGTCGGGAAGATAGAAATCTATGGTTTACAGGCAATAGGGAAAGATGAACTGCTGTATCTCCTTGATGTTGCCCCGGAGGAACCCGTAGACCCAGACCGTGTGCGGGAAGGGATAAAAAGGGTGTTCCTGAAAGGAATATTCGACGATATATCGGTTGAGACAGTTGACGGGGATAAAACAACGGTTATTATCCATGTCAAGGAAAGAGACTTTATTAAGAAAATTTACGTAGAGGGGGATTATGGTCTGCCTAAAAAGACCATACTATCGTTATTCCCTCTAAAAGAGGATCAGTATCTCTCGTGCGACATGCTTGAACGGGCTTTGAAAAAACTGAAGCAGGAAATCGCCGTGCGGGGGTTTCCGGATGCCCGCATCAGTGCAGATGTTAAGAAATTAAAGGAACCTCACCGGATTGCTGTCCATGTAAAAATAAATACGGGGATCCCGGAACGTATTGAAAGGATAATGATCTCGGGCACGACTGATGATGTGAAAGCAGTTATGAAATTATCTGAGGGTGATGTGTTTGATCGGATAAAAGTTCAGAAAGACATTGAAAGAATTAAACAATACTATAAGGATGAAAAACATTTCAAGCCTGACATAAAACCTTACACATATAAGGATAGGGTACTCAACCTGTCTGTTCATCCGGGAAAGCGCCTCTTTATTTCGCTTGACGGCAACGATTCCGTATCAACAAAGGTTGTTCTCAAAGAGATGCCCTTTTTCGAGGCTGAAGACTTCAACGATGATATTGTAGAGGAAGCAATACAGAGGATGTTATCTGTTTACCACGCGAAGGGGTTTCCTTTTGCTCAGATTGCTCCTGTTGTTACGGAAAAGGATGACCTCATCAACCTCACTTTTTTTATCTTCGAGGGCAAGAAAGTAACTGCAGGAAAAATCTCTTTTGTGGGTGTACGTATCGACGAGGCTAAACTCAAGAACATCATTTCCCTCAAAGAAGGTAATGTGTATAACCCGGACTTCATTGATGCGGACAGGCAAACGCTGCAGGATTTCTCTTATGCTCTCGGATACCTCTTAAGTACTGTTGACGAATTCCAGACAACATATGATGAGAGTTCTCAAGCGATGAATATCGTCATCACAATACAGCTGGGGCTCAAGACCGAGATCGGAAATATCACTATCGCCGGAATGAAAATTGTTGCTGAAGATGAAGTGAGAAAAGTCGTGCAATTAAAACCGGGCGATCCGTATAACGAAGTTGATATATCTGACGCCAGGTACAGGGTTATTGAATTTTATACTACAAAGGGCTTCCCTTCGGTTGCGGTCTCTGTCAGAAGAGAAATTGACGGGCTGAAAGCGCATATAACATTTACGATCCATGAAGGTCCTTTTACCGTGTTCGGTAAGACGGTCGTTACCGGGAACAACAGAACAAAGTACGCAGTGATAAAAAGGGAACTGCTCAAAGGAGAAAATGCCCCTTTCGATTACAGTATCCTCAGAAAGGAAAGGCAGAAGCTGTATAAACTTGGTTTATTTACCGACGTCAACGCAGAAAGGCTTGAAGACTATGATCAGCGGAATGATGTCCTCATAAGTTTGCATGAGGGAAATGCAGGCGCTGTTGAATTTGGCCTGGGATATTCAGATTATGAGCTGTACAGGGGGTTCCTTGATGTAAGCTACCGGAACCTCTGGGGGATGCACCGGCAGGCCTCTGCACGGGTTGAACTGAGTTCAATCGAGCAGCGCTTTATCCTGCAATATTATGAACCCTGGTTTCTGAACAGCTCTACCGCCTTGAGGGCTTTATTGCTCACCGAGTACCGGGAAGAATTGAATGTTGATACCCGTGAGACCCGGTACAAACTCACACGGAATGCGGTAAGCGCGGGCATTGAAAAAAAATTCAGCAACGTCATTAAATCCGAACTGTACTATGAATTTTCGCTTGTGAATACCTATGATGTAGAACCTGATGTTGTTCTGAGCAAGGAAGATACCGGGACCCTCGTTATCAGCGGGCTGCGGTTAGGGCTTATCTATGATACCCGGGATAATCCATTCTACCCGACAAAGGGTATTCTGTCAGGAATCTCAACGAAGCTCACATCACCGCTCTTTCTGTCAGAGTCCGATTTCATCAAGCTGACCTTCTATGGCAACATCTACCATGAACTTATCCCTGGGCTTGTACTCGCGGCATCACTAAGGGGTGGCCTTGCAAAAGGATACGGCGATACAGTAGAACTGCCGATCGTTGAGAGGTTTTTTCTTGGCGGGAGGACAACCGTGAGAGGATATGAGCAGGATACCCTCGGCCCGAAAGGGTCGGACGGCAATCCGACCGGTGGCAATGCCTTTCTTATGGAAAACCTGGAAATACGGATTTCTTTAGGAAAGGGCATAGGGCTCGTGACCTTTTTTGATGGCGGCAATGTATGGGTAGAGATGAAGGATATGGACCCTTTAGATAGCAAATTTACGGCGGGGCTCGGATTACGCTATGATACCCCTGTCGGGCCTTTACGGGTTGATTACGGGTATAAACTGCAGAGGGAGAAGGATGAAAGCAGAGGTGAGCTGCATTTCAGCATCGGACATGCATTCTAAAAAATCAGACATGAAAAAGCATAAATCAAAAATTTGTATTATGCTATTAATCCTCAAAGATCTTAAAAGATATTTGAGATCTTCAATTTTGTCATTCCGGCTTGGCCAGAATCTTTCTTCAAAACAACCCCCTTTATCCCCCTTTACTCAGGGGGAATCGGAAGGATTCCCGCCAAGCGGGAATGACAAATATTGGAACAGAGTTCGCTATGTATTATTTGTTATTTTCGTTTGCATGGCGCTTTGCTCGTCTCTTTCTGCCGGGATCAAGGACAGGGTGGTGGCGTATGTGGATAGCACGGCGATAACGCTTAGCGAACTGGAGAAGAAATACGCTGAAACGGTACACGTGACTCCTGCTGTTACGAGAGAAGAAGTCCTGGACACTATGATTAACAGGTTACTCTTCGTAAGAGAGGCAAGGAAGATTCGTTTAAAGTCACAGCTTGAAGATGAATTGCTGAAAGAGTATGTCGATTTGCAAATTCGGGCATTCATACGGATAAAAGATGAGGAGATAAGAACCTTTTTTGATACGCATGCTTCTGATTTTCTGGGAAAAGAACTCGACGAAATGAGAGAGGATATTGAGAACTATCTCATCGAACAAGAAGTGAACAAACGGCTGAAAGAGCATATTGCCGAACTCAGAAACAATGCCTGCGTTAAGATACAACTTAACCGGCAGAATCAGGAATAAAGCATTGTTTCACAGGCCGTATCACTGGGTGGTTGTAAAGATTATCGATTAATGAAAAAGCTTCTCATTACCATGGGAGACCCCGGAGGAGTGGGGCCTGAAATTATCGCACAAGCGCTCAGTGCGCCCGGTATCGGAAAAACCTGCATCCCGATTGTGATCGGGGATATGCTCATCATGGCAAAGGCATTACGTCTTCTCAGGAATCCCCGGAAGCTGCGGGAAATAACATCACCGGACGAAGCTGAAAAGAGCGGGAGACTGATTCATATTATCAACGTAAACAGTATAATCCCACAGGCGCTCCCTCAAAAAAAACCGACTGCTGAAGGTGGGGAAGCTTGTGTCAGGTATATCAGGAAAGCTGTCGAGCTTGCGATGCACAAACAGGTGGATGGCATGGTTACCGCCCCCATCTCTAAAGAAGCACTGAAGATGGCCGGATTTGCATGGCCGGGCCATACAGAGATGCTTGTCGAATTTTCGCGCACAAAACAGTATGCAATGATGCTGGTTGGAGGACCATTGCGTGTTATTCTGGTCACAATCCATACCGCGCTGAAGAATGTCCCGGAGATGATCACTGCGAAGAAGATACTAAGAGTCATCCGTCTTGCAAAAAAAGCATGTGACATGTTGAACATACGCAACCCAAAGATTGCAGTCGCCGGACTTAATCCGCATGCAGGAGAGGCGGGGATATTTGGGGAGGAGGAGATAACGCAGATTGTTCCGGCCATCAGGCAGGCGAACCGGGAAGGAATTCCTGTTTCAGGTCCTTATCCGCCGGACACCATTTTTCATAAAGCATATCAAGGTGAAATTGATATCGTTGTCTGCATGTATCATGATCAGGGATTGATTCCCCTGAAAATGATCGCCTTTGATAAAGGCGTGAATGTGACCGTCGGCATTCCGTTTGTCCGCACATCCCCTGACCATGGAACCGCATATGACATAGCTTGGAAGGGGACGGCGAATCCGTCAAGCATGATCGAGGCGATAAAACTGGCAGTCAGGTTGAAAATATAAATCTTATTGAGCATAATGAGCCTGAATAAGAAGCATATCATTAGCTGGACACTCTTCGATTTTGCAAACTCAAGCTACTCCGCTGTAATAGCTGCGGTTGTCTTCCCGGTGTACTATGTGAATGTCATTGTCGGAAATGAGACAGGACGTGGTGACCTCTGGTGGGGAAGGGCGATATCGGTCAGCATGGCCGTTGTTGCCCTCAGTTCCCCGTTCCTCGGAGGGATAGCTGATTTCGGTGGGCTCAGGAAGCGATTCCTATTTTTTTATACTGCTCTAAGTGTCCTCGCCGTCGCGAGCCTCTCTATTCTCGGGAAGGGAATGATCATTGAGGGATTTCTGTTGATTGCGATAGCAAATTTCGGCATGGAAGGGGGGCTTGTCTTTTATAATTCTTTTCTTCCCCGTATTGCGCCGCGCGACTACCAGGGAAGGGTTTCTGCCTGGGGATTTATGGTAGGGTATGCCGGGTCTATCATTTCACTCCTGTTCGCTCTTCCCTTGATCCAGAATGGATATTTCAAGGCTGCCTGGTTTATGATTGCAGTTTTTTTTGCAGTCTGCTCAATTCCTGCTTTTCTTTTTCTGCCAAAGGATACGAAAGAAGAATATACACTCATGCATTCAGCCATGAGAGGTCTCAGGCTAACTTTGACAACACTCAGGGAAATAGCACGAAGAAAAGAGCCGGGAAAGTTCCTGTTCTCATATCTTCTTTATGAAGATGGGGTGAGTACCGTAATAGTATTTTCCAGTATTTTTGCTGCAACAACGCTTGGATTTCAGCCCAGGGAACTCATTTTTCTTTATCTTGCCGTTCAGGCAACAGCTCTTTTGGGCTCTCTTGTCATGGCAAAACCGATTGACCTGTGGGGTCCCAAGAAAGTTATTATGATGTCACTTGTCCTGTGGACCTCTGTTGCAGTAACCGCATTTTTTGTCCAGACAAAGAACCACTTCTGGGTGATTGCAACATGTGCCGGACTCGGACTTGGAACAGTGCAGGCAGCTTCACGTGCCTTTTATACCCAGTTTATTCCGGAAGGAAAAGAGGCTGAGTATTTCGGTCTGTATTCGTTGGCCGGGAAATCTTCGGCTGTGATAGGCCCGATCATTTTCGGACAAATTTCTACGACATACGGCAGCCAGAGGCCTGCCATTCTCTCTGTGGCTGCGTTCTTTCTTATCGGTCTGATTATCCTTTGTTTTGTCCGGGGAGGAGCGCCCAATATTGAAGGAAAATAACCGGCAACCAAATCACAATCAACACACAGAAATATGAAAAAAAAGTCTCTCGGACAATATTTTCTGTTTGATCCTTTTATCATCGAGAGGATTATCAAAGCTGCACATCTCAGGCCCGAAGACCTCGTTGTCGAAATCGGCCCCGGCCCCGGGAAACTCACAAGAATGCTCTCCGAAAAAATCCGGAGGGTTATTGCAATCGAGCTTGATGAAAGGCTATTTGCGAGGTTGAAAACAGAACTCGCAGGATGCGACAACATTGAACTGATACATGGAGACGCACTTGAATACCCTTATGAAACCCTCTCTGAGTTCACTGTTGTTGCGAACATCCCGTACTACATCACGACTCCGATAATCTTCAGGCTCCTCAAATCGAGAAAAAATCTCAGGTCCATGACCTTAACCGTTCAGAAAGAGGTGGCAGAGAGAATTGTCGCAGGTCCGGGCGGGAAGGACTACGGCGTGCTGTCGATCATGATTCAGTATTATGCGGTGCCCAGTTTGCAATTCGTTATTCCCAGAGAAGCGTTCAGGCCTGTCCCCAAGGTTGACTCTGCGGTAGTGCATATGAAAATCCTTGAGAAGCCTTCTGTTGATGTCGGAGATGAAAGATTGTTCTTCAAACTTGTGAAAACTGCTTTTTCTCAGAGGAGAAAGATGCTCTCGAATTCTCTGAAAAACATCCGAAGTGACATAAAGGAATGGCTGACAGAGGCGGGCATCGATCCTCAGAGAAGACCCGAGACACTCGGTATCGAAGAATTCGCCAGGCTTTCGGATTTGTTTGAAAACCCTAAGAGTGCAGACATTGTGAGAAAAATTATTTAACTCGATGATTAAATTGAAATATATTTCGCCGTTTTCTGAATAAAAATATTTATGAGCCCATTAGCTTAAGGTACACTACTGTATCGAAAAATAATTTTTTCACAACATCTGCACTCTTCGTATCTGTTTCCTGGATTAAGCGTAAATCAGAGTATCGAAACATTACATTTTTTGAAATTCTTATGTTGCCTGCTTCATGATTCTCTCTATGGCGTCTTTTTCCAGAACCTCTTCTTTGATCAGTGCCTCTGCAAGCAAATCGAGGGTCTGCCGGTTCCCTGCCACGATATCTTCAGCCTTTGTTTCTGCCAGGGATATCAATTCGCGGATCTCCTGATCCATCAGCCAGGCCATCTCCTCGCTGTACCGCTTTGGCAGGGCGAGCTCCCTTCCCAGGAACGGATGCTCTTCCCCCCTCCCGAGATTTACCGGTCCGACCTTATCACTCATGCCCCATTGGGCGACCATTTTTTCTGCGAGATCGGTTGCCTCTTTCAGATCGTTCTGTGCGCCGCTGCTTATATCATTGAAGACAATCTTTTCAGCAACCCTTCCTGCAAGTGCAACACTCAGCCTGTTCATCAGATAGGTCTTGGGATAATAGTGCCTGTCCTCTTCCGGCAGCAGTTGTGTTACTCCCATGGCAAGTCCCCGCGGAATGATGCTCACCTTGTGGACCGGATCTGTTCCCGGGAGGTGCGATGCAACAAGCGCATGT
>Ga0307378_10008149_pt1 | contig 13973 bp, 7 predicted proteins | sample UN1MG_FD_202238 | JGI IMG/M metagenome (GOLD analysis project Ga0307378, IMG submission 202238) | Soil microbial communities from Risofladan, Vaasa, Finland - UN-1 | ecosystem: Environmental > Terrestrial > Soil > Coastal area > Acid sulfate soil | place: Finland: Risofladan, Vaasa | collected... | reverse complement strand
ACTAAGCCATAACTGCCTGGAAGAAGGTTGACGATGTCGCCGGCACTGACGACGGATTTTGCCTTTCCGATGGTTTGCCACGGACTACTGCTGGAACCGTTACCCGTTGTATCACTGCCGCCACCGGGGTCGACATAGTAAGTAGCTGCCGAGGCCGTACCCGATAGTGCTGCCTGGATTATAAACAGCAGACAGATGACGAGCAGTTTCAGCCGATGTGCATCTGTGATACTTAATAAAGTTTGTAATTTCGTAATAAATGTTCTCCTGTTTCGTACCAACTTTTCGCCACACTCCATTGCGGATTTCATAACATAACACTCCTATTAAAAAAACTCAATTACATTTAATATTACGAGACTGACCACATTTCGGTGCACACCCACAGGAATGACTTTCTATCGCGTCTTGTCGTCAAAATAGACAGAATTTACTTAATGAAAAAAATGAAAAAAGGATACAAGTCCTCCCCCTATGACGGCTTTGAGGCCTTCAAGCAGGACCACTTTTCAGGAAACCACAAAACTGTTTCGGTATAGCTCGGGGTCGTGCAAAGTACGCTTTAAACTCTTACGAAGGGTTTTACCTGATAGTTCAACCAGTAGAATTCCCTATATTGTTAGGTCCAGCTAGTTTTGGCATAGTATCTTGCTACTTGGCATATGACCTAAGAAAAAAAATATCAAAATCAAAAGTATTAAGCCAAATGTGTAACCCATTGGGATTAAGTAAGCTATCTTCTTCTATAGTTTAATATAATGAATGGTTCTTCTGCGTTTCATCATTCGTTTGAGTTCAAAATGATACAAACTGCGGGTAAAATGATCGAATATAAGGGGCAATCTGAAGGCTTTTTTAAGTAGTTATGTAGAAATAGAACGGCAATCCGGCAGTATCGTTGTTTCTAAGCCCCCCCTAACTTTATTTGACAAAGTCAGTATATTCACAAATACCCCTATCGAATTAATTCTAGGGGTATTCCCCGATGTGCGTAAAAGTGGTTTGGCTGATAATAAAAACGGCAACTGCCCCGATTTACAAGATTCTTTTCCGCATTACTATCAGACCATGAAAGCCAAGGAGAATTAGATGCGTATTTCAAAACATACGTTTACTAACCGAGCCGCGTTAAGATTCATGTGGCTTTTGGCAATAATTGCTCTGCTGCTGACAGGTGTGGGCTATCGTGTCGCGGCTTCTCGCCTAGCACCGGCAATTCATAATCCAATTATATTACCTGTACCTTTAAGCAGCTTTCCTGTTGAAGTCGACGGCTGGGTCAGCAAAGATGTTCCAGTTCCCAAGTATATTCAACAGGCAGCAAACAACGATGATTTTCTGTACCGCTTGTTTATACACAGCCCCACCGGTCGGTGGGTAAATTTATATGTGGCTTATTCAGGTAGGCCAAGAACGATGTCAGGTCATCGTCCCCAAGTCTGTTATGTTGCAAACGGATGGGTCCACGAAAGCAGCGTAGAATCACAGTTTCTTTCTTCCAGAGGCAGAGCAATACCCTGTTCAATCCATCGTTTTTATAAACCCGGCCTGGGTGATGAAGAGATTGTGGTACTTAACTTTTATATTCTTAGTGGACAGATCACTCGCAGCGAAAGCGGCTTTGCCGGTCTGAAATGGCGGACCCCCAATATTTCAGGTGATCCGGCCCACTACATAGCGCAAGTTCAAATAAGTTCTGTGCTTGAAAACATGGTTCGTGCCGCAGCGAAGGATGTGACAGAGCTAATACTTGATTTTTTTCCAGATAAGAACGGCAAAATTAGATCAGCGCAGTATCCACAGCACAAGCAGCATTTTGGAATGAACGAGAACTGAACAAATAAAGACCGCGATTAAGAAATAGCGTGTAAGTCATAGTGCGATAAGGAGTTGTATTATTTGTTTCTGTGTAACCGACGGGGACGAAGTGCAGCTAAATTTAAATTCGATTTTTTAACCAGAAAACTCAAGGAAAGGAAAAGTAACGATGAAAGCACTAAAGAACTATTTATTTTCGACACTACTGGTTTGCCTGGTACTCTCAAGCTTCAGTACTTTGGATGTTATCGCTGATGTCATCGTCGATAACGGCGACAGCGGCACATCCTACAGCGGCACCTGGCTCCTGTCAGGCGGTTTATACCCTTACGGCGATGACAGTCTGTGGGCGCGTGACGGGGCTAGATATACATGGCAGTTTGATTCGGAGCCTGCCGGCAATTATGAAGTGTTGATGTGGTGGTCAGAATGGCCTTCACGCGCAACGGTAATCAACGTTCAAATCAACTACGACGGCGATTATGATATTGTGACAATCAACCAGTACGAAAACGCCGGTCAATGGAACAGTCTGGGAACATATTATTTTGACACAAGCGGCAGTGTTGCAATTACCGCTGCCTACGGTTCCACGGTCAGCACCTGCGCCGATGCCGTTTGGTTCAGATACATTCCCGGTAATATACCTCCGACAGCTCATATAGATTCGATTTTGCCAAGCCCAGCCGACCCATGCGAGGCGGTTGAATTCGCAGGCCACGGCGAGGATTCTGATGGAACTGTGGTGACTTATAGCTGGTCCTCCAATATTGACGGTTACCTTAGTGATGCGAACATCTTTTCAACGGCATCGCTTTCCGAGGGCATACATACAATCAGCTTCGAGGTACAGGATAATAATGGAGCGTGGTCGGAGCCAGCGGCAGAAACTTTAGTTATAGGCGAGGCTCCAGTTGAAGTTATCATCGACAACCTGGATGCAGAGACCTCTCAAACCGGAACGTGGCAGGTTTCAGGTGCAGCTGAACCTTATGAAGAGAATTCGTTTTGGAGTCGAGACGGCTCGACATTCAGCTGGCACTTTATTGCGCCTCAAAGCGGAGAATATGAAATGTCAATGTGGTGGACGGAATGGTCGTCCAGAAGCACGAATGTGCCGGTTGATATTGAACACTCAGAGGGCACGGATAGGGTTTATATTAACCAGCAGCAAAATGGCGGCCAGTGGAACAGCATTGAAACATATTATTTTAACTCAGATACAAGCTATACCATAACTGTTACTTCTCAACCCTATCCATCAAGTACCTGCGCCGATGCGGTAAAGTTTAATCTGCTTCAAACAAACAATTTACCAACAGCTTATATTGATTCGATTACACCAAATCCGGCTGAGTTGGAAGATGATATTGCATTCTTCGGTCACGGAACCGATACCGATGGTACCGTGGTGGGTTGTAATTGGGAATGCAGCAGCATCGGACAGTTGAGCGACGAACCCAATTTCGTGATGAATGCCTCTTCTATCGGCCAGGGTATTCATACAATATCCTTTAACGTTATGGACGACAACGATGTATGGTCGCCTATTGTCACCGAAATTCTGACTATCGGCAATTTGCCGCCTACTGCCATCATAGATTCGATAACACCGAACCCAGCTGATGTCGACGAGACGGTTTTCTTCTCAGGTCATGGTGAAGACTCCGATGGCACCATCGAGGGATACAGTTGGGTCTCGAGTATAGACGGCAATCTCAGCGACGCAAATTCCTTTCCCATATCTACTCTTTCCCCCGGAGAACACACTATCAATTTCAGAGTATATGATGATGATGGTGCTGCATCAGAAACAGTTAATATGTCTTTAACCGTTGAGGAAGTATCTTCAGAAACAATAATTGACAATAGAGATTTTCGCACTTCTTCTACCGGCACATGGTTGGTTTCGGGCGGTTACTATCCATACAATGCCGATTCTTTCTGGAGCCGTGACGGATCAACCTTTTCGTGGATTTTCACTCCCTCAACTTCAGGCTATTATGATTTGTCTATGTGGTGGACACAATGGCCGTCCCGGAGTTCCTCTGTGCCGGTTGACATAGAACATGCCGGAACCACAAGCAGGGTTTATATTAACCAGCAACAAAACAGCGGCCAGTGGAACAGTGTCGGCAATTATCTTTTCGAAGCAGGCTCAAGTTACAATATAACTATTATAGCCCAGCCATATCCGACAAGTACGTGTGCTGATGCGGTGCGTTTAATGTACCAAGGTGGTGGAGGAAATATGTTGCCAAATGCTACGATAGATTCGATAACTCCCAATCCTCCCAAGCCGGGCCAGATGGTAACTTTCGTCGGCCGTGGTACCGACGGTGACGGCACGATAGAAGGTTACAACTGGCGCTCAAACATTGACGGACAGCTGAGCGATTTAGCTTCTTTCAGCACCTCTACTCTCTCGATAGGTACGCATACTATATACTTCAGAGTTCGTGACGACCAATGGGCCTGGTCACCGGAGGTCAGCGCGACAGTTTCGGTCGGCACAGAACACATTTATATCTGTTTCATATATGCCGGTTTAAACATCATGAGATATAATTTCACATCGATGCTTTACAGCATTGGCGCGACTCAGCAAGGCAATACCTGGACTTACGTAGATAACTCCCAGAATATGACTTATATAATTCATTTACTTAACGATACGGCCGAGTTTATCCAGGCCTTAGAGACCGACGGTGCGCATATTATCATAATCGGGCACTCCAACTATGGCTTAGGGGCTATTTTTGCAACTTCGGAAGAATCCAACAACGAAATGATAGAAAATATTCGGTACATTGATGATGACAGGATATTGAATTTAGGTACTCCCTGGGTGCACGTTTCAGTTTCAGGCATGCGGACCGGCCAGGCTTATCCTTATTGGTGGCCGATTTTCAAAGATGGAACCAGCGGGATTATGCCTTATGATTTTGGCGACCCTCGGGGTGCCCCGCCATACAATTATTATTTAACATACCAACGACCCGGTGACCCTAATTACTATAAGGTTGAAACTGTTCACAACAGCGGAGTCGAAAGATTCTTCGATTCTCTAAGGCCGGCCTGGTATTCGGCAGACGGTGTAAGCCCGGACGCGAATGACCCGAACCATCACAAATATTTCATTACCAACTCGGAACCCTGGTTCCCTTCTTTCGAATTGACAGGAACCTGGGAGCAATACCAGGAACTCCCCGCTAATGCCGCCAACGCTGAATACTTCAAAGAAAATTACATTTACAATGCCGCCGGTTACGGCAGTGACCAAGCAAAATGGCTCTTCACAATCCCGGAAGCAGGAGATTACAAGGTATCCGCCTGGTGGCCCGCCTCATCTTCCCATTCCCCTGATACGCCTTATACAGTAAGCCATGCCTACGGCAGCGTGACGGTCAGGATGAATCAGACAATCAATGGCCGCCGGTGGAATGAAATAGGACAGTTTTATTTTGATGCCAATGATTATTCAGTGCTATTAACTGACGATGCTGCTTACGGCAGCGTGGTTGCCGATGGTGTCAGAGTATCACATATAGATAATCCACCGGAAGTAATTGCAGCTGATTTTATCGCGATTCCTAGAAGTGGTGTTGCCCCACTGGATGTACAGTTTATCAACCAGGGCACAGGTGACCTAACAGGCCGGGAATGGAATCTTGGAGATGGCTATACAAATACCACTCGAGATATCATTGAACATACCTATAATCTCCCCGGCACTTACACAGTGAGCCTGACGGTTTCTGGCCCAGTAGGAAGCGATACAAAAACAAAAACAGGCTATATAACTGTCGGACAAGCAGAAGCACCTCTACAGTCAGAATTTATTGCAGGAGTTGCAGGATTATTAAGCGGAGCTGACCCTTTAGAGGCTCGTTCAGGCACTATGCCTTTTGTGTTGGATTTTATGGACTTAAGTGCCAGCGATTTAAGTCTTGATGACATAATGTCCGGTGACCCAAATAGTATGAATACCGGAAATATAGTAGCCTGGTCCTGGGATTTTGGTGATGGCCAGACAAGTGACGAACAACATCCTATAAATATTTATTCGACCCTTGGCAATTATACTGTAAGCCTGATCGTGACCGACGCTAACGGCGAAACTGCTTCTGAAACCAAGAACAATTTTGTAAGAGTAGTAGTTTACGAAAAGAGCATAGATAATGTGGATTATCCCAAGACACACTCCGGAGGGAAAGTGGTGCTTTACACAAAAGGGCTGGAAGTTCCAAAGGAAGACATGAAATATACAAGAATGCTTTATGAAAGTTGCAATAGCGGCAATTACTTTATCGAGGTCTATGACCGGGGCATTATGTTCTACACTATAACCACTTCCGGCGGAATCGGGTCAGTTTCATACTTGCGGTCTTATCTTGAAGGCAAAAGTGACGAAGAAATATGGGAAATCATCCAGGACGTCGAGCCTTCATACGATTACTTTAACTTTAATGCGCTGCCACTGGCGTTGATACCCCAAACTATAACAAAGTCAATACCTGCGGCAGACCGTGCCATTATGACTGTGGAACCGGTGGCTAAATATGTCCTAAGCCCAGACGAAGAGGAAATAATACGACAGTTAGAAAACCTTTCTTTACTTGAAGTCTTTGAGAGGCTTAAAGACGCAGATTTTCTGTTTAACGAAGCTTTACTGCATAATGCCATTTCTACGGCTTTTGAAGATACGCAGACAGAGGCCGTAGCCATTGCCCTGAAGTATATTAAATCACCTACAGTTGAAACAGTCAATGGCCGGGTTGTCAATCGTACCGTAGATTTCTATGTTGCCAAAAAGATCTTGCAGCTCTTCTGCGACGAGTCGATCCAACCGCTACTTGAACTTTACGAAAATGGTGGCGCCATCATCAAAGGCAATGTAATTCGCGTCTCAGGTAGTTTGGTTGATGAGCCGGCTGTAAGGAATATGCTTGTAAAGGCACTTGATGATAAAACATCCTGTGAAAACAAACACCCCGAAGCATCAGAAAGTCCTCTTCGTATTTGCGACCTGGCTTACAATCAATTGGTCCTTCATTACAAGCTTAAGAATCTGCTCCGTGCCATTAGTATTATGCACAATATGGAGGTCAGAGACTATCATATAGATATACTTAAGAGCAAGCTTATGTAGGAATCCTGCCGTCTAACTAAAATGAAGAAGCAAAGGATTGTAACCTGTCAGGAATTTATGAACGGCGCAATTAGACAAGCTCCATCTATTACTGTCATCAAGCCCAGAGCAGGCTGGCAGATTATAAATTTCAAGGAGCTGAAAGAATACCGCGATTTGTTCTTTTTCCTCGTCTGGCGTGATATCAAGATATTGTACGCCCAAACAATACTCGGCTTTGCCTGGGCGATTCTGAATCCCCTGCTGCAGATTATCATATTCACTCTTGTCTTTGGTCGCGTAGCTAAAGTCTACACGGACGGCATCCCTTATGTTCTATTTTCAACTGTTGCGATTATCCCCTGGGCCTACATGTCACAGGCGATGACACAATCAAGCCAAAGTCTTGTCCAGGGCCAGCAGATGCTCGGCAAAGTCTACTTCCCACGGTTGATATTTCCAATCACGCCCGTATTAGCCAGGATGGTTGATTTCGGAATCTCGCTTCTGATTGTAGTGTGCGTAGTGTTCTATTATCGTGTTGTTCCGACACAAAACTTATTACTGTTGCCGCTGTTTGTGTTGCTTATGATGAGCGTCAGCGCGGGTGTCGGCATGTGGCTCTCCGCTATGGCAATACGATTTCGTGATGTAAGATTTGCGATGCAGTTTGTTATTCGATTATTGATGTATTCTGCGCCAATTGTATATTCAGCATCATCAATAAGTAAAACATTTCGCATGATTTACTCTTTAAATCCGATTGTTTGTGTTATTGAAGGTATTCGAGCCTGTTTATTAGGCACGCCCATCCCCTGGGCATACATTTGGCCCGGGATTGTCACGACTACCATCCTACTTGCCAGCGGAGCGTTATACTTTAAACGCTTCGAACGAATATTCGCGGATGTAATTTGACAATCAGATGCAGGTTAAAAACAGATGATTAAAATGAATGCAGCAAACACTGCAATCCGCGTGGAGAATATAAGCAAATGTTATCGTGTCGGCCTCAGGGAGAACATGCACGACAGTTTTGGCTCCAGTTTACTCGATTTCATAAAAAGTCCCCTGAATAACTATCGTAAATACCGCTCTCTTTACAGATTTGATGGTCTTAACCCTGACCCTGACTCTGATACCGGTAATGGTTCATCGGACATTATCTGGGCCTTAAAAAATATTTCCTTTGAGCTGAAACAAGGCCAAGTGCTCGGTATCATAGGGAGAAACGGTGCAGGCAAGAGCACACTGCTGAAAATCCTTTCCAGAATTACGGATCCGACAGCCGGACAGGCCGGCATTTACGGCAAAGTCTCCAGTCTTCTGGAAGTAGGTACAGGCTTTCATCCCGAACTAAGCGGCCGGGAAAATATCTATCTAAACGGTGCGATACTCGGAATGAAAAAGGAGGAAATAGTCAATAAATTCGATGAGATAGTGGCCTTCTCCGGTGTGGAAAAATTCATAGATACACCAGTCAAACGCTATTCCAATGGGATGAAGGTACGACTGGCCTTCTCGGTAGCTGCACATCTGGAACCCGATATCTTAGTAATCGACGAGGTACTTGCCGTAGGAGATGCGGAGTTTCAGAGTAGATGTCTTGGAAAGATGCAAAATATTACAAAAAAAGGCCGAACGGTTCTGTTTGTAAGTCACAATATGGGGGCGATTATACAGCTTTGCCCATCGTCCATTATGCTCGAGAAGGGCAAAATCGCAGCTATGGGTCCTTCGAGAGAAATAGTTCAGCAGTATCTTTCCGGCATATTCGCACCGGTCGACAACACAGACCTGCGGAATTCACCGGTTCGCAGCGGTGACGGACGATTGCAGTTTGTTGCGGCGGGCCTGCAGAACGAATCGGGTAAACGAACCAATATGCCTGTTTCGGGCAGTCCTGTAGATATAGTTCTGGATTTTGTCAGCTGTACCGCTTTGTCCCACGTTCAATTTAAGTTTACCATCTTCAACCATATTGGAATTGCAGTTACACACTGCAGTGTTGAAACCACCGGCCAGCGTTTCAACATTCCGTCCGGCAAAGGCCGAGTAGTATGCCGCATACCAAGACTCCCTTTGCCTCTGGGACAGTATAAAATCGCCGCTTCCGCCTATGATGACATCGGAAAGCTTGATTGGGTCCCCACGGCGTGCATCTTTAACGTCGAAGCAAGTAACTTTTTCGAGGTACCATTTGTACCACCAATACGATATTCCACCGCTCTGGTCGACCAATCATGGAAACTGATGTTGAACCATGATTAATTTTTAGAATTAAGTTTAGGGCTGTTGATATGGCCAATTTCATCGTAGTTATAGACCCGGACAGAACCCGCCGCACTGATTTTGTCAAGAAGATAAAGCCTCTTGTATCTATCGTAGATGAACTTTCCACTAATGTGTGCTCTTCAGGAGATTTCTGTTCTGTTTGGTCCGCGTCAGTGCGAGCGCCCGTCAGTTATGTCACTGACGACAAAGGTGCCGCCGTTCTCTGGGGGGATGCAATCGGCGAAAGCAACTCAGCGAGGATTGATGCTGCGCAGTTAAGAAGACTTTGGAGCGACCCCAACCATCGTTCAAAGGCGGTCTTCGATGGCTTCTATGCAGGTGTTGTCTACGACATGGATACAGGATTTGTCGCAGGGGCGGACCTGCTTGGCATGTTCCCTGTTTACTACTGGAATAGCGGAGATGTTTTATTGATGGGTTCGAGTCCGGAACTGTTTCGGTATCATCCTGCTTTTCGAATTGAGTTCAATCCAGCAGGTCTTGTAGCCATTGCCCTTACCATGCACATATTCGACGGACAGACACTGCTGAAAGACGTGCGTCGCCTCTCTGCCGGTCACTTATTCTTATGGCAGCCTCCCAAGGCCCCGGCAGAACATTTGCAGTACAAAATCGCGTTATCAGAAAGATATTTTAGCCTGCCGTTCTCAGCCCATGTAGATATTTTAGACCAGGTCGTCGACAAAACCATTACCCGCCATGTCCCAACCAACCATGAATACAGTCTTATGCTCTCAGGAGGCCTCGATTCACGAATGCTGGCAGGCTATCTTAGCAAAAAAGGCGTATCTGCAGACGCGCTGACACTGGGAATGCCCACTGACCTGGAAATGCGATGTGCAATACCGGTAGCCAAGATCCTTAATCTGGCGCACCATCCAGTGGATGTACCATTTGACCAGTATACCCTTTGTGCCAGCCTGCAGGCTAATTGGGAGCACCTTGCAAATGGCTTTAATAATATATGCAACTGGGGCATTCATTCACTTGTAAAGTGTTTTGCTCCTCGTGTGATTGTCGGCCATACAACAGATGCCGTTATAGGTACAAGGTACATCAACTGGGCTTATTCCCCATCTTCTCATACGATGTCCTTCGATACGTTTTTCGCTAATCTCAACATTTGGGGAATCAGGCCTTCATTTTTGAAAAAGCTGCTTCGCCGCAAGATTTTTGGCGACCTTGTTGACCAGACTATTTCTCGTATCAGAGCAGTTTATGAAAGTTATTCTGATATCGAATCGCAGCGGGCATGGTGCTTTAACCTTTATAATCGCCAGCGTTTTCATGTGGCAGGTGCGGCGTGGCCGTTATCGTTTGGTGCCTGGCCAGTGATTATGTCTCTTGATCGCAGGTTTTTAGAAACCGCAGGTGGCATGCCAGCCTCGACGATTGCTGAAAGGCGTGCGGAAACAGAGTTGGTTTGTAAGCGGTTCCCTGCACTGGCAGCCCTGCCACTCGACCGCAACAGCTACAATACCAGGCCGCTTCAGCCAAGACTTCGCTACCAGGTTTCCAGGTATTTTTATAATCATCTCAAACCATTAGGTCGATTCGCGCATTTAGCAAGAAATGGAAAGCCGGAGCAACGTTATTATTTTCGCATTTATGACTTTAATAATTCCGGCTGGCTTGCGGTACGGCGCCAGGCAGAGCCTTATCGACAACGATTATTTCACATTTTCAATAAAGATGTGCTGGACGAACTGCTGCCGGGCCCGCAGGTTCCCATACATTTTACAGATATGATAGCAAAAACATCCGGTTTGAAAATATTGCTCGGCCTGATGCTTTGGTCAGAAAACCATTCGTTTTAGGCTGTTTTTTGAACGGTAAAAGGGCAAAAAAATGACAAAAAAAACACATCTTTGGCCGGAAAATATTGTTGAAACTGAGGGGCAAATCCTTGTCAGCGCTGTCGTCGAAAATCAGAACCAAAAGCGTACCAATCTCTGGTATCGTCTCGGGGCCGAACATCGTCACCTGCTTACAAAAACATCCGACCCCTTTGTAGTAGCAATGATTTTTAACGCAATGCGAAAGTCCACAGACCTTTATGTCCACGGGCAGGTGTCTCCTTCACTTTTGCTAAATCTTGAAGAATTTCAGGCAATCTGGAATTGCTGGCTGCCCAACAGATACACCAAAATCGAGATAAATGCGGACATTGAACAGCCGCAACCTAAAAGAAAACGTTCAGAAAACAGTGTTATGGCTTTCTCGGGCGGTGTCGACTCATGCTTTACTGCCTGGCGTCATCACAATGGCTCTTGCGGGCGTTCAAGGCGTAATTTGCGGGCTGCAATAATGATACACGGTTTTGACATCCCTCTCGAAGAGAAAAATGTCTTCGAGCGGGCTGCTAAAAATTCCCAAAAAATACTTACCCCGCTCGGTATAAAATTGACCTCTGTAGCAACCAATTTTCGCGATCTGGACGATTATTGGAATGATGCTCATGCAGCAGGGCTTGCGTCCTGTTTGATGTTGCTGCAGGAAGGTTATGAAATCGGTCTGATTGCAAGCAGCCCACCTTACAACAACATAAGCATAGCCCCCCCATGGGGCTCCAATCCTATAACCGACCGGCTGCTTTCAAATGATACCTTCGAAATTATTCACGATGGTGCAGCTTTTACCCGCGCTGAGAAGATTCGTGCGATTTCAAACTGGCCGCAGGCATTGAGATATCTTCGTGTATGCTGGGAGGGTGAAGAAAAAGACCGAAACTGCTGTCGATGCGAGAAGTGCATTCGGACCATTTTGAACTTCCGTGTCATTGGACTGGCTTTGCCGGCTTGTTTCGAACAGGACATCACAGACAGCCAGATCGCAGCGGTGAGAGGCCTGAATGCACAACATCTATTCGACTACAAAAAAATGCTCTCAAATGCAAAAGCTGCCGGCATTTGTGATTCGTGGGTCACTTCGCTTGAAAAGTGCATAAAACAAAATGAAAATATTTTAAATCGGCGTCGCAGTTTATGGCAAAGAATAAGAAAAACGGTCGCTTTGAGGACACATATGCGCCAGCTCGTTCTGCAAAGCGATTTTCGTAAAGCCTCTGCAGTGCAGGGAGCTAAATGATGTGGAATATACTTTTGGCGATGTGAGGAGTTTTGTGATAGTGCAATCGTCACCGGATGAATTAAAAGAGATGTTGAGTCGCTATTCCGGATGTTTTGTTCATGTTTGTCTGCCTGGTGGCAATATGGGCGACCAGTTGATATATGTCGGCTTACGCGAACTGTTATCTGAGTATGACATAAAGTTCAATGAGTTTCTGCGGGGCCAAGAAATATCCGGAGATACCTTGTTTTTTGCAGGATGCGGTGGCTATTGCAGATTCTGGCATGATGGAATACCCGGCGTGCAAATGTATCTCGGTGCATTCAACAGAATTTTTATATTGCCTTCGACATTTGATAAAGATTACAAACCGACACGAGACTTCCTTAGAAAACTGCCAGAAGACTGTGAAGTATATTGTCGAGAGAGAACCAGTTACGAATTTGCGGCAGACATTTTAGGCGACAGAGCCCACTTGTCGAAAGATACCGCTTTCTATATTCGGTGGGAGAACTTCATACGTCAAGGACATGGTGTTTTACATGCTTTCCGGGACGACAAGGAAAGCGCTCGCAGGGTTAATATCCCGAAAGATAACATTGATATTTCTGTTGAGGTGAAAGACTGTGACGATATGCTCAGGAAAATTAGTTTGTATAATGAGGTTCATACCGACCGGGCACATGTAGCAATCTCAGCCTCGATGCTTCAAAAAAAAACAGTCGTTTATGATTGCGGCTATTCTAAGCTCAAGGCGATATATGATTATTCACTCGCCGGTTTACCAAATACGAGATTCAATAACAATCTTCCAAGAAATCTCTACTGGTTAAAATGGCACCTTCGTAAGTTGAAGAATAATATCATACATCAGAAAAAGAGAAAAAAATGAGATGATAAGTTCTGATTTAGATATATCAGTTATTATCGCGACACATAATCGCGACTGCGTATTAAGGGAAACGTTACAGCATATGCTCCGATTAGACCGCTCAGGGATTAATGTCGAGTTCATCATAGTTGACAACAATTCTGCAGACAAAACAAAAGATGTGGTGATGGATTTTTCCGAGCGATTGCCTTTAAGATATCTGTTCGAGTCGAAACCCGGGCAGAATTGCGCGAGAAATCGAGCCCTGGCACAGAGTCAATTGGGTGAGATAGTTGCCTTTACCGATGACGATGTAGAGCCGGAGGAGAATTGGCTTCAAACAATAATGTCTGTTTCACGGCGCCAGCCCGATTACAGTATATTCGGGGGAAAGATTTATCCTATCTGGCCTGAGGTTAGTCTTCCCAGATGGACTAAGAATCATTTCATTCAGCAGTTTGGGTTTGCTGCATACGAATATGCTGACTCGGAGTGTCTTTATGCCCGAAATCAATATCCCTCCAGCGCCAATTTCTGGATTCGGCGTGAGCTCGTAACCAACGGGAAAAGATTCGATGAATCAATAGCATGGCACCCTAAGAACCGCATTATGGCCACGGAGACTACCTTTCTGCGTGGACTTTCACAAGATGGTTACCGGATGTTTTATTCTCCAGAATCCGTTGTCGGCCATAAAATCGCTGTCGAACAATTGTCCCTTAGATACCTTATAAAAAGGGCTTACAGTTGGGGACGGGGAATGGCACATATACGACCATTATGCCGTCG
>Ga0307378_10008148_pt1 | contig 13975 bp, 25 predicted proteins | sample UN1MG_FD_202238 | JGI IMG/M metagenome (GOLD analysis project Ga0307378, IMG submission 202238) | Soil microbial communities from Risofladan, Vaasa, Finland - UN-1 | ecosystem: Environmental > Terrestrial > Soil > Coastal area > Acid sulfate soil | place: Finland: Risofladan, Vaasa | collected... | reverse complement strand
AGGAGTATTAATAATAATGATTCCTATATATGATAAACACGGTAATGTAATATATGAAGTATCCGGAGCTAATTTATCCGGAGCTGATCTATCCAGGGCTAATTTATCCGGAGCTGATCTATCCGGAGCTGATCTATCCGAGACTAATTTATCCAGGGCTAATTTATTCGGAGCTGATCTATCCGGGGCTAATTTATTCAGGGCTGATCTATCCGGGGCTAATTTATCCGGGGCTAATTTATTCAGGACTGATCTATCCGAGACTAATTTATCCGGAGCTGATCTATCCGGAGCTAATTTATTCGGGGCTAATTTATCCGGAGCTGATCTATCCGGGGCTAATTTATTCAGGGCTGATCTATCCGGAGCTAATTTATCCAGGACGCTAGGTTTATTGGACCCCATCGCTTACCTATCATTAAATTTTAAATCTATAACTTCCGGAATTATAGCATATAAAACGTTTTCACATTTATATAAACCACCGGCGTATTGGGATATTGCTGAAGGGGCTGTAATATCCGAAGAGGTTAATTCTAATAGACAGGATACTTGCGGTTGTGGAATTAACGTAGGGTCTTTAGCTTGGATAGAGAGTAATAATACAAGAAATTTACCCATATGGGAGGTATTAATAGAATGGTCCTGGTTATCTACTTTAATCGTGCCGTATAACGCGGACGGAAAAGTTAGAGTTGGACGCTGTCGGCTGATTAGGAAGTTAAAATAAAGAGGGTGATAATGGTGGAAATCTTATTCATTTTATTCTTAACTCACTGCGCCTTAAAGACCAGATGGGGAAAATCAGTAAAGAAAAAAGGCAGTGATTTAGGTGGAGGAGGCAAAAGCGGTAAAGCTGGCGGTACCGGAAAACGAGGCGGCAGGCATTGACATTAGATTTTTAATGTGGTAAAGTCAAAAATAATACAGTTTTATTTTACGCAAGATACAGATAACAACAAATAGGCTAGGGAGGTAAAATTATGAAATAGTAGTTAAAACCTACAAAACAGCATCAAATTTCAACAAGGGCAGGGATTAATATCCTTGCCCTTTTTTTTTGTCTGCATAGATACTCAACCCTTATACCTGGGGATAATTATATATTTCCCTGCGTGCGGCTTATTTATATAGGGTAAAAATCCATTAATATACCATCCCAGTACATCAATATATCCCGAAATGATAATTGAAATTAAGTCAAATATGAGGTTTTGGTATATTACATGATTTAGGCGGTAAATTACCATAAAACTACACGTAAACAATACCTCTTGGATTGAGATTCAAACTTCACAAGTTATTCCAAACTTCACAAGTTCTCGACTTCACAAGTTATTTTAAACTTCACAAGTTATTTTGCATTTTTATATTGACATATATAAATGCGTTATGGTATTCTAACTTCACAAGTCAGAAACGCAAAGGAGGTGATAGGGGATGAATTGGCCTATAGTGGTGGTTATTGTTTGTTATATATTAGCCATCGGGGCATTAATATTATGGTATTAGTAACTTCACAAGTCAGAAACGCAAAGGAGGTGAAAAGAAGTGAAGATAGTAAAAGATGTGAGGATTGAATTAGATAGAAGCGACAAAGACATGTTGTATAGTACAGCCAGGCATGACGTAATCGATGGTTTACCGGGTCAATTAATAAAACTATTTGGTGTGGTTAACGAATTAGTAAATAAATCGTTTAATCAAGGTAGATTGTACGAACGTAATCATAAGGGGTAGTAGTTTAATGAACTCGGAACAACGGTTTGCGATAACGTTACTCGTTATCATTGGCCTATCAGCTTTAAGTGTGGTAGTTTTTAAATTAATCATATATTTAAGGGGGGTGGTAGTTTAAATGACAAAAGATCTAACAGCGTGTTATTACCAATTAAGTCACGCGATACACGATTTACGTGAACATTTAACGATAATAAAAGGCCAACGGTGGTTAACGGTTCGTGGCGATGGCGACCCTAATATAGGGTTAGCTTTAAGAGTAATAGAGTCTTCAATGGCTGATTTAACGATGAGCGTTATGTGGTTAATAAACTACACTGGCAATGAATTTAAACGAATTAACGAGGAGATAGAACATGAAAAGAAAGACACCGGTAGCGGTGAATAGCAGAACGGATATCGTAACATCGGTGACGATTAACACCGATACATATGACCGGGCAAGAAAGTTTATGACGGATGAATATAAAAGAACAGGCGAGAGAACGTTCTTAAAGGACATTATTTCGCCGGCGATTGATCTGTATATTAATATGATGGGCAGTGGTAATGCGGTTCAGTCCGGCGGATAGTATTTAATCCCACCGCTCTTCGGAGATGTCGTGGTCGCAAGTTTAAACGCTTTAACCACGACATCTGCCGGGGCTCCGAATTCAACCAATTTCTGCTTTGCAACGTCTTTATCAAACTTAGATGACGTTGATGCTTTACAATAAACAATCTTACCGTAAGCACCTTCCGGATGTATTGCCTCTTCGCCCTCTTTAAGGTGATTGATTATTAACGCGTTTGCTACAGTTGTAAGATCTTTTGCCTGTGTCTCTAAATCTTTGGCCTGGGCCCTTAGTTCTATTGCGAGTTTTAAATTTGAATGTATCATTGTTCAACACTCCTTTTCTATTATATTACGTAAGTATGTTACATACTGCATCTCAACATCAGATAATTGTTTTGCCCATACTATTTTATTTAATAATGTAAATAAGAATTGAGCTTTATTTACACTATTTACTTCTATAACTACGTTACGCTGTGAGTACGTGGGTATATTTACTGGTACCACTTCACAAGCTGGTACATCTCCACGATCTAAACAGCAGGTGAATTCCTCTTCTATCCTTTTGGCCATAAGTTTATCCTTCTCCGTTAACAATCAACCATTGTTATAATAGTTCTTAGATTTAATACAAAATTACTTTCCGCTTCGCACATAGGTACGTGTTTAATTATCCTGTCTAAGAGGTTAGTTAAGAACACTGTTATGTCCGGATTATCTACAGTTATGATTACATTCCTAGGCCTATACATATTGGTAAGCGGCACAGCTTCTATATATGGCACTGCTTGACTATTATCCGCTAGATATGGAAAAGTTCTAGGCGTATTTGGAACTTTTGGAACTTCCTTGGGTTTACAGTTTGGTTTTGGTTTTATATCATTTCTGTATACGTTTGTTGGTTCTATTTCCACGCTTTTAACCCCCTTTTAACTTAACGGATCTTCACCTTTAATTATGTGGATTATCTGTATAATCACGCGCATTATTACTAAAATAGGAAATGTTATAACTCCTGCTACTATGTTTGCCACGAAATATCCAAGACTTTCCATGCTTTTAATTCCCCTTTATGGTTTTACTATAGTTGTAGTAGTTATTACTGACCCTGAATAACAAACCCCCATTAAAGCATAACAATACATACATGCTACTGTCATCGGCTTTCCAACAAGCCGTATCTGTCGTTGACATTCCGGGCACGTTATGTAAATTGATTTATACTCCATGCTTCTAACTCCCTCCAATTAGTCATACTCCTCTTCGGATCTACCGGCGTTGGAACATCCAACACTACAGCGTTCTCCATTATATCAACAACAACCGGTGCAATGATATCAAACATGTCATTTCTAACTTCAAACACCAAATCATCATGAATCTGCAACAACGGTCTAACAATTTTAGCCCCATAATCTCTACACGTAGGGATTAATTGCTTCATTGCTTCTTTAATAATCTCACTCGCTCCCATTTGAATCGGACTATTACACGCTTCTCTTAAACCCCTGTTGATTATCCATTTCAACGCACTTTTAACTTCCGGCACTACACGATACCGACCGAATAAATCCCGGACTTTTCCGTATCTCCTGGCGTCGGACTTAAACCGACTCATCATGTCTTTAACCCCTGGGTATATACCGAACCACATATCAATGAACCCTTGACACTCCCCCTCCGAATATACAACTCCTTGGGATAACAGTTGGTCTCTGAGCCCGGACGCGCCAATACCATAAAGAATACCAAAACCGGTGGATTTACAAGGCCTCCTTTGCATATCCGGATCTACGTCTTCGATATCAATACTATATGCCCATGCCGCGGTCTGACTGTGGATGTCAACGCCGGTCCAGAAAACTTCCAGCATTTTAGGATCCTGACTCATATGTGCGGCGACACGCATTTCGATTTGTGAATAATCACACGATAAAAACGAATACCCCTCTTCAGGTATAAAGCCTTCACGTATTTTTTTACCATCCGCAGACCTCGTTGGTTGATTCTGAAGATTAGGATTCTCGGAAGACAGTCTGCCGGTAATGGTATTGGTAGTCCGGAAAGTGGTATGAATGCGGTTATTTACGTCTGCCTTTAACACTAGGGGTCTCGTATATGTACCCCTGAGTTTTTGGCACTCTTTGAACTCTGTGATGAGGTTTATGATCGGGTTCTTTGCTCTGTAGATATCGAGTTGTTTTTTCTCTGTTGATGCCGTTGGAGATGGGAGGATGTTAAGGTTATATAGTGCTTTTGCTACTTGTTGAGTTGAACCGAGATTGATATCGAAAGTTTTAGTAGGATCGACGTGTGGGCTATAATGGTTATTACTTAACGCATACTCAAGTTTACTATACAACTTCACAAAGTTCTTCCTCACGTCTTCCATGCGCTCATCAAAATACCCCTCAAGTTCAATATAATGCTTCGGACGTATCTTTATTCCATAATGCTGCATGTCAATAACCATAGGTAACATTCCCATGTCACGATTCAACGTATCTTCTAATCCTTCATCCGCTATTCTCTTATTTAATATACCGTACACATTATACGTTACTACCGCGTCCCTACAAGCATAATCTTTTGCAAGCTCCGGATCTACATCATCTAGCGACGCCGGTGCCGGCATAGGAATATCAATACCCGTTTGCTTCTTATATTCAACTAAAATACTTTTTAACCTTTTATAGAGACCCAACGTACCATTCGACTTCACAAAATCCTTCTGTGCTCGTTCTAATTTCTTCTCAACCGCCTGAGGTTGTTTAGTCTTTCGTTTATCGCCGACCCAGTGTTCGATCTTCGGCGGTAATGGCCATTCCCCTGCGGTTAATCCGACGATGTAATCATAAGCAGTGATCTGCATAGCATCAGATACAATGGCAGAATATTCGGTCATTTTGACCCCGAGAAGACGATACGCAAGCGCCTTTAATCCTTGCGGTTGGTCCTGGAGTAAATATGCCATGGTCATCGTACAAGTGAACCGTGCTGGAACTATACCGATATAGGCAAGTACATCAAGATCATACCCGGCATTGTGAAATATCGTTAATACTTCAGGCCTCGATAGCCACCGGTTCATCATATCTATCTTAACCGGATCATCCAATTTCACCATATACCCACGAATACCATCAACGGAGAATGTTAAACACCAAGCTGCATCTACACTCGGATTAGGCTTATCGCCGACTAAGATAGATTCGGTATCAACGGCTACGAGATTATTATCGCGCTCCGGTCTTGCAAACTTATCCCAGAGCTCATCGCGCGACGTTATTTCTTTATATACGTATTTACCCCCCGCATCATCTTCTATATCTCGCGGTTTCAACACGCCGCGAATTGTCTGTTGTACGGCTTTGAAATCGTTCTGAATAAGAATCATCTTACTACCATCGTGCAATCCGTAAGAAGGATGATATACTGGGATGATTATTATATTCGGATCGTCTGGCCATAAGAAAGGAATACCATGACATGTTTCCATTTTGGCTTCTTTACCAAGAAACCACTGAGTCGCGAACTTACCTAACGTTATAATGTATTGTGGCCTGGTTAATACGATTTCTTTTAACAGCCTGGCATGGCAATATACAAGTTCCTCACCGCTTGGGTCTCGATCATCCGGAGGTCTGCACACGATGCAGTTATTAATACGTACCACGCCAGGATCAATATCAATATCCATTAAGTATTTGTCGTTTTCCTGGCCTGATTTACCGACAAACGGCTTTCCTTTTGCCCGTTCTTGCTGTTTTGGAGCATCTCCTACCTCCATAATCCATGAAGGCATAGGACCGCGTCCCGGTACGGAGTTTAATGAGTCTGCGTATAACGGACATAGGAATTTACTACATCGTTCGGTATTCAATTCATAACCCCCAAGGATCGCCGTTTAGCTCTTCGGTTGTTTTAAACGATTCTTTTAATTCTTCGTACTGTATCTTTAACTTTATAAGTTCACCTTCTAATTCATCGATAACTGCCGCTAATCCTAACCCAATATCTATAAGTTCTTCACTCATTCCCGCATCAACACCCCAACGATCGTAGAACTTAAGCGTTTCTATCCCTTCATTCCTTTGTTCTTTGGTGGGTATTGGCCGTTTACTCATAAATTATCCTCCAAAAATCTATTCTAATTTAAGTACCTCTTTTAATAACTTCTTAGCTCTTCGTTCCATTTTCAGAATACTACTCTGAGATTTACCGACTAACCTCATCGTGTCCGTCAACGTGCATCCCCCCTCCCATCGGTATTTCAACGCCTCTATCTCTACCTCGCTAAAATTATCCTTTAAAACCTTATCTACAGTGCACCGCAACTCCATATCCGGTACGTATTTCGTGGAATCAAATACTCCTTCATCACCCTTGAATTTCTTAGCTTCAATAAACGCCAGTCTTATGGCCTTTTGCAATCTACTAGGTAATATGGTGCCGAATCTATGTCTATGTGTAGTGCCGGGGTTGTATTTATGTGCAAGCTGGGTAGTTTCGTGTACTACAATGCTTAACAATTCTTCAAATTCAATCCCTTTACCGGTATATCGTCTGGCTATTTTAACAGCCAACGGTATATGAGATTCTATGAGACGATTTATAAGCAGTTGGTCTTTTACACCTATGAAGATGTTGTAATATATACGCATTTCTTCGTCCAAATCGAGATGTTTGTAACTTGATAGTTGTTTTACGTAAGATCTAAATATTGTTTTCTCTCTCTTCATACTCACTCTCAGACCTCGGTAAGTAGGATGCTCGGGCCAGTGGAACGGGGGCAGGGTTCCAGTGATCACAGCCTGACCCGAGCGGGTTTTGTTATGATATTAGTTCATTTATTTCTTTTTCCTCTGATCTATATCGTTCTGATGAATCATGAAGCTGCTTACGGTTTAATTTAGTATTATGTCGCGCAGCGACTACACGGGCAAAATCTGAAGCAATAACGGTCCTCGGCAATTCAAGCAGTTCTAGTATAGCGTTAAACGTGAATAGATCTTTTAACTGTGAAACATCAACTTTAATTGCTATCACGTTAGGATTATCTTTATACGACTTCCAATAATCATCAGCCCTTGCTTGCATCTCCTTTACATACCAGTAACATAACTGGTAATCAGTAAGTCCTGCCCAATTACAATCTATAGCAATTACGTTATCGGGGTCTCCCGGATAGAAGCAATTCCTTCTACCAGTCTTAGTCCGACCGGGAATATCATTAAGCATGTATAAAGACCGCGCAACTTCGCGATGGTCTCGTTCTAAGAATATGACTGAGTATTTTATGTCTTTTGGTAAATAATGTATGGATCCTTTAAACGTCATATGAGATGTCTCTGAATACACGTCTTCTTTTACCGTAGATATAGCTCTCAGTTTATGTTTCCAGAACGCGTTATATACTAATTCTCTGTCGGCGATAGGCACGTTCTTGGTTCGCCAGTACCAATCGGTAAAAGACGGTTTTCCTTCGTGTGTGCTATATACGCCAGGTATCAAGGACATTAAGGCTGCAAGGTATGCGGTACCGGATCTTCCCGAGGTACAGCAAAATATAAGACGCTTATCCATTTTGTATCTCCTTTACGGTGGCATTTGCTAATTTTTTTCCAATTCCGGGGATCTTCTCCCATTCCTTGCTGTCTGCGAGTACCATCTCAATTAAACTATTAAAGTGCTTCGATACATCTCGTGACCGTTTAAATCCGATACCGCCAAGTTCACCAGCTACACGTTGGAGCAGTGGTAGTTTTTTAGTCATGATCTCGATAAACGGTTTATGTGCTTTTTTATGACTCGTATGTTCTTCCAGATATTTATCACACCACCAGTGATAAGTGCTCATGATCCATGCGACGGTTTCAAGTTTATTCTGCGTTCTCCAACAGTTAATTCCACATATAGTAGTTAATGTGTTAATATAATTATATATTTCCCTGGCCATGAATTCTCGCTGTCCGAGCCTGATAGCTACCCATTTACCATTACGGTAATGTTCAAGGATCTTTGAATACGGATTAGCGCGCCAAATTCCTTCGATGATTAAGTATACAACATTATAAGAATTACGCAAGCCGGGAAGTTGATGTCCTGATAACCTACCGCTTATCATCGATGACAGCAAATCAGTCGTAGTTTTACGTTCAATCCCAATAAGCAGCGGTGATCCGTCAACATAGCCTTTTGCAATAAATGCAAAATCAGCAAATTCTAGGTAAGTGGATTCCGCCGTGTTCTTAGGGAATAATGACAGTAGTTCTATAGACCCTGTTCGACTATCAACGTATATCAAGAATCGCTCTCCCTATTACTTCTACGATTTGCGGCACGACTGCGTTTCCCAGTGATTTAAGTCTGTCCAACCGATTGGGTATCCCATTAGCCACTCGACCCAATTCGGGTTCAGGGAACCACCCCCTACATTTGAGTATTTGGGCCTTTTCGAGCTGTGATATTTCGCTTGGATGAAGTCCGCCTCTGTTACCATGCTGCTTGTCGGCGTTGGGTATAGTCCCCGTATATCCGTTACCGGTTTGCCATATTGTACTTGTTCGGCTAAATCCCCCGGAGGTATTGTATTTCTTCCTATCGAATTCCTGTACTTTATGCGTCTCTCTATTGCCTGTTTCGATCTTGTACTTATATTTACTGTCGTCGGTGTAAGCCAAAATCCACACCCTGTCCCTTTTATGCCCGGCATCGACACCGCAAGCCGGAATGATAAACGGTGGCATTGTTTCATAACCTTCATTTTCCAGGTCAGATAACACTTCTTCGATAACCATTCCGCTGTTAATAGACAATATACCAGGGACATTTTCAGCGAAGACCCATGGCGATCTGAGTTCGTGAACGACGCGTAACATATCAGGCCAGAGGTAACGGTCATCTTCTTTGCCCCGTCGCTTCCCGGCAATACTGTAGGGCTGACAGGGAAACGAACCCGCGACGAGATCAACTTTTTCAAGATTACTACCTCCTACAGTTCTTATATCAGCATACTTAGGCACATCCGGCCAATGCTTCGTTAATATCATCTGGCAGAATGTATTAATCTCAACCTGCCATCTACATACCATCCCGGCTCGTTCTAATCCTAAATCCATACCACCTATACCGGAGAATAGAGAACCGAAAGTGAATTCGTTAGATATCATATTTAATTTCTCATACCCAGGCACTCGGATCTACATCGGGCATAAGCATCATCGCGACAGTTTGAAAATTACAAACATCAAGACCGGTTATAACCGTACCGACTAAGTCTTTATTATGCCGGGAATCTAAGAATTCAATATTGGGACCTTCATCGTCCCAGAATATTTGCATAAAATCTTGCACAATATATTCAATACCGCTAAACCCGGCACGTTCATACAGACCGGTTCTTTTGTCCTTTACGTACTGATCTTTCTGTTTATGAAGGAATATCACGTTAACCTTCGGATTCTTCAACGCTTCATCAAGTAGTGACTTGAATTCATAATTCACGGGTCCGTAATTCCAGGACTGGACCTGTGATAGTTTTCCAAACCTAGCTAATCGTACCAGTTCGTGTGCCTCAGTCGCGGTATCTACAACAACAGTACGTGCTTCGCTATAAACCGCTCTGGCATAATCACCTTTGAACTGGTGCCAGACTTTTTCCGCTTGATCCTTATCCGGGTATGTGTCCTTTAAGTTAACAGGCGATTCGTATTTGGACACGAATACCTGCTTATCCCCCGAGAATTTATGTACAACGCCTTCAAGCCCGCTGTCTAAGTTCAGATAACATATAGGGTCCGGAGCTGTGAGGGCGAAATGGGATTTGCCCTGTTTCGGCCTACCTTCCATTGATATTATGAGTCTCGGATATACTTCAGAACTTGCTACTGTGAATCCTGATGGAGCTTTCATTTACTAACCTCCTGTAACTTTAAGGTACTTTGTATGGCATTACCTAATTCAATCATTTTTTACCTCCATGTACGATGATTTCTAAAACAGCCCGTAAGAAATCTTCTTCTTCGACTGTGTAATCAGTATCGGCTAGTGCTTTTTGTATGATATCACGGAGGTAAAGTTCTTCATCCGTATTATTAATTTCTATTATTAAATCTCTTGGTTTATATATCGGTAATGGTCTCTGTTCTATTCTTATTTTAGGCATTAATACCTCCCCTAGATTTTTCAGTTTTCTCGCAACGATCTTGGCCTATCATACGTCTATTCCATTTTGCACATAATTCATAATATTCTACTATAAAGCATCTATTCTGTACTTCATCTTCGGCGTCACTTTTCTTTATTGCCTGTAATTTAGACTGTAAAGCAACTATGCCTGTATATAATTGTGCGTGTTTACTTTTTAATATATTTAATTCATCCCATAATTCTACCATAATTTACAACCATCCTTTACTCTTTGCATGACTTATCAGCATATTCCAATTATTATCTATCTCTTGCCGTTCAAACACAACAAAAGAATCTTTATATATTGGCCCTTGATAACTATAATCACCGTTGATATACAACACTCTGAATCTCACCACTGTCATTCCTACCATCTTACAATAACCCATTGTCTGCACCATATATTTCCAGATAGACTCTAACGGCCTCTTTGCACTCTTCCAGGTACTCTTAAACTCCTCGACATAACCATCGGTGTAATTTATGCCATCAGGAGAACCGATAACGCCGTCTAATGTCACTTCTCCAGGGCGTACACCTAATGAACTTTTAAAAGCCATTGTTAAGAGTTCTTCCCATAGGAAACCAACTTGCATCCATAGTTTGTTGTCTGTTTTTCTGGGAGAGAATAACACTTCTTCGAGGTCGCCGTAGATATCACTTAAATGTAAGCCCGGAGTTCTTCCTGTGCCCTGTGATAGATCCATGGGAAAGTCTTGGCTTATCTCGGTTACGACCATATGGCTCTCCATAAATTTCTAAAGAAGGTACGAATTGGATGTTTGTTTTCCCACTCCAGGTCCGCACGTACTATACGTACAAGTTCCTGGTCTACTGTTGTGGTAGTGGCTGTTGCTCTTTTTGATGTATTCGTTGTAGAGTTTTTACTTATTTCAGTACCGATCATATTAAGCCCTTTTACCTCCATGCTGGTAGGATCTACCGACGTTATATGCATGTTTATCTAATGCTTCTTGCATTAAGTCTATATGTAAAAATTCAGCTAAGTCAAGTAATCTAATGAGAACATCCGCTAATTCAGAGGGAAATCCGGTAGGTTTACCATTAGAGTCTAATATTGTTTTATTTTCATACTTCCTATAACATTCTAAAGCCTCTGATACCTCAGAATGGATAAGGCATAATTTCTCCGGTATATTAGAGTGTCTACCTTTTGTCCAAAATCCTTTATAGACAGCGTTATGGTGTACTTCTTTCTGAAATTCACGTATATTCATATCCATATTTTTATTGTGTCCTCATTTCATCTTTAGTGTCATCTGTCATTATTCCCCACTGACGACGACGACATATTTCAATCCCTCTCACCGATAGAACGTATTAAATGATATACATACAATATAAACATCAAGGAACGTCCTACCGGCAAAGGAGATATATACAAAATTCAAACTATATTCTATACCGTTACTCGAAGGTTACAACTCCACCGGCATACTTCCATCCGTTTTGCGTGGTTAAGAACGCGTCATTAATAATCCTTGGTACAATCTTCGACCTCATCGGATCATCTCCGGGAATAAGACCGACGATAAGTGGAATAAGTTCAACTTTCTTAATACCCTCCGGCTTTAACCCCAGAGCGGTAAGTAATAATTCGGTAGCACGGTCATCAACCTCTGACATACCGGCATCCGTAGCGGCAGGCGTAGTTGTCGCGGCGGCCGCTTTACCTTTACCTTTAGCGGTAGTTGTCGCGGACGCTTTACCTTTACCCTTAGCGGTCTTTGTCTGCTCCCATGGAAGAGTATTGACTTTAGTAACAATCAATATCGTTTTGTCTTTGGTACCGGCAAGCCCTTTACGGTCTGGTGCGGGGATCTGATTTACATGAACGGACGTGTTATCGAACGCTGAAAAATCATTACCAAGTTTATCGCTTGGAAACCCGGCATTAACGATCGATTGTATCCACATCATGGCGTTACAGTTAGACGGTAATCCGGATCGGTCATCTGATCGTAAATTATTGAACCCTTTACTATCGGCACTTGGCGCTGTGTCTTTGGCTTTACCCGCGGTGTAACATTGCGAACTATCATCCTCATCAGCACCGCGACTGTATGTTACTTCTAATGCCGGTGAAGGATCGTTAATACGCGTACCGGCATAGTCGAACATAATTGTTCGGACTGATTTAATAATTACGTCCTCGTCATCGAGGAAACCGCTACTTATTACCGCATCCTCCGGTCTTATTGATAATAAATTACTCATTAAACTGATACTCCTTTTTCTTTTGCGATGTGGTAAGGTATTTCTATTTCAATACCGCCATCCACATCTTTGTTAAACCACACACTACGGATGTCTTTTTTAGTAAAGTAGTATTCTTGACATTCCGTATGATTACCGATAACATACCCGAGCCGCGTTGTTGCCAGTAGGATACCTTTGAACGTTACAGGGGCCCCTGACGATTTTTCTTTCATCTTCACCTCCTCTTGTTATATGGCTTGAATTAATATACCTAATTGAAATCCGATAGTCCAAGCAACAACGCACATCATTACTACTTCTTTAGTAAACTTAACTTTAGGTAGTCTCATTAATCCTCCTATTCCTCATCCGTTATCTTTATGTTTTAGTTTATTAATAAGCGCGTTGTGTAAACGCAAGTAATCGTCACTGCCCCTGTGTAATAATATTGGATATAATTGTTCATTAAAACTATTACACCCAATCCCCTCTATACACTCTATTATAGGTGTGTAGTTAAGTAACGCGAACAGGATATCAATTTCTTCTTGTGTTTTTAATACTATAGTTATTGGTTCTACGTCCTTCGGCATCTCTTTTGGAACCATCTCAGTCCCATCGTATACTTCCATTATAATTTCTCCAGCGGCTTAGGTATAGTAACACTACTTTCCACCGCATCCATAAACCATTTAGTAAAAAACTTCTTATACTTATAGGGAAACCATTTCATCTGATCGTCAATGACCAACGTTTCACATCGATCATCTACCGCTCTCATTCCTCTGCCTACCGCTTGCTGCAAACTTTGAGCAGCAAAACACATACCGTATTCTTTATCACTCTCCTTTCTTACCTTATCAACTTTCCTTCTTAAATCAGGAAAAGGTATCTTGCCTATGATTTGATACTCACAATCCGTATATGGTAAATCAATACCGGTAACACAAGACGGAGATACTAAGATCTTAGGCGTATGGGATAATTTTAATTGCTTAATCGCGCTACTTACTAACCCCGGTCGGTGCGTTATCATCATATGTTTAAATTCACTATGACGTAAAATGTCTTGACATCTCTGATAACTTACCGTATGAATAACTGCCTTCTTATCTGTTCGCTGTCTTATTATCTGATCAATACGATTCAACCACAGTTTAATAAGACTTTGATCCATGCCGTAACGCATGGCTGCTGTGGGGATATGAATAACCGGACGGGATTCTACGGGAAAATAACTATCGTACTCAAAGAAATCATAGCGAT
>Ga0307378_10008144_pt1 | contig 13977 bp, 15 predicted proteins | sample UN1MG_FD_202238 | JGI IMG/M metagenome (GOLD analysis project Ga0307378, IMG submission 202238) | Soil microbial communities from Risofladan, Vaasa, Finland - UN-1 | ecosystem: Environmental > Terrestrial > Soil > Coastal area > Acid sulfate soil | place: Finland: Risofladan, Vaasa | collected... | reverse complement strand
AGTTGACGGTTTCAAGAAAACGGGCATTAAGCCAGCGGATGAAAGAGAATATCCACAAGGCCCAGGAAAAAACTTATGAGATTAAAGATGCCATCAAGCGGCTCAATCTCCAGTTCAGGCAGATGCCTAAGAAAATACCGGCTTCCAAACTGGGAGACAGTCGTGCTCGGGAGATACTCTATCAAGAGAAGAAGATGCTTGTGGATAGTTTAAAACTTTTGGCCTACAATGCTGAGGAATGGCTGCTTGATATCATGGCTAAAGAATACAACGATTCCCGTGACTTTCGCCGGGTATTACTTCTTATCATGAAACAACCTGGTACCATCCAGCGAATCGATGACGAGAGCCTTCTTATTCAGCTTGATTCTCTTCACAACCCAAGATATCAAAGAGCAGCTGAGTACCTGTGTGAAAAGATCAATCAAATGAAGGTGCCTGCTCCCAGTGGCAGAGGAACTATGCTTTTTGAAGTAAAAAAGATACTATAGATGCTTGATTGAAGAGCAACTTTTATGGCCTTATGTCATGAGTTCTGAATTTATAATAAAGTCTGATAAGAGAACTATATGTTAAATGCCGATATTGCAAAGTATCATCTTTTGTTTTCAAGGCTTTCAATAAGAACTTTTCAGCTTTTTTATATTCTCTATTTAATAACAGGTTAAGTCCTTCATTCCATAATTCTCCTTGAGTTTTCATCATTCCCCCTCCTTATTTCGTTTTTTTATATTTAGCTCTTCTCAAGAAAACTGATACTCACAACTTTGACATTCATAAGTCATTTTGCCTTTACCTTGTGGAAGTTTCCTCCTTTTATCTCTTGCTCTTACAGCAGAATCATTTTGGCATACAATTTTTTCTTCCCCTTATCCTTCTAATCTAATGAGGCGATACTTCCTGAAGAAAGTCATTTATTTTAAAAGAAAGCCGGGGTATCCTGGCTACCACTCGCCTCAATTATTATGACCTCATATAGACTTAGACAGGTTTTCTTACACAACCATTCTTATTTAACTTTAATGATTTCTTTTTCTAAAAGTCCAAGGTAAAGATCTCGAATTTCCTTAACATACCATTTTGATACTTCTTGTTTCCTATTTGAAATAAATTTATCGACAAAGTTATTAATGTTCGCTAGAGCAAAGCTAACTGCGAATTCAGTAACTGATTGAGCATCCCTTGGAGATCTTATCTGCCAAACAGCAACTTTTCCTGATTCATCAATTGAAATTTTTCCTCTAATTATATCTCTTCCATGCACAACAGCGGACCATTGTTTATAAAGAATAATATACCGATCTAATTTTCCTAGATGTTCAGCTAATTTCTCTATGTTTTTAGGACCGTTATGTAATGAAAACCACCATCTAGGAGCTCTTCCTTCTTTTCTTTTAAAACGCTTGAATTCCCTTTGAGATTCAATATAACGAGGCTTTTTTAGAATTTCTCTTTTTTTAGCAATTTCTTCTTTAATATGAGGGAAATCAGGCAATTTCAAATTTCCTAACACTTTACTTCCTTCTAGTTTTTTCCTAAATTCTTTATACATTTGATCATCTGGGTCCGAGCGTCTTAAGATTTTCAACTCTTGATGGTTATTCCATACCATAAAATCCATTCCTCTCCGTTCTGTATCTTTTTCTAAAATGTACTCTATTGAAAATGTTGATTCGAATATAGCACGTAAAAGTATTTTACAAGGTTCAATACAAGAATGTTTAACCAGGAATGAAATCGAATCGATTAGTTCGAAAATATGTCTATATGATAAAAAAATTGGAATATTTTCATCTCCACCCGGTATACTGGTAAAGCACCATTTAAAAACATGAGAGCCAAAATTCACTGTTTCGTCAATCAGAGCAGCAAATTGATTTAGAATTTCTGATAATTTTGGATCTTCAATTTTTCTTGGAATAAATTCTTCAACTGGTTTTGTAACCATTTTAGTTCCTCCATTCAATTAAAATAAATTCGCCTCACCTCATACGTTAATACTATTGAAATGCTTCTGAGCTAGCTTCCTATTTAAATTTAGAAAGCCAGCAAAGGCTTGCTTCCACTCGCCTCTATTTTTCTTTTTTATTATCTTCTCTTTTCTTTTCTTCGTTTTTTGATTTAATAATTTTAATTGGTATTGGGGCCTGACCTAAAAGAACATTGACAAGACTACGTCGAATAATTTCTTGATCAGCTAAAATATCTGCATGGCCTTTTGGAATATCCATACCTCGCCTGAGGTAAATCGCATCTAAGCTATAATTTAATGATTCGGCCATTTCATAAAGAAGGTCGGTAAGCAATTCATTGGATTTTGTTACACAAGAGTCAAGTCTTGACTGGAAGTTTGAATCATTGGGGTCTTTAGGAAAATTTAAATAGTTTTCTAATAATAATTCCCATTTATCTACTATTTTCTGATTTTTATAAAATTCAATATCAATCATATTTAGTGCTTCAACATGTTGTGGACTTAAGGGATTTCCTCTCGTTGCCATAAGTGTTCTAAATATTTTCATTTTTCTTGCTTTTTTTTCTCTACTATTTTCAATATATTTTTGAGTTTGAATTGCTAATAAAGGAGCCAAAAGTATGACAACAATGACAAGCCAATCACTTATAGTCATTTTTCCCTCCTTTGTGACGAAAAAATCTTATATAGTATTTAATTCTTTGTCAATATAAAACCCCCTACTTGCTTATAATCAAAGAGTACTTTAATACTTTTTTTCTTTGAGAAAATCCCCCCTGTGCTATGCATTAATCATATGAGGTGCTTATTCGCTAAGCATCCTTTTTCAATCTAGAGAAGCCAGGGCTTTAGTGTCTCTGGTCTCCACTCACCTTAAAGAACAATTTGTTTTATTTTTTCTTTTGCGTTCCTTGGGCTTTTTTATTCTCTTTCTTTTTAAAAATGAATTCCGTATTACATTCTATTATGTCTTTTCTTAATTTCTCTAGTTTTGGACCATCTATGCCCGAAAATATCTTTTTGACAATCTCAAAAAGCTGATAAGTTGTGATTCTGCAAAATTCTTGATTCTCACAATGTTTTATTGCATGTTGACTAAATTGTTCTTGTCTTTTAATGGGATTGATATCTTTGTACGCATTTCCTATGAGAATTCCCTTACACTTAGCCACTTTATCTAGTTCAGATTCTGTGTAATCCAAAAGCTGTCTGTATTTATCTATATCAATTAGTGAATTATCAGTTCCTTCTATTTCTCCAATAATCGTTAGGTCTTTCTCCTTGATGTATAAATCATACTCCTCTTCATATTGTTCTGAGTCAATCACATTAAAACCCATTAATTTAAATGCTTCTCTTACTAAAGGCTCTAAATTTCTTTTTCCTTTTCCATAGAGCAAACCCTTAAATTTCGCAATATTTACTTGTTCTTCTTCAAGGTTCTGTTTTTCTTTTTGTAGTACAGAAATTTTTTTATTTAATTGTTCTACTTTTGCCACGTTCTTGTTTTCATTAGGTAAGGAATATTTTTTTATCCAGTGAGGAGGAGGAATTTCAATCCCATGTTCAAAAACTCCTTCTATACAATCAAGAAGCACACCGGTTTCTTTTTTTAAGTCTGTTGAAATAGTAGGAGGTATAAAAATTATCTTTCCTCCTTCTATATTTATTTCACATGAAATAATTTCTTTCACCTTATTTCTGGCCATAGCTTTTAATAATATTTCTATCTTCGATAAAGGTTCTATAATACATTCAAAATGAATTTGATTCTTAAAAGTATAAAAGTATTTACTAAATGGATGAGATTGTTCAATAAAAGGAATTTCTTTTCCCATTCTACCTATAAAATTGATATTTTTGGGAAAATTTTCGTAAAATATAATACCAGCTTCAATCCTTAATAAGTCAAATTGAGGTAACCATGAATAAATATTCAAAACTTCACGTGTTACTTTTCCATAAAGACTATGTGTTATATTTAATATATCTTCAGGATTTCTTAGATAGCAAATTACTATTCCTTGGGATATTGACAATAATTTTTTAATCTCTTCTCTTCGTTTGCTAAAAATATTAAATATTTGCATACCAGTTCCAAGGTCAGCCCTTGCATCTGTGAAATAAATACCGGCTGTGTCTCTTTTTATCTTGCCAAGTGAAGCCGGCCTAGTCCATATAGATGAAAATCCCTTGGGGTCAATAATTACTACATCAAAATCAGTAAGAGAATGAGTTGAGTCTAAAGTAATATTATTGATTAAATCATGCTCAAGATTTTTATTAACTGATGCAACCTTAATTTTCATGTCTTTCCTAATCAGTTAAGTCAATATTCATAATGAATTTAGAACAGGAATATCATAATTGTAAAGTATATTTTCAAAATATCGAGGTTATCACCGTAATAAAGGGTATTATCCATCAAGTTTGCTCCTGAGGATCTTTTGATTGTTTTCCTTCTAACTTTCTGCGGGCAAGTTCTGCTGGTAACTCATATAAGTACTTCAGCAGTTCACGTAAAAAAGATAATAGTTGTTTAGCATCTTCCATTGTCACAGTCTGTATTGGGTCAAAATGAGCACCTACATTTCCAATCAGTCGGACTTCCTTTGCCCAATCAGCTAATGTAGGTTGAAGAATGCCTTTAGATTTTAGATTATTGAGACGATCAGCAAGTATCCCTGAAGTTTCACCTTTATCTACACAGATTGCTTCAAGTGCTTTTCTTGCCATTACCGCAAACGCTCGAGGACAATTTGCATAAAGAGATTTAGTAGCCTCTGAAAATACACCTGCAATTTCATCTGGAATGTCTGATGAAAGATATGCTTCAGGGATTGGCCACCAATGAATTCCACGGTAGCTGACTTCGCCACCAGTTTTTGCTTCTTTCCCTGGATGATCTCCAACCCATTCCTCTTCTACAACTACAATAGGCTGATTGCAATGACGACAAATCAAAGATGAAACACGGTCAATAAGGCATTGTTTTTTCTTGCCTGAATGTTCAACAATAAAAGTGGAGTCAAAAGTGGCTGGAAGAGAACCAGCGCTATCAAAACTTGATTGTTTTCCACAACGAGGACAAAGACCACTTGGCCTGTGTGAATCAGGAAGACCTTCATAAGGTTCAGGAAGGTCTTCTCCTCTTTTGCCTTTTTTTATTTTACGCTTGAATAGGCCTGGTCTGAACATATGTTGCCCCTCTTATGCTTTTAGCATAGGGCAGGATTATTGTCAATTTAGTGAGAACTTTTTAACAATTAGAAAAGTACTCTTAGGGAGCATCTTTAATTTTTGATTGCCTGATTGCTTCAACAAGGTTTATACAACTAAAATCAAACGGCGGGAGCCATAATTCAAAAGTTCTGTTGCATTTTTTAATAATCTTCCTTGCTGTTTCTATTAAGTCATTAAGAGATTGAAGATAAGCATCATTGTTTCCTTCTCCTTTTGGAAACCTATCCATTTCCCGAAAATACAAAATTTCATTAGTTCTTTTAGTGAAGCCAGCTCTTTTGTTATGATGTTCTTTAGGTAAATGTTTACGTTTTAGGAAAATATTTGCTGTTAGGCATCCTCCCGTATCTGTTCCAATCTCTAAATATCCCACTATGTCGTTAAATTTCCATGGAGGCCACCACCAAAAACTTTCAAGTGTTCTTTTGAAATTATCACTTAGTTTATCATAAGGTTCGCCATATAAATCTTCACACTTTTTCTTTTCTTTTTCTTCATGCTCTTTTTGTCGTTTGTAATATATTTCATAAGTATAATGATGTATTGGTAGAAAGAATAATGAGTATCTTACTATACTCATGTTTTCCCCCTGATTACATCTTTAAATTGCTTATTATTTTAATCCATAATATCTAAAAAAACAAGATAAATAGCTCGATAGCTTTCTTTGAAGGACGACGGCGCATAAAAAAAGGCGCAACCAAATGAATGACTGCGCCTTCTTCTTGTCTGTGATTTCTTAATTACATCCATTTTCCACAGACATTGTTCTGTTCACTGGAATTTCTAGGTACTTCTGGATACTTTTTTTAAACAATTTCTCGGGATTTCTCGGGTTACAGGTATGATTTTCCAATATGGCCTCATATTTTTGAACCATATGAAAAGCACCTTTTAAGATGTTAGGTGGACATCTCCAACTTGTCAGTAGGGGCTGAACAACTGCATTAGGTGCATAATCATTACTGAAATTTCTTATATATTCTGGATTTCCTCCTCTGAAGCCATATATACTTTGATAATCATCTCCAGCAACAAAGAGATTATCAGTATTTCCTTTGCTCAATAATCTAATTAATTCCCACTGGGCATAATTAAAATCTTGGTATTCGTCGACCAATAAATATTTTGCACCATATTGTTCGTTTTTCAAAATATATTCGTTCTCTCTAAGAAGTTTGCAAGCAAGTAAGATTTGGTCATCGTGGTCAATATAATTAAAACTTCTTATTAACTCTATATATTTAGAACATATAATACATTTCAAATTTAATGTTTTATTGCATTTGCCTTCCTGTCTACATGTAATTGCCTCTAGAGCATCTTTTCTTTTCCCGCCTACAATTTGTGCGCAGTCCTTTAGAAGAATTTCCTTTAAATTCTGAGAGGGAATAATCTTAAAGTCTTTATTTAGTCCCAGTTTCTGGAAATATCTTTTTAAAATTCTATGGCAAAGCTTATGCATAGTCCATATAACAGACGGCTGCCTTTCTGGTTCAATATATGTTTCATCTCCTTCCCTACTAATTTCTTTTCTCATATTTATAGTGGCTTCCCTAGTAAAAGTAATAACAGTTATTTCATCTTTACCAACTCTTTTGTCCTTAACTAAATGTTTTATTTTATATGCCAAGGCGTGTGTTTTTCCCATGCCTGGTCCTGCTAATATTAAAAGAGGTTTGTTTATACAGACTAGTTTATCTAAAATATATTTATCATCTTTCATTTCACAGCTTATTTGTGTTTTTGAATACTGATAATCTAAAAGGATTTTAATTTATTGCATCCGAAAAAACAAGTTTGAGAGGATGGTTTTCTTTCTGTGAGAAAAATCGCTAATGCAATCCGTCTCTCTAAATGAGGCGATATTTTCAGCTATGCTGTCGTTTTTCAGAATGGGGAAGCCTGAGGCTTCAGGGTCTATGGCTTTCATTCATAATTGCCATTTTTCTTCTTTTTTTCAATATTCGCATTTTTTCAATCATAAGCATAAACAAAAAAAATGCAACTACCGCCAACATCGTTACTAAAATTAATATTCCTGATTGAATAATGTTTTTTGTTTCGTTTACATCAAGTTTATTAATAATATAAGAAACTAATTCTTTATCTTCGTAATTATATAGATAGGCAAAAATTTGCCATGTCCCAAGAACCTTTTGATCTTCCAATGGCATTTCAAAGCTAAATCTAATATCTTTTTCTATGTTTTCTCTTTCTATATCATCTTTTATATCAAAATGGTTATTCAAGTTATCATTTTTTATTAGTTCTGATAATTTGGAAGGATAAACACTTCTTATTTGACCAATAGAATCAATAATAAAAATCCTAAACTCAGGGCTTTTAATTAATTTTTTACCTTTCTCTTTTACCTTAATTGAAAATTTTAGGTTCTTTTTATAAGTGATTGATTCAGGCCCCTTTATTATTAATTCTATAAAATATAATGGTGAAACTTTTAAAGGCAATCTTAGAAAGCCTAAGGGTTTTTCTAATGTAGATCCAAAATATTTAGCCTTTGGTAAGGAGGGCAAAGTAATTCTGATGTTAGTTATTAAAATGATATTTATAAATAACACAATTCCAGTCAAAAATGTTACCCATTTCGGCCAATTAATATTTTTTCTTTTTTTAGGTTTCTCTTTTTTTACCATATTTTAATTCCTTCTTTAGCCCTATTATTACTTTTCATTTCTTTAAATGTCTCTATTTTCAATCTTTTCTTAATTTCAAATTGTTTTGCTGTTTGATTATCTCTCCTCGCTCTTTCTAAGTGAATAATTGCTATTAACAATGCTATCAATCATCCTAAAGCTGTAGTAACACTTAATATAAGATTATCCCTATTTAAAACTTTAAAATGGAATCATTCTGAATTCATCATCTTCTAGCAGGAGTTTAAATTTTTCGTCTCCTACGCTTTCTACAATTACATCAACATTATTTCTAATTAATTCCTTAAGATATAATGGAATCTCATGTTCCATTATCGGATTATTTGTTTTTTTCATTAATAAATCGGTCAAAACATCTAATTTAACTGTGAGAGATTTAATTTTTTTGTAGTCATCAAACATAATTCCCTCCTTGATTTTATATAAACTTAAAACAGCGTTTTTGTTATCTTATCAACTCCCTCAACTAATTCTTCAGGACTGCCTCAAGGTTGGTTTTGCTTTCATTCATTTTTTCAATCCAGAATTTAATATATGCCATTGCTATTTGTTTCCTGTTTTTTTCTTTCTTTGTTTTGCATATTTATATATTTCCAGCCTTTATTTCTTTACGAATTAAAGCATTAAAGCTGGATGACTGCTCAACTTCATTTTTGTATTTTTCCGAGTTGTCCCCCACCCTTTTTTCAATATAAATATTTATTCTGTCTTTTAGCTCATAAGGAAGCGGCCTATCCTCGCCAGTTGTATGAGTAGTATCATCAGGATCACCATAGAATGGGTGGAATTTCCTCACTTTTCTAGCTGCCTTTTCTGCCGCCTTTTCTTTAGAGGATTCATTACTTTTTTTAAGCTCAAATATAAAAGTCCCCCCTCTTATATTGTCATCTACTTGTAACATTATGCGTCTTTCTATATCATTTAAATTCCACCACCACCTAATATCTTCATCTTTCACTCCTTCCGCTTTCTTCTTGGGAAGTTTTTGTCTTATACTTTCGGCGATTTTTTTAATTGTTGGGTTGTCGCTTCCAGCATCCCCCAAAATAATATCCCCTAGATTTTGGGGTAAATAATAAGTTCCTTCTTTTTTAGATTCCTCAATCGCTAGGTCAAGCATAACACCAGCCATTTTTTTAGCCTCTGCGGAAGATCCACCCATCATACTCATCATTTGAGTATATTGATCAAGTAATGCTCTTTCTATGTCGTTGTACTTAAAAAAGTTAAATAGTCCTATAATTTTCTCCTTATTTTATTAGCTTTTTGGAGGTCATTTTATAATTGCTTTATTACAGAGACTTCAAAATTGCTTATATTTATACACTACTGAATAATTGGTCTTAATATAGGACAAAAAATCAACACCGTATGGTGTAATTTTAACATTTAATTCACTACCTTCCCCTTCATATATAAGGAATTTATATATTATCAGGAATCCTAAATAATCATTCATCTGATAAGAAGTTGTTCCAGCTCGCCCGACAAACTCATTATAAAAACCTGCTAAATTGATATATTTTTCACCTTTATCACCTTTATTTGAAAGATGCTCAAGCAAATCTATCTGAGTACCAAAAATAATATTAAAAACATGTTCAAATACATACCAATTGAAAAGTCTCGAATATTCAGCAACTACCAAGTTAGGATTATCTCTGAAATTATTTTCTATATCACTTTTTGATTTTGTTTGAAGAGTTTCTTTAGCTTTTTTTTGCTGTTCTGAAGGGCTAATTGCTACAGCTCTTGATCCATAAGCTTCGACTTTGACAAGTCGTTTAATAAAATCAGTAATTGGAGCTTTAAACCACTTGAGAAAAATTACAACTAATATCAATATAATAACAGGCCATGCTAAAAACACCCCTAAATAACGTAATATGATTTCTGCTATTTCCATTTACCCCTCCCTTTTTTTATTATCTCTTAATGAGAAATTATTTTCAATCCAACCGTCTCTCTAATTAGGCGTTTTTCCAGCTAAGCTGTCCTTTCCAACATAAGGAGGCTAGCATAGGCTGGCCTCCCTGGGCCTCTCAAATATTTACATATAAATATATTCTCTTTTATTTTGTGAGCAAATGTTCTTGATACCTTTTCAACTCTTTTTCTAAACTTTTAGCTTTTACTAAAATATCAAAAAACTTTAGCATAAAGGCCTCATTTACTATGACATCACCGTCTTTGATTTCGTAGTTTTCTTGATTTTTTATAATCAAATCTCCATCTTCTGTTTTTCCAACAATATTGACAAATCCAGTAATGTTTTCCTTTCTATTACCAACATATTCTGTTCTTGTTGTTGAGAAAAAAGCTAAACGTATTACATAAATCAAAATAAATGGAACGATTATGATAACACCGGGCCAGGAAAAAACTATTTTTAGATATTCTAAAACCGTAGAATGAGCTTTATGATTTGGAAATAAAATTATCAATATTATTACCGTTAAAAAAAGCAATAAAACTATAGTAGCCACTAAATATTTATTTATATGTTCTCCTAAATTCATTTTTACCCCCTCTCGTTTTCTTCTATTGGGCTTCTAACTTATTTACTTTATTATTCTTTCCAATCTTCAGGAAGCCAGAGCTTTAGGATTTCTGGCTTCCACTTGCATCAATACTTTCTATATTTTAACTTTTCCGTAAAGTAAATTTTCCACCTTTATTAACCTTATCTGCTGGGCATATACTTTTCATCTTTGAAAAAAGGTACTTCCTCAAATCCGAAAGCATTCCATATTCTCTCTAAGAACAATTTTGCTATAGCATCAGGATTATCAAAGGAGAGTATTTGCATAGGCTGTATCAACAAGTGGTATACCTTCTCTAACTTCTTTTCAGGATAGTAAGAATTCCCAGTTTTTTGGTCTACCAATTTTGATTTTAATGTTGTATGTCCGATGTTATAAAGGTAAATAAAACCTACTAAATTACTCTCAATCCCAAATTGCTCAACCAAATAACTTAACGCCCTGAAATAATTGACTGTATAACCTATCAAACCATCACTATTAAGATAAACTCCTCTGGCTTTATCCCCTTGGTATACCAAAGTACTGTCTAGCCTCAACTCAAAATATCCATTTCGAAACAACTGAACTTCTTTAAAATCACCACGTCCTATCCTTAATCCAAATAGAGTTGGCTCTGGGTATGTAAAAATGTTAGAACCTTCTTTAAAGGACAAAGTAAATATTCCAGCCTGATTTGGAGGGTCTATCAAAAATTCTTTTATCTTTGAATCTCTAATATCAATAAACTCTTCCCTTATGAGAGCAGGAACACAACCTATAACTATACCACCCCTTTGTGTGATTTGTTGCCTTAATTCGATTTCTCTTTCATCTAAAAATTGCTTAACATCTTTCCATATATTTTCAACACTTAAACATGCACCTCTGATTTCTTCAACCGACATTGGCAATTTCTTATCATTGTGCCTTATCCAGAATTGATTCAACTGCTTAAAATTAATCATGTGTGGCTTTTTAAGGCTTCGTGGAATAAAGACCAAAATAATATTTTCTCCTGTATCCATTTCGATTGCCTTGGACTTCAGACCAGGAATATGAGGCTCTATGTTACTCCAGCAAGACTTCTCTATCCTATCTCTCTCTATCTCTGCATTTATAACATTGAATTTTCCTATGGGTATTCCTTGTTTATCTGCTTCAATCCCAATAATCAGATATCCTCCAAATGCATTGGCGAAAGCACTAATATCTCTTAGCATCTCCTTTCTTTCTTTATCCCTAGTCACATACATTTCTTTTTTATATTCCATCCTTAACCGTTCTTTGTATTTGATATCTATCAGGTTTTGAATGTCCGCATTTATTATGCTGTCAAAATTCTTTTGAAAAATGTTTTCCATTTAATCCCCCTCTTTATTTTTATTCTTATTCCATGATAACACGTAAAACACCAGAGTCAATACAATAGATAACATCCAAATACAAAGAATAGCTTTGCCACACGTTTGCCATTTTTGGCAAAAAAATAGCCATAGATAGACTTCTTCCCATGTCACAAATATGTCACAAAATTGATTGAAAATAGCTGAAACTATGGTATTAAAATTGAAAACTCAAAACAAAGAAAAATACTATTTTAATCTCTTCTGCAAGCCCGCAAATCTAAATACACTCAGACTGGCGAGAAAGGTCTCTCAATGTTTGCAGAGTGCCGAGAAGGCTAGTTTTTTTTATTCTCTATTTCTCGGGGATGTTTCGCGAAAAAGGCTATTTTTTGAAAAATGTTGGGAATTATGCCTTTAAAAAGGCATGGGGATATATTAAAATCGATGTATGTTCAGCATTATTCGGAAGTATTTTTTGCGGATATTGTTTATTGTAAGTTTTATTTTGGGAATATTTAGTCTCATGTTAACTTCATTTTCTCAAATTGTTTTTTGGGGAATAACATGGGAGAGAATTATATTTTTTGCTTTTTATGTTTCCGGCATTATTATTTTTATACAATCAGAAGTCGAAAATACAAAACGGCCAAATATAAAAATTAAACCGTTTATTTCTAATCAGGTTGCAAAATTAGAAATTCTTAATAATGGCGGAATTTCTCAATTTACTGCCTTAGCCAAAATTGTTAAAAATCATCACAATATTTTGAATTCTACATATACATTATTGTGCGAACGTGGTGGATATAAAGCAGAGATTAGGAAAGATGGAATCGGGACAATAATCATTGCTGATCAATCCTTCTATGGATCATTAAAAATGCCATTGTTCGCATGGGGTAAGGAGACAATTATAAATATAGCTTCTTGGCCAATGGATCAATGGGAACAAGTTCAAACAGATAAACCGCCAGATGATATTTATTTGGAGATATCGATAACAGCCGACAAAAATATGAGAAAAAAATTCTCCAGAATGTTTTTTAAGCTCTCACAAGAATCTGTATCGAATCTTAAATTTGAATACATGGAAAGCAAAGCACGAAAACTTAAATTAGATAAAGACGGATATTTAAAATAAGTATAACTTAATGATATTAAATTGGCGGCTTTCATGCAAATAGATAAGAAAAAGCTATTAAAAGCCGAAAAGAAAGAAAAAGAATGTGCTTTTTTAAAGATATAATTCCCAAAATGTTTTATTGAAAAAGCCCTTTTTAACGAAATGTCATATATCAGAAATTTTTGGTCATATATCCATTCTGAACACCGATGTCTGTAGTAAATTATCCGGATAAAACGGTTATATCCTCTTAATCTCTCTCCCACTGTGTACCAACACATTTGAAACATTTGCAACGGCAAATTTTTTATCCTACCCAAGGAATCATCATCATGTCTGTACGTAAAATTCCTGGCACTTTCACCCCGAGCATCTGCACATTCATTGATACTTTCAAAGTGCAACCAATAACGCCTTTTCTTCCCGGCATCTCCCATAATCTCCCACAATCCTCCAACATATTCATTACCCGAGTAATCTATCACCCTGAAACAATATACAAATACCTTAATGCAACCCTCTGCAAGCCCTTCTGGCATCCGATCTCAATAGAGCCTGTATATTGCTATACACCCCTATTACTCTATTACTCCCTTTTTCCCTGTTATCCCTGAGAAACAAGGCTCTCTTCTTAACGAGACAGCCCGATCGCTTGTTGACCTATAGCCTTACCTAGCTGTTTTCACTATGATTTATCACCTTTACCCCTGGAGCAAAAGACAGGCTCGCCTCTCTTAATGAAAGTAAGATTTACTCCCGGGCTCTCTATGGTGTTAAAAAACGATTTTCCCAGGGAAGCTCAGATTGTCGGGGTTTCCGGAAATTTCCCAATGGGGACATGGTCACCATTTTTCTAACATATTTACATTCAATAACATGCAATACAGGGATAACAGTGGGCAACAATGGGCACCATTACTCAAATGCATTTGCCTTTACCCTATATTACATTCTACCCATATTTACACTCACATTTAGGAAACGTTAATCCATTACTGCCATTGCGCTCTCAAACCTTTCTCTTCTCTTTAACGCCTTTCTTTCTTCTTTCTCTTCTGTTTCTCTCTCTTCTCCACTTCTCTTCAAT
>Ga0307378_10008143_pt1 | contig 13977 bp, 12 predicted proteins | sample UN1MG_FD_202238 | JGI IMG/M metagenome (GOLD analysis project Ga0307378, IMG submission 202238) | Soil microbial communities from Risofladan, Vaasa, Finland - UN-1 | ecosystem: Environmental > Terrestrial > Soil > Coastal area > Acid sulfate soil | place: Finland: Risofladan, Vaasa | collected... | reverse complement strand
GGTGAATATTTAATTAAAAAAGCGGAAGAAGAAGGCGTAAAAGTTTTATTAAATCGAATTGTAATTGGTTTATTTAAAGATAAGAAAGTAGTAGTCAAACAAGGATTAGATAATAAAGGGAAAAATATTGAAATTTTTGAAGCAGATAAAATTGTAATTGCTAGCGGAGCTTCAGAAAATGCCGTTTATTTTCCCGGGTGGACTTTACCTGGAGTTATGGGTGCAGGCGCAGTTCAAACCATGATAAACGTTCATCGGGTATTGCCCGGCAAAAAGATACTAATGGTTGGATCAGGCAATGTTGGTTTAATTGTTTCCTACCAATTAATTCAAGCTGGTGCTGAAGTAAAAGCAGTAATTGAGGCGTTACCAAAAATTGGAGGTTATGAAGTTCATGCTGCTAAAATAAAGAGATTGGGAATACCAATTTACACTTCTCATACAATTGTAGAAGTAAAAGGAAATCTTGAAGTAGAAGAAGCAGTTATTGCTAAAGTTGATAAAAATTGGGAAACAATTCCTAATACAGAAAGAATTTTAAAAGTTGATACTATATCTATTGCTGCTGGATTGAAACCTTTAATTAAATTAGTGCGAATGGCTGGTTGTAAATGTATTTATATTCCTGAATTAGGAGGGTGGGTTCCTATTCATAATAAAAATATGGAAACAACATATTCTGGTATTTACGTTGTTGGTGACGTTACGGGTATTGAAGAAGCAAATACTGCTTTGGAAGAAGGTCGCCTTGCAGGCATTGCAGTTGCAGAATCCTTAGGTTATCTGGATAAAAAAATAGCTTGTAATATTAAAACAGAGATCTGGGAAAGATTAAAAGATTTAAGATCAGGTCCTTTTGGTGAAAATCGACTTAAAGCAAAAAATAAAATGATTAGGGAATATTAAATTTTAAAGGGTAAGCAGTATCTATTAATTAATACTAAACAGGGAGATAATATTATTTGGAAAACATCCAGAAAAATCATGAACAAAAAACAAAAAATATAAGAGCAATTATCGAGTGTTATGAGGAAATACCATGTGATCCATGTGAAATAGCCTGTAAATCAGGCGCTATCATTATTGGTAAATCCATTACCAATATACCCGTATTAGATGAAGAGAAATGTACAGGCTGTGGTTTGTGTATCGCAAATTGTCCAGGTTTAGCTATTTTTGTAGTATGTGAAAATTATACCGATACTTTAGGAACTGTAAGTCTTCCTTTTGAAATTTTGCCCCTACCAAAAAAAGGTCAAAAGATAAGAGCTTTGAATCGAAACGGACAATATGTTTGTAAAGGTGAAGTTGTAAAAGCAATAGAGAAAGAAAGTTTTGATCGAACAGCAGTTGTTACCATAGCTATTCCCCGGGATAAAGTAGATGAAGTTCGAGGTATCGAAATTCCAAAGAGGTAAACTAGATTATTAGGAGGAAGTTTTGATAAAACAAGATATCATTATTTGTCGTTGCGAAGAAATTACCTTAATTGAAATAATTCAGGCGATAAAAGAGGGAGCTAAGGATATCAATGGTGTAAAAAGAAGGACAAGGGCAGGAATGGGCCTTTGTCAGGGAAGAACTTGTGAAAAATTAATTCGGCAGATACTTCAAAAAGAATTAAAAAAATTTCCTGAAGATATAAAAATAGGTACTGACCGTCCTCCAATAAAACCAGTTACTTTTGGTGAGCTTGGAGGCAAAGATCATTGACTTATTTTGATGCTGTTGTGATTGGTGGAGGCGTTAATGGTACTGCGGTAGCTTATTATCTTTCCAAAAAAGGAATAAAAGTAGCTTTAGTTGAAAAAAATGACATTGCCTCCGGAACTTCAGGGCGATGCGATGGTAACGTTTTAATTGCTGACAAACAACGAGGATTTGATACAAAAATGACCTATACAAGTCAACTACTACTAAAGGAATTAACGGAAAAGATAGATTATGATTTTGAATATTATCAAAAAGGAAGCATCTTTGTAATTGAAAGCGAAGAAGAGTTAACAGTTGCACAAGAACTTGTTCAAGATCAAATAGAAGATGGGTATCCTATGAGAATGATGGACAAAAAAGAAATTCATGATGAAATCCCTTTGTTAGCGGATGATATTATCGGAGGTATTGAAATCGCCTGTGATTCTTCTTTAAATCCAATGAAGTTATCTTTTGGTTTTGCTTTAGAAGCCCAAAAAAATGGCTGTATGGTTTTCCCTTATACCGAAGTTAAAAATATAAAATGCAATAATTTAGGGAAAATTGAAGCATTAATTACTGATCAACAAACCTTATTTACCAATATAGTAGTTAATTGTGCTGGTGTTTGGGCTCCCCAGATTGGAAAGATGTTAGGTGTTGATATACCCATAAAACCGAGACAGGGGCAGTTGTTGGTAGCTGAAAAAACCTTTTCTCCTTATTGGCGGAAAATACAGGAATTCGGTTATGTGACGGCAAAATCTCAAAATGGAAATTACAAACGAAATATTCGTCCGGAATTAGAAAAGTTAGGCATTGCTTTTGTGTTTGAACCTACATTATCAAATAACTTCTTAATCGGCAGCAGCCGTGCTTTTGTTGGTTTTGATACCGATGTATCGATAGAAGTTATACAGGGATTAGCAGAAAGAGCAACAAGATTTTTCCCTGTAATGAAAGACATTCATGTTATTAGAGCATATGCCGGATTAAGACCTTATGTGGAAGACCATATACCGATTATATCTAAAGTGGACGAAGTTCCCGGTTTTTATATTGCTGCAGGTCATGAAGGAGATGGTATTGGTTTATCTCCATTAACCGGGAAACTAATCAGTCAAATGATCACCGGCGAAGAAACAATTTTACCTATTGACACTTTAAGTATAAATAGATTTAAAGAATTGAATAAAAAACGATAATTATCAAGGAGGCAATCTTTATGCCGGAAAAAATTAAAGGTTATATGGGAGAACAACTAAGAATTTCATTAAATGATAAAAGCTATAAAATCGAAAAAATCGATACCAAAGTATTAAGGGATTATTTGGGCGGCGCAGGATATGCAGCCAGAGTTCTCTATGATGAAATACCCAAAGGAACTGATCCTCTTTCACCAGAAAATAAACTCATGTTTACCACCAGCCCTCTAACAGCCAATCGCATCCCGGGAGGCGGGAGCATCATGCTCTGTTTTAAATCCCCCCAAACCAATGCCTGGGGGGAATCAAGATGTGGCGGTGATTTTGGCCCTGATTTAAAAAAGGCAGGATATGATTTCCTTGTAATAGAAGGCAAATCAGCAGAACCGGTGTATCTAGTCATAAACGATGATAAGATTGAGTTTAGATCTGCCACAGGACTCATGGGTAAAACAGTAAATGAAAAGCTAAAGATTATCCGTAAAGAATTATCTGATCCCAAGATATCGGTGATGTGCATAGGTCCTGCAGGAGAAAAGCTAGTTAAAATCGCCACGGTCATGTTTGAGCACCGTGCAGCCGGCAGATGTGGTGCCGGTGCGGTTATGGGATCAAAGAACCTAATAGGTATTGCCGTAAAAGGTTCCCACAAGACTCCCATGGCCCAGCCTGCGAAATTAACAGAGACAATCAAGACCTGTTTGAAAATATTAAAAGAAAGCGATTTTTCTACTAACTTAAAAAAGCATGGTACCACCGGAGATATGGCAGCAAATGATGCGGCAGGTGACTGGCCGACGAAAAACTGGCATGCTAATTCCTGGGGCAAGGCGGAACAAATTTACCATCAATTCTATAATAAGCATCTAGTGAAAAATCATGGATGCTATACCGGCTGTCCCATCGCCTGTGGTAGAATTTCGGAAGTGAAAGAAGGAAGATTTAAAACCCCCGCTCATGAAGGCTCAGAATACGAATCTTTATCGGCCTTTACAGCTTTTGTTTTGAATGAGAACATAGAGGCGGCTATCCAGGCAACCTATTTGTGTAATGAATTTGGTATCGATACTATTTCTGCAGGTGCCATTATTGCCTTTGCCATGGAGTGTTATGAGAATGGGATACTTAAAAAGGAAGAGGTAGGCGATATCGATTTGACTTGGGGTAATCCTGCTGTGCTCCCCGAATTAGTCCGAATGATATCCTTAAGAGAAGGAATTGGTGATACACTGGCAGAAGGGGTGAAAATTGCCTCTGAAAGACTAGGCAGAGGCTCTGAAAAATATGCCATTCATGGAAAAGGGCTGGAGGCGCCAGCCCATGACCCAAGATCGGGAAAGGTGCTGGGTGTTGCCTATGGTACGGCAAATAGGGGCATGTGCCATATCCATCCTCTGGAAGGCATGGCTTATGACTCAGGGAAAATGGATTGGGGTCTGGTGAAGTATGGCGTTCCTGATCCCAATACCATTGATCGATGGGATGAGAAAGGCAAGGGGAAAATTGTGAAAATTCTTCAAGATGGATTAATATTGCCAGACATACTCAACACTTGTAAATTCTTCATGTACGCTGGTATCCATATCGATCATCTTGCCCAACTTCTTTCAGCAGTTACTGGATGGAAGATAGACGGCCAGGAACTGTTAAAGATAGGAGAACGGGTGATGAATTTGCAACGATTGTTCAATATGCGGGAAGGATTTCATCGTGAGGATGATCTACTGCCCGAAAGAATGAAACAAAAACCAGCTTTTGGTTTTTATGAAAATGAAGATCGATGTGCCATCAAAGACTTTGAAGGTATGCTCGATGAATATTATCAAGCAAGGAGCTGGGATAGTAAAACAGGTATTCCATTAAAAGAAAAACTACTTGAGCTTGCATTAGACGAGTAAATCATATCAATTGACCACCATATCTTGGGCTTGATATTTCGGAGACTTTACCATGAAAATAAAAATTAAACTCTATACTATTTTGGAGAAGTATGCTAAGGGGAAAGTATTGAAGGATAATACGATTATTTTACCTAAAGCCACCACCCTTCAAGGATTATCTCATTGTCTCAACATACCGGATAAGATTGGAAAAGTTTATTTGGTAAATGATTTGCCCCAAAGCAAAGAGTACAGATTACGCGAGGGGGATGAGGTCAAGATTTTTTCATTCATCGGTGGTGGTTGAGATTACGCAACTTTTATGGTGTACCGGATCCGAACGAGATAGACTACTGGGATGAAAAGGGGAAAGGAAGGATTGTAAAGATTCTGCAAGATGGTTTAATTATGCCCGATGTTCTTGGTGTATGTAAATTCTTTATGTATGCTGGCGTAACTTTAGAAAAACATGCCAAGCTCTTATCAGGACTAACCGGTTGGAATTTAAAAGGAAATGACCTGGTACGAATCGGGGAAAGAACCAATAACTTGCAGAGATTATTTAACACAAGAGAGGGATTCAGTAAAAAAGATGATCCTATTCCGGATAGAGCGAAGCAACGTCCTTTATTATTCGGTGCATATCAAGATGAAGATAGATGTATTATCAAGGATTATGAAGGGATGCTCCAGAGGAATATTATCTTGCCAGAGGTTGGGATTTGGAGACTGGAAAACCGAAACCTGAAAAATTAGATGAATTGGGTATCGTTTATTAATTTTAAATTATGGATTTCCTAAGCCTGGTGCCAGATAAAAAAGGTAAATAAAGTAGGTGTGCATAAGAAATCATGAAAAATAAAAGATTCGAAGTTTTCTAAAATGCACAAATACAAAAAAGAAAGGAGGTATCAATCGTAATTAATAATTTTGTTTTAAAATAAATAATAAAAAGGAGAATAAAATGAAACGTTTTTCATTCACTTTACTAATTTCTTTACTGGTTATTTTGTTATGTATTACTAGTTTTTCTTTTGCAGCGGAGAAGGTATATAAATGGAGGGCAGTTAGTCATCAATTAGTTGGAACTGCTAGATATGAAAAAACAGTTGTTCCTTTCTGTGAAATGGTTAATAAAGCATCTAATGGTCGTTTGATTATTGAACCTTATGGAGCTGGTGTTCTTTTCCCGGTATTTGATAGTCTTGATGCAGTTAGAGATGGTGTTGTTCAAATGGCAATGGTTTGGTCAGGTTATTGGGCAGGTAAGGATCCGGTATTTGCCCTAGCGGGGAGTAGGCCTGGTGATCCAATAAGATCTTTTAGTGAAAATTACTATCGTTCAGAAAAACTTGCTCCCCTCTTAAGTAAAGTATATGCAAAATATGCTGTTACCAGTCTTGGTTCTTTTGATTTTGCCAGCCCAGAAATTTTAATGTCTCGAGTACCTATTCGTACTTTAGAAGATTTTAAAGGAAAAAATATCAGGACCGGTGGCTTGGGCGCTTCTTTCTATCCCCTGCTTGGTGCATCCGCCGTATCTCTGTCGGGTCCTGAAATTTACACTTCATTACAATTGGGAACAGTTGATGCAGCCGAATATAATGACTGGCTGGTTAATAAAGAATTAGGCTTCAACGAAGTAACTAAATACGTCATCGAACCCTGCATACATACTGGAGCGACTGATGATAAAGAATTGATTGTAAACCCTGCTGCCTGGAATGGCTTACCGGATGATTTAAAAAATATTGTTTTGGCATGCCGAGATATGGCCAGATACCTTTCAGCGATTGCATACGATGTAGAAAGTCAAAAATCTAAAAAAGAGTGGGTGGCAGATGGTGTTGAAATTATCACTTTATCAGATGCAGATGCAAAAAAGGCTCGAAGCTTCGCTAATGAAGTAGTCGTTGAATTTAGCAAGAAGAGTCCTGAAACCCAAGAATACGTAAAGATTTATGCAGAGGTACTAAATGATTTAGGATATGATGACATTGCCAAAGAATTAGGCTATACAGAATAAATTTCGGCTGATTAAAAAGTGAAATACAACGGGAGTTCTTTAATGAACTCCCGTTGTATAATAAAGGGCACTTTTAATATTAGTATCTCAACTTAAAAGAAAAGAAATAGTATAAATAAATGCCTAAATTTAGAGATTAATTTTTAGTAAAATTATTAGAAAAATAATTAAAAGGGGGTGATGTTTGTTTGGAAAAATTAATAAGAAGAATTGAAAAAGTTTCAGATTGGTCCGGAAAAGTTGCAGCTTGGATGATTGTCCCAATGATATTAGTTATTGTATACACCGCATTTATGAGATACATTCTTAATGATACACCTAATTGGGGTTTTGAAATTTCAATATTTGCTTACGGTATACATTTTATCCTGGGAGGTGCTTACACATTGAAAGAGAAATCTCATGTAAGTGTGGATATCTTACCTCATTATTTGACACCAAAAGGGCGAAAGATTTTGAACATCTTAGGGATGATCATAACTTTTGTTGTATCTATTGTTATCTTTTGGTTAGGCGTAAAATATTCGTGGCAATCTACAAAAATTTGGGAACACTCAATGCATCAAACTGCTTTTAATCCTCCAATTTGGTGGTTTAAGTGGTTTATTCCTATTTCAGCTGGATTGGTTGCTCTGCAAGCTATAGCGAGTTTGTTGAGAGAAATCATTAAAAAAGGAGAATAATATGTATATACCATTGTTTATGTTTTTAGCTTTATTTATAGGACTTCTCTCAGGAATTCCAATAGCATTTGTGTTGGGTTTTATTAGTTTAGGATTTGCTTGGATTTTATGGGGTGTTGCTGGAATGAATTTAATTATAAGTGCTGCATGGGGAGCCATGAATGATTTTACTTTAACTGCTGTTCCTTTATTTATTTTTATGGCTATGATGTTAGAAAAATCAGGATTAGTTACTGATCTATACAATTGCTTTTATAAATGGTCAGGTGGATTAAGAGGAGGTTTAGCTGTTGCAACAATTTTAGTTGGCACAATTATTGGTGCTGTTTCAGGAGTTATTGCTGCAGGTGTTATTGGTCTAGGACTCATTGCTTTTCCTCAGATGGAGCAATTTAAATATGATAGAAAAATTAATTTAGGGTCGATTATGGCTGGCGGGACCCTTGGTCAATTAGTACCTCCAAGTATTTGCATGGTTGTTTATGGCGCTATTACTGGCGTATCAGTGAGTAAACTTTTTGCAGGTGGTGTTGTATTAGGGGTATTTTTAGCTCTTCTATATTCTGTCTATATACTTACTCGATCATATTTTAATAAAGATTTATGCCCTTCGCTTCCTGTGGATAACAGAGCCACTTTTGCCGAAAAAATTAGTTCTTTGCGTGCCATATTTTGGCCAGCAATATTAATTATTTCTGTATTGGGATCAATTTTATCAGGTGCTTCTACTCCCAGCGAGGGAGCTGCGGTTGGTGCTTTAGGTTCAGTTGTTTTTAGCTTAGCAACTCGCCGTTTTCGTTGGAAAATATTTTGGGAGGTAGCTATTCAAACTTTGAAAGTGACTTCTATGGTCGGGTGGATTATTTTTTCCGCCAAAACCTTTGGGTCTGTTTTTTCGGGTGTAGGAGGCAACGCACTTGTAACGAAGATTGCTACGTCTGTACCAGGAGGTCCTTGGGGTACTTTAATTCTATCTACTGCTTTTGTACTGTTTCTAGGAATGTTTTTAGAAACTGTTGCAATGATTATGTTGGCAGCTCCAATTGTATCCCCCTTATTGGTTAGCCTTGGATTTAATCCATTATGGTGGGGATTGATTTTTATGATGTTATTACAAGTAGCTTATTTATCTCCTCCATTTGGTTTTGCTCTTTTCTATCTAAAAGGAGTTACACCACCTAAAATCACCTTAGAGGAAATATATTGGTCGAGTTTGCCATTTATTGGTATACAGATTATTGGAATTATTTTAGTTATAATGTTTCCAATTCTTGCTTTATGGTTACCGAATCTTTTATAAAATAAAATTTGTTATTAAAATTAATATGAATTAAGAACAACAATAACTATTATTTCCAAAGAAATAAAAAACAAGCTAAATTAAGATATAATTAGCATTGCTGGAGTAAAAGATTTTAATCTATCGTGAACTCTACAACTTGAAAGAAATTTAATGTTCCTTCTATTCGTTATTTGATATAATGAGAGTATGGAATAACAAAATAATTGCCGGAATTATCATGACATAAAAGATTAAATGATTTTTCAAAGATTAAAAAAGAAAATATTTATTATGAAATATTTTTATTTGATTTACTTGGATTACAATATATAATTATCAATGTAGAGAATTTAACCATTCGGGAGGATATGATACGAAGACTTTATTTGATAAAACTATACTCAATCAGATGGAATTAAAAAATCGCTTTGTTCGGAGTGCTACCTGGGAAGGACTGGCTAATTTAGACGGATCCCCTAGTCCTGAGCTTGAATATTTATTATTAGAGTTGGCTAAGGGACAATTAGGTTTAATTATTACTAGTCACGCTTTTATAAATAAAATAGGGCAAGCAAGAAAAAGACAATTAGGCATATTTAATGATAGTCTTGTTGCAAGTTATACTAAAATGATTGAAAAAATTCATCAAGAAGGCTCTAAGATAATTTTACAAATATCGCATGCTGGCTGCAGAGCTCCAATTCAATTAATAAAAAGAAAACCATTAGGACCCTCTTTTATAAGATCACAAGAGTGTGTTCAATGTGAGGAAATGACCAAAAAAGAAATTACTCAAACTATTAGGGACTTCCAAATGGCTGCTATCAGAGCTAAAAGATCAGGTTTCGATGGAATACAAATTCATGCTGCTCATGGGTATTTGCTTAGTCAATTTCTATCTCCCTATTTTAATCATAGAACAGATGAATATGGAGGAAGCATTGAAAATCGTTCCCGAATGTTATTAGAGATTATATCTTCTATTAGAGATAAATTAGGAAACAGTTTTCCCATTTTAACTAAAATAAATTCAGATGATTATATTAATGGTGGTTTTAGGCCATTTGAAATGATTCAAGTTTCAAAAATATTAGAAGAGATTGGCATTGATGCTATTGAATTAAGTGGGGGAACTGGCCTAACAATAAGCAAATACTCTTATGCTAGGAAATGTAAAAAAGAAAATGTTTATTATTACGATTCTGCTAGGTTATTTAAAACAAAAATAAAAGTTCCATTAATTATTGTTGGTGGGATTCGATCGTATGATACTGCGAGAGAATTAGTAAAAAATAAATTAGCTGATTATATTTCATTATGTCGCCCCTTGATTCGAGAACCTTATTTAATTAAGAATTGGCAAGAAGGTATTACTAAAATTGCTAAGTGTATTTCCTGTAATAAATGTTATACCCCGATAAAAGAAGGAAAGGGTATTTATTGTGTTGTTGAAAAAAGAAGAAAAGTAGTTTAAAATTTGAGATATAATGACTAAATAAAATAACAAAAATTTATAATAAGAGAAATAATTAGAACTAGCTTTTTTGCGATAATAATAGTTAATTTTAAATGAGGAATGTCAAGGGGATGGTTCTTCTGGTAATATAATGTCAAAGAGATATAAAACGGTTTAAAGAGGTGATACAGCGTCCAGGTTGCCCAGGCAATGCAGTAAAATAGGCATATAGAACTTATTACTAAATAGATTAAAAGGCAAACTTAACAATTTATATTTTTAATGATCTATATGAGGAAAAGCATTTTTTAAAAAAAGAAGATAAGATAATGAGAAGGTTTAATACTACGATTAGTAAGGAAATTTGATTTATCAAAAAGGAATATAGGCATATTAATTAAAGTAAACTGAAAAGCAGTGAGGGGGATGTCAGAAGGTGAAAATTGTCCAAAAAAGTGCCATTTTCGAGGGGCAAAACCATAGCTCGGTTTATAATAATGCAAAAAAGAACGTTTTTTCGCATTCTACACTCGAAGCCCTTATAATATAAGGTTTTCTTGCTTGCTATTTTCCCATTTCACTTTCCGTCATTGTAAGCGACCGCAGGAAATGTAGCAATCTCATTGTCTTATATGTCATTGCCATTAACCACAAAAAGTAACACAATAAACAAAGTCGTAATAATCACTTACGAATTTAAATTCAAAACTCCCTACAAAAATATCTAAACAAAATGATAAGTTCATTAAATCATATTTAAAAAGATACAATTAACGCAAATATTTATTTTAAATATACTAAATACCAGCAACAATTATAATTTTTTTCTAATAACAGGTAAAACGTCTTTTTGTTTTAATTATATTATTTAAGGAGTGAATGAGACGATGGTTCTAAAAGTAGTGGGAATTGTAAGTAGTCCCAGGAAAGAGATGAACACTGATACCTTTGTAACGAAAGCTCTGGAAGGCGCCCAGTCCGTCGGTGCAGAAACAGAAAAAATCTACCTCAATGATCTGGAAATAAAGCCCTGTCAAGCCTGTGACAGGTTTCCCGCCCCTGATTATTGTTTCTATAAAGATGGGATGGAAAAAATATATAATGCCCTTGAAACTGCTGACGCTATAGTTATCGGGGCTCCTGCATATTTTGGTTTCTTCAGCGCTCAGCTTAAATTGCTTATCGATCGCTCAAATTGCCTGGCGGAGATGGTCACGCTCCCGGATGGTAAATTGATATTCAAGTCGAGGTTGGAGAAAAGAAAGAAGGGCATCTTTGTCTGGGTGGCTAACATATCGAAAAATCCTGAACACGCATTGGTATCTATAAGGATCTGGTGCAAATATTTCGCCAATATTGAGTTGGTAGATACTTTAATTATTACGGACTCTGACCGTGGAGAAGGCGCCAGAAAGCGAGAAAAACTGCTCCACAAAGCTTTTGAACTCGGGGTATCATTGGGACAATGATGCACAGCTTCTGCGTAAGAAATTAGTGGGGTCAAGTTGTTAGTGTAAACTTTAGTGGGGTAGTAAGAGGAAAAGCAGGCAGCTCCCTCAGGAGGGTAGAATCATTAAAATTAAAAAGATAATACGTTCAAAGAGAAAAAGTATTGCTATGTATATAAATAAGGATGCCGCATTAATAGTAAGGGCGCCTTTTCATGCCAGTGAAGAAGTTATAAATAAAGTTGTTTTAAAATATAAGGAAAGATTGGAGAAAACACAAAAAGAAGTTCAATTAAGGAATTTGAAATTTAAGAAAAAAGAATTTGTTAATGGAGAAAGATTCCTTTATCTGGGGAACTATTACCATTTAAAGTTAGTGGATAATCGAGAAATCCCATTGAATTTTGAAAATGAATTTTTCCTTTCAAAAAAATATTTATCGCACGCGAAGAATATTTTTATTATTTGGTATAAGAGAAGAGCGTATGAAACCATATCCCAGAGGGTTAGATTATATGCGCAAAAAAGGGGATTCGAATATAATAAAATAAATATTACCAATGCGCAAAAGAGATGGGGTTCTTGCTCTCACCAAGGCAATCTTTGCTTTACCTGGCGATTGATTATGGCACCTTTACCTATCATAGATTCTGTCGTTGTTCATGAGCTCGCACACCTTGGAGTGAAAAATCATTCAAAAGCATTTTGGAATAAAGTGGGAAGCCTAGACCCTGAATACAAAGAACATAAAGAATGGCTAAAAAATAATGGATATTTATTGAGATTGGAATAAGAAGGGGATACAGAATATGAAGATTATGGAAATCTGATGATTTAGCGAAGGAGATAGTAGATGTTCTTGCCCACTACCAGAGAAGAGATGAAAAAATTAGCCTGGGATAGGCTGGATGTAATTATTATTACCGGGGATACTTATATAGACAGTCCTTACATTGGAGCAGCGGTTATCGGGAAGGTGCTTCAGGCGGCAGGATACAAGGTTGGAATTATTGCCCAGCCAGATACAGAGGGTGAGAAAGATATTAGCAGATTGGGGGAGCCTGCTCTTTTTTGGGGGGTCACTGCCGGTTCGATAGATTCGATGGTGGCCAATTATACTGCCCTTAAGAAGAGAAGGAGGAAAGATGATTTTACTCCCGGAGGGGAAAATGCTAAGAGGCCTGATCGGGCAACCATAGTCTATTCTAATCTGATAAGAAAATATTTTAAAAATACTGCGCCAATTGTCCTGGGAGGGATAGAAGCGAGTCTGCGCCGAATAGCCCATTATGATTATTGGGATGACAAGATAAGAAGAGCGATACTTTTTGATGCCAAAGCTGATATTTTGGTCTATGGCATGGGAGAAAAGTCTGTTTTGAAGTTAGCCCGCAATTTAAAAACCGGCAAGGATTGGAAAGATATCAGAGGAATATGTTACATCTCTCCACACGCCAGAGAAGAATATACCATACTGCCTTCTTACCATGAGGCTAAAGGAGATAAGAAAAAATTTATCTCTATGTTTCATACTTTTTATTTAAATAATGACCCTCTAACTGCTAAAGGATTATGTCAGCAGCAGGACAGCAGATATTTAATCCAAAATCCCCCCAGCTATCCTCTTGTCCAAAAGGAACTGGATAAGGTTCATGATTTGCTCTATGAAAGAGAAGTCCACCCCTATTATAAAAAAGAAGGAGAAGTAGAAGCTCTAAAGACCATAAAATTCTCTATTACTACTCACCGTGGTTGTTATGGGGAGTGTAATTTTTGCTCCATAACCGTCCATCAGGGTAAGGTTATCCAGGGAAGGAGCGAAAAGTCGATCTTAAGAGAAGCAAAATTATTGACTAAATTGCGGGATTTTAAGGGATATATTTTGGATGTGGGTGGACCTACCGCCAATATGTACGGAATAGAATGTCAGAAGAAATTAAAGTCGGGAAGCTGTACTGATAAGAGGTGTTTGTATCCGCAAATTTGCCCGAGTCTAAAGATAAATCATAAAAAACAGATGGAAATCTTAAATAAGATAAGGCGGATTGAGGGGGTAAAAAAGGCTTTTATCGCTTCAGGGATACGCTATGATATGTTATTAGGTGACCAAAAATATGGAGAAAAGTATTTACAAGAATTAGTTAAGTATCACATCTCAGGTCAGTTGAAAATTGCTCCTGAACATACGGAAAGTAATGTTTTAGAAAAAATGGGCAAACCCGACCAGGGATATTTAAAAAGATTTAGAGATAAATTTTTACAGATAAATAAAGAACAGAAAAAGAAACAATTTTTAACCTATTAT
>Ga0307378_10008139_pt1 | contig 13980 bp, 12 predicted proteins | sample UN1MG_FD_202238 | JGI IMG/M metagenome (GOLD analysis project Ga0307378, IMG submission 202238) | Soil microbial communities from Risofladan, Vaasa, Finland - UN-1 | ecosystem: Environmental > Terrestrial > Soil > Coastal area > Acid sulfate soil | place: Finland: Risofladan, Vaasa | collected... | reverse complement strand
TATACATCACCAAACAAAGTGCCGATATCGATCAGAACGGTTCTAAAGGTCTGGAAAAGGACGTTCAGAATCGGCAACACAATGTCGAGAAGTCCACCGAACACTTCCGATGCGATTAAGGCAGCACCTTCTAGGAGGGTTCCTAAGAAATTTATCACCCCACCTACGACATCTTTTATGATTCTCCAGGCTGTAATCGCACCTGATTTTATGCTCTCCCAAAGCGAAACACCATCACCACCCATTCGACCAAACATATCAGAGAAGAATTCTCCTAGTCGTTGAAATTGAGGTATGAAAAACCCAGTGATGGTTCTAGCGATCTCCATGAATTTGTCTTTGAAAACGACTAGCAGTAATGTGACCAATGCTATAACTGCTATGATTTTTATAAAGGGTAATAACATTATGAATGTCACACCTTTAAATGCCACTCCAACAGCAGCGTAGGCAGCACCCATCATGTTAAACGACGAGACTACCACCCCAATCGTCCCAGAGATTGCTTGGAAGATTCCCACAAGCCCTGTCGCCAGCTGACCGACTACGAATATACCAGCAGCAATAGCTACAAACACTGGTGCAGCGATAGCAGCAATCAATAGAAATTGACCTACAAACTTTCCGATATCACGAGCTGAGAGACCAGTGTTTTCTCTGAATTCAGTAAATTTGTCACTGATGAATGTGAAGGCGGCACGAACAGTATCTACAACATCTTTGAAACCCTCTTTAAACCCAGCAGCAAATTCCTTAGCCATTGGGATAAATTTGACAAATTGGTTTCCTGATTTAGCTAATTCCTTTTCAAACTTAGCAATCTGGTCTGGGTTCATATTGAGTGATCTGAAACCGAAACTTAATACCGATATCGCATCGGTTAAGCCTGTCACTGCACCTTGTAGATCTTTGGCTAGGAGACTGCCTACTTCAATTTGTAGGTTGTTGAAGGCACTACTCAATAGTTTCACTTGGCCGAACAGGTTATCGAGTCGAACATTTGCCATTTTTTGAGCAGCACCAGCACTGTTCTCAATTAGTAAATCGAGAGCTACAAGATTTGGTATCGCATCACCAATCTTTAACTTCATATCTTTGATGCTAAAACTACTAGCCGCAAGAGCAGCTTGCATTTTATCGATATTCTCTGCCGTTATTGGGAAGGTCTTTTGAGCTTGTTCCCTAAAGGCACCGAATGCTACCTCACCACGAATACCAAATATCTCCGCTGCTTTTCTTGCATCTTCGAGCTTACTTTTATTCTTACCAACAACTTGATTGATTCGTAAAAAGATTTCACTGAATGGTAGTAGTTTTCCTGTAGAGTCCTCTGCAATCACACCAAGATCACCAAGTATCTTTTTAGCGTCTGATGATGGTTTTGATAATTTTTGCATTGCGTTGCGGAGTGCAGTACCAGCTAATGTTCCCTTCACACCAACATTTGAAATCACACCTATTGCTGATGCTGTCTGAGCTAATGTGAATCCCAGTCCCTTAGCTTTTGCTGATGAAAGTTTTAGACCTTCACCAAGCTCTAACATGTTTGTGTTAGTCAATGCTGCCGTCTCTGCCATGATGTCTGCAACTTTTGTGGCATCCGATGCTTCTAGGGCAAAGGCTCTGACGCTTGATGCTACTAGGTTTGTCGCTTGAGCAACACTGATCTCACCAGCAGCAGCTGCATTTAAAACACCAGGAAGGCCAGCCATTGTCTCTTCAATGGTGAAACCAGCCTGTGCAAATAATTGCGCTCCTCTATTAACTTCTGAACTCGTAAAGATGGTGGTCGCACCTAAGAATTTGGTCGTGTCTGCAAGTTTTTTCATTTCCTTGTCATTAACACGAAGAATTGACTGAACAGCATCCAACGATTGCTCGAACTTCCCAGCTTCTACAATAGCACTCCCAAGAAATAGACCAGCAGGAGCTGTAGCAAGGGCTAGACCTCTAGCACCTTCACCGATCCCACGAATACCACTACCTAATGTATTGGCACTCCTCTTGAGATTCTTAAAGCTTTTCTGTATCGATTTTAACTTAGGCTCAACACCTGGAGCATTGAATCTAAGAGTTGCAAAAAGTGGGAATGACACAGTTAACCCCTTTAATTGTTCAGGTTGTCCTTGACCGCATCCGTCTCATCATCTTTCTGCTGCTTCAGCCGCTTGAACCACCATTTACGTTCTTTCAAGTTCATAATCCCTACCTTGTCTGCCGTCATACCAGGAATGTGATAGAGGAGTATGAACTCCTGTTCCCACAAATCCTCTAGCTCATGGGTAATGACGAACTGCCGAAAAAATGATCGTAGCTCCAGTCAAGTTGTCTATAGAATGTGCTTGGACAAAATTTACATTTACCCTCAAGAGCCAATGTCGGTCCTGCGTTGTGATCTTGAATCTTTCTCGATAGACGTTCGATATCTCTCTTACGAATCTTATTGTTCAAAAGATCATAGTCGGCATAACCTTCTTCATCATCCCAACCGATGATCGAATGTCGAAACATAAGATCCATAATCATACCTTGATTGGTAGTCACCTCATCGTTTGCGGTGTCCATGCAGCTCCAAGGAGTTCTTTTTAACTTAAGAACCTTGATTGGATCAGCATCAGACTCTTCCAACTTGAATGGTTTTTTCAAACTGTACTTGGCAATCGCCTCATCATCCGTCTCGATAGTATCGATATCGAGACCGTCAAGAGAAGCAACGATTTCCTTATTCAGTCTATTACAAGCAGGGCATGTTACATTGAGTCGGATCTCATCATCTAACTGGTCATAACGTAAGTAGATCCACATATAGAGAACATTCATCATGGGCATGTCGCTTAGGAATGCTATTTGCTGATAGCTCTCCATCTTCTGGATATCTTGACCAGCACACTTAACCAACATCAGCGCAAGAACCTCATTGATGAGTGGTCCCATATACTGAATCTTCCTTTTGATTTCTCCGATTTGTTTTTCTTCGGCAAGTCCCCACGATTTGAAGGTAAAGCTCAGATCGTCTTTACCTTCAAGGGGTATGGGCAGCTTATTTCCAAGTTCCTTCAACGTCATCTTTTTCACAACAACACCCTCCAAATAAATATTTTGTGAGGTTTAAGACCTTATGGTCGTTTTGAGTGGACATGAGTAAACCAATTTCACCCATGTCTCATTATTAACCCTTGCTTATGTGGTAGTAGCTTTGGCTATGAGTTCTGTTACAGCGTCACTGCTGAATGACCACTCAATGACCGCCATTTCGCCATCATTTGTCGTGTCTAAATCTGGTAATTTGCGTTTCATTATCCACATTCCTGAGATCGTGTACTTACCTTGCACAGTCCCATCGATAGCTTTATGGATCAACGTAGCACTTTTTTTATAACCAGCAGTTACTGGACATTGCCCTTCTTTAAACCACGATTCCATCGCAGCTCTGGTGGCTGCATGATGAAGAGGAGTCTTTCCTGTAAATTCTTGCGGCAATAAGTTACCGCCAGATGCTTTAGTTCTATCAGGAAGATCAATAGATTGAAGTTCTGTTTCAATTCCTGATAGTTCTGTGAAGAAAAATGTACCACCGCCAGTGCCAGTCACAGTCAGTGTGAATTGATTCACTGGTACATGGTTTGGTGCTAATTGCCCTCGTAATGCCATATCCCTTACCCCTTTCTCTTAATAATATTAGGCCAGCTCTTCGAATATTCCTGCTTTTCCAATTGTGATGTTGAATCTCTCGACAGTGTTGACGATTTTTAATCTAATCTGTGCGTTTAGATCACCGTTAGCAGCTGTCAGTGCTGTGTTGTTCTCAGCATCAATTTTGATTCGAACACCGTCTTCAAAGGATGCACCATCGAATGCTCCGATAGCGAATTGGCCTTGGAAGTATGCGAACAAAGCAGTCTCTGCAAATGCAATCGTGTCTGCATTGTTGATTGCAAAGATAATGAAGTCGAAGTTCTCTTGTAGAATATGCTCAACATGGCTGAGATATTCTCTTTGATGCTTGAACCTGAATGCAGAGTCAATGCTAACTGTCCTATCACCCCAGAGAATGAAGTTTCCTTCTTTCGCTTTGATGACGTTGATGCCCTGTGGATTCAGCAGCTCTTCGTTGAGTTCCCTCTCTCCAGTTGGAATCTTTAGAACTCTTGGTAGAGTCACATCGATGCCAGCAGCAGCTTTGTGGAAACCTTGGAAGTTCTTAGCGATCAAAGCCTCTCGACCATGAATCATTCCTGTTAAGGAAATTTGCTTTAAACCACCTTCACCTTGAGGATCTGTGACAGAACCAAACGATGGGAATGAAACAACCGCAAAGTCATTTCGACCAACTGTGTCGTTGATAAACGCTTCAGCCGACTCATCGAGTGTTGTTGCAGCAGGAATCTCATAACGGTACTGATAATTTCGAGCCTCTGCATATGCAGCTCCTGCTTTGAGAACAGCAGTTGCAGCAACTCCAGGTGATGCTAGTTTGACTAGACCTTTGTTCTTACCAGCAAGCTGATTGAACACACTGTCCACTGTGCTCCAAGCATCAATGAAGTCTTGGTCTCCAACACCAGCAACACCATCGTATCCACCAGCTAATTGAGTAGCAGCTTGAACGATGTACTCATCACCGACAACAGCGTCAACGGTCATGTCAGATCCTGATCGGACTGTTATGGCGTTAGCTGTGTTCGAGATGATTTGAAACTTGACTCTTCGATCCGCTTTATCAGGTACTACGAATCCACCGACCAGACCATTTGCAGGGAATGGATCGGAGATGATAGTGATTTGGTCAGCAATACCGAAATCATCAGTCACATCTGTTGAGTGAAGTGTTCCACCCATTAACCACGCATTCGGAGCAACAAGTGGTTTTCCTGTTGTCAACACTGTTGCTGGTAGATCACCTTGATCGGTAGCAGTGTATGCCCATGTTTGATCGACTCCAGCGGTTCCTGTTCCAACCTGAATGAAAGTGAAGTTGGCACCTGATTCGGTGAATTCAGTTGTCGCATTTAGAAGATCATTCGCATCGAGACCAACAACATCGATAGAGCTGGCTGGAGATTCACTTGTCGCATATGAGACTCGACCTAAACCATATGCTAGTGTTCCAAGGAACACTAGAAGGTTATCCCTAGTGTCAGCTGCTGTAGCACCGATTAGAACTTCTGTGGTTGGATCAACAACAACTGTCTTAAAGGTGATGAGAGATGTACCAGTGATCCCCTCAATCGGACTGTAATCAAGTGTCAGAGTGTCTGTGTCACTTGGGTTTGTAGAAACTTGAACATTACCAGCAGGTCTAATTCCAGCTGCCGTATTGGTAAGTAAAACATTACCAGCAACGATAGCTGATCCTGGTGCCTCATCAAACTCAGCAGATGCTCCGTTGGCAGCACTCACTTGAACTTCAGCAATATTTGATGTCAATACCGTTGCTGTCAGACCAACCGATAGACCAGCAAAGTTTGCAGGTCGAGTATCGAGTGTCAGAGTTCCAGTGAAGAGATCGGTCAATTGAACGTAGAAGTTCGAGTCATCTTCGTTGACAATTTTCTCGAAGTAACGTGCGCTCAAAGGATCAGAGCTAAGGTTATCGTATTGCTTGACGAGAACACCGTCCTCCAATACCTTCATAGCCCATTCAGTCGTAGGATTCTCCACACCATCCTCAAAGAGAACAGAGAGATACTTTCCTTCGTTCGTTAAAACAACAGCGTATGTGATGTCTCCACCACCGGATAGCGTCAAATCATCTGCTAATGTTGAGTCAGCAGGGATTGTGATGACACCAGCTGTGGTGTTGCTCAGAATCTTGAACGCTCGGCCTGGAAGTTCAGCCAGGATAAGAGTTCCATCTTTCCACTCATCAAGAGCAACTGTTTTACCAGTGCTTAGAGTGGTATTTGATACTCCAGCATGTTGTCCTACAACAGTTTGACGCTTACCAGCCCATCGGCCAGCATTGTCAGCATCAATTTGAATAACTTCTTGCCTTATTGGAGTTCGCCTACTCTTTGCGTTCAACTGTGATGTTAGCTCTGTACCATCTGTGATGCGAGAAGCATACATCTCGCCAGCACCGACACCATGCTCAAAGAAATCGAAAATTGCGTCTGGAGCTACAGACTCAGGAATGAATGAACCGATTTTTGCACGAGCAGCAGATGATGTTGCCATCTGAATCAACTCACCGATCCGACCTTTTTGAAAAACACCTGCATACCCTGTAACACCAAGAGCAGCAGGATCGATTTGCTTATCTGCCTGTTCCTCAATGATGACTACGCCAGCACCCAAGGTAGGACCAAACCTACGTTGCGCCATAACAGAACCTCCTTAAATAGAGTGAAAAATCTTCTGCCTAAGTTGTGATTCCTACATTCACTTTCTCAACTAGGTGGACATCAACAGCTGGTAATTCGTACAAGACGACTCCTCTAATATCGAAAGTCCCTGTGGCCTTTCTTAGATTTGCCGAAGCTCCTTTTGCTTCATACTCGATTCGCTTTACGACACTGAGTCCGTAAGGCTCATCGAAGGCAAAACTGTAGAGCATCTTGTTCATTTGGAAGAATTTTTCAATTGCTTCCATCAACCGTTTTTGATCCCTGTTTGAATCGGTAAATACAGCGTATCCAATTCTCAGGTCAATCTGTGCTGGCGGTAATACTTGTACCGCAGTCATGTTTGTGAGGTCTCTAATGATAATTCCACCAGCACCTGTCTGGGTAGTGGACGCATCAACTCGTAAACCATCACGCCTTTCAATTTCTTCTACATTCTCAAGAGCAATAAGTGGGACTTGTGCAATTTCAAAATAATCTTCATCTGTGTAATCGGCTATCTCTGGTACATATTGTATTTTCATTTTGAATATTTTACTAGCATCGATGGGGACAGTTGTGGTTACTATCCCTGGAGCATTGGTCTGCCCATCCTGATTTAATGCTCCTGGCGTGTAGCTGTCAACGATATTATTTTTCTCAAGAGGATCGTCAGTCTTATTATACATCCGAGGAACGTCTACAATATTATAACCTTTGTTTTGTAATTCGTACTCACCTCCCAGATCAAAGGTGCTTGTAGTCGTCAAAACTGAGGCGACAGCATCGGTGCATGGTCGAATATCATCGAACATTTTCATCAAAAGGCTCTTTATGAGATCCTCGTAGACCTCGAATTCAAAAAGACCTAGTAGATTTATCCCTCGAAGCTTGGGAGTGATAGCATCGTCGGTGGTGAGCATGTTTATAAGGACTGAGATCGTGTTGTTATCAAATGGAAATGTCGAAATATTCATTTGAATTTCGAGTTCAGTGTTCCAATCTGTGGCAGTTGCAGTCACCCATGCAGCACCATCCCAAAATATCTCTCTTAATCCGTTGTCAAACCGATACCGCATCGTGGTTTCAACAGGCTCATCCCTTACCACCTCGAAGAATGTCCACTGTTTGATACCATTGGGAGTAGTGAATGCACTCCGAACCGTCAAATCAGTATCGAGTGGGAATGGATCAACGTCCTCAAATCCACCATTGAGCTGAACATGGCCTGGGGTTTTCTCAGCATTCAAACGAATCTTCGTAGGATCTGACAATAAAATGTTAGGTCTATCGCTATTGCCAAAACATAACACTTTAATCAGTCTTTTCAGATCACTCATAATGCACCCATCCTACGATATGCTTCTCGGACAGCATTCTTCCAGTTCTTCTGGAGCTTATTTTTAATATGCTTACTGTGAAATACAGGCGTGATGAATGGTCTCGGTGGAACTCTAAGCACACCACCAGTTGTAGACTTCTTTCCAGGTGCTTGTTCAGCAATTCCAGCAGCTCTCATCTTAGCAAACAATGCTCTTCTCATAGCCGCTGTCAGCTTTATCGTGTAACCCTTCTCCAATCCTGGGACCACAACCGACATCTTCATCCCATGTGATGTCTTTTGATCTTTCAAAAACCCTACAGTTCCATTGAAACTGTCTTGTAGCTCTGCCTCAACAGCATTTTTCATCTGCCCAGTATCCATAAGTGGTATGTCTGTATGGGGTTTTAATGCCAATGTCAGTGGAGAGTTATCTGCTTTTTTACCACGCTGGATAATTCTTCGAACAATCGCATCCTGAACTATGCCCAAATTAGTAGCCGTAGCCTTATGGACCTCTTGTCTGAGGATCTCCATGTGAGCTTTAGACAGGAATTGCTCAAACTTTTTAGTGTTTTTGAATGTTATGGTCATACTCATGGATTTCTGTCCTCAAAAAAGACAGCAATGAGTGTGAAACCACCCTGATCTGTATATTGAGCTGCTGGTCTTTTACCAACAACGTAGTAATCAACATCGAGCTGACCGAGTTTTGTGATTCGGTCTCCCCTCTCGATGTCATTCATGGTCAAACCTTTCAAACCAAGGTCATAAACCCTGAGAAGAATGTAGCCATCACTGTTTGGAATCGATCCACCGAGACCTTCACCCATCGATCCATTGAGATCTGATGCGTCAAGAGATCCTTTGACAAATACTTTCCGATAAACAATTTGGCACTCGATATCAAAAGAAGGTCTCCTCCTAATGATATTAATATTTTCTCTTAAAATAGAATCCCATTGAGTTTCGGTTCTATCGATCCGATCAATCGTAGTAATTGCTGGATTTAAAAGATTTGGACGCACCATCTAAATCACCACATCAGTAAATCTATCTCGTTTAAAATCTTCGGTTCTTGCAAGATCCATGATTGTTCCACCGATACCAACTGGTCCTCGGTACATTTTTAAGATTCTATCAACCGCAATGTCCCCTGAGATCGCACCAGTTGATCCTCCACGAACGTCATCCGGTTGAAAGTATTCTGTCTCATGGAGATCGACCTTCTCTCTCTTCTTCGGTCCTACGCCTGTCAGAGCTGATCCTGATCCAAGTGGTGCCTTGAGATAGGTTGTAGTCAGCATCAGTGTTGCATCTTTTATGAGCAGCGGTGTCGAGCCATCCTCCTCAACAAACCCATAGCTACCATCGAATTCTGTATAGGCAGCTCGAATGAATGCCCTACCGTAGTTCTCGGTGTAAATGGTCCCACCACCTGTTCTGATTTTTATCCTTGGGTTTCTTCGATTGTCATAACCAGAGAACACCTCAAAGTCAGAGAGGGATGCCGATACGGTGTCGTCATTGAGTCGAATTGCTGAGACGCTTATGATCGGGACTTTGAAAAACATCACATTTGAGTTCTTACCCTCGACTCGAATCGTCTTAGATCTAGGCTCGAACCATTGCCTTGTTTGCAGGTCGATGAATTCCATAGCTCTCAGGAGAGCATCCTCTCCTCGTTTCTTTGGAACGGTATCAGAGTGAAGTATTTTGGCAGCACCATCAACGATAAAGTTCTCAGCTCCAGTCTTTGAGACTCTGATCTGGGTTCCACCTATGATTTCAATGATCTCATCAGAGTACCCAGCTTGACACAGAGCATCAGTGACAATTGGTGTGCCGCCAACGAAATCATAAATATCTCCACCAGCATCTACCGTGAGATTGGAGAGAACAGTATCAGTCGAGGTCACAAGTGGATCACTCGATATCGAGAGCTGACATAATAATTCGTGGTAAGTGCAATACATATTTTATTCCTTATTCAACCTCTTGAGACCTTTCATCTGCCAAAATAAGTGTCCCATCACGAACCCCATGAGAAATGTGAAGGCTGGATACTCATGAGACCATTCGAATATCTTCCAGCTTATAGTTCCTTCGGTTCCACCAACATTCCAAGCATAAACATCGTAGATGGTGATAAGTGCTATGATCCCGATAATAACTATCGATGTCATTTTTTTGATGTTCACACCATCTCCTCTAATTAGGTAATTCGATATACTTTGACGCTCATATATGCTGCATCTATATTAACATTTAAATTATCACCACTCGGAACATTGGCTCTCAATCTGAAAACATCATTCACTGCACAGTTTAAAACAAAGGTTCCAGATCCAGTATTTGCTCTATCTGGGAGTAACGCCTTTCCGTTAGCAATACTTTCAGTCCACACGAGATCTACTGCGTTTCTTTGGATTCTGAATTCAGACCCTCTATCATTGTTATTGATCTCAACTTTACATTTATATGAGACCTCTACTTGACCAGCGAAATCTGCTCGGAAATCTGTTGCGTTGACCTTAGTGAACAGTCCGTTGGCGAAACTCTCTCTATCTGTCTGGAAGTTGATAGGTGTGATTGCTGATATCACCTGCAATGCACTATTCGAATACGAAAGATGCCCAATGTTCAACCGATCAAGCTTAAGCTTATCAGCACCAGTCATAAAACCACTTGTGCTACCGCTTATTACAGCAGCATGATGAGTCCCAACGGTCTGATTACCATGGTTGTGACCGTGGTCGGATCGAGCAAGGGTTGTAGCACTGCCCTCAGAGTTCACAGTCCCAACAGTACCAGCGGTAGCCGTTGAGATATCATGCTTGTGATCTTGTCTTGCTGAAACAGAAGCCACACCAACTACGGCAGCGGCCTTCGTGACATTTACTGGTGCTACAGAGGCATAGACATTGACTTGAGCACCAGCTTCAATACCTAACAGTTTAGTTTGTTCAGCATCTGAAAATTCATTCGTGTTCGCATTATTCTCATATGCTGTTTTGATCTCAGCATCTGTTTGATCTGCTGTTGCTGCTGTTTCAATACCTAACAGTTTAGTTTGTTCAGCATCTGAAAATTCATTCGTGTTCGCATTATTCTCATATGCTGTTTTGATCTCAGCATCTGTTTGATCTGCTGTTGCTGCTGTTTCAATACCTAACAGTTTAGTTTGTTCAGCATCTGAAAATTCATTCGTGTTCGCATTATTCTCATATGCTGTTTTGATCTCGGCATCAGTTTGGTCTGCTGTAGCTGCTACTTCAATACCATCAAGTTTAGATTTATCTCCACCTGTCATAAACCCAGAGGTTCCAGAGGCAATAACAGCGGCATGAAGTGTACCATCTGACTGATTGCCATGATTATGAACATGGTCAGACTTTGCAAGACTCTCAGCCGTTCCTTCAGAATTGGCTGTGCCTACAGTTAGAGGGGTAGCAGTCGCTATTGGATCATCTCCACTTGGAAGATGCCTACTCGCATGACCACTGACATCAACCCCATCAACATTTCCAACATTTGTGACCGCTTGACCACCCATGTTGAGATTACCGACCATGGCTCTAGTGCCATTGATTAGTAAATATTGTGGGTGATCGTCATCATTCAGACCTGTGAGGTTGCCATGATCTGATGCAGCAGAGACACCTGATGCTTTGAATCCGATCCTTGGTCGCTCATCAAATATCGAAACAATATTACTTAAGCCTTGTTGGACAATAATTGATGCAATTAGAGTGACACCGCCTTGAAAAAATGGTGGTGGGGTTGGAATGCTGGCAGCTTCGGCAAGTACAAGCGTTGAGTATTCTTGTTGAGAATAGACTAATAAGTAGTCGTCTACACCAGCATTCACATTGACATATAAAGAATGTCGAGCATAAAACCCTGCCGTTAATGCAGTCAGCCCAGTATTATCATAGTTAACATTATCAACGACAGATTGTACTACTCTAGTGAACCCACCGCTGCCATCATCGTGATATGCTCTGATAGAAACGGCTGAACCACCAGTTGGTTTAACATCAATAGTTCCGAAGAAATACTCACCAGAACTGATATCCAAAGCTCGATCAGTTACGCCATTTTCAACAACAATTGAACCAGATGCGTAGATCGGTCCTATTGCCAATCTCATATATGATTCGACTAAACTACCGTGGTGGCGCATTGTTCTTGGGACGTTATCGATGAAGTCAATGGTAGTCGCATCTGAAACAACTCCCCCAAGAACTATTCTTCGTGTCGGACTTGGTATTGTGACTTCTAACTGAACTAGGCCATCGGCATCGACCGTGACAAGCCTGTCGGCATCGGCTGGGACTACGAGATTAGTGGTTAACCAGCTCACCTCTCTAACGACTCCGAGAGCATCCTCTACGAAGCCTTCACCTGGGAAGATATTAATATTCAAACCACCAATGTCTGTGATCTGACCTCCCTTAATTTGACCAAGGACTGTCCCTTCTCTAAGCAGCTTAGAGATATTGGCCGTGACGCTATTGATATCACCCTGGAGTATCGATCCGATGACTGCATGTCCAACCCCTGCACCGCTTGGATCAGAGTGTGTGATACTTATACTAGCAGCGTCATCGACAATAACCTTACTCTTGGTAAATGCACCATTTATGAATCCAGTAGCACCTGGATGCTCAATAAATATATCGTCAGTTGCACCTAATACTGTGAGGCTAGCTATTTGAATAGTTGGTGCTACCCCAACATTTTCAACATAGACAGCTCGTAAAACTCCACTCAAAAATGCAACACCTTGAGTGGAAACCTTTGCACCATTGATTAAATGGATTCCATTAGTCGCAACCCCACCAGCCGACATCAAACCCACACCAAACAATATAAATTGTGATGTCGGTCTGTCTGCTAGGAATACATTGGTCCAGCTAACTCCTGGTCCAAATACTCCATTGAAACTGATAATGGCCACAACACTGATTCCAGCTCCTGTAGCATGGAACGCATTAGTTGGGTTTGACATTGATGTGCTGAAGCAGTCATGGACCGTGATCTGTGCGAAATTAACAGAGTCCAATAGAACAAACTGGTCGCCATTCCCAAAGAGGGATTCAGCTACTGTGAAAACACCTCCTGCCATCGTACTAGTTATTTTAATGAGGGCTTTACCTGTATCAGTAGAACCTGAGAGGGTGACATTACTGATAGATGAATCATTCGTACCAATGATTAAGTCTTTACTCGGTGAGTCTGTGATAATATTCGATGTGTTTCGATCAAGACCTTGGATCGAAACGAATGGCTTCATCGTTATCGTATCTTCAACAAACTGACCAGGACCGACATAAACCACATATGGCTTTGAAAGAGAAGCATCCGTTATACTATCCACGGCATCTTTAATACTTCCAAATTGCCCAGTCTCAGGAACCGTGTTGACAAATAGTTGGTTCTCAAATTGACCTGGATCACCCTTCGATCCACCAATATCCTCTTTTGGAATCCACTCGAACACACCAGCTGCACTTTTACTTGGGACGGTAGAACCATCAGCTATGCTGAAGTCCTTAAGATCGTGGAGTTCTGGGTTTGGTAAATCTCTATGAAAATCATTCGACATTATGGGTTCACCTTTCTAATCAGATGGCCATCCGTTGTAATGACAAATCCATCTGTATGGATGACAAAACCATCTATCGGAATATTCAGGCATTTCATTGCTGTTAATGTAGCAGACACAGTGTTCTGTGCATTGTTCTGAATATCCTCAGTTGTCTTTTTTACCTGTAGTCCACTCATGATATATTTGCCCTTGCCCAGACTCTCACTGTAATCTTCTGCCCTTGCTTATGTGTTCGAAACCATAGTTTTCTGACATCACAATCATCAAGAGTAAAGGGACCATCCGTTTCCTCTAGCTTACCATCGATGATATTCGAATCCGCAACTGTGCATTTGGTATCTTCTGCCCAGTATAGAAAATCTTTATCTTGGTCTGATCTGGTTATAATGACGATTGAAGCTCGGAATCCGAAGTCGAATTGAGGATCAGCAGGATAGATATTAGAATCTATCTCCACCTCTTTGTAGAATCGCTGTCGGGGATTGCTCGTAGGCACGTTGAGACCTTCCAATCATCATTATTTTAATCCGTCCACGCTATTACTTGAGCTGTTGCTGCAATAGTTCGAACGTGGAGTTTACTCAATGCTAGACCTGGAAAATCATATTGGCCTATTGGTAAAACCATATGCGGTGTCGCATCCGATTTATTGACAGAGACATCTAAAGTGCCAACTGTCACAATAATCTTGACCATCACCGACTTAAAACCGAAGTCCAAAG
>Ga0307378_10008138_pt1 | contig 13982 bp, 10 predicted proteins | sample UN1MG_FD_202238 | JGI IMG/M metagenome (GOLD analysis project Ga0307378, IMG submission 202238) | Soil microbial communities from Risofladan, Vaasa, Finland - UN-1 | ecosystem: Environmental > Terrestrial > Soil > Coastal area > Acid sulfate soil | place: Finland: Risofladan, Vaasa | collected... | reverse complement strand
TCGAAAACAATATCAGTAATATCACGGTAAAGCTCCGCTGCGGTAACATTATCCAGGCTGTCCAGGCACCGGAAATAGCAGTCATAAGCCAGACTGTCTTCCTCAAGCACAAAAAGGGCTCGGGCCAAGAGCAGTTTTTCCATAGGCGAAAGGTTTGCCGGGTCTTCACTTGAGAGGAAGTCGTAAATTTTATTGGCCTTCTCAGGTTGATAAATATCCAGAAAATCAAGTCTCAGACCGTAAATCATCTGGTTTTTATCCGGGTTCATCTCCAGAGTCCGGCGGTAAAGCTCCCCTGCTTGACGGATCTGTCCGGTGCGGAGATAAAGCTGGCCTAGATCTTCAATCTCTTTAAAGTCCTGTGGATCTACAGCAATAATATTGAGCAGGAGGTTGGCGGCAATCTGGATTTTTTGCGGGTCCTTATCTTTGAGGTGTTCCCTGGCGGCCTGCCGGTTTGCATCCAGGAATCTCTCCTGCTGGATCGGGTAATTTTCCCAAGTCCCCGGTGCCAGATGGTAACCGGACCGGGCGGATTCTGTAAAGTATGATGAAGCAATACTGACAGCCTGGCTTTTTTTTAGCTCTTTGCTGCCGAGAGTCACCATTCCCAGATAGAAATTCACCTCGCCAGCCTGGGAGCCTGTAGCTTCAAGCTCCTTCAGCAGCTTTTCAGCCCCGGTGAAATCCCCCTTCAGAAGGAGCTTACGGACCTGTTCAATGCCACCGGGTTGTTCAGCATACAGGTTGGAATCGAGCTTTGTATCCGGGGTTTCTGCGTCCGGAAGGTAGAACTGGATCAGCAGGAAAACGAGTGTCATCAGAAGGATAAAGCGATTCATCGCTTATTCTATTCCTCTCCGGCATCAAACCTTTACTGCCTTGTTATTTTCCCAAAATAGCAAAACCCCGGTAGTTTAATGCGGAAGCTGCAATTACCTGTCAGTTCTATCAGCAGGTGTAGCTGCCAGTATGGAGGTGAGTAGTCAATTGTGAGACGCTCTGAGGCCGGTACATGCTGTTTCTACACCGGCAAAGTTTTTTTGTTACCGGGTTTCAAGATTTTTAACGCTTGAGACAAAAAAACACCCGATTTTTCTTTTCAGCTTCCTGCCGGACAATGATCAAAAACTCAAGTGCACTGGCGTGCTTTTTGCACTTTTCCTGCCCTGTCAACTGGAGAGAAAAAACTCCTCACGAGGATCATTCAGGCTTGAGAGCTTTAGTCAGCAAAATCTTACTGATTGCCGTGGTTCTTGGTATCAGTGCGCAAGGCACATGGGCGGTAACTCCTCCATCACCTGGAGTGGACAAACCTGCCGGTTTCAGAGAATTTTTATCCCGCCTGAACAAACAGTATCCGGCCAATCGCAGAGGTAATTCAAGAGCCGATTCAGGCCAGGACGAGAGATCTCGCGGCGCAGGGCCTTATCTTGCCGGGGCAGCCCCGCCGGGGACACGGGTACCTGTGATACTGGCAGGCTACGCTGACCGGGCCGGAGTTATCGCTCCACAGATATTCAGGGACAAGCTTTTCGGCGCCTATCTGCCGGGGAGTATGCGCGACTATTACGCCGAGGTGAGCCTCGGCAGGTTCGCCCTTCAAGGCGAGGTTTACGGCTGGGTCGCCGCACCACGCACTCAAGCGCAATACAATGCCGGGGGGCCCCTGGGCGAGAGCTCCACCTATCCTGACTCTCCGGAGGGTTTCGTGGCCGATGCCGTTCGCGCAGCGGACAGGGTCATTGACTTCGCGCTCTACGACAACGATGGCCCGGACGGGTTGCCGAACTCAGGCGATGATGACGGTTATGTGGACGCCCTGATTGTGATCCATCCGGGCGGGGATGCGGCAAACGGCGACAAGGCCAACCTTTGGTCGCACACCGGGAAACTCGGCGCTCATGCCGTGGAAACCGGCGACCCCGCGGCAGGGGGCGGCAGGATCAAAGTTGACCTTTATTCCCTGGTGCCTGAGCTGGCAGGCGACGGCAGCTCACCTGTGGCAGCCGGGATAGGAGTTTTCTGCCATGAGTTCGGCCACCAGTTGGGGCTTGTCGACCTGTATGACACAGACAGCGAAACCGGCGGCGGGAATGGGGCAGGCTCATATGGGATCGGTGTCTGGGGGCTAATGGGACTCGGCACGAATGGAGCCGACGGCAAAAGCCCGGACCGTCCGACCCACCTCTCTGCCTGGAGCAAGCTGCGCCTGGGCTGGGTCAGTCCAGCGGCTGAGGATACAACTGGAGAAATCGCCCTGCCCCCGGTCAACTCGAGCGGACAGGTGGTCCGTGTGTGGGACAACGATGAGCGGTCTTTGAGCTACTTTCTGCTCTCTTACAGGAAGCGGACTGGTTTTGACAGCGCTCTCCCGGGCGAGGGACTTTTGATCTGGCACGTGGATGAGCGCGTGTTCGACAATAACGATCCCGCATACAAGCTCGTAGACCTCGAGGAGGCGGACAGCCGCAGGGACCTCGACCGGGGAGCCAATTTCGGGGATGCCGGCGATCCATTCCCCGGCAGCGCGGGAAAAACAGGCTTCGCTACCCTGACAGACCCCTCGAGCTCCCGCTACGATGGAACGCCCTCGGGAGTCACGGTGACCGGCATCCGCATTGAAAAAGACTCGGTCCGTTTCAGCTTGAGCCAGCCCCGAAGGGCCGGATTGACCCTCTTTTATGACGAAGACCAGCCGGCCCGGGACCGCGGTTTCGGCTACGGCGACAAATTCGCCTATGGCGGGGTGGTATTCACCGCCCCGGTTGCGGGTGTACTGAGCGCGGTGAGTACGTATTTCATCTATGAAAATATGGGTTACAATCTCGAGATCTATACCGGAGTCGACAGCGGCCGGATGCGGTGCCTGGCAGTGAGCCAGGCCGGAGAGGTCCAGGGCTCCGGGTGGCGCACCCTGGAGCTCGGGCAGCCGATTTTTCTCCAGGCCCGGGACACGGTCGTGGCAGTGGTGGGCTACCGCACCAAAGGATTCGATGACCTCTGGCCGGTGCCCTATGATCCCACCGGGCGGCCGGAAGGCAGGAGCCTGGTGAGCTATACCGGCCTGGGGGCTTTCGAGCCTTTCGAGCGCGACCTGACGATCCGGGCCCTTCTTAAAGTCGACAACGTGCCGTCCGGGGAAGTTTTACGGATCAAGCCCGGCCTGGAGCTAAGAGAAAGTACGCTCGATTTCGGCAGGTGCTTTATCGGGGAAACCTACAGCCTGGCTCTGGAACTTTTTAATCCGGGTCTGAAAGGTACGCCTCTTTCCGGGATCAGGGTGCAGGGTGACTGGCTTGAGACCGAGGATGTCGAGCCTTTCGTTCCTTGTGGCGAGGTTCTTGAGCTGCCGCTTGTTTTCACACCCCGGGAACCAGGAGCGCATGCGGGCACTGTGACTGTAACTCCCCTGTCTGAGGGCCTGGAAGAGCTCAGCGCGAATCTGACCTCGGATGTCTCTGGCTACAGCGTGCGCTACGATTCAAGCGCAGTCCCGGGCGGCTACGCGGTGTTCGATGAATCAGCCCACGGCGCAGTGACTTTCAGCATGACAGAGAGCGGGCTCCTTTGCGGGGTGCGCACCTTTCTGCTCCAGGATTCGATGCGGGTGGGCCTGAAGATCTGGGCCGGAGTGGAGCGCGGCGTCCCTCGCTGCCTGGTGGCTGAAACACTTGAAGACGCCCTGATCATAAAATCAGGCTGGCACCAGATATTTCTGCCTGCGCCGGTGGCTGTCGACAGCGCCGACACTTTTACTGCGGATGTCGAGTTCTCCACCCCTGGCCGTCCTTACAATACGCTGGTGCCGGTAGACACACTCCGACAAGCCACGGTGCCGGGCTATTATAATCTGAAAACAGGGGAGAGATGGCTCTCGAGCAGTCACCCGGTCGCTGTCCGCGCCCTGATCCTGCCTCCGGAAAGCTATACGGGTGATCTGGTGCGAAAAAAACCTGCTGCGGCTGTCAGCGACAGCCTGGTGCAGATCACAGGCATAACTGCAGGCCAGTCAGCTTCAGGTGGACTCTGGCTGTTCAATCGCGGCTGCGCCCGGCTGGATGCCAGTCTGTGGGTCAGCGAGCCCACGGCAGAGGCAACCTTCCACCTGGGAAGCGACTCGCTGAGCGTGAGTTTCGTGGACTCGGTTTTTATTGCTGTAACCTGCGTTACCGCGGCCCCGGGAGCTGACACTAGCCTTTTGACGATTGAGACTTCAGATAAGGATTTCCCGCGTTTTGTGGTTCCGCTGGTGGCCCTGACCGAGCGCTTCGAGCTGGCCTACGATGAACAGGGCCATACGGCTGCGGCCGGTTTCAACGACAGCACGGCCTGGGGGGCGGTGGTCTTTGACACACCCTGGGAAGGCGTTCTGGAAGCGGTCAAGGTTTACTTTAACACGACAAATATGCGGCTGGAGTCGCGGGTTTATAAAACTGTCCGGGGAGAGGCCGGGTGGGAGGATCTCGCTGGCACTACGGTCCGGGACAGAGTACCCTCATCAGGCTGGCAAGAAATCACGCTCGATTCACCGGTCATCTTTGCCGCAGGCGACAGTTTCGCTGTGGTGGCCTCTTTTACCGTGAATCCCACGGGCAACCTGTATCCTTTATCCCTGGACACGAAAGGCGAGCCCTCGGGTAGAAGCTGGGCTGTAAGAAGCCTTGACAGGGAGTGGGAGCACCTCGATTATGACATCAACCTGCGCGCTCTGTTACGGGCCATTCAGTTTGCCGGCTTCAAGCTCAGCGGCCTGGTGCTTGATAATACAGGACAGCCAGTTCCAGCCGTGAGCTTAAGCCTCACCTCGCCGGAGCGCTCCTACATGGCTCTCAGCGATTCGAGCGGTTTATTTGTCTTTGCCTCGGTCGCCCCTAGAGACTATACCTTAGGCGGCGAGCTCGAGGGCTACAGTTTCGGCAGGCTCGAGATTTCAGTACACGGGCCGGTCGAGAGCATTTCTCTAACAGGGTTACGGCTCGTTCCAGGCGACCTGGATGCCAGCGGGAAGGTTGATATTTTCGACCTTATCACGCTGCTTCAGGTATTGGGCGGAGTGAACCCGCAGGTTGAAGGAGCTGATCTGGACAGAAACGGAAAGGTTGACATATTTGACCTGATCGGGCTGTTGAAGCTGCTCGGAGGGTGAATTTTCTTATTATCCCAAATTAATCAAAAATTGTGCCTGCCCCCTTCCTCAGAGAACATCCAACGATTTGTGACCACTGCATTTCCGTAAGCCTGTATTGAATTTTTTAATGAAAATCCCATCTTGAGAGGGGTGTCCGCGAAGAAGCGGACAGGGTGTGTCTTATTGATTTTCATGCTTCGTTGTGGCCGCAAGGCGAGCATGATAGTTTATGAAAAATCCGAGCGAGCCCTCCATCCTTCCAATTTCATGACTTTTCAAAATTAGCGGGTGAAATCTCGTGGGGAGACTGTCAAGAATGTTTTGAAACTCAGATTTTTGTTGTTTGACACCCGCTGCTCTATTGGTTAGATTACAAATATGAGGAACTGCCGGGAGTTTTATTCAACTAATTTAAATTCAATGAATTAGTGCTGAAAGCCACCTCATTCTGTTAGCATGAGGTCCGTTGTTTTATACGTCTCAGGTTAAAGCGTCGCGATTTTTCACCTTTTTAAAACACCGCTTCCCCATGTCCCGTCAAAAAGATTTCCAGGATAGAAAAAGTTTTATCTCCACGGATTTTTTGCTCTCACCTGAGGCGCATCCCCTGCGCGCTGTGGCTGCAAGTATCTACCCGTTCTACCTGCGCGCGGCTTTTAAAAGGGGCGATAAAGTCGAGGTCCATCCGGTGCCTGTGCTGGATGAAGTTTTTATGAGCAGCCACGAGGCCCGCTGGGTAAGGATTCTGGCTGACCTACGCCCAGGTAAGGATGAAAGAACTGAAAGTGCATAGTACGGTGGTTTTTTTCGGTTCTGCTCAGATTCCCAATACCGAGGTTGCCCAGAATGCCTTGCAGCGGGCCAGGGAATCAGGAAATAAGGAGGCCGTTTCGCGGGCCGAGAAAATTTTGAAAGTATCCGCCTACTATGATAAGGCCAGGGAGCTTGCCGCCAGGCTAACCGCCTGGGCCATGGAACAGGGCGGGCCCGACAATCCCCAGCCTTTTGTAGTCTGTACCGGCGGCGGTCCCTCGATAATGGAGGCAGCCAACCGGGGCGCTCACGATGCAGGGGGTAAGTCTGTAGGTCTCAATATCTTTCTGCCCCATGAGCAGAGCCCTAATCCTTACATCTCTTCGGAACTAAATTTCCATTTCCACTACTTTTTCATCCGCAAGTTTCATTTCCTCTATCGGGCTAAGGCTCTGGTGGTTTTCCCGGGAGGCTACGGCAGCCTTGATGAACTGTTCGAGGTTTTAAACCTTATTAAATCCAGAAAAATTATCAAGCCTATGAAAGTATTGCTCTTCGGCAGCAAGTTCTGGAAGCGGGTGATCGATTTCGATTACATGATGGAAGCGGGAGTGATTGTAGAAAAAGACCTCGACTCTTTCACTTTCGTTGAAACAGTGGATGAAGCCCTGGGACTTTTAACCGGACATTTGCTGCGTTATCTTAAAAAGTGACTTTTCCATTAGGGCACAGGAACATGATCATGCTTTGTAAACAGATTGCCAAGCAGACAGACGGCGAGATTACGGAGATCCGGCTGAATGAAGATTTATACTGTAGCGAGGCATCCATTTGCCGAAGAAAAGGAATTTGTGTTTTTTCTCCTCACTCCAGTTCCGGTCTGGTTGATAGCCAGAAAGAGCAAGCAGCCGACGGTGCTCGGCAATCGCCTGAAGAGGAGACCTACCGTTCCTTTTTTGAGGTTCTGCAGTTCAAGAACTCACTCGGTTTTCAGTGGATGCGGTTAGGAAGTTTTGCCGATGCTGTTCGTTTTTTCGAAAGCCGGCGCCAGAAAGGGCAGCCCAAACTGATCCGCAGGGTGGAAATTTTTAAGCTTCCGGACTAGTGCAATGAGTGCTGTGCGCGATCCCAGAACAGCCAGATTGCTGGCTGAGCGGATGGTGAACTCTTTTTTCGAGGGTCTCACCGAGGCCGAACGCAGGGAAATCATTATCGGCGGCGGGGAGTGTGACCGGTTCTCCCCGCTGTTTTCCATGCTGTCCCACACTTTTGACGTATTTCTTGAATCGGTGTCCTTTCCTGAGGAAAAAGGAAGAGAATTTTTTAAAGAAGCCGTGCAGAAAAAACTGAAAGCCTTGCGGGATGAAATCTCCTGAACAGCTCGATCCGGGTAAACAAAGCGAGGGAGTATGAGAAGACGGGCTTTTTTAAGTCAAATTTCTCTTGCCTCAGCCGGTGCTCTCGTTCCGCTTCTGGCGGATAAGCAAGATTCGCATGCGGCTTATTTAAAGCATTTCAACCTGGGAATAATCTCCGATGAAGTGCACGAGGATCTAGATACAGCATTCGAGTTTATCAGCCAGTTCGGCCTGAATTGGGTGGAGATCAGAGATGTCTGGGGAAAGTATGTGACTGATCTGGATGAGGCTTCAGTCAGCCGGCTGAAAAATCTCCTGAAAGTCCACGGCCTCAGGGTCTCAGTAGTGGATACCGCCCTTTTCAAGACCACTCTGCCGGGAACTCATCCCAGCTTTGGACAACAAGACTCTTATCCTTACAGCGAGCAATTCGATCTCTTGAAAAGGGCAGTGGATAAGGCGCTGGCCTTGGGCGCGCCTTACCTGAGGATTTTCGATTTCTGGCGCTGCCGCGAGCAGAAATCCATTATGGACCACGTATGCGAGCACCTTCTGCGGGCTATCGAGATTGCCCGGCCCGCCGGAGTGCGGCTGCTTTTAGAAAACGAGCCTTCATGTCACACAGCCACCGGCGCTGAAATGGCTCTCCTGGCCCGGCGCATCGTCCATCCCTATCTGGGTTTTATCTGGGATCCACTGAACTGTCTCGTCGCCGGGGCCAAACCCTATCCCACAGAGTATGGGAAGTGTGACAAGGCCCGTATCTTCCACGTGCATATCAAGGATGCGGCAGTGGATGCCTCGACCGGCAAATACAAGGGCGTGCGGGTCGGAAGCGGCGAGGTGGACTGGATCGGGCAGTTCGGCGCCATGCTGAAAGACGGTTTTCGCGGGACCCTGAGCCTCGAGACCCACTATAACGGTCCGGACGGCACCCGCTACTCGGCAAGCCTCGAATCGATCGTCTCTATATTCGAGCTGATTAAAAAGGCCTGAAGAAAACCCCTGTCCCGCCTATGTCAGGGAGTATTTTATACCTTAGAGGCTGCTTAGTCGGCGTTGGCATCTGTCTCCCACAACCCGAACACATTGTTTTCTGTATCCTCAATCAGCGCGAAATAGCCCAGGCCCGGCACAGCCCTTTTCTCAACCACCACTTTGCCTCCCAAAGATACCGCTCTTTCCAGATAGCCGCTCACTGATTCCACCTCGACATAACTCATCCATCCCTGCTGTGAGCCATGGCGGCCCTCCAGGCCCCCCTGAATACCCTCCGGCGTTTTTATCGTCCGGTAAGGGGTGCTCCCCAAAGTCATTTCATAGAAAGTCCAGCCGAAAAGCTGGTGATAGAACTTTTCCGCCCGGTCCAAAACATCCGCCGGGATCTCGAAATAGCAGATTTGGTTCAATAGTCCTGCTCCTTAAGGTTTGAGTTGTCAGGGTTTGCCTCAACAGCTCATTCAAGCTTAAAATAATAGCAGGTTTTCCTCCCGGATTAAAGTATTTTTATCGACTCAACCTTCCGCATCATTAATCCTTATCGCAGGCATAGACTAAACTCTTTTGAGCTTCCCAAGTCCGGCATCAGCTCCAGCTCTGCCTGGCCGCCCATTCATCCAGCTTCGCAGGGTGAACCTCAAACTCCTTTGTAAGTTCCGGAATATTGACCGAGTACCCGACCCTGTCGAACCATTCGAGCATGATCGCGAAATCTTCGCTGAACTTTCGCACCTCCTCGATCGGTATACGAACGAACTCGATCGTTCTGCCTGCAGCCTGGCTTAGAATGCGGGTTGTTTCGGGCATGGTACGCTCGTCGCCGGCGATATCGATCTCGAGCCCGTTCAGCCGGTCGTGTTTCTCGAAAGCCAGCAAGCCGTAGCTGCCGATATCGTCCACTGCAATCATCTGCAGCACTGTGTCGGGTTTGAGCCCGATCATAAGCTGCCCTTGATCGATACCCGGCTTGAACCACGGGGCGAGAAAATTTTCCATGAAGAATACCGGCCGGAGAATAGTGTAGGATGGAAACCCGAGTCCGCGGACAGTTTCCTCGACCCGCCACTTGTTGTCGAAATGCGGAATCCCGGTCTTGCGGCCGGCGGACCCGACCGAGCTGTAGACAAAATGCTGCACTCCCGCCTTTTTCGCTGTCTCAGCGATATGCTTGCCTTGTGTCTCTTCACCTTCCACCCCTGCCTCCCAGGTATTCTGTACTGCGAAGAGGCCCCAAACCCCCTGGACCGCTCGCTCCAGCGAAGCTGCGTCGTTCAGGTCGCCCTGAACTATCCCGGCGCCGAGCGCCGCAAGCGCCCGGGCGGCCCCGCTATCAGGTTTTCTAGTCATTGCCTGCACCTTGTGACCGTGCGCCAGAAGCTTGCGGGCAACTGCACCACCCTGCTGGCCGGTTGCCCCGGTGACCAGAATCGTATCCTTTCCCGTTTTCATGATTCACTCTCCATTCGTTTTCCAGCCTCGTTTAATCAAGGCTGATTAAAGTTCCCGATTTGCGATGAATACAATTTATAATATAATGATAATGCTTCTCATTGTCAATCTAAATCCGCTTCTCCAATTCGAGGTTTTACAAGGCCTGTAGTCTAGACTCCGGAATGTCAACTCGCGGTTGGTTTGTTGCCATTCCAGTAAAACTTCTTAACTTGCCATATTTTAATAAATTATGTTGTTTCTTTTTTCCCTGTTGTCTTGATTTTTACAAACCTGGACATTATATACTAAATAACGTCAGCGTACGAAGCCTTTTGTTCTTGGCATTCAGAAACAGCTTTATTGATCCTGCAGCGAATTTTTTGATTATTGATGCTTATCAGGAGATAATTGTGGTGAATGAGATTACGATAATGTTAGGCGGCGAGGCCGGTCAGGGGTTGCACTCCATGGGGCAGGTGCTTGCCCGCTCGCTTTCCAGGACCGGCTTGCACGTATTCGCCATCCAGGATTACGAGTCAAGGATCCGCGGCGGGCATACCTTTTTTCAATTGCGCGCCGCGGGCCACCGCCTGGATGCACACGTGGACACAGTCGATATCCTTGTCGCCCTTAATGAGGAGACAGTGCACCTGCACAAGGAACAACTGGCGCCGCAGGGAATAATCATTTACGATTCGGACCGGATCAAGAGCGAGTTTTCAGGTTCGCAGTTTTTTCCGGTCAAGCTGACCACTATCAGCCGGGAACAGGGCGCCGGCGCCGCCATGGCCAACACCGTGGCTCTCGGCGTAGTCTGGTCGATTATGGGGCTGGACTTGAAAGTGGTCGAGGGTGTGCTCGATTCTTTTTTTGGCGCCAAGAGCGCGGAGATTGTCCGGCAGAATGTCGAGGCTGCCCGGGCCGGATATGAGCTGGGGAAAGCCAGAGACAGGGAGGCTTTTGCTCTTGAGCCTCCCGGCGGCCCTGCCCGCCTGGTTCTCTCGGGCACTGAAGCTGTCAGCCTGGGCGCGATTGCCGCAGACTGCCGGTTCTACAGCTCCTATCCGATGACCCCGGCCACCGGGGTGATGGAATTTCTCAGCCGCTACAGCAAGAAATACGGGATTGTTGTCGAGCAGGCCGAGGATGAGATATCCGCTCTGAACATGGTCGTGGGCGCGGCCTTTATGGGAGTCCGCAGCATGGCGGGTACCTCGGGCGGCGGTTTTTGCCTGATGACAGAGGCCCTGGGCCTTGCCGGCTGCGTGGAGGTCCCGGTGGTTATCCTGGAAGCCCAGAGGCCGGGACCGTCAACCGGAATGCCCACGCGCACAGGGCAGGCGGACCTGCTGTTTACGATTTTCGCTTCCCAGGACGAGTTCCCGCGCGTGGTCCTTGCCCCGGGATGCCCGGAATCTGCATTCTATTTGACTGTGGAAGCTTTCAACCTGGCAGACCGTCTGCAGACTCCGGTAATCATTTTGAGTGACCATCACCTGTCCTCTTCCTACTGGACAGTTGACGACCTCCCGGTTGATAAGGTCACCGTGGATCAGGGAGTCCTCGCCTCCAAAGAAGAGCTTGCCTCGGGTGATAAATATCTGCGCTACCGCCTGACCGAATCCGGTGTCTCTCCGAGAGCCTGGCCCGGACAGGGCACGGCTCTGGTGGTCTCGAGCGGCGATGAGCACGATGAAAGCGGCCATATCACCGAGGAGCCGGAGCTGCGCAGCGCAATGGTCGAAAAGCGCTGGAAAAAACTCGAGCAGGTTGGCTCCAATCCAGCACTCGCAATGGACATTCAGTCCGGGGCCGAAACAGTGCTTGTGGGCTGGGGCTCGACTTGCGGAGTGTTGACCGAGGTGGTGGACATTTTGAGGGGGAGAGGGGAAAAAATCTCCCTGGTCAAGCTCTACCGCTTGTGGCCGTTTCCAGCCGCTGAATTGAAAGAGAAAGTGGCCCATCACAGGAGGATCGTGGTGGCAGAGGGCAACTCGCTCGGCCAGATGGCCCGCCTGATGCGCATGGAAACCGGCCTGGAAGCGACCGAGACCCTGCTCAAGTACGACGGGCGTCCTTTCAGCGTGGATGAGGTGCTCAAGCTCTTAAACAAGGAGTGAATCTAGATGGTTACAGTGGCTGATTACAAAGGGATAGATACCACCTGGTGCCCCGGATGCGGCAATTTCGCCATTCTCAGCGGCCTCAAGCAGGCCCTGGCAGGTCTCGGGCTCTCCCCGCACGAGGTGGTTGTTTATTCGGGCATCGGCCAGGCGGCCAAGCTGCCGCTTTACATGAAGTGCAACATGCTCAACGGGCTGCACGGCCGCACGCTCTGTTATGCTACGGGTTCACAATTCGCCAACCACACACTCAAGACCATCGCGGTCGGCGGGGACGGGGATGGCTTCGCCGAGGGCGGCAACCATTTCCTCCACGCTGTCCGGCGGAATCCGGACATTGCCTATTTCGTCCACAACAACCAGGTCTACGGCCTCACAAAGGGCCAGGCCTCACCCACCAGCGATCCGGGTTTTGTCACCGGTACCACTCCGGAAGGAGTCTGTCACGGGCATTTCAACCCTGCGGCAGTGGCCATGGCCTTAAATGCCAGTTTTGTGGCCCGCACCCACACAGGGGTGATGGAGCATATGATCAGGATGATGCGGCTGGCAATCGAGCACAAGGGGTTGGGCTTCCTTGAGATCATGCAGCCGTGTGTTACTTACAACAAGGTGAATACCCTGAAATGGTACCGTGAAAAATCCTATGACATCGAACTGGACCCAAGCTACGACCCCACGGACAGGGAAGCGGCCTTTAAAAAAGCCCTGGAGTGGGGAGACCGTTTCCCGATCGGCGTGTTGTTCAAAAGCAAGCGCCCGGCGATGGCTGAAAATGTGGCTGTGCTTAAGGAGGGGCCGCTCAATGCGAAGCCAGCCCAAGCGAGAGGGATTGAGCCGCTCCTTGAGAGTTTCAGGTGAGATAAATTTTTAGCTTAATCCATCAAGAAGGATTGTTCTAAATGGGACAGACTCTAACGGAGAAGATCCTCTCCGAGCATTCCGGCCGGCCGGTCAGGGCCGGGGAGTTCGCGGTTGTTTCGGTCGACCTGGCCTATGTGCAGGATGGCACCGGCCCGCTCACTGTGCGTCAGCTCGACCGGATGGGAATAAAAAAGCTTTTCGACCCGGCGCGGTGTGTGGTCTTTCTCGACCATGCGTCTCCTTCGCCCAGGCTCGAACTATCCAATGACCATGCCTTTTTACGGGAGTTCACCAGGAGGACCGGGGCTGTCCTTTCCGATATCGGGGAGGGCATCTCCCATTCGGTGGTCAATGAGCGCTGGGCCAGACCCGGAGATGTAATAGTAGGGGCCGATTCCCACACCTGCACCAATGGGGCCATGTGCTCTTTTGCCACCGGCATGGGTTCAACTGATGTGGCGGTGGCTATGGCCTACGGTAAAACCTGGATGCGGGTGCCGGAGTCTTTCAAGATTACTGTGCGCGGTGTGTGGCCCAAGGGAGTCTATGGAAAGGATTTGATTCTTAAATTTATCGGCGATATAAGCGCCGAGGGAGCTGCCTATAAAGCGCTCGAGTTCCACGGCGAGGCCATGACGAACCTTTCCATGGCCGGCAGGCTGGCGGTTTCCAATATGGCGGTCGAATGCGGGGCCAAAGTGGGCCTTATTCTCCCCGATGAGGTCACCCGCAGGCACCTGGCATCCCTGAAACGGGAAGCCGATTACAGGGATCTTGCCCCGGATGATGACGCGGACTATGAAAAAGTTTTCCGGTACGATGTCTCGGAATTGGAGCCTTATGTGGCCTGCCCGCACTTTGTGGACAATGTAAAGCCGATCAGCCGGATCGGCGAGGTCAAGGTCGACCAGGTCTTTATGGGTACTTCCACTAATGGGAGGCTCGAGGATTTCCAGATTGCGGCATCAATTCTCAAGGGGAAGAGGAAGGCCGATGGGGTAAGGCTTATCTGCACCCCGGCTTCGCGCAGGACTTATATTCAGGGAATGCTGGATGGGACTTTCCCCACCCTTGCCCAGGCGGGTGCGACTATTACCGGTCCGGGTTGCGGCGCCTGTGTCGGAGTGCATGAGGGTGTGCTCGCTGACAACGAGGTCTGCCTGGCCACCCAGAACCGGAATTTCCGCGGCAGGATGGGGAATCCCAATTCTTTCATCTATCTGGCCTCACCGGCTGTGGCAGCCGTCACGGCCCTGGAAGGGAAAATTGCCGATCCGAGAAAATACCTTTGAAATCCTGGAGTTTCAATGCGCCAGTTAACAG
>Ga0307378_10008137_pt1 | contig 13982 bp, 14 predicted proteins | sample UN1MG_FD_202238 | JGI IMG/M metagenome (GOLD analysis project Ga0307378, IMG submission 202238) | Soil microbial communities from Risofladan, Vaasa, Finland - UN-1 | ecosystem: Environmental > Terrestrial > Soil > Coastal area > Acid sulfate soil | place: Finland: Risofladan, Vaasa | collected... | reverse complement strand
AACAAGTGATTATATAGTTTCTGTTTAACTTACAAAAAATAATATCCTTTACTCTAAAAATCAGTCTGTTTTATGACTTTCCTAGCTGTATAACATTACAATTTGCATGATAAAAAGAAAACTGCTTTTCTCCGAAGAACCTATTTTAAAAATATTTGAGTTTTGATTACGTGCCATAGTTGATGATCGTGCAAAATTCAAAAATTTTCAAGGTTTCTTTTGGTAAACAAAAGTTTTTCGGCCTTTGAATTATCCACAATCATAGCAGTAACATCAAAAGCTAGCGAAATTCGAGACACACAATATATAGAAAAGTAGCCGTTTCGGATCGTCTGTATAGAATTGTTGAAAATGAGCTTATTTCTTATCAAAAATCTCCCTTATGCTTCGTGAGAGCTCCTTCATATTAAAGGGCTTCTGCATAAAACTACTGCAACCCCTATTCAATATCTCAGTGCCCTGACCATTGATGCTGTATCCACTTGAAATAAGAACCTTTATATCAGGGTTTATCTGCTTGAGTTTATCGTAGGCTTTTCCACCACTCATCTGAGGCATGATCATATCAAGAATGACTATGTCAATTTCCTCTTTATTCTTTTCATAGCTCTCTAAGGCCTCTTTTCCACCACTTGCTATTAATACATTATAACCTAAGTTTTTAAGTAACTCCTGACCAACATCAAGGATCATATCCTCATCATCTACAAGAAGGACAGTTTCAGTACATTTTAATATCTCTTCAGGTAATTCCTTTTCTTTTACGGCTTCTTTCTCGGATTTAGGCAGATAAATATTCAATGGAGTTATGGCAAAAATAGAGGTGTTATTAAAGCCTTAATGTCTTGCCTCAAAAAAAGAGTGTTCCAGAGAACCCTGGATGATTGGTACCTTAGGTGCTGCTCTATACGCCAGGGAAAAAGACAATGGTGTATATGGCAGATTCATTAGGAAAAGTGAATTAATATAACTTAATTAGATTCTTTTCATAATCTCGGGCTAAATTTTCATAAACTTGTTTAGCCCATTGCCAATATTCTTTATGCTTCGAGTTAACTTTACCAATTGCTTTGGCCGGGATGCCTGCTACAATTGTTTCATCTTCAACCGATTTTCCTGTAGGAACCACCGCCCCCTCGGCTACTACTGCCCATCGGCCCACCGTTGTTTTGCGGCCCACTACGGCACCCATGCCTATTACAGCAAAGGCCTTTATTAAATCACCATGAATTATGGCACCATGGCCGAGAGTTATGTGCTCTTCCAGAGTATATTTCTTATCAACGCGGACATGTATCACTACATTCTCTTCAATAGCTGATCCTTTGCCTATATGGATCATCCCATGGTCGCCCCGAATAATGGCTCCATGGCCAACGTAACAGTCTTCTTCCAATATTACGTTTCCGATAACCCTTGCTGAATCGCTAATGTAACAACCTTTGCCAATAATGGGTTCATATGTTCCATATCTGTATACTGCCATATCTTCCCTCTTGAAAAAAGGTATATTTTATGTCTTAATGGCTTATAAAATACTTTTACTTTTCTTGAGATACTCCTACTTTCTTTGGATTAGAATTCGTCGTTGAAAAAAATATCCTCCAATCACTTAGCTTATGAAGTTCTTCACAACATATTTTTCAGGTAAACTCGGAATATTCCTCAACCAATTAAACTCGCATTTTTCGGTTATTAAAGCTCTCACTAATGGATATATCTATCTCGGCCTTTCCAATATTTTTGTCGTAGTTCCTTTTTTATAATCTTTCCTCCGGGGTTTTTTGGTAGGGAATCGACGAAATCCACTGACTTCGGCTTTTTGTAACTAGCCAAGTGTTGTTTACAGTAGTTAATCAATTCCTCTTCCGTTATCTTTATTCCAGGTTTCAAGACAACTACCGCCTTAACCGCCTCTCCCCAATAATCATCTGGAATACCAATAACGCTTGCCTCTTTAATAGCCGGATGAGAATAGAGAACTTCTTCCACTTCCCGAGGATAAATATTACGGGCGCCGCTGACTATCATATCTTTCTCTCTATCAATAAGATAAAAAAACCCATCCTCATCAAACTTGGCAATATCTCCCAGGCGCAACCAACCATCCTGTAGAACCTTCGCCGTTTCATCCGGTGCACGCCAGTACCCCTGCATGGATGCTTCCAGATGAACAACTAAAGCGCCGGTTTTCCCTGGAACTTTCACTACTTTATTATTTTCATCTAAAAGCTTAATCTTTGCCCCCAAACAGGGCTTACCCGCTGATTGGAGTTTTCTCTTATTTAGCTTTGTTCCCGAAAGTGCCATTCGGTGATGTTCTGGGGACAAAATTAGGATAGCTGATCCACAGCATTCAGTTGCGCCATACCTTTGAACAAAATCGCATTGAAATATTTCATAGGCCTTTTCCAGACTCGCCTCTGGGATCGGGGAACCACCATAAATGACTAATTGAAGGGAAGAAAAATCACATCTATTTGCTTCTGGACTCTGGATCATTGCGTTAATCATGGTAGGATAAGCATAGAGAATAGTAACTTTCTCTTTTTCAATTGTATTCAGGTAGTCCGAGGGATCGAATTTACCTTTCAGAATAAATGTATTTGACATAAGAAGGGCACGCATTAAGGTACCATACCCTCCTATATGGTACATAGGAACAGGGCCAAGCCATATATCCTTGTAAGTCTGTTTGTATGTATCGATTACAGTGGCAAGAAGATTCCTCCAAAAAGCACTATGGGTATAAATAGCAGCTTTTGGTTCACCGGTAGTGCCGGCTGTGTATAGAAGAGTGAAGATTTCTTCTTCCGAAATAACAACACTTGGTCTATCAATAGATGCAGTTTTCATCTCACTGTTCAAGTCTGGAGCCCAATCCGAGTATCCTAAGCAAAGGTAATGCCGGATACCCGGCAAAGCCTCTCTAATCCCTCGTACCAGATCTTCATATCCTTTCCCAAAGATAAGAATTGTGGGGTCACAGTCATTCAGGATTTTTGTGAATTCTCTGGGCCCAAGAAGGTTGTTAATATTGACCAAAATAGCTCCAGTCTTGACTATCGCTGAAGCGATTTCTATACAGGCAGCGGAAGTTTTTTCAATTAATGCCACCCTCTGCCCTTTTCTTATCCTTAATCCTATGAGAACATTGGCTATTCGATTTGCAGTGTTTTCAAGTTGCCGATATGTAATGGCACCTTCTTCTGTAATCAAAGCGATTTTGTCAGAAAAACGATCAGCATTCATTGATAAGATGTCACCTATAAGCACCGGATTCCTCCTAAACTTTAAAAGCATGGAGTTATTTGTTCTTATGTCAGGTTATGCTCATTTTCTTCATAGCCCTATCTGTTTAGCTATGATGTTCTTTTGAATTTCCGATGTTCCCTCACCTACGGTGTAAACTAAAGCATCCCGTAAATAGCGAAAAACAGGATACTCTCTCATAAATCCGTAGCCACCAAAGATCTGAACTGCTTCCCTTGCAATACTAACCGCTACTTCTGAGGCAAAAAGCTTAGCCGCTGAAGCGTCTAAAATAGAGTCAACCCCCATGTCCAATTTTTTAGCGGCTGCATAGACCATCAGCCTGGCAGCTTGCATCTGAACAGCCATGTCAGCTATCTTGTGAGAAATCGCCTGGAATTTTCCAATCGGTTTCCCAAATTGGATTCGCTCCTTTGCATATCTCTGCGAAGCCTCGTAAGCCGCTTGGGCTACACCTACCATGTTACCAGCCACTCCGATTCTTCCCTCACTAAGTGTTTCTAAAATAAGCTTGTAATTACCTTCCTGAAGACCGATAAGATTTTCTTCTGGAACAGGACAGTCCTCAAATGCTATCTCACCGGTCTCAGAGGATCTTATCCCTTCTTTCTTTAACTTGGAAATTGTTAAACCGAGGGTATTACAGTCAACAATAAATATACTAATTCCCCTATAGCCCTGAGATTTATCCGTATAGGCAGCCGTAGTCAAAAAATCAGCAATAGGGGCATTGGTGATAAATGTCTTTGACCCATTTAAGATATAATGGTCACCATCTTTTTTGGCAAAACTCTGTATTGATCTGACGTCTGATCCGGAATTGGGCTCTGATAGAGCAAAACCACCTATTTTCTCACCTTTAATAGCAGGGGTCAGATAATTTCTCTTTTGATCCTCTGTGCCCTCATGGTAGATGGGGAAAGTGGCTAGGTGAGAGTGAGATGACCAACTGCTCGCTATTCCCTGACAAACCCGGGACATCTCTTCCCGAAGTATAACGTCTGTCAGTTTATCCACACCGGCACCCCCATACTTTTCAGGGTAACGTACTGCCAAATAGCCCAATTTTCCCATCATAGGAAAGAGTTTTTTGGGAAATGTTTCCGTCTCTTCAGCATCCTCTACGAGAGGAGCAATTTCAACCTCACAAAATCGTCGAATCTGATCTCGAAAGATTTGGTGCTCTTCAGATAAAAAAAGATCCATAAATCTATCCTCCTAATCCTCCTAAGTCACATTAATCAATCAACCGGTCTCTAAAAAAAATGATACAATGTTATCAATATCAGTTCCCATCGGGAAGACCTCAACCACACCCATATCTTTAAGCTTGATAATGTCACGGTCCATAATGGTTCCTCCCACCACAAGGAGAATATCTTGTGCTCCTTTTTTTTTGAGATGCTCTAGAATTTTTTTAGATATTCCCAGATGGGCGCCTGAAAGGATGCTCAAACCGATGACATTCACATCTTCCTGGATAGCAGTATGTACAATCTCTTCAGGCGTTTGATGAAGTCCGGTATAAATAACTTCCATACCAGCATCCTTTAAAACCATAGCTATTACTTTGGCTCCTCGATCATGGCCATCTAGCCCAGCTTTAGTCACTAATACCCTGATCTTTCTTTTATTATTCATGCTTGCTCTTGTTATATGTTTAAAGGTTCCTTAAACGTACCAAAGGTGTCTTTCAACGCTTCCATAATCTCCTCTATCGAAGCGTAAGCTTTCACAGTTTTTATCAGGTATGGCATTAAATTTTCTTTTCCTCTTGTCTTTTCCTTAAGCTCATCCAAACTATTTTCCACTACACCTTCGTCCCGTTCATTCCTGACGTGGTTCAGACGATCGATTTGTCGCTCACGAACCCGTGGATCTGCCTCATGAAATTTCATCTCCCTCTTTTTTTGCTTTTCATCTTCTGCCACAAACTTATTCATCCCTACCACTACTCGTTCACAAGATTTTTCTTCCCTGATCATGCGATATGCTTCACTGGCAATGGCTTTTTGCATAAAGCCCTCTTCAATTGCCTTCACTGCGCCTCCCATTTCATCAATTTTTCCAATTGCCTCTTCAATTTTCCGTTCATATTGTTTTGTTAATGTCTCTACATAATAGGATCCTCCCAAAGGATCTACAACGTTGGTAACTCCGGTCTCATAAGCCAATATTTGTTGGGTTCTCAAGGCTAATAGAGCGGATTCTTCGGTAGGAATGGCAAAAGGTTCATCCCACGCAGGATGAAGCATACCCTGAGCACCGCCTAGGATATTGCCCAGAAGACCGTAAGCACCTCGTACCAGGTTATTCAAGGGCTCCTTTGTCCGATAATAACTACCGCCCGTTGTGCCAGTAAAACGAAACAGCATGGATTTTGGATCCTTGGCGCCGAGCCTTTCTCTCATGATTCTCGCCCAGAGTTTTCTTGTCGCCCGATACCGTGCCGCTTCCTCAAATATCTGAAGTCCTGTTGCGAAGAAGAAGGAAATGCGACGGCCAAAATCGTCCACGTGTAGACCGCGGGAAGTGACTTCTTGAATATAGGCCAGGGCGTTTGAGAATGCGAAGGCCGCCTCTTGTATCATATTGGCGCCTGCTTCCCTCATGATGATGCCCCTTATATTAAAAGGATAGAATTTGGGAAGATGCCTCGTACAGTATTCCACAAGGTCACCTGTCAATCGAAGGGCCGGGGATGGCGGGAATACCCACATGCCGCGAGAGACATATTCACACAAAATATCATTGGAAATGGTGCCCGCGAGTTTTTCGGAAGGCACGCCCTGTTTCTCTCCGATGGCAATATACATGGCCAGGATAATCCCTGCTGGCGCATTGATGTTAAAAGAGGAGATCAGTTTTTCGACAGGCAGATCTGCATACAGGATTTCCATATCCCGAAGCGTGTCAATGGCGACGCCCAGTCTGCCGACCTCGTCTACCGCATGGGGATGGTCGGAATTGATTCCTATTTGGGTAGGGAGATCAAAGGCGACAGCCACCCCATTATTCCCTCTCTCCAGAAGAAATTTCCACCGCTTATTGGTATCCTCAGCTGTTCCGAATCCGGAATAAAGACGCATTTGCCAGGGATTTTTTCGGTACATCCCGGGATAAACGCCCCGGGTGAAAGGGTAATCTCCAGGAAATCCCAGATCCTTGAGATAGTCCACGTTCTCTATATCCATCGGAGTATAAATTAATGGAAGCTCAGCCCCCATATCACTTTTAGCAGGTGGAAGTTTATCAACCTTGTTATCTACTTCCCATTTTTTTTGGGCCTGTTTTATCTTATCTAAGCTCATAAGCCTACCCTTTTCTCTCTTAAAGCTTTTTCAAGATCGTCCCTGAAATCAGGATGCGCAATGGCAATAAGGGCCTTGCCCCTTTCAGCCAACGTCTTGCCATACAAATTCGCTACACCGTATTCTGTAACCACATAGTTTACACAATGCCTTGGAATTGTAACTGCAGATCCGAGAGGTAGAGTTGAGACAATACGAGAATGCTTACCGTCAGGAGTTGTGGAAGTCATGGCAATAATAGATTTTCCCTCTGGTGAAAAATGGGCTCCCTCAAGAAAGTCAAAACTCCCCCCGATGGCACTAATCTGTTTTCCAGCCACGGTTTCCGAATTTACCTGGCCGAAAAGATCTATCTCGATAGCAGAGATTATGGACACAAACCTATCAAGCTTTCCGGCTTCTCTGGGATTAATGACGCGTGGAATCGGATATCCTCTAACTAATTGATTTTCATGGATAAAATTGAATATTTTTTCAGTGCCCAGTGTCTCTGTTACTAAAACACGTGGGGTATTTTCCTGTCCGGCGATAGGCTCCATAGCGCCTAACTCATATAGATCTACAATTCCATCCACGCCCATACCAAAAAAACCGATGCCCTTTTTATCCCTGAGTGCAACCAAGACCGCCTCAGGTATAGCACCAATGCCAATCTGAAGATAGGCCCCATCAGGTATTAGTTCCGCAACGAAATTCCCGATTTTGATTTCCTTTTCACAGATTTGGGCCATCATATTGTAGTTGAGTAAAGCCCGGTCTGATTCTACAATTGCATCTACCTGGGATACGTGGATGGAACTATCACCAAAGACCCTTGGCATACGTCGATTAACCTCGGCAATTACTAAGCCGGCTTGTCGGGCCAAGGGAAGAGCATGCCCAATTGATACTCCCAGACTCATATTTCCATCATTGTCAGGTGGCGAAACCTGAATCATGGCCCCATCAACCGGCCAGACTCCATTCTTTCCGAACACATCTACCGCATCTCCCTGTCTCATTGGGATGTATTTAACTGTTCCCTTAGGCAACAGATGCTTGATGGGAGGAGAACATTGCCACGTTCGATAAGAAAACGAATCCTCCAGCCCCTCTTCCAAGAATGGATAGCTGATCTGAAGGCCACTGACAAGCTCCACATCTTTTAAACGATCCATCTGTTGAATTAAAGCCGATATCAGTGTTTGTGGAAGACCACAGCATAAGGGGATCGTCAGACGTGTGCTGGAATGAATTAGTCCGATTGCCTCTTCTGGTGATCTAATTTTCTCTCGGTATTTAAGATTATCCATTGTTACCTTCTCCTAAATTCTACATGAGGTTTTACCTGTTACGATCAGCTTATCATCCTGATTTTTCACCCATATTTCACAATCTACCTTTTTTTGGCTTCCCTCGTAGTCTATATTGGTAACCTCCCCTCCTACAATAATCTCTGTCTCTGGGGGAATAGGAGAAACAAACTTGACATCGTACAGCCGTCCTCCGGAAATCCATGCTTTTCCTAGCCATTGGGTCAACATCTCTATTATAAATGATAGAGTGAGAGGGCCATGAGCAATGTTTGTCTTAAAAAAGGTTGTTTTTCCAAAATTCGGATTTACATGAAGGGGATTAAAGTCGCCTGAAACCTCAGCCCAATTGTTGATCATTTCTTGTGTAACCAGTTTTGTTAATGTAGGCAAAGCCTCACCTACAAATAATGTATTTGGTTTATTAAGATTTGTCTTATCCATAGTAACCTTTTACTTTGGCCAAATGGCCTCTATACGCACTACAGATACCTGTTCACCGTTTTGATTACAGGTATCAATTTCTATGACAACATACTTTCGATCTTTTTTTTGAAACCTATCTACGACTTTTGCCCGGCAGACAATCTGATCTCCGACAAAAATAGGGCGGAGAAACTTAAATTCCTGTTTTGCCAAAATGCCACCTCCTGGCATAGTATAGTTTTTTAAATATGAAGCCCGGGCATATACCGCTGCTATGCTATGTGGAGCTAGCGGACGATCATATCCCCATTCCTCAGCTACTGAAATGCTTTGGTAAAAAGGATTGGACTCTTCTTGGATAGCTTTTAAAAACCTAGTAATAGTTTTTGAATCAACTGAAAAATAAAAGGGCTCAAATTCTTTGCCTAATTGAAGATCATTATAAACTAGTTCTGGCTTTTCAGACATACGATCACCTCTTTTCGGTCTTATACTCCTGTATCTTCGGTATGCGCCCAGCTCCAGGCCTACCCCACCCTGTTCCCAGGCAAAAACTCCAGAGCTGCCGTCCTACAATTCTTTCAACCATTATCCCCAGTTCTATCACCTTATCTACATCAATGCCGGTCTCAATTTCCATGCCATCTAGCATAACCAGAAAATCCTCCGTGGAAACCAATCCCGGTCGTCGAGCAACCTCGGTTAAACCAATAAGGCCAGGTACAGGGACACCATCAATAAAGTTTGCAGGCCAACCTCCAAGACCACCCATAGTAGTCTCAAAACGTGTTACTCCGGCCTGCATGGCTGCAACATAACATGCCAATCCTATTCCTCTTGCATCATGCACATGAAAAATGTGAAAATTTGGGTCAGGATACTTTTTAAAGATGTGGATAAAGTAACCATAAACCTTATTTGGAACAGCCTCGCCTAAATGGTCTGGGTGTTCTATATCATCCACTCCAAAATCCAGGAGTTTGTCAATAAACTCCAATGTCCGTTCTACAAGATTGACATCTCTTTCCTCAGGATCGGGGGGGCTAAATATACCCGTTAAAAAAATATTAACCTTCATATTGAGCTTGTGAGCGTTCTTTACTGTTTCATCAATCCATTTCCAGGTTTCTGCATAGTTCATTCCAAGAACAACCTTATTCAATTTTTCACTGGCAGGAAGGATCCCCAGTAAAATTCTGTCCACACGATACCCTTTTTCCCTGGCATTTAAGGCCCTTTCAGTAGCCTTCTTGCCTGTGGTAACACAGGAATATATAACATCATCACGATTAGGTAATGCCTTCAAAACATCCTCACAATCTCTAAATTGGGGTTGATATTGTGGAGGTGAAAAAGCAGTAACCTCCATCTCCTTAAAACCTGCATCTATAAGCTTATTTATGATAAATAGCTTCGCCTCAGTTGGAATTACATGTGCTTCAGCCTGGAAGCCATCACGCACAGACAAATCAGATATTGTTACTTTATCTGGAAATCTATCCGTCATTTTTATCTATCCTTTCGTCTCATTGTTAAGTGCCTCTAAAGTGCCCCCAATATTGCACCCACTGCTGCCATAATCTACTGCTCTTATAGTAACAATTTTAAGGCTACATGTGTGAAGGGAGCCACAGGGCTATCTCTGGAAAAAGCAGTATCAGAATGAGTAATAAGAAATCAACCACATTAAAAGGCAATACACCCTTGATGATGTCGCTCATGCTCACCTCTGGAGGTGCCACTCCTTTCAATACGAACAAATTAAATCCAAATGGTGGCGTACAATAGCTCGTCTCTAGAATTACCGTTGTAAGGATACCAAACCATATAAGATTGATATTTGCTGACACTAAAATAGGCAGGAAAAACGGTATAGTTAATGTCAGCATGCCAGCTGGATCAATAAAACAGCCCATTATAAGATAGACGAACATCATCATAAGAACAAGCTGAAAGGGGGATAAACCTAAATTCATTATAGCTTGAGTCAAAGTACTAGAAAAACCAGTGGCGGATACTGTAAAGGTTAAGAACTTGGCTCCTCCGATAATAAATAGCACAAAGGCGTTTGTAATGCCTGCTCGTTTGGTTGCTTCGAATAACCCGGACAGAGTTAATTTTCTCATCGCCAGACTGATTAATAATGCCGATAAAACACCTATAGCAGCGACCTCTGTGGGTGTAGCCACTCCCGTATAAAATGCCCAGAACATAGCTGTAAATATAATTATAAAAGGAATTACTGGAAGGGAGACGCGTAATTTTGTTTTGAATGATAAGTGTTCATCATTGACCGGCGCTAAATCTTTGTTTAGATAACAACGAACAAGAGCAAATACTACATATCCTGCTGCTAATAAAATGCCAGGTACTAATCCAGCTATGAATAATTTACCTATCGACTCATCAGTAAGTGCGCCATAGAGAATCATGATAATGCTTGGAGGTATCATAACGCCCAATGTACCGCCGACTCCAACTGCTCCACTAGCAAAAACTTTATTATAATCTAACCTTATCATTTCAAAAAGAGCAATTGTACCCACCGCAGCAATAGTAGCCGTGCTCGAACCAGATACTGCGGCGAACAAGCCACAGCCAATAAGTGTGGCAGCAGCTACCCCACCCCTCAATCGTCCTGTCCAATTTTTGATTGCATTGAAGAGATCTTTCCCTATCCCTGCCATCACGACAATTTCAGCCATCAATAGAAATAGGGGTAAACATAACAAAATTTCTGAGGAGCATGTGCCATAGAAAGTCTGCACTATCTGGACGATAGATCCACTACCTATCCATACAAGGCAAGCCAATATACCGAGAAAAGTCAAAACAAAAGCAATTGGTACTCCCGCAACGAGCAGTACCAGGAGCAAGCCACCTAGTATGATTCCAGGAACAAAACTATATTCCATCAATCGCTCATTTTAATTTCTTTTCTATGTTCAATAATTTTGAATATGGTTATAGTGCCTAAATAAAATGAACCTAAAGCCATTATCCCGTAGAGCAAAAACATCGGCAATGGGAATGATCCTGGAAAATTCCATCCATATATGAATGACTCCCAAGTAAAAAAAGTTGAATACCAAAATAAAGGCACAACAGTTACTAGTATAATGATGTTTATTATTATCCCAGCAATAGCTCTCGATTTATATGGTAAATATTGAATAATAAAATCCATAGAAACATGACTATTTTTATAAAGAGCCTTGCCAGTTTGTAAAAAAGCAGACCACAGCATCGCAAAATATGCTAAATTCATAGCTTCCGGTAAGGGTATGTGTAAAAAATATCTACCGAAAACTGCAATAACTACTGCAACAGCCATAAAAAAAAACATTATCGCATTCAGATAGTCCGCTATTCGGTTGACCCGAATTATAAAGTGTAGAAACATAAGATTCCTTTTTTCTATAACTAAGCCTAATTACAAGTCTTAATCTAAAAGTTATCTTACTCCTATAATCTTAGCTATTTCTTCACCCGTCTTTCCAAATTTACCAATTACCGGACCCCATACAGATTCTAGCTTCTTTATAAGTAATTCATTTTCTGTTTCGTTCATTATAATAGGCTCAATATTAAGTTTAGGTAAAACCTCTTCGAGAATTCTTTTATCCGATGCGGAAGACATATCGTTGGTAAACGCGACAACGTCTCTTCCAACTTCAAGAAGGACTCTCTGAATGTCGGCTGGGAAACTATTCCACACACGTTTATTGATAACAAAATGTTGCCCACTTATAACCATTCCCTTGGGTATAACAACAACATGAGGAGCTACTTCATACAACTTACCTTCAGTATACCTACTATAAATATTCCAACCACTATCAATAGTCCCTTTTTGTAAGGCCATATAAACTTCACTTGCTGGTATTTGAACAGGACGACAGCCAAGTGCTTTAAACGATGCATCATATGCACCACCAGCACTTCTAACCAAAGCATTCTCAAAATCCATCAATTTTCCTTTGAGGGGTTCCTTTGAATAATAAAAATAATTAAGGATATGTGGCATTCCAAGTATTACCACATTGATATCCAAGTTCTTATTTATTATTTTCCTTAGCTGATCATGGATATGGCGGAATTTTTCATATGTTATATTGGGTGCTCCAAATGTCATCAGCATACCAGTTAAGGGCCACAACTGCTGCTCATAAGCGGCTGGTACAAATGCTGAATCCACCACGTTGGTATGTACAGCAGATAAAGCTTGTTTGGAAGGAACGAGTGAATTTCCTGGAAAGATTTTGAATTTAATTTTTCCTTGGGTCCGTTTTTCTATCTCATTTGTGAAGAATTGTACGCTCTTAAATAGTTCTTTACCTTCTGAATAAAGAGTTGCTAATTTTAAAGTGCGGACTGATGGTTCTTTAGCTATTGTTTCCTTGGGAGCACTCCAGTCAGCTAAAACAGCTACAGTTGCCAACATCGTGCATACTATTAGTACCTTTTTCATTTCTCCACTCCTTTCTTTTTTTTCAAACTCTAAATTAACTAATTTTGCCTTTTTTGAATCAAAACTATTTATTCATACATAACAAAATCACCTCCTTTCTCAAAAAAATCACTTATCAGCAAAATTATTATCTAACACCTTACGATACCAACCAATCCTTTCCTTTCTAGAAACCTTTTTATTCACTTGTAACCAACACTCTTTTTGCCACTCTTGAAGATTGGAAATATATTTTGTAATCTTTCACTAATATCCCCCGCTGCGTCCATAATGTGATTTTCGACAAGCTGACGCACCTTCACAGCATTTCTTTCTTTGATGGCTTCTAAGATTAACTCATGTTCCTGATTCTTTTTAGGGATTTGTCCTGGCGTTGATAGTACAATAAACCAGTAGTTGCTGAATTTCACATTATCGATAATTATATTTATCAGTCTGCTATTTCTGCATGCCTTGATTATCACTCTATGAATTTTCCGGTTATATTCTTCCCACTTTTCTACCTTCTGGAGATCCAGCTTTTTAGATTCACCAATAAGGTTTTCAAGTTCTTTAAGTTCATGTTTACCAATACGCTCAGTAGCAAGGAAAGCCGCAAAGCCTTCTAAGATAGCTTCGACCTGATAAGTTTCATAGGCCTGTTGGGTAGAGATATCTGCTACCTTACAACCTTTATAAGGTTGCGTAACAACAAGACCTTCCATAGCAAGACGTTTCAACATCTCCCGTACGATCATCCGGTTAATTCCCAAATCATTGCTTAGTGTAGACTCCACCAGATGTTGTCTTGGCAAATAATAGCCTGAAAAAATTCTATTTTGAAGAATCTTATAGGCCCGTTCTGTTTTGTCTATACCGGAAATTTTCTTTCTTATTGCTTTACCTTTTACTACCATCTTGAGATACATCTCTGATTAGCAAAATTGTTATTTTTAATATTTATATTTAAGTAAATACTTTCGTCAACAATTATTCTAATTTTATTTATTTTTCAACCTAAATTTTTATAATATGTATATTTCTGATGTTTATTCGATTGATTGAGAATCTGAGGAATCTAAGTGAACATTTACGGGTGGAGCATTGGCCTTGGGCGAGGGGATAGGCACTTTGTATAGGTGAAATTAGCCTGGAAAGGCTCTTTACAGATAAATCTACAAGATATTGTGGTTAGTTATCTCGCCCAAATTTTCAACAATACGTGCCATA
>Ga0307378_10008136_pt1 | contig 13988 bp, 15 predicted proteins | sample UN1MG_FD_202238 | JGI IMG/M metagenome (GOLD analysis project Ga0307378, IMG submission 202238) | Soil microbial communities from Risofladan, Vaasa, Finland - UN-1 | ecosystem: Environmental > Terrestrial > Soil > Coastal area > Acid sulfate soil | place: Finland: Risofladan, Vaasa | collected... | reverse complement strand
TGCCTCGATTCAGGGTGAAATCGGAGTGATGCTCCTTCACCCACCGAGCGATGTTGCGATCCACCATTGGGAACGGATTGGATCGAGGAAGGCGGCAAATGTCAAAGCAACGGCCAGGACATCGGTCCGAACGCCTAGCACCACCCTGCCCAGTGCCAGCTCGGGGTCCATCACCTCGATGGATTCGAAGACACTGGAGGTGAGTGGGTCCTCCGCGTCGATGTAGCGAACCCCTGCTGCCTGATAACCGTTCAGCTTGCCCTTCAGTTCGGCAACTACGGCCATTGTTCCTTCTCCTCAGGAACTCCCTCCAACTGCGGAGGGGTTGGATAGCACTTCCAGTTCACCATCGTCGGTCAAGAAGTAGAACGTGACGCGGGAGACCAGGTTGCCATACCTCTCCAGCCACATGATGGGCGCCTGCCGGTCGTTGCCGAAGACCAGGAAGGTCTCGGGGGTGCCGGTCTTCTCCAATAGCCAGACGTGCTCCGCGATGGCGGCGGCCTTTGCGGGAGGCCACCGCGTCCCTCCAACCCGCGTATAGTAGATGGCGTGGCCCACGATGCGCCCGTAGGGGGCCACGAAATGGAACCGCTTGTGCACCTCCCCCACCCAGCCGGGCTCCAGCCGTTCATTGTAGTGCTGACTCATCTTCTGCCGGGCCAGGTCCACGAACTCGCGCCGCGTGAACCGGGGGGCGGGCCTGGGGGCGGGGACGGGCTCGGGGAGGGTCTCCGGCTCGCCGATCCAGAAGAACCACTCACGCTCGCGCTTGACGCCGTGGATTTCGCCCTCTTGGAGCAGTTCCTGGGTGAGCTGGTACACGAGGTGGCGGTTTTCGATGCCCGTGGCCTCCAGGATCTCGCTGTTGGTGGCCCCCCGAGGCGAGACGGAGCGGAGAAAGGCGAGGATGCGTTCTCTGTCTATCATGGCCATGGGCACCTCCTAGATACAGCGGCATCGGGGCAGCCGCAGGCACTTCAGCCCCTGGTTGGATAGCGCGCTCGTCTAGGGCCGTACCTGCGGGTGAACCGAAGGGTCGTAGACCTCGTACTGTCCGTCTGCGCGCAGGAACAGGAATGGCTTGGCTGATGGCCAGTGGTGCCTGGCTGGCGGAAGATTGACCACCAGGCTCATGAGATGCTGCCATATGGTTGAGTCTTTCCAAGGCCCGCGGCGCCTCACGCGCCCGAAGAGCTCGGAGAAAGTGATCACCTCGCCGGCTCTGGTCGCAGCGCGGACCGCCTCGGCGCATGTCTCGTCGTAGTATCCTTTGGCCATTGGCATCCTCCGTTGGTGGACTGCGTGTGCTTGCGATTCCCAAGTCGCCTCAACCGAGCTTCTCAATCTGGATGTTCTTCACGCCTACACGCGCAGAAGCAGTCGCGAAGAGCACATTCCCTTTTGCAAAGACGTACGCCATGTCCTGTACGGGAAAACTGCTTTGCACTGGCCCAACGGCTATCTTCAGAGCTTCCTCATCCATGGATACATCGAACTTTACGAATTCCCCGGAATCTGGGTTGAAGCCATCGATTCGATCGATTTCTTCGTCGTGGTATCTGCCTAACTCATCTTCAGGAACCGTTCTTGAGACCGCTCCATGGCAATTGACGTAGATTCGATGACCGAAGTTTGAGTAGAAATGCTGACTCCTCAGCATGATTCCCATCCAGCACGGTTCATCCCTCCTCAGGGTGAACCTCATCTCAGCTTGGACCCGGACATTCCGAAGTTTGACATTGCTGAAGCTGAGCCAGGAGTATGGGAAATGGTAAAGGGAGCCGAATTCCAGACAGCCTGACAATAGGCGGCGGTGGGCGATGTCAGGTGTGTACAGGTGTATTGAGTCCTTGCCGTCGGACAACAGTGAAGTGAAAGGTAGGGGCGGTTCGATATCGGGAATCGCGTCAAAGGGCGCGGCAGCAATTGCCTGCCATATCGTCGTGTGCAGCTGCGCCATCAGTCTCTGGAATCCGGTCGCCGTACGAGAGTACTCCAAGTGCCGAGCTGGGTTGATGTCGAATAGGTGAGGTTCGTCGGGGTCGGCCTCTCTCAGGATTACAACGTGCTCCTTTCTACGCCAGGCCGAAGCCACGCCAAGCTCCAGCATCACGTTACCATTTTGCCCTGACACGTCCGCTATAACTACATTGGCGTTCTTGACCTGTTCCCAGATCTCGGGATGAACGATGCCTGCGCTCACGATATCGATGGCGCGAACACACTCGAATTGCACCCCTAATCGACTGCCAACAGCCCCACAAACTGACCCGACAAGTCGATACAAGTCATCCCACCGGCCCTCGGGGCGGGAGGGGGAGAGGAAAAAGCACGTCAACTTGTTCAAGTCGGCGAAGGGCCCGGTCGGATCAAGCCAGCTGTCATAAGGCCAAATCGACTTCGTCATGTGCACCTCCAGATTGGCTGGCAGACGGGACTTGCGAGCGGCTCCACACTGTTCTACAGCCTACGGGTTGTACGCCAGAAGTCATGCCAGGGTTCGTGTGGTCTACCACGGACCTCCCTTCCAGTGTGAAACGCCGTCGCGAGCTCAGGTCTCTACCGTGCTTGGTATGATCCCGTTACCTAAGTGGTCGGCGAATGGCGAGATTTTGCGAGCCGCTTCTCCAAGTAGCACCGGGTGAAGCCGACCAAGCTCAGCCTCCTCGGGCGCCTGGGCTGGCCGTTGCCGGTTGGCCCGCGCACTGGTTGTGGTGATTCCCTTCGACGCCTGTGGCCTCCTGCATCTCGCTGTTGGTGGCCCCTCGGGGCGAAACGGAGCGGAGAAAGGCGAGGATGCGCTCTCTGTCTGTGATAGCCATGTGGGCCTCCTAACGGTCTGGGCATCTGCTAAGCCGTCAGGTCACGGTCGTGCTTTCTTGCGGGGTTGCCAATCATCTGGGCGGATTCAAGAGCCTGAGGCCGTTGACCAATCGACCGGTGTCCGGGCAGCGCAAACGCCGTACAACTTGAAAGCGTCCGGTGGCTTCCAGCGCGTTCATTACCGCTTTGGCAGTCTGCCTGGTGTCCGGATTGATGGCGAACCGGGTTCTCAGCCACACATCCAGAGAGTTCGGTTTCGTGTGCTTCGCAAGTGTGGCATTCTGCCCGCCCTGGATGATGTAGTCTCGTCCTGTGCTCCGAATATGGTTGACCAGCTCAGAGACACGAAAATCAGCACCTGGTCCACCGTATGGTAGCTTGATGAAAGTGTCCATTATTGAATCTCCTCGCTGCATCTAGTACGGCCTCCCCACGAAGCGCTTGGCGGGGCGGGGCGCGACGCGTTCTCTGTCTGTCATGGCCATGTGGGCCTCCTATTCCTCAGGGCGTTTGCTGCACCCGCGGCTCTGCTTGGTGCGGGCTGGCAATGAGTGGATGCTGCAGGGCCAGTGGGCCAAAGGGCCTGAAGCGCGCGTGGGGAGACCATCGCTGAATCGGTGAGCACCGGCCTGCCTCGCAGGGGCTGTCCCCGGCCGAGACCGATCCGTATACTGGGACACCCCCGGTAGCGGGACGGTGTCGTCTACCGCGGAACGCTGTCGAACGGGGGCATACGGTCCCGATAGAATATCTCGTCGTCGGGGCGCTCAATAATATGCTTGAACTCCTCTTCATTCCTCCCGAACGCCTTCTCGAAGAACTGCATCCTCGGACCTACCACGCCGCGAGTGGCATGGAGTATGCATTGCACGCCTCTCAATTGCTGGCTGGTCCAGTGTGGGTTATCAACGTAGCCTCTCTCGGTGGCGTCTAGAGGCACATACCTCATCGGGAAGGAGAAAATGCTGAGGCCCAATTCTTCGTTGAGATCAACGTTGATCCGCAGGCGCTCATAGAAATCCGCCGGCGCGTCCCCATAGTTGTACAGCACGTAGTTGGACAGTCGCGTGATCCCGTACCGCTTTGCGAGGCGTATCTTGTCAACATAAGTGTCTTTCAACTCTATGTGATCGAATGCAATCCGTAGGGGATGAATGGCGATCGTGCTCAGAAGCCGCATCTGCTCTTCCGTCAAGAGCCTCACATCCACGCCTTGGTTAAAATCGACGTGCCGCTGTTTGCCGTTCAACGTGACGTGCGCGCCGAACCCGCAAGCTTTGATGTCGTTGATGATTCTGGGGAACTCGCGCGAGGCAAGAACGTTGTTGTCCAGAAGAATTAAGTGTGTCTTCGAAGGGTCGATCTGTGGCTCAAGCGGGACGTATGGGACGTATCCAGGCTCTAGAGTCGGTACGGCGCAGAAAGGGCAGTGACGTATGCAGCCCCTTGTTGTGTAGCCAATGCTCGCATCGCTGACGGGGTAGTGGTAGACACCGTTGGCTAGCGAGTAGTCCGGGGGAAGTCGGTCCACGTCTTTCCACAAACCCACCATGGGTTTGATACCTGTCTCGTGTTCGAGATCCTCAGGCAAGAGCGAAGCCAGGATACCGCCGACAACTATCCGAGCGTTGCCCTTTTGCCGGCTGTAGAACCTTATGGTCTCGACGGTCGTTCTCCACAGATAGGTGAACATAGTCGCGATGTATATGAGGTCCCATCCGGCGTCTCGCACCTCCGCACGCGTCCCCTTGTAGAAGACTACCTCGTCTCCGCGCCGTCTGTGGAAGGTCGAGATTTTCATTAGCCCAAGTGGTGGATACTTGGCTCTGTACTCGGGCTCGACGAGCAGAACCCTTAGGGGCCGAACAGGGCGCGATCCTTCGGCACAACTCGAAGTGAGGTCGAGGGGTAGCTGCGTCGATTCGCTGCCAGCATGGTTCATGGCTCTCTCAACTCCGGGTATTCTGTGGTGTAGGGAAGGTTCCGTGTTCAAGAAGTCACGCGCCCTATCGAAGACGGGCGCCTAGGCCGAGGTGCTGCAAGGCTCGCCAACAAGAAGACCGGTGGATGGGAGAGGTCCTGGTGCACCTATTCCGGCGAAGCAATCCCTACCCCCGACCGATCCACGGCTGCCGTCACTGGCGAAGAACCCGTGCACCAACCAACGCACTAGTTGTCGGCGAGCGCCAGCTGTTTCCACCTGTCGTGGAAATCCATCTCGAGGCGCTTCTCGAAGCTTCCGTACTGCGTAGACTCGATCTCGTCAACGATCATCCTGATGCCGGCGTGCGCGTATTCCTCGGCTATCCTGAACACGCGCGCCTTGTCAGCCAAGACGTCCAAGGAGTCGTCGGAGTATGCCGCCACGGCGCTCAGTAGCGCCCGATCCTCGGTGTGGAGATCCTTGGCTAGAAAGAAGCCCTCTCTCGTCTCCATGGGGCGCCTGACGCCGCGCTGGAACGCGTAGGCGAGCGCAAAAAGGAACTGCTCCTTCCTCGTTCTCCCCTCAAAGATGTCAGCACTCTCAAGTCTATCATAAAGGGCTCTATCTTTCTCGTCGACGGACAGCCTGTCTACTACTCCGGACATCCTATAGCACCTCCACCCTCGCCTCGTTCTCGTCAGAGGACAGCTTCAGCTCGAGTCTGTTGCTACTGTGCCTGTCTATCACGCCAGCGAGATCTTGGCTGTACTCGGCAGGCGTAAATAGTAGCACAGTCTGCTTGTCGGCACTTACTTCAAGGAGCACCCGCCCGAAATTGACCCTATGCTCGTCAGACACCCGGGCGACCGGTGTGTCAATCACAATGGGCGAATCGAACCCGGACACTTTGTGGAGGGCCAGGGTGAACGACAGGGCCAGTAACTCCCTTTCAGCGGCGCTAGCCGCCCCGAGGCAGTCATATCCCATGGAGTGCATCAGGTGGATGCCGTAGTCGTCATCGATATGCACATCCCGAAACGTCTCCTTCTTCCAGGCGAAATCCATGAACAGCGCCTTCGTCTCCGATTCGATCTCTCGTCTGGTTTGCGTCATTATGCTGTGTTTGGTTTGGCGGACCACCTCGAGCGCAGAGGCACAGAAACCGATCTCCTTCCTGAGTTGCGCTAACTTAGTCTCCTTCTTCAGTTCCTTGTCCAGACTTGCTTTGAGCGCGCGGATCTGTACCAACAGTCCGTCCCTTTGCGCGTCCAACATTCCCAACTTGCGCTGATTCGTGTCACGCGCGTTCTCGAAATTCTGGCGTTCCTTGTGCCACTCGGTGATTCGATGTATATTGTAACCCTCAAGCTCTCTGTCTATCTCGTTCTTTCTCCGCTCTATCGCATCCAGCTCCGTCTCATATTCTCGTATCTCGGAAGTCATCTCACGGAGCTGAGCGTCGAAATGACTCAACGTATCCGCCCTCAGCCGTAGAGCATTCTCCATGTTTACCAGCTCTCTTAGCACTGCGGACGACAGGCGTACCTCCTCGGCCAACTGCTTCACATGTCGTGTGGACTCCTCGTCGAGAGCCCTGCCACATATTCTGCAAAGATGATCCCGGAGTATCGAATCCAACAGACCTTTGTCAACAGTAGGCGGTATCTCGTTGTCCTCTCGCTTCTGATCGATTATCTGCAGGATTTGATCCATCGCGGGCCACACACCGATGGACATGCCGGACTGGAATAGAGCTTCGCGTTTCTGCGCGGCCTTGTCTGCGCGCAGTTGTTCCTTTTGCTTGCGCCGCTCGCCGAGCCCCTGCCTTTCCGCCTCGAGAGTAGCCACGTCGGGTACTCCTCGCAACATCTCTAGGTACTCTGCGATCTTGTCCTTTGACAGATTCACCTGATCGATACACGCTTGCCTCTGAGTGTCAAGGTCGCCCAGCCTGTTCTCCAGTGTGTCAAGACGTTCCCTTGACTGTTCAATGGCAGGGCTTGCCTTACCCGCCTCTCTTCTGACATCCTTCAAGGTGGCATCCAGTTTCTGCTCCAAGTTCTCCAGCAGGTGGATCTGCGACAGTTCGAAAACTGCGTGCCTTATGTTCTGCGCAGTGGCCTCCTTGAAGTATCTGTCTAGTCTCTCGCCATCAAAGAGGAAGAATTCCCTCATCAGCCGCGGAACGAAGCGCTCCGCGCAGTAGGCTGCCTCCTCGTCTCTCAGTATCTTGATGTTGCCCTTGGCATCGGTGACCCTGGCTTCGAAACTCCTCTCCTGGACCAGCGGGTGCTCGTCGTGCCCCTGAACCCGGTAAGACTCTCTCCTCTCGAAGACAAGGTAATTCCCATCTCTCGTCTTCAGCCAAAGCTCTGCCCTGACCTCCTCATTCTGACTGCCATCACTGTCTCTAATGCATCCCAGGTTCAGTCGCGGTAGCTGCTGCGAATCCTTAGCCAAGTGAGGCTCGTCGCCATAAAGACACCAATTGAAGGCGTTCAGTATGTTGGTCTTGCCTGTCCCATTCATGCCTCTGATGATGTGCAAGTCATTTCCCGCGGTGCGGCTAAAGTCGAGTTCGGCATGTCTGAACTGGCGGTAGTTCTGTAAAACCAGCTTCTCAATCCTCATCGAACCCACCCCACTCGGCCGAATGCTGTCTCACTCCCTGCCTGTAAGCGGCCTTCCACCGCCACTGACCTCCGTGCTCGGCTTCCCGGTATGCCAGGTCCAGCAGAAAGCCGTACATGGCATCGTCTCCTTCGCAGTGGAGCTTGAGCCCGTTGACAATGCGTTCGTTGATAAGAGTGTCGCTCATTTCCCTGCCTCCATGAAGCCCTCCTTCACCGCATAGACAGAAGCCAATGCCTCGGCACTATTCATGCCCGTGGCTGCGATTTCCTCACATCTCTCGAGTTCCTTCTGGAATATCCTCCACTCCATCTCTCTAAGTTGAGTTGGCATGCCCTGCAACGAGGGCGTCACGAGGATGTCGTAGATGGTTGCCTCTGTCTTGCCGGGGTATCTTCTGATAACCCGGCCGATACGCTGTATGTGCTCTCGCGGATTGCCGCTGCTCGCCATGAGCACCGCAGTCCTGGCAGGGGGCACATCCACACCTTCGTCCAAGCACCTCATCGCCACAAGGATCTGGTAGTCCCCCTCTGCAAACCTCCTGAGTAAGAAGTCGCGCTCACTCACCCCACCGTAGCTGCGCTCAGGAGCGGTTCCCTCCTCCATTGTGAATCGATGACAGACAATCCCCCTCCTGCCGATAATACTCATGACTCTGTCGATCTGCTGAGGGCTGCAATAGACTATCGTCCACTTGATGCTCGCGCCCTCCAGGTCTAGAATCTCCTCCAACGCGTGATACTTTCTGGCCGCGGCTTTCACGATGTCAGCTCTCCTGAAAAGTAAGTTCTGTAGCAGTTCGTCCTCTTGCTCATCCTTCTTGGCACCCCCGGCCAGTCGTGCGATCGCTCGGGTTTTCGCCAAGTAGTCGTCGAGTTCCTCGTCGGTCAGCGCCACGAATCGCGGCTCGTACCTGTATGGTGCGAGATACGTTTGTCCAGTCGCAGGGTTGATGCTCGTGATGGCATCTTCCAAGGTGAACTGGTACACGGTAGGGCCGAAGTGATCGAATATGGCAGCGGTTCCGAGTTCGTCGAACCAGCGCCTGGGTGTGGCACTGAGACCGAGACGAAAGTCGTAGAGATCGAGAAACCCCTCTCTAGCCTTAGTGGCCCCCAGACCGTGCACCTCGTCGGCGATGAGGAGCTTCCGGACATCAGTTGCATGGTCCTGCAGTATTCCGCGGAAAGCCTTGGAAGGGAAAGTGCTATGCGTTGTCATTGCGATCACGATGCTCTTGTGGCCGAGCGAAAGGTCCATCAGGGCGTCGGCGAACTCATGTTTCCAGCCACGATTCGAGCTGTCCGCGATGATCAACTGGTCATAGCGTATCCCGAACTTGCCCAGCTCTCGCACCCACTGCTGTGAGAGGTGTTGGTAGGGGCACGCTATCACGGCGGCGACTTGCGCATTCAGCGTGGCCACCCTGTCGAGACATCCGAGCGCCGCAAATGTCTTGCCGGTGCCGGTGGCCATCTCGAATACCCCCTTCATGCCAGCCTCAACCCAGCTGCGCAAGGCCTCCTGCTGATGCTCAAACAACTGTATCCCTGCCGTTCGCGAGCCCGTCTGCCATCTTGCCACACTACTGGCCGGAAAGTCGTGAGGTGCCATCTCGATTAGTCTCTCCTTCACTGCACTGGGCACATCCATTACTGAGACGCTCTGAGAGCGGTTATTCCAAAACCGTTCGAACTTCCCCACATCAGCCTCAACGTAGCTGGCTTCGGACCTTTGCCAGCTTCGAAACACCTTGAACTCCTCTATGTTGCCCTGCCATGCCGAGGCCGTCTCGTTGAGCGAGCCACTAAATGTAATCACGTCGCCTTCACTGTCTCGCAGGATACCTACTTTCTGGTGGAATACCGCGTTGCTCAAGGCTTCTGGGTAACTCAGGAAGCCACCATGTGGGTCACGGGCTATGGCGACCTTGATCTCCAGTCTTCCGTTGGCAATCATCCACGCCAAGGCCTGCACGTGGTCCCCGATCAACTGCTCGGCAAGGCGATCCAATTCACGCACCATGACGGCTTCCACACGCTCGCCGCGCACTTCATGAGAACGCAGGATGGCGTCCACGTCTTCTCTGCGTAGCCTGGGCGAAGCTATCAGCCTCAGACGTCCACCATTCGCCACGAGCCCGACGATGCCGCGAGCGGCGATAGCCAGGCTCGCCGACGAGAAGAACCCCGCAAGCCTGCTATACTCCAAGGAGGCGCCAAGTGCTGGGATATAGAAATCCTCCAGCACGTCGTCAAGATCCGACGAGTACGCTTTCTTAACTGAGATGTCTCTGAGGCTCATGTCTTTTTGATTCAGAGGAGGAAGCCGGCCAGCCGTCTCCTCACTCTCGGATGACGAAGCTTCCGTAGCGCCCTCGCCTCTATCTGTCGTATGCGCTCGCGAGTCACACCGAGCATCAGCCCAATTTCTCCTAAGGTCCGCTCTTGGCCATCGGTCAGTCCAAAACGCAATTCCGTCACCATTCGCTGCCTTGGCGTCAGTGTCCGCAGTGCCTCGTCGAGCGTAGCCCTGAGCTGCTCTCGGGTCATCGCGTCAATGGGTTCGTCGGCGTAGTCACAAGCGACCAGATCGCCGATGCAGTCATCCCGTGCCTCTTGAACGGATAGCCCGGCCGTGTCAAGCATCTCTATTAGGTAGCCGTGCGGCTTTGCGACTGCATCACCGACCGTCTCGTGCAGGCGCAGGGGTTCCTGGGCAAGCGCCGCAATCCGACGCACCTTCGCACTGGCTGATCGAAGCCTGTGTTCCAAGGCAGGCCCAATCGGCACACCGGACCTTCTCGCACGTTGCAGAGTGCAGGAGTCCCCGGCCGACAATATTTGCAGGCGAACGCAGAGTTGCTCGACCGTTGGCTCTCGGCCGAGTTCATCCCACAGTTGTTCACACGCGCCAGTGTAACGCCTAAGTGCCTCTGCAACGTGCGCGGGGACCCTAACTGCGTAGCGATGGTCGTCAAGATAGCGGTCCATCAATTGCCTGGCCCACCACCAAGCGGGCATACGGAAGCGTTGCCCTTGCTTGTAGTCGTACCCGTCTAGAGCGCGCATCAGCCCTAGATTACCCTGTTGGATCAAGTCCATGAGGTCCACTTCACTATCGGCGTATCCGGTCGCCCATTCCACCACCCACGCCGCCGCTGCCTCAACGAGAGCCTCCCTGGGGCGCTCATGAAGGCTTGAGATGTTCTTGGGCGTGGCCGCCAGCCTCTCCGCTGAGGGCGATGGGTCGTGCCCCCTGTGGCCCCGATGCATTATCCCTGAGACAAGCACCTCGTCCGCACGGTTGAGCGACTCTAGCGTGCGGACATCGCGCTGGTATGCCGCGAGCAAGGGGTCGACAGAATCTGTTTCGTCCAGCCATGAGGGCGTAGGGCCGCCTTGGTCGTCCCTGCCGCGAACCGCGCAGTAGGCATAGAACCTCAGCACCAGGGCGTCCGTGTTCGCCTTGTAGATCACGTCGGTCCGGCGGTCCACGGGCGCGTCGATCAGCCCGCCAAGCGTATTCACACCGCGCTCATTCAGGCGTGCTCGCACTTCACACGGTGGTTCGAGCCAGCTTATGGGGAGCGTGCTGACTTGTTGATACTGCTCGGCGACATCGAGCACTCGACGAGCGTGCAGCTGGAGCGCTTGGCGGAGTTCCGCTAGTGCCTTGGGGGTGGATCCAAGCAGGCGGGCGAGCTCCGCGGGTGGCAAAGCCACGAGATCGGCAACTGTGTCTATGCCCGCGTTCTTCGCACCCGCGTAGGTCCAGAGCGACAGGTCTAGCTCCTCGAGGGCTATGTCACAAGCGAGCGCCATGGCTTGTCATCCGCAGCGAATGCGTCGCTACTCAGGCACGAGCCTACGTCGGTGTGCGGAGAGCCACTCGTGCGTTGTGCCCTCTCGCCGCCAGCCAGCAGCTGTGGCGCGCCAGCCGAGCCCTCTGGGCGCACTACAGGGGCAGAGTCACTGGTCTCAACGTCGGTCGTTGTCGCGCCATCACCGCTCATTCCGTCCTCCCCCCCGCATGGGTATCGCCGAGAACTCATAACACTCATCGCCGCTGCCGATGGCCTGGACCAGCTCCACCTCCACCTCCTCCCCCAGGGCCTCCCCAAACACGGCCTTCACCCAGCCCCGGGAGCAGAGACAGAAAGCGGGGACATACTCTAGGTAGCCGTCCTGCAGCAGGAGACAGCCGCGGCCGGCGCAGACGGTGCGCATCCGGCCATTTTTCCACGTCGAGTCGCTGTGCTCGCCAGGGTCAGCCCCCCAGAATCCACTGGACACTCACGTCCTTCTCTTCGAATAGGCTCCTGGCCGTCGTCGCATCGTCCTTCGCAAGCCGCGCTGCGATCTCACCGGATGGATCTGCGTCGTCCCATATCTTGTGCGAGAATATCGTCCGCACGAATCGCCTGAAGTACTCGAATTCTTCATCTGCGACAGTGCGGTAGAAGAAGGCCCGTCGCTGCTCGTCGGTGTAGTGCCTGAGGTGGGCGTTGATCGTGTCTCTCAATAGCACGACCCAGGCTCTCACCGCTCCTGCACTGAAGATCCTCTCCGCCTTCCGATGTGCTGCGTCGGCGCGCTCGGGATTCCACTTGCCCTCGAGTCCCTCGTCTGCAATGATGCTCATGAGTCTAACCAGGTTCCTTCTCTCTTCCTTTCGGAAGTCGGTTTCCGACTCGAATTCGTCTTGTACTGGTGGGGCGAGAAGCATCTGGCGGAAGAAGGTCTTTTTAACACGCGCGAACGTCAGCGGTTGCTTCCGTGCTCGGTGCTTCTCCGAGAGATACCCGGATAGCTTGTTCTCCGGGTCATCGATCACCTCGTTGTACATCGCTAGTGCGATCTCATTTCTCGCTTGCGCTGTAGTCTTCCCTTTAGCGTGGACAAGGAACCTGAAGAATCCTAGCTCCGACTTCTCGCCCTCGCTGTCCATGTATTCTTGCCAATCCTCGCCAAAAATGTCCGCGTATTTCTTCATCAGCTCATGTGAGTAGAAAGACATTTGGCGAAACTTGCCATGAGCCTCAAGGTTGGTCTCCTTCAGCGTTCTCTCATCCGGGCACACATACACTTTGCACTCGATGACCGGGCGTCCTGCCCAGATCTGCGCGGCAGCCTTATGTTGCCCGTCAAACAGCAACAGGTTGCCGTCGTCGTCAATACGGCAGATCGATGGGGCCAGCTGCGTGTTCGACTGGAAATGCCGATAAAGTCCCCACATCGAACCCTCTCTCAGTGCTCGGGGTTGCAGCTCCTTGTCGTTCCTGAGGTGCTTGACGGGGACCGTAGCGTAGAAATAGCGCCAGCCGCTGGTGGGACATGCGTGAAGCGGGTACTGGGGGCTGGTGCTTTCGAAGTACAGGCGAATCGAACTGTCCCCCAGTTCGTACTTGAAGTGCATCCCGCACGTCCCCGTCTTGGCCCGAATTACGTCGTCCAAGTACTTGGGTTCTCCTTGGAACAGCTGACCCAGATGAAGCTTGTCCCTGTATTCTTGAAGACTCATGGTCCCGATGGTGCGGTGATGGCGCTTGCAGACCGGCGCCATATTGTCCAGGGTGGTCGGGCCCTCGTGAGAGAAGGGCCTAATGTGGTGAAACTCGATTGGTTCGTCCTCGCCGATGGGCGCCGCATCAATGAAGCACCGTCGTCCGTGCTGCTCAAGGAGCGTCGCCTTCTCAGGCTCCGTGATTTGTCTTCTACTGCTCAACTCTCACTCCTTTCGACTGCAGGCGTGTGCGGCAGCCCTCCTGCCCTCAGCCAGTGGGCGCGGAGCCACCAACTCAACGTCGCCTGCCCCCTCGCCCACCATTGACAAGAAACTCACAGCACTCGTCCCCTCTGCCGATGGCCTGGAGCAGCTCCACGTCCACCTCCTCCCCCAGGGCCTCCCCGAACACCGCCTTCACCCAGCCCCGGGAGCAGAGACAGAAGGTGGGGTTGCGATTGACGTACCCCTCCACCACCAGGGGGCATCCGCACGCGGCGCACACGGTGCGGACGTTCCCGTCCTCCCACACCCAGTCACCGCACCAGGGGATACGCTCGTTGATCAACTGGAGCAGGTGTTTCCTGTCCCGGGCCTCCTCCTTGATCCGGGCTATCTCCTCGAAGTCGTGCTCCGCGCAGGAACGGCCGCAGAACTCCAGGATCTTGATCCGCTGTTCCTGGTCGGTGATCTGATCGAGGCCCTCGAGGATCGCCGGCAGCCAGCGCCGGACGATACCCTCCGCGGTTTCCGCCAGGTCGCTTTCCATCCCTCCTACTGTGGGCCGGGCAGCTCAGAGAAAACAAGGTACGGAGAAACGTGTGCTCGAGCACGGAGAAGACAAACTCGACTCCCCTCGTCGATCAACCATCGAATACCCTGGGAAAAAGGCGTCTGGAGCCACGCCGGGCGGTCTCTTGCGTAGAGGAGGCGATGTGGTGGCGCCGCCGTGCGGCCCAACTATCCATTATAGCACATCTGGTGCCAACTGTCAATGGCAAATGCGGCCCCTTCGTCAAACTCAGTGCAGTGCTCAGGATGCGTTAGACCTCGGAGGTCTGGGGAGGGAGGCCCCCTTCGGCGGAGCTCAGGGCGCGTC
>Ga0307378_10008134_pt1 | contig 13991 bp, 10 predicted proteins | sample UN1MG_FD_202238 | JGI IMG/M metagenome (GOLD analysis project Ga0307378, IMG submission 202238) | Soil microbial communities from Risofladan, Vaasa, Finland - UN-1 | ecosystem: Environmental > Terrestrial > Soil > Coastal area > Acid sulfate soil | place: Finland: Risofladan, Vaasa | collected... | reverse complement strand
CCGCCCATCAGTTCCTCCAGGGCAGCGATCAGGAAGCGCCCTGATTCCATCTGTGCCTCAGTAGCCCCGTCCTCGAAGCAGACTCCAATGCCGGTATAGTTCGCTGCGTAGGCGTGATGTGTCAAATATTTCAGCGCAACCATGAACAGGATGCGCCCCGACTTTTCGATCAAGAAGTGGTAGGGGTTGGTCTTGTGATTAACGTCCTCGCAGTCATTTACCGCCCACTCTACCAGCTCCAGCGCCCCAAGGTACTCGCGCCCCAGATGGTGCAGAACGATAGCCTCCATCTTGTTGAACAAAGGCGCACCGGATTTGCTGAGTCTCCCGGCCATGTACGATTCTACCTTTACGGCTTCCATGTCCACGCCCGTTACGGCTCTGACCTGTTCGCGCATATCCTTGAATCCGTAAGGGGCATCTCTCTCAAGCCGTTTCTTGAACAAGTAGGGGTCATCATCCGGTAGCGGTTCCGGCTCCGGCTCCCCCGGCTCGACCAGTTGGAAGTAGACCAGGGTTGGGTGATGGGCGGTGTGGGTGATCTCAAGGTCCGGCGGGTCCCCGTACAGGCCGAAGCCTACTAGCGCCTCACTGTTGCCGTATATCTCCACTCCATACGGACCCCAGCAAGCGAACAGGGGCATCGAAGCGACATTGACTCTGCCCTCCGGTATCGTGCCCTCATCATCCTCAGAGTCTACAAGGTGCTCCCCGTCAGGCCAGAAGAAGTTGGCCGTGTATCGCTTCTGCATGTCTGCTATGGCAAAGGCGCTCTGGTTGTTTGTCTCTGGCTGTATCTCTACCCTTACAACCTTCCAATACGGGGCAGAGGGGTCGTCTGGGCCCGTCACAGCCAGCATCCCGATCATGTCCTCGGTCAGGCCCACGAACTCGATCTCTGCGGGCGGTTGGGGTTGCGGGTCTGGCCCAGGCGCCGGTGCCGGTGGCGGTTCTGGTGCCCCCTCGTCCCAGGTGATGAGTCCCGGCAGCGCATCCCACAAAGGCGTCGTATCACTGCCCCCCATCTCTCTGAGGTATGTGCGGTTGTTCAGCATCCCGCAGTCGTCCCAGGTGCCTCCGTCGTGAATCACCCAGAAGCAGTTTGCGAATACGTTGTCCGGGTAGGTGTAGCCAGGGCTGCCCGAGTAGCACCACTTGATCTGCTCGATGTTGCGGTTGAACCACCACTCCCACTTCTGGCGGTTGTCAAACTCTGGATGTAGCCTCCTGCACCATCCCGGTTCATCGCCCCACTCGCCGTTGCACATGGGCAGCTCTTCCCCGACGAACCGGACCACCGTGTCGTTGAACCGCTCCCATTCTCTCGCGGAGCAATCGTAGTCCTCGGGTCCATCCTCCAGCGGGTTGCCCGCAGACCGACAGTGGATCCCTATACCGCCGGGGTAGAGCAGGTTCTTCATGGTCCTGCCCTGCTCTGCGGCTATGTTCTGGAGCGCGTACATGAACCGCTCAAACCACTCCCGGTGCAGCCAGTGCCCGCCCAGTGACGGCGGAGGTGTGAGCGGCCATCCGCCCCTGGCCCTGACCTCATCTGCTATGCGCACATACCAGTCAGCGACGTGGCGGATGGGCTTGTCTATGCCCTTCCAGTGGTCATCAGGGGTCCACTCTTCGTGTAGGTTGTACTCGTTGCCCAACATGAACCATTTGACGCCAGCGGCTATGTATGCCTCCACCGTAGACATCTGGATACCTGGCCGGGGCATCTTGGCAGGGCCTAGCCTGACGATGGGCATGATGCCGTTGTCAATGAGGGCCTTGGCATAGTCTGCCTTGTTCTCATCGTAGCACCACATCAGATACCAAGTGGCACCGTGCTCCCTCAGCATCCGAGCATAGGAATAATGCTGTCCGTGCGGCTCCCAATAGCACGAGGCGCTATCGTGGAAGCCGAAGCCAGTGTCAACAGGCGGTCTCGGAAAGTCCATCTCCCCTCCTACCCAATCAGTATGTTGGCGACTATCCCCAGCGCGATCACAACCAGGATGCTCCACAGTAGCTTGCGCTGATGCTCGATGCGCTCTGACAGAAGCGTGCTCATGTGGTTGGCGATGTAGGAGTATATGAACGCCCACAGCGCCAGCTCATCCGTGCCCTTGCCCTTCGCCAGTTCTTCCGCTTGTTCCTTTAGTTCGTCATAGTCCATTGTCACATCCCCAACACTCGTGCCCGTTTCGCCAGCTTCCTTTCGCTCTCCCCCTGCCAGAACCGCCGGGCGAAGTCGATGATTCGTTGAATGTCCATCGCCGCGCCGCCCGGTATCAATCTGGTGGTCTGCTTGTCGTCGTTGTAACTCAGCCCCGCCAGCATGAACGTCGTCTCCCATTCCCGCAGATCGACCCCCACAGCCCCCTCAGCTTCCACCGCTCGGAAGTGGGGCACTTGCACGAGCCAACCGCATTCCATCTCGTAGGGCTCGATCTGCGCCCCGCCGCGCATCAAGTCCTGCACCGGCCCCGCCACTTCCCACCGTGAGGCGACCTGCGGGTGGGCGTGCTCGGTCAAGTACCTCTGAATGAACGCCGTCGCCAGGGCCGCCCCAACCCTGCCGAAGTTGACCACGCGGTCCCGTTGTATTCCGTAGACGACAGAGGCTAGGTCATCGCCTGTGGCAGTGACGTTGGCGACGACGCCCGTGTTCGTGATGTGGGCATAATACTTATCGGTATACCGGTTCACACCCTCCTCGTCGGTATACATGCCCCAGCCTTCGGTCACGAAGTCCTCACCGGTTTGACCCCTGGCCGACAGGTTGACGGCGCACTCAGCGGGCACGACGTAGCGCACGGTATTCCAGTCAGGAGCACGGACGAAGATTCTGTTGCTACCAGACTCCACGCCCCAGGCAAGGCGCCTGTAGGCAGCGTCTCCAAACGATGCGGCATCAGCTAGGGCATCGAAGCAAGACTCGCCAGCCTCGTAGAATAGAGGCTCCAGCGTCAGGGCCACTACTTCTATCAGGGATGTGTCCGCAGAGATCAGGCCCCCGGCGGTCAGTTGGGCCGCTATGTCGGTGGCAAGGTCTGTCACCGTGGGCGTGGTATCAGTCGTGCCGTAGACCTTTACATTTGTCAGCTTAACGTAAGTATCGCCGGTCTCTCCGGCGTACCGATCAGCAGCATCCTTAATGATTCCTAGCACTAGAACGGGGCTGTCAGCTACTAATGTTCTGTTGAATGCGCCTACCCCGTCTACAGAGTGCTGCCAGACATTCTCCACGACTCCGAATGCGGCATCACATGCTTGCAGAATTGCCTCCCACGCGCCGAATCCCGCAACGGCGGCGGTGAAGGTCACGCGCTTGATATTGTCATACGAAGAGAGATAATATAGCGCATACGCACGGACGGCTCCCCCCGGAAACGTCTCGTCTCGTTTGGGTGCAATATAGAGCCTGCTTTGCAGATTCGTCTCAATGCGGTCATTCAGGGCAAATGCCAGGATGTCATCGGTGATAGGCTTCCACTTCCCATACCTGGTATCGCACCACAGCCTGCCTATCGTCCCCGGCGTGGCCCCGCCGCCGATGTAGGTCAGGTCGTCCAAGTGCGTCCAGTTCCCCAAGGCCGTGATAGTGATGGTCTCGCGGTCCTGCTCTATGTGTCGCATGTGGCCGTCCCAGAGGGGCGTCAGGCCCTTTCTCAGGGTCACTTCATACCCGTACCCCACATCAGGCCAATCACAGGCGCTAGAGCGGTCCAGGATGAATCCAAGCGACATGTCCTCGCCGCCCTCGGCCAGCTTGTTGAAGCGGAGGCCGCGGTAGGCGGGCAGATATTGCATTCCGTTTGTATCGTAGACTTCTAGTTGCATCATTCTAGCGGTGAGGTGTACTGTGGCAGGTAGGCAATAAAGACTTTCATCTGTAAATCGGTCACTGACGGGTCGCCGTGGCATTCATAGATGTCGTCTGGATCATCCCTTGTCTCACAAACAAAATAGAGTCTGTTTTCTTTTCGTGGCGTGAGGGTCATAATATCCCCCCGGCACCACAGGGGTTCCATATACAAATTGGCCGCCGTAGCCTCACGAGCTATGTAATCGAAGTCATCAATGTTGCCGACCACCCATTCATCGTCAAGGGCTATGAATCCTGAATTAGCGACTAGGTCATAAGGATCCCTCGATTGAAGATTGAGTTCCGGTTCATCTCTAGGAACTAGCCATATAGCATCTAGTCGGGCAATGTCACCGGCCGGGTCTTTCTGGTACTCGACTTGCATCCACAAAAACCCTAACTGTGGCCCGAATCTTAGAAACGGGTCGAAATCCATGCTGCCCAAGCGAACCAGTTGCCACTTGCTATTAGCGCCCTGTCTGACCCAAGGATTCATGACCCAATTGGCCGGATTCAAATATCCGGCACCAAAACGATACAGAGTATTGGCGCAATCATCCGTATAAACAATCCCAAAAACATCAAAATGACCCTGCATGTCGTCAGGCAAGCCCGCCCCTGGTCCGAATCGCCATCTCACGTATCCTGAAGCCGCTGCGTTATCGCTGACACAATTGTTACTAGAGCATCGAGGTATGGCTGGTCCCGCATCTGCCCAATTGGATCGTGCGAAGGCAGCTTCTGCCTCTACCCACCATTGGAAGCGGGCGACCTTTGGACGTGTTCGCCGACCTATCATAAGATGCCGGGCATAATCTTCATCGGCCTTTTGATGAAACTCGACGCGTGTTAATAGCCGTGCATCGACATCACCTTTCAGATCATCGAAACTGACATAGTTGATATGCCCCGTGTCGCCTGCGCCAAAAGCTGGGTCGAAGTGGTTATAAATCAAATAGTGGCTACACCATTCCGTTGGCGCAACAACTGTATCCCACTTCCAAAAGCACTTGTCCACATAGAACACGGTGGCGGCGGCGCCCGTGGCTTCGATCCATAGTTCATAGGTATTCCCTGGCGTTATACCTGCGGCTGAAAATACCTGAAGTCGGAAGAAATCATTGACGCCATCCTTTGCCTTTTGAGTTGGCCAACCCCCTGTATCAAATAAGACCGAGTCTATGTCCGCGCCCGCGCCCGAAGTTTCGCGCATGATGACGCGAATATCTGACCCGGCAGCAGGACGGCAAATCCAGGCATAGGCAACCGCGTTAGTCACTCCGACGGGGGCAGTCATAACAGCCGACTCTATGCCCTCGTTGGCTGCGTCGGTTGTCACCTTCTGACTGCGCCGTCCATGCAAGACAATCGTTTCTTCAATCGCCAACACGGGAGCACTTCGTATACTCACATCATCGAAATAGGCAATCCCACCATTAGCCACAGGGCAATGTAGGTAGATTGTTACAGACATACAGCCAGCAGGGGCAACGAAATAGGCGGTCACTTCTGTATAAACGGCGCCCGTTACCCCCGTGCTTACTAAGGCGATAATGTCTGCAAAGCCGTCATCATCGTATAGCCTATAGCGGCCAGCATTTACCCCATCGCCCTTTGTCCAGAAGGATAGTTTATAGCGCCTATTAGCCTGGACATTCACGCTCTGTTCGACAAGGGTATTAGCTGTGGCCCCCGCTGTTGCTTCGCAGGCGTCGGCTCCGGCATGAACATCGGCTGTATGGGCCAATGTGCCATCGCCAGCACTCTCATCCCAGTCGTCCCAAAAGTCAGGATCACCTATGCCCGGCGTCTCAAATCCTGGGTTAGCCACAAGTTCGACGCCAAGAGAATCATCCCAATTGTCCGCCGTGCCTGCTCGATTCTCCTCGAAGGACGGGCAGTAAATCTCATTCGGCCCCAGCGGCACGTTCGTTTCTGGTCTCCAGCGCTTTTCGCAGTACAGCACCATTTGCAGGTTCAGAAGGAAGTGCCCCTTGATTGCCGCGCCCAGGACGTGCCTGCCCGCCAGTTCCAGCGCCTCGCCATACACAATCGTCTTGTAGCTCTGATTGACCGCAGCGTCCGCTTTGTTTTGTAGTACCGCCTGCGTACCCCTGGCCCCCCTTGTCTCGATGTAGAGCCGCCCGGCTTCCAAGGTCTCTGTGAGGTCGTGCCGCGCGTCTTCCATGTCGGGGTCGCTCGACCCCTGTATGCTGAACGGGAAGGTGATCTTGGACAGGCCCCGTTTCAGTGCGTGCCCCCGAATCTTCTGCGGCAGCCTGGGGAGCACAGCGCGTACTTCGGCCTCTGTCATCGGTTCGTCCATGCCGCCGGGGGATTGCCCGAGAGCGTAGCGGTGGTCTGCGCCGACTATAGCCTGCGTGTCAAACGGTATGAGGTTCAAGCCTGTTATCCGGAAGTATTCGGTCATCCTCTACTGCCCTGCCTCCACCAGTAGTTGTTCATCCGCTCCTCGAAGTCGTCCACGCCCACATTGCCGTCGATGCTGATATTAAGGGTGTTTTGGTCTCGCCAGCGCTGGGCCTCAGCCCTAGTCAGCACCGCCTCGCCTTGATGCAGCACGGCGGGCATCGTTGCGGGCACATAGGCCAGGCCGCTTTGCAGACCGGGAGCCATGCCGCCGCCCGGTCCTGCTGGCTCGGCCCCTGCTGTAACAGACGTGAATTGATGCCAGGCGTCGATAGCCCTTCTCACCATACCCAAGAAGTCCTGAATCGCGTCGATCACGCTACCGATCGCGCCGGCCATAGCATCGAAGGTGACGATGATTCCTAGCAGGAAGCCCTTGAGGGCCTTCACCGCCGCGCTACCCAGGAAGCTCCCTATGGCTTTCGCCAAGTCCAGAATCAGCACTCTCACCGGTTCTAGCTTGTCCCACCATTCTTCCAGAACAGGAATCAGCGTGGTCTTGATCCATTCTGCCACAGGTTCCATCGCCGCCTGAATCGTAGCCCACGCCTCTTGTAGCCGGGGCTGTATTTCGGTCCAGAACTCCCTCAGCGCCCTCTTCATTTCTTCGATATGTGGCCTGAACCCTTCCCAGGCAGCCCGCACGACTTCGGCGATGAAACCCCACGCCTCTGCGAACACGGCGGCAAGGGGCTGGACCACGTTGGTCATTAGCCAGGTGAGCGCAGCACCGATGGCATCGAAGACCGGCTGTAGAAACTCCCAGACGGCCCCTACCTTGTCCTGTATGCCGCCCCAGTTGTTCGTCCATGCCATATAGAGGGCAGCCACCGCCGCGCCTATCCCCATGATTGCCAGGGCCAGCCAACCAATCGGACCCGTCGCCAGGGCCGCTATAGCGCCGCCAAGGGCTGCAATCTTCGGAATCAAGATAATCAGTCCAGCGCCGCCAGCCAGAAGGCCAGTGAAGACCGTTATCAAGCCACCCACGGCAGCGATCACTTGCTTGACCGGCTCGGGAAGGTCTATCAGGGCTTTAATCAAGAACGTGGCTCCCTCCACGATCTTAGTTAGAACTGGAAGGAAGAACTTGCCGAGCTCGTTGCTCAGTTCTTCGGTGTAGCGGCGGAAGGACCGCATCTGCTTCCCCGCTGTACCCATCGCCGCTTCATACGTGCCCTCGAATCGAGTGGCCTGCTCCAGAGTGGCGTTCAGGAAGCCCTGGCGCTTTTCGGCTTCGGTCAAGTCTTCGACGTTCTTGTCCAGTGCGGCGGCCGTCTTTTCGTACACGTCATTGAGATTGAGGTACAGGCCATATTGCCGAAGTACGCGGGGCTGCATAGAGGCAATGGCGTAGGTGAGATTTTCAGCCGCCACGGAACTGTCCTCCATTCCAATGACGGCGAGGTCTTGGGCAGCGCGGGCAATCTTGGAGGCATCGGCCAGGTCCAGTTGCGCACCCATGAAGCGGGACATGATTGTACGTGCGCCCTGCGTCGTGATTCCTAAATCGAGGATGCTCTGTTCAACAGATGCCAGCTCTTCCGCCCCATAGCCTGAAACGCGCCCCAGGTTTTCAACGACGACGCCAAGCTCTTCTGTCCTGGCGGCCGTCATGGTCATCTTGCCGATGATTAGCGCACCCGCAGCGGCTATCGCGGTGAGCGGTACAACGGCGGCTTGGGCGTTATTCTGAAGCTCGTCTAGTGAGCCCCCAATGTTCTTGAGGGCCGCGCTGGCTTCATCTTTCGCGCGGACTATGATGTTGATTTCAGGCACGCCTTCTATCTCTCCATTTCGAGAACTCTACTTGTCGAAGTACCCAGATGACCGGGGCTTTACCAACCTCCCAGGGCGGCATGTGCCACAATTCCCCAAGGGTGAGGTATGTAACCCACCCCGGAAGCTTTACGCGCTCGTGTCCGTCGGACCAGGCGATGAGGGCGTGCCGTTCGCTTTTGGGACCGCCAATTCCTCTAGTTCTCTCTTGGCAGTTTCCAGGCACTCATTGAGCTGTCTCAGTGTAACCGCGCCAAGCTCTTCAGCGGTCTTATTGACGACAAGCCGGCCCAGGACTGCCTTGAGCTTCGAGATGTCGCTGCCCGGACCAAAGCCCTGCTGCAAGATTTCGAGATCATCCAGCGTCAATTCCAACGGGTCGATTTCCCAAGTCTCCTCCATGTCCCCCTCCTAGATAGGCAGTGCTGCGTCTATGTTTACAACCGTGATGCACCACTCGGGCACGCCACAGGCTACGTCATAGACCGTGCGGCCTGAGAACTTCGTGGTGTCGTTCCCATCCCGTTCGTCTAGCGTCTCTACGTTCTCCAGCTCCAGCACCATGTCGATCTCTGCGCTGTAGGGAATCACGCCAGTAATGATCGACCCCTCTGCCCTGAGCCTGATGTACGTCGGTATACCGGCGACCCAGGCATCCCAAATCAGGTGCTTGGTAAGATCGTGGTCAAACTCCAGCGTGCCCTCGAAGGTCACAGACCTTGACGCTAACCCCATAGTCGTATAGGTGAGTTCGCCGTCTTGGAAGAACTTGGGATGGAATGCGGGGATCGTGGCCTTCCAGTCGATCATGTACCCCGTGCGCTTCGTCGGCGTGGCTGCGAACTCACAGCTCTGGTCCAGGTAGAAGGAAGTCTTCTGGCCCAGGATGGTTTCGAGTGGGGTCGGATACGCGATGGTCTCGAAGAACATATCATAGTAGGGGTGATACAAAACGGGGTAATCACCATACAGACCGTACCCGTGGTATAGGTACGTGTTCTTCATGTCCCGGCCGATAATGTCCGCATCCATCTGCCACGGCCCTTGTGCCGCCCCGCTGATGACTAGCTGCCGGGCAAACGCGCATGTGGTCTGCCAGGTAGCTTCGTTATCGCCATAGCGGATCGTCGCCAGGTCGGGCATATCGCCCGACGTGAGCGCGGGGCAGAATGACCAGGTTTTGTCGGTGCCGCCCGCGCCGCTCACCCCGGACTTGACGCCCATCGCCAAGAACCACGGCAACTGCTGGAAGGTCAGCCCTTCCTCTCCCGTGGTGATTGGCACCTCACAGAGCAGCCAGGGGTCGTAATGGCGACCGAGGATGTGGCTGGACATCAGGCCGGTGGGGTTGGCGGGGAAGACGCGATTGACGTTCTTCTTCATCCCGCAGGTCCCTACTAACCGGGCCGAGGGGTCAACCGCGATGCTGCAATCCGGTAGGCCGTCCGTGAGACCGCCCACCTTTTGAAATGCGATCTGAGTCTGTCTGAGGTCTTTGATTCCTTTCGTGTCCGGCATGTCCACTCACCTCCATGAATGGTATGGATCTCCATTCCCGTCCCGGTGGGAACCCAAATCCCCCTCGGGACCGCAAGTGAGTGGACGCCGGGTCCGGCTCGGCTTGCTCTTGAATCTTGACTGGTTTGTTAGTCTATCCTGTTCCTAGCCTCACAAGGGCAGCGTATCTAGTCACAGTTTTAACCATGCGGCTAATTGTGCCACGGTTATAATCAATATTGTAGGCATTATTGGCGCCTGATACGTCTGTAGTGCTCGACCACGAATCAACCGCCGTGGGCCAACCAGGAAACGCAACCGCGTCAGGGGCCGCCGTGGGCGCTTCGGCGTCCATAATAGATTCCATCTCCGTTCGGTTAGGGGGTCTCCAATCCGTATATGTGCCCACAGCCCCCAGCCGTGCCCCCGCCGCGTAGTTGAAACTGCTTCTGCAATTGAGATAAACCCAGTCCCCCACCGCGCCCTCTGCAATGAGAACTTGCTTGCCAGGGTCCACTACGATGTCTAGGTCTGGGCCATTAGGCGTAGCTGAAACAACGTACATATTGGGAAGATTATTGACCCCATTGGCGAACCCCGCACATTCTATCAGGTCTCCCACATGGAATTGAGTCAGGGCAGCCCCGCCAGTCAACCGCAGGATGTTCCCTGGCATGATGACTGAAATGCTATTAGCCACACCATAGATGGTGAACCGCGTTGCCGCGTCATACCAGTTCAGCCGGCCGTTACTCACTGGCCCCACGGCCTCACCATCGCTCGTGTAGCGGCTCCACATCAGGCGCGTCTTGGTATCCTCCACTACGTTATTGGAATGAGCCGCAACTTTGTAAAGCGAAATCATCGCCCCCGCACCCTCGTTGACCAGGGCCTCAATCGTGGTGAACTGCGCCGCCACACCCCCCACCGCTACCGTCACCTCCCCGTCATTGCTGGCGGACCCCTTGATAACCACGCGGTCGCCTGCAAGGAAAGTCGCCAGCCCGTTCGCTGCGTCTGCTACTATGCTTCCAGCAAGGGTGAATGAGAGAGTCGCCGCCGCATAGTGGGCGACTTCGATGTCGCTGGTGCCCGCTAGGGCGCTGACGGTATAGGCTTTGGCTACCCCCGCCTCTACGTCGCCGTCATCACCTATGGAGTAACAAGTCGTCTGCCCTGTCTTTAGCGGAAATGCGTCTCTGTAATCGAACGGCACTCCCAGGCCCACGGTGATGTCATCGAGAATCTCCTTGGCCTCCATGTAGAAGACAATGCCGATGGTCTCTACCACGTCAGTCCCGTACCTCAGCCGTACAGGGCCTTCACAGGCCGGCTCCCTGAATCCGCACACATCGCAGGTGCCGCCTATTGAAAGGTTCGCGGCATAGAGGTTTTGATACGCCCTGATGACTGAAAGCGCACTTGCATAACTGTCCTGGAGTATGCCCCGCGCCAAGTGAACCTCGATCTTGAAATGGAAGATGTTGTACCGCCCCATCAGGTCGGATGCTTCCATTCGTGGCGTCGGTTCGGCAAACCGTATCGCCACGGGCAAGTCCGTCAGCACTTCAGGCGGCTCGTCGTAGGCGTGATTGATTCCCAACGCTACCAGGTTCAGGGTTTCCAGTGCGGCACTGGCTGACAAGATGTTAGGCAAGCTCATAGTTTCAGGCTCCTCAGCACCTTCTCGATTCCTTGCTCAAACAGCCTCACGACTTGACTCGCCTTGTTGCGGAGCGTGTTGCTCATAGTCTTCGGCGGCTTGGTCTTCCAGCCCCTTGCGCCGATAGCCCTGGCAATCACGAACCCCATGCCCTCCATGCCGTGCCTAGCTGCCCACTCTTCGATGATGTCAGGAGGCGGCATTCTGTCGCTGGCCTTGCGGCCCCACTCGAGCACGTTCGGGGCCTGTGGCAGATTGCTACCTACCTTGCCGATGATCTCCGAGCCCATGCCGCCCACTATCTCAGAGCCGACGCTTGCCGCCGTGATGCCCAAGTCATGTAGCGCATCTTCCTTCACGCTTGAGGCCAAGACAGCAAGACCCTGCCCCATTGCGGTTCGTGTGTGCTTTGCCGACTCCGCCGGGAACTGCTCAAGCGCCTTCTGCAACTCCTCTAGCCCCTCCACTTCCAGAACAAACTCGTTAGCCATAACCTACCCTCACGGGCGTCACCCGCAGCATCTCCTTGACGTCGGGGTCCAGGGCCTTCGTGTATCTCAGTTGGCCCACTTCTGCCACGGCGCCGGTATCCTGAAACGCTTGCATCCCTCTTTTGAACCAGCGGCTTACGGTGATGATTGCTGCCAGTTTGATGACATCCGGGGGAGTCGTCGCGGCGCCCCACTTGCCCGTTACCTTCAGGAGTTGTTGCCCCTCCGTGAAGACCTTGCTGGCCCCATCCTTGATCTTGATGCGGGTAAAATAGGCTTCGTTATAGGGCCAGAGCAGATAGTCCGTGCCTGAGACCCAGGCCACGTACACACCCGTTGCCGTTTCATCGACTGCTACGACCGCCGCAGCCTGCAAGCAGCGGTCAACCTCCGTCTCATAACCGCTCACAGTGTCGAAGAGACGCGCCACCGCTGCGGGATCCCCCGCTGCGTAGTGGCAATCGCCCCAGCCCTGCTCTCTGTCAATCAATCGAGACGCCTCGGGAATCAGGTCTGCGACCAAGGCGTCATATCTAACGCCGGCAGTCCATTGCTCGCCGAGGATGTCTTTGATGTCGTCAGCTTCGCAATAGTCGCACTCTGCCCTTGCCATTACTTCTTCCCCTTCTTCTTAGGGCACCCGGGGCAGTCGTCGTCTTCGTCCTTCTGCGTCCACCCCGGCTCCAGTATCTCCTCCGGCACTTCGGGTTCGTCGAAGGTGATCTTGGGGCCCTTCGTCGGCTTCTTTGCCTTGTAGGGTTTTGCTAGGCCCCTCTTGATTAGCCGCTTGCCCATCTCCTCCGTAACCCCGCGCACTTCGCCAGGGTTGGCGTACTCACCGGCCCCTAAGTGGAATCTGTTTAGTATTTCGACCTTCATGCTGCCTCCCATTACGATCTCTACTCCTGTCAGCCACTTGCCTTCTGGCTTCATCGGCTCCCAGGTCTCTACCACTTCGGTCGTATACAGCCCCTCGGCATTAGCGTCAGGCCAGAGGATGCGGTATATTGGGTCGGTAGCGATGTGCCCGCAGACCAACCCCAGGTCATGCTTTTGCGTGAATCCTAGCTTTTGGCAATCCAGGGACAGGTGCCAGTCACAGCAGCCAAACTCGCCCAGTGACCATCTAAACTCCACCGCCTCCATGACATGCCGCCGGATCAGGGTGCAGCCATTCCCGACGCCCTCTGTCTTGATCACCTTGCCCCATAGCTTCCTTGCCAGTTCTGGGCTGGAGCTAAGGGACACGCCCTCGGCATCCCTGACCTTGGTGTAAGCCGTCCAGAAGGGATACCCGTGCCGCCAGACGTAGAGGCCATAGGTCACATCTGCATCTGCGGCGATGAGCCGCTTGAGCGCATCCTTGGGAACTATGGTGTCGCTTTCGACAGTCATCAAGGCATCATAGTCTCCACATAGCATCTGCCGCCGGGCATCGTTGTACTTTCCGACCACGTTGTTGTACGCCATCGGGTCTTTGTCCCCACCGACCATCTGGTAGAAGTCGATCTGCTCATCGCAGTCCATCGCATACCAGGACAGCCAGGCCCTCTTGTAAAGCTCTCCCCTCATAACCGGCGTTGCCACGAGGACCTTCATTTCTTCCGAAACCCTTTCAGCCAGACCACGCGGCCTAGCTCCTCCCATTCGTCCGGTGTAATCCGCTCGTCTATCGCCGGCGTCATCTCGGGCCACGCCGGTTGTCCGTAGTCATGGCACGCCAGGATACTCCCCATCTCCATCAGCGGAAGCCAGGCATCGCATTCTGCGTTGAACCGCTCGGCATTGTGGGCGCTGTCGATGAAGAGCATACCCACTTCTTCGATCCCCTCCGGCACGGCTGCTGAGTCACCGGCGATCACGCGGGGATGGAAACCCAGCCTTGCCAGGTTCGCCCGCGTCAATTCGGCGTATTCCTCGGGCGTCTTGCCACACTCGGGGTCGTTCTCATAGCCCTTCGGCCAGGCAACAAAGGCCGGGTCGTGAGCATAGTTGTCAATGGTGATGACCTCCGCCTCTATCTCCTTCGCTCCCGCGCAGAGCGGGGCCGCCGTTCTACCCTGAAAGGTGCCCAATTCAACGATAGGCTTCCCCCACGGCGCTACCCTCGCCATTTGATTGAGGAAGATCAGCTCGGGCGCAACGCAGCGGCCGGGAATGGTCATGGCCTCGACGATTATGTTGCCGACTAGCGGCTTCTCACTTAGCCCTGATCTCCTCGCCAGTACAACGTGCTCGCCAGGCCAGGGCAATCCAAATCCGTGCCGGTGAA
>Ga0307378_10008132_pt1 | contig 13994 bp, 6 predicted proteins | sample UN1MG_FD_202238 | JGI IMG/M metagenome (GOLD analysis project Ga0307378, IMG submission 202238) | Soil microbial communities from Risofladan, Vaasa, Finland - UN-1 | ecosystem: Environmental > Terrestrial > Soil > Coastal area > Acid sulfate soil | place: Finland: Risofladan, Vaasa | collected... | reverse complement strand
GAAGCAACGGCGGGCAAGCCCGCCCGCTAAACGGCCAAATCCAGCAACCAGAGAAGTTACTGTGACGATGAGAACACCTCTTGCCGTGGTCCTTTTCTTGGTCCTTTTCGTCCCGCTGCTTTCTGCTTGCGGCGGACCTTCACAGAAGTCTCCTGACCAAACCGTTTCCGATCCGGTTCAGAAGACGATTGCCAGGCCACCGACTCCCCGGCCGGGAAAGACGACCGCAAACGCCGACACGAACACCCCCGCGGTTTCACCCACGGACCAACCGCCGGCCGAGAACGCCGACGGCCCGGGCAGAAAATGGACCGGTCCCGACGGGCGGCAACTGGCCGTCGGGGAATTCCTGGGCTTGATGGACGGGAACGTTTGTCTGGTGACCGACGGCGGCGAAGGAATCACCATCCCCTTGGCCGCGTTGAGCCCGGCGGACCAGCAGTACGTCCGCAGCCGGCTTCCCGAGCCGCCGAGCGACCCGGCGGAGCCGACTCCGGCGGAGCCGACTCCGACAGCGGGCGATCCTCCGACGGAAAACGCACTCGCCGGCGATCCGGCCGGCCCGCCGCAAACGTCCCCGACGACCCCATCGGACGGTGGCCGGAAGGTCGTGATCCCCTTCGACTTCGTGTCCAAGTTCGACGACGGCCGCTACGGGTCGATGGTCGGCGACATGATCTGGAAGAAGCTGGAACGTGAGGGCGAGTTCGTCATTCCCGAGACGATGCTCGACGTCCGCGACACCTGCCGGATGAACCATCTCGCGCCCACGCCCGACATGCCGCTGTCGGAAATGAAGGCGATGCTTGAGGAGGAGTTCGGCGGCCAGATCGCCGTCTGGGGGAGCATCGAACGGGCCACCGGACACGACTGGGACGTCTACGACCTGGTGATCAAGTGCGTGGATTTCTCGGCCGGTCCCGAGCCTAAGGTGATCTACGAGTGCAGCGACCGGACCGAAACGGTCAGCGAAATCCCGCACCTCTACGTCGCCGGGATGATCGACGCCATGTTGGGCCGCAAGCCGGGCGAACCGCCGCCGCCGGACCCGATCGCCGAGAAGAACTGGCAGGAGAACCCGAACCTGGTGGTCGGCGATTTCCAGCGCGGCGCCGGCGGCGTGCCCGAGGGCTGGGAATCCCAAGGCGCCCAGCCCCGCGAGCCGCTGGGCGACAAGGTCTCTTGGATGGCCGAGGTCGGCGACCCGAGCAATCGGCTGATCCGCTTCACGTTCGACAAGGGCATCGGCGACACGTACGGCGTGATGTACTACAGCAAGTTCTTCCCGGTCGAAGAAGGGGCCACCTATCGCTTCCAGTGCCGCTGGCGGAGCAACGGCCCGGCGGCCAAGGTGTTCATCAAGTGCGCCGACGAGATCGGGACCGAATATCGCGGCGGGGGCGACGATCCGGCCGGTCGCTCGGGCGTGCCGGCAGGCGGTTCCATCCCCGAGGTCAACCAGACCCGCGAGGTCTACCGCAGCCAGCAGAACCTCTACGGGCCGAAGAACACGTGGAACGTCCAGACCGAGGACTTCACGCCCCAGCACACCAAGTACACGCCCCGCTGGGGCCGCGTGATGCTTTACGCCTATCTGGGCGCGGGCGTGGTCGAGTTCGACGACGTGGTGGTCAAGCAGATCCTGCAGGCCCCGCCCGGCGTGTCCGAGAACAAGGACCCGCGGCACTCGTTGGAGAGCGACGTGACGATCGAAGACATGAAGGAAAACGATCGCCGCAGCCGGGAAGCGAAGGAAGAGCGGTAATCGTCATTGTAGCCGTCTCGCTCCGCGAGACGTGGCTCCATCTCGCGGAGCGAGATGGCTACTTTGCGAGACGTGGCTCCATCTCGCGGAGCGAGATGGCTACTTTGCGAGACGTGGCTCCATCTCGCGGAGCGAGATGGCTACTTCGCGAGACGTGGCTCCATCTCGCGGAGCGAGATGGCTACTCTAATCTTCGGCCGGCTCATCGATCTTGATGCTGCCGGGCACCAACGCAACGCGTTCCTTCAGCGAAAAGCCCTTGAGTTCCCAGATCTTCGTGGGCACGCGAAAGCCGACGATGATCGCCAGGTTTCTCTCTTCGTCCGTGCGACCGTAAAAGATCAACGTGCCTCCCATCGGCGTGAACTGCCCGTTGCCTTCCTCATCGATGTGGTAGAAGTCCTGCAGCGGATCCTGGATGATGTACTCAGTCATTGTCCACGTGACGGAACGGCCCTCGGGCGTTTTGCAGGAAACGATTTTCGCGGACTTTTCGGAAGATCCCGCTCGGTCCAAGTTGTTCCGCACGGTACGCATGGGGTCCTTGGTCGTGCTTGTCAACAGATCGGTGGCCGACAGGTAGCAGTAATAGGCCGTTTTCGGATTCTTCCCGGAGTCGGGCCCTTCCTCCGCATCGTAGGAAAACCATCCTTCGTACGTCCATTGCAGCCCGGGAATGCTGCTGTTGAGGTTCTCCGGTAGCTGCACGCGGCTCAGTTCTTTGATCGACGCCTCCTGCAACGAGGTCTCGGCGAAGTTCTTGGGCACCTGGAACCAGACGGCCGTTTCCGCCAGCTTCTGCGGCTCGTAGCAAATGTCGTCCCCGAAGTCTGATTCCTTCTGAATCCGTTCCACCGTTTCGTCCAACCGCGTTTCATACTCCCCGGTTCCACATCCCAGACAGACCCCCAACAGCAGGGCCGCGGCGGCCAACGGGCGATTCGACGGATACTTGCTCATCAAGATACTCGATTTCCTGCACGGGCCGATTCGGCGAAAACGTCGCAAACAGCCTATTCTCTCTCAGAGCATCCGCAATTGTCAAGGGTGGCACGCCCTGAGGAACGAAGGGCGTGGGAAATCGGCCAAACCACGCCCCGTCAATCGAAAACCAGGTACCCGAACCCTTCCGGCACGACTTCGGTTCCGGCCACTTGGGTCCAGGACTGGAACCCCACGCCCGGGACGGTCCGCTGGATGCCCGCCGCCCAAACGGACCGGGAGTGGGGGAAGCGGCCGGTGAGTTGATCGAGCGGGATGGCCGCTTCGGCGGTCCACTCGCCGTCGCCGGCCGCGGCGGCCACGAACCAGGTGGGGTTCCAACTCGTGTCGCCCCAGCAACCCTCGGCGACCCAACCGCGATGGTCGATCGTCAGCCGATAGTACGTGGCGAAGTCGCGATCCAGGTCGAGAAACACGTCCACCCGATCGTGCCCGGAGAGATCCGGATCGCGCGGCCGGGGGCCGGGCGTCGCTTCGTACTTCGCCTCGGGCGCACAGCGGCATCGAACGGCCAGGTACAAGAACTCCTGATCGTAGGCCAACATCACCTCGCCGGGCCACTGACCGTCGTCGCCCAGTGCGCTTTGCAACGCGGCCGGCTTGGCCCGTTGCCACACGGCGTCGTCCAGCCGCCCGTCCAGTCGCGGTTTCGACGCGGCCGCTGCGCACTGGAGTATCGGCTTCGGCGGCAGGCCCTTCGGCTCGGCCAGCCACTGTTCGCCCTGGGCGCAGGCCCACCACGCGTCCTGCCGGCTGCCGCGAGATCGCGCCATGTAGTAGCTCTCGGCCTGCTGGGGGAAACCCTGATTGCGATGGGCCACCGCCAAGGGGAACCGCAAAGCCGGCTCGGCGAACAGCGCCGGCCGGGTCCGCTCGATCTGCCGGGCGAACTGTGCCGCCCGTTGGAAACGATTCTCCTGCTGCAAGGGATCGATCGCCAGCGCGGAGGCCTGGCGGACGGCGTACCGCTGACCGTCTTCCATTCGCCATGCCGCCTGGCCGCCGGCGTACCGCTGAAAACCTTCCACCCGCCACGCCGTCTCGCCCCCGGCGTAGTATTGCACCAGCCAGAGCAAGGCCGCCGGCGCCGTCGGATGATCCGGATAACGCTCGGCCAACATCTCGAACGTTTGGGCCGCCATGGCCCAGCGGCCGTTGCGGCAGTATTGCTCGGCCAGGTGATAGAGGACGCGGCCTGCCGTGTCGCCCTCCAATTCCCGGGTCAACTCGCCGGCTTGGGCCAGCAGGCGGTCGGCGCTGGGCGAGTCGTTCCCGGCCTGCTCGACGATCGCCTGCACGTTGCGCCCGCGCAAAGCCGTGCGGCGCAACTGATCGAGGCTCTCCAGCGCCGGTTCGATCAACTCGCGTCGGGCGTCTCCACCGGGATACAACACCACGCCCGTGAAAAAATCGTCCCGATCCGGTTCTTGCGGCAGGTGCTGTACCAGCAGGCGGAAGCCGAGCATCTGCGGAGCCGCGGTGTAGCGGTCCTCCAACAGGCCCCGCGGCGCAGCGGCCACGTCGGCCAGCGAACGACCCAGCCGGGTGGCCAGTTGGGCGGTGGACAACTCGGTCGGGCCGCGGGAAGGCGGCGGCAACGCGCCGTACGCCTTCTTCACCTTCCACGGTTCCAGCCCCGCCAGGGTGATTTGCTGCGGAAAGCAGGTCTCGTCGGCCGCCTCTTCCACCGCCTGAAGCACCAGCCGATGGATCAAGTGAGCCAGCGGATCCTTGCCCGTGGGACTGGCGTCGTGGGTGACGATCACTTCCGGGCGCCAAAGCCGAATCGACTTGACGAGATGGGCCTGCAGTTCTTCCATTCCACGGCCGTCGTTGGCCTGGTCCCAAGCGGCGATGATTCGATCGGCGGCCAGTTCCAGCCCGGCCTGCCGCAGGGGGAACTTCCAGGCCGCTTGCGCATCGCTGGCTCCCACGGCGACGAGTGCCTCGTGGAGGCGATCGTCCGGATGGCTCTCATCGCGGAGCTTCACTTCCACGTCCCGTCGGTTGAGCACCTCGACCACGCCGAGGTATCCGTCGTTTCCCGACAGCCGGGCGAACAGTTCCAGCGGCACGTCGCCCCCGGAGGCGAATAACCCGAGCAGTGCCGCCCGGGTGCCGCCGGCCCGCTGCCTTCGCCAGGTTCGCCCGCCGTCCTCGGTGGCCAGGATGGTTCCCAACGCCCCGACGGCCCACCCGTGTTGGTCGTCGGCGAACGACAGCGCGCCGATCGGCAGACACGTTCCGGTGGCGAAGGCCGTCCACGAGCGGCCGGCGTCGGGCGAGTGGAACACGCGGGTGCCCGGTGTGCCGGCGATCCAGCACTTCGGTCCGCGGACGGCCAACGCGGCGAAGTCGAACTGCCGGGCAACGTCCACCGGCAGCGGTCCCGGCGGCGTTTGCCAGGTGGAACCCAAGTCGTCGGTCATCATCACCAGCCCGGCGTCGCCGATCAGCCACCCGTAAACCGGAGCCACCAGCTTCATACGTCGCAAGTTCCGCAGTCCGAAGCTGCCCGCGCGTGCCGGTTCGATCCCGCCGCGCTGTACCATGGCGACCGTGCCCTGACGCCCGGCGAGCGTGCCGGTGTGCGGGTCGAGGAAATCGCCGCCCAGCCAATGGGTCGTGCTTCCGCCGGAGAGCGGCATCCAGCTCTGGCCGCCGTTGTCGGTGACGAACACGCCCGAGGGAAACATGGCCGAGGCGTTGCCGATCGCCCAGCCGTGCTTGTCGTTGAAGAACCGGACCTGCTTCAGCGCCGGCAGCGGCAGGTGGGCGTTGTGCTGCCATTGGCGTCCGCCGTCGCGGGTCGAGAGCAACACGGCCGAACTGGTGCGAGTATAGGGATGCGAGTATCCGCCGGCCGCCCAACCGGTCTGCTCGTCGATGAACCAGACCGACTCCAAGGGGCACGAGACGCCGGAGTGTTGCAGGTGCCAGTTCGTCCCGCCGTCGTCGGTGTGCCAGATGACGCCCCGATCGCCCACCGCCCAACCGTGCCGCGGATCGGCGAAACAGACGTCGGCCAGCCGGGCGTCGCCGCGCATCACGTCGGAGACCATCGGATCGGCCGGCGTGTTGGTCGTCGCCAAAGGCCGCGCGTCCGTCGGGCGAGGAAACCCCGCCGGGCCGGGCGGGGGAATCTGCGCGGCCAACAACAGTGCCAGCAGAGAAGAACCGACCATGGAAATAGCCTCCATAGAGGGGTGCGTATCGCCGGAAACGCGGTGATTCTAACGGAAACAGGGCCGTGGACCTAGACGGGATTGGCCGCCCCCTTTTTCGGGCGGTCCACTCGGAAAGCCGTCGAAAAAGGGGACAGGCACGAATGGCACTGTTGACCGAGTTTCGCGCAGGACTTGGCTTGACGAAGTGAGTGAGTGGGCCGGGTGGCCCCGGGTGAGCAATCACCCGGGGCCACCCGGCCCATTCGCACTGTTCGGCAAGGGGAAGCGTCGGCAGGTGGCCCAAAATGCGGCGTGGATTTTTGGTCGGCGATGGTGTACACATAACCATGTGTCTATCCGCCTTGCGTGCGGGCGGGCTCTTTGATAATTCGGCACAACGGCCTTCCGAAGACTTGCCCGTGGGATCGCCGATTCCTCCGGGCAACGGCGTCTTAACAGCCCGCTCGACCCAGCCTGCACCTCTTCATTCGGTCGGGCGGCGAGGAGGTGTTCGAATTGTTTTCTTTGGAAAAGCGAAATCTCGAAAAAGTGGAAAACAATACCGTAAGGTGCTTTGGTGTAACGTCTTGCGTCGAGGAAACAAAGGCCCAATCGAACCGATCGACGCCCGTTTGTCAATGGGCCTTCGAGCGATGCAAGTTCTGTGCAGAGAACGACTTGCGCATTAATACGACCGGCGGCCGTCCGCAACCGCGCAGGCGTGGGGCGGAAAACAATCGCGCCGGGAGCCTTCGCGGCAGCCGGCCCGTTTCACGCAACCGTCTGCGAGATAACAGGTTGCGCCGCCCCGCGCGGATTCGAGAGATGCCCATTGTTGTCGCGCGACGCTCCAAAGTGGAAAAAAAGGGCGAATCGAACGCCGCCGGAGATTCGTTGGAGCGGCGAAGTGTGCGTCCAAGAAAAGGAGCGTGGGCCGTTTCGAGGGCTGTCCAAGCATGAATGTGACGAGTGTTTGCACAGTCGGAGCGGCCGTCTCGCTTCGCGAGACGAGGCTGCATCTCGCGGAGCGAGACGGCTACTTTGCAGTCGTTTCCCAGGCCCGCTTAGAGCGAGAGTACGAACTCGACCAGGTCCTCGACTTGCTGCTCGTTGAGCTTGTCGATGTTGCCGCCCTTCTTGCCGTGCTTGCCCTTGATGAACAGTTCCTTCATCGTGGTGTACTGTCCGTCGTGCATGTAGGGGGCGGTCCGCCAGCATTCGATCAACGTGGGCGTGTCGAACGTATCGCGGCGGTCGTACAGGCCCTTGCTGGCCACGTCGTGAATCAACATGTCGGTGTAGAGCGGCTCGGGATGGCACTTGGAACAACCCACCTCCTTGTCGAAGAAGATCGCCTTGCCGCGCTCGGCCGCCGCGCTGAGCTTGCCGTCTTCCAGGTACGGGCTGGGCACCGGTTCGAGCGACTTGAGATACTCGTCGATGGCCACCGCCTCTTCTTCCGGCCGGACGGCGAACTGGATGTGCTCGATGCCCGATCGGACGGCAAGCTCCGCCGTGGCACGAATGCCCGAGGACATCGACGGCGGCGTCCGGTGAGCCAGGAGCATGCTCTTGACGTTCTTGGGATTGCCCAGCCCGTCGTTCATCAGATCCCAGTTCAAGGCGTCGACGCGGGCGTCGGGGTGACAACTGGCACAACACTGCCAGTGCTGGAAGCAGATGCTGGCGCTGTTGAAGAGGATCTCGCCTTTGTGCTGGACGGTAAGCTCCGGCTTCGGTCCCAGCGGGATCTGTTGGAGGAAGTTGCTGAGCTTCGGTTCCAGATCGACGGCCACGAGGTTGTCGCTGAAACAGCAGGCGACGTAGGCCTTCGAGCCGATGACGGCCAATCCCCGCGGGCCGTTGACGCCCCATTCGTCGACGGGGTCCCAAGGGCCGCCGCCTTGCAGCCGGATCCGCCGCCGGTTTCCGACCAGGAAGGCCAGGTCGTTGGGTACGTCGGCGGCCGTGGAGGAAGCGTAGATGCCGCGGTCGTCCGTGGCCGCGTCGGCGGGAATCGCCGCCAGCTTCTCCATCAGGGCCACCGCGTCGATGATACTCAGCTCGTGGGTGCCGGCGTGGGTCACGCAGATCCGTGCGCCGTCGGCCGTGCAGGCCACGCCCCACGGATTGGCCGCGCCCAGATCGACGTCGTCCAAGAGCACCGTGTTGATCAGCTTGCGGTTCTCGGCGTCGATGATGCTCAGGGCGTTGGTGTTCATCCACCCGCGCTCGAGTTGCGTGGTGGGCATCTGGTATCGGGCCAGGATGTGGGTGGCGAAGGCGTACTTCCCGTCGGGCGAGACGCAGATGCCCCGTCCGCTGGAACTGCCGTTGGGCAAGCGGATGTTCGAGGTCTTCTTGTTTTCGGTATCGATGACGGTCACCGCGGTCGCCACGTCGTATCCGTCGGCCCGATCGATCGGGAGGTGGTTCATCACGAAGACCGACTTGCCGTCGGGCGTAATCGCCGCGGCGACCGGCTCGCGGACCGTCGGCACCAAAGCGATTTTCTTGGCCGCCAGGTCGATCACCGAGACGTTGTTGTCGAAGCGATTGCAGACGTAGAGGAACTTGCCGTCGGGGCTGATCGCCGCGCCGGTGGCCGTGTGGCCCGCGGGAATCGAGCCTGTGATCTTTCTCGACTTCACGTCCACCATGCAGACCGTGCTCTTCGGGGCGGCACAGGTGACGTAGAGCGTGGCTCCGTCGGGGCTGAGCACCAGGCCGGTCGGCTCGGCCGGCATGGCGATCGAGCCGCTCACCTTGCCGCTGGCCACGTCGACGACGGCGACTTGCTTCCCATCGGTGTTGGCAACGAACAGGCTCTTGCCGTCTTGCGAGGCCGCTACGGCCGTGGGGCCGAGGTGGGATGCGGCGTCCACGACGGCCGGCGCGGCCGACATCGCGGCCGCAGCCAAGATACAGACTGCCTTGCACATCATGCTCATGCGAAAATGCTCCTTCTTCATGTGGCAACTCCTCATATCAAACCTGAATTGGAAACGTTGCGGCTGCGTTGGTGGGGCAAGCAGGGCCGCAGACCATCAAGGCGTGACTCTCCGGCCGCCGACGTGGAGGCAGCGACCCGAACGGCTAGTATAGTATCTCCACGATCGATTGTCGACGCACAATCGCTAGAATGGGAAATCCTTTCCCGTCGGGAACGGTCATTATAGGGGGGACCTGCTAGTCAAACTGTTTTCGCACGATTTCGGCCAGCGACTCCAGGTCATGTCTTCCGCCCTTGGCGCCGCGGAGGATGTTGCGGTCAAGCGTCCATTGATCGCGATACCAGGTGCAACATGCGAAATCGTCGTTCAACTCGCGCATCCGACGCTGGAGCATCTGCCGGTAGTGTTCGAGCCGCTCGGCGTGCGCCTTGTCGGCGAATAGATTATGCATCTGGTAGGGATCGTTCCGGTTGTCGAAGAGCAATTCGGAATTGTCCTTGCGGTAGATGGCGTAAGTGAACTGCTTGTCGCGCAGGGCCCGCCATTCGTAACCGTCCTGCCAGGCGGCACACGCGCCGGTGTTCTGCATCAGCGCGGCTTCCGGCTCCGGTCCTTCCTGCGCCAACGCACAGCGGCTCAGATCCATTCCCTCGGCCGCATCGGGTACGGGCAGTCCCATCAGTCCAAGTACGGTGGGCATAATGTCCGGTGTGTTCAGACAGGCGTCCGACACGGTACCCGGGGAAATTCCGTCCGGCCAGTGTACCAGGAACGGCACCCGGGCGGCCTCGTCGTAGAAGATGTTCTTCGCCCGGCGTCCGTGGGCGCCGAACATCTCGCCGTGGTCGGAGGTGAAGACGAGGATCGTGTTGTCCAGTTCGCCCGACTTGCGCACGGCGTCGATCAGCCGGCCGATATTCCAGTCGAGGTTGGCCGTCATGGCGTAGTAGCCCTGCTGATATTGCTGGAGGTCGTTCAGGTAGCGTTGACCCATCGTTCCCCAGCCGTCGGCATAGGGATCCTGCACGGCGGAGAAGTTCGGGGCCCCGGGAAAGCGGACGTCGCGGAACATGTCGGAAAAATCCGTCGGGCAGTTGTCCCATCCCCACGGGTCGTGCGGCGTGCCGTAGGAAAGGAACAGGGAGAACGGGGCGTCGTCTCTTGCGGCACCGTTGAGGAAATCGATGGCCATATCGGTCTGCGCGTCGGGCTCGAAGGGCCGCTCGACGCCCGGCCGACGGTAGCGGGTCTTCTCCGGACGGTCCGTATAGTAATAGCCGCTGTAATTCTGATGGTGGAAGTTGTACGCGGCCCAATATCCGTCGAATCCCAACCGATAAGGCCCCGGCGGAGTGAAGGCGTTGCGGTCGTCGTCGTGGCGGCCGAGTTGATTCGCCCAGAGGTGCCATTTGCCGATGTAACCCGTTGCGTAGCCGGCGCGGGTGAGCGCGTGGCCGAAGCATTCGTGTTCGGGGCTTAAGCGGAGTTCGTTGATGACCATGCCGGTGGTGGTCGTGTACTTGCCGGTCATCAGCGACGCGCGATAGGCCGAGCAGACCGGCGTCATCGACACGCAGTTCTGGAAACTGGCCCCGCCGGCCGCCAGCCGATCGATATTGGGCGTATGGGCCCTCTTGTCGCCGGCATAACCGCAGGAGAGATAGCGGAGTTGATCAGCGAAGACGTAGATCAGATTGGGACGTTTGCCCGCTACGGCTCCGTTGGGTCGTTCGAAGGCGGCGGTCGGTCCCAGCGCGAGTGCGGCCGTGCCCAAAGCGGAACGTTCGAGGAACCGGCGTCGGGGGATGATATCCCGACGCGAGTGGCCGAGGTGTTTCACATGGATCTCCTTCCTGCGGAAGCGAATTGCCGTCACCAACGACGGCCGAGATGGTAGGTTGATTGTTGAGCAGTTCTCCAATTCCTCTGCCATCGACGGAGGGTCGGTACGACAAGATAGTATAACCAAGCTCGATCGATTTCTCTTCCTCGCGACCCTTCTCCCATCCGGCCTCCGGCAAACCCCGAGGCAAAGAAGGCATGGGCCAAGTGCTCGCGCCATCTTGACCGGCTGAAAAACCTCGGTTGTTGCACTCTCTCTTGGAGCCCTTGCCTATCTTGCCTCCCTTACCTAGAATACGGTGTTCCATATCTGTGACTGGAGACAACCGTTGATAGAGAGGTCCGGTGTTTACGGCATTTGACAAACCTGGTCATGGAGGTCGTCGGCTGACTCGCCGCGGTGGGCAGAAAAATTTACAGGCCCTCCGAACGACCCCAAGAGCAGCGTGCGTCAGACCGGGTAACCGGCGGCAAGGTGAGCGGCATGGCGCATAACCGGTATCCCCGACGAGGTTATCGCATCGCACCGGCGACGTTGGAAGAGATGTTGCAGGCGCCGGTCCCGGTGCGCTTTTTCAAGGGCAAGAGAGACCCCGATCTCTTCCTGTGCGACCTGGATGAAACGGCTTGGGAGCGTTTCGACGAGAAGACCTGCCGGAAGTTGGCCGCCGAAGTGCTGACGATGGTGGCCCGGGCGTCGCGGACCCGGTCCATGATCAGCAACCGCCGCCTGCCCCCGATTCCCGAGGGCATGACGCTGGCCGATCTGGACCTGGAAGTCCGCACGATCAACTGCCTCGTTTCCGCGGGAATCCACGAGCGCCCGCAAGATCTTCAGTCGATGACGGTCGAGAACGTGCTGGGGCTCCGCGGTTTCTGGGTGAAATCGCTGGTGGATCTGCTTTGTTCGCTGGAATACGTCAACGATCATCCGGAAGCGCGGAAGGCGTTGCGGACCGAGGCGATCGTTTCGATCAAGCACCTCAGGGCCGCCCATCGCTATCCCCGGCCGGGACATCGCCTGGCACCGCAAACGCTCAAGGAAGTCCTGCTGGATCGGATTCCGCCGCATCTCGGGCGGGGCACGCGGTTCCGCGGCGGGCGGCTGTGCGATCTGGACGACACGGCTTGGGAGTACCTGACTCCCGCGGTGCTCAGCCGTCTGGCCGGTCTGATCGTCTCCCGCGCGGGCGCGGCCGTTCACCATCCCACGATCAGGCAGCGTCGTTTGCCCAATCCACCGAAGGAAATGCGGTTGGAAGACCTGAGGCTGGAGAACCGTACCCACAACTGCCTGGCGCGGGAGGGATACGACAAGCACCCGCAGAACTTGGGCAAGCTGACCGTCGCCGAGCTATTGTCGATCAAGGCCTTCGGCGCGAAGTGCCTGGTCGATCTGCTCACTTCGCTGGAGACGCGCGTCGCCCGCGAAGGCAAACTCGACGACAAACTGACGACCGAAGCCCAAGCCCTGGGCAAGATGCCGGAGGTCGCAGGGATCCACTTCACCGATCCGCGGCTGGGCGGCATGTTGCGGGTGATCGACACCGAGTCGGATACGATCGCCGAAGCCGTCGACCGGCTGGTCAAGCGGCGTCTCGACCCACCCGACCCGCGTGGCGTAGGCGATCGGATTCACCACGTGCGCGACAAGATCCGCGAGCTGGGAGACCTGCCGTTGGAAGAGGAACTGGTCGAGATCTTCGCCCCGGGCTTCAGCGAGCGCGATCGCCGAATCGTGGCCGAGTACTACGGGTGGGACGGCAAAGGCGGCTGCACGTTGGAGACCCTCGGCCGCCGCTACAAGCTCAGCCGGGAAAGGATCCGCCAGATCTGCGTCCGCGCCGTCAAGCAAAGCCGCGATACGGCCGTCTTCGCGCCGGTGCTGGACCAGGCTCTGGCGTTCCTCGAAGAACACTTTCCCATGGGGCTCGAGGAGTTGCAGGACGAGTTCGACGCGGCCGGATTCTCCAAGTGCAAACTGCCGGTCGAAGCGCTCCACCAGGCCGCCGGGTTCCTCTCCCGCAAGTCCCGCTTCGTGATTATCGAGATCGGACAGCGCCGCATGGCGGTTCTGCCCAAGCAGGCCGATCTGCCTCGCGAGATCGTCCAGGCCGCCAAACACGTGGTGGCTAACTACGGAGTCGGCAAGATCACCGAAGTCACCGCGGAGCTTGCCGACCTGCTGCCCGGCAAGACGGCCGGCAAGTTGGTCCGAGAAACCCTGCAGGCTCTGGGGGATTTCCGCTGGCTCGACGAGAAGCGGAATTGGTTCCGGCTCGAGCCGCTGCCGCAATACGGACTGCCGAACATGATCGAAAAGATCCTCTCGGTGGTCGAGCGGATCGAAGTCTCCCGACTCCGCGAAGCCATGGAACGGCATCGGCGCAGCGGGCGGACACTGCCGCCGCAAAAGATCCTCCTGGAGTTCTGCCGCCAGATGCCCGGCAATCGCGTCGAGGGAAACGTCGTGATTTCCGATCCGCCGCGCGATTGGCGGAAGGTGCTGGTCGGCGTGGAGCGGGGGATGGTGGAGGTGTTGAGCGAGCATGGGCCGGTGATGGAACGAACGGCCTTCGAGGAACTCTGCATCCTCGGCGGCATGAACCGCTTCAGCTTCAACGCCATCGTCATGTCTTCGCCGGTCATCACCCAGTACGGGCGGAGCGTCTATGGCCTGCCGGGATTGAAGATCGAACGGAAACTGATCGAGGATCTCGTCGCGCGGAAACCGGGCGCCGCCCCCAAACGCGTGCTGCGAGCGTTCGGCGAAACCGAGGACGGAAAGGTCTTCCTGGCCTATCGACTCTCCAAAGCCGCTATTTCCGGAGGCGTGATCACCATTCCCGCCGCCGTGAAACGACAGGTCAAGGGCAAGTTCACCTTGCGGGTCGACGCGGGCCACAAGGTCGGCACGCTGGTCGCCAAGAAAGGATGTGGCTGGGGGCTGGGACCCGCGCTGCGCGGAAGCCACGCCAAACAGGGCGATCACATGCTGCTGCTGGTCGACGGCACCAAACGCCAGGCCAACATCCGCATCGGCGACAAGACCATCTTCAAAGACATCATCGAAAGCTGAGCAGCAACCACCAGACGGCTTCCCGACTGCGGCTGAGGACTCGTATGAGAATGACCTTCGTATAGTAGCCATCTCGCTCCTAGGACGTGAATCTATTACAGGACGAGACGGTTAGACTCTTTTCGAGTGCTGTTTTTTGTTTTCTGTTGCCAATCGAGCAGTTCGTTCTGCTGGTTGGTCGTATC
>Ga0307378_10008131_pt1 | contig 13995 bp, 10 predicted proteins | sample UN1MG_FD_202238 | JGI IMG/M metagenome (GOLD analysis project Ga0307378, IMG submission 202238) | Soil microbial communities from Risofladan, Vaasa, Finland - UN-1 | ecosystem: Environmental > Terrestrial > Soil > Coastal area > Acid sulfate soil | place: Finland: Risofladan, Vaasa | collected... | reverse complement strand
ACCTCAGGCAAAGGCCTATGCGGCGCATAATCGAGCCGCTCGAGAGCATGGGCGCCCAGGTCTTGTCAGCCGGGGGAGGGTTTCCCCCCCTGTCGATCAGAGGGGGCAGTCTCACGGGCATAAACTACCGGCTCCCGGTAGCCAGCGCCCAGGTCAAATCCTGCGTGCTGCTCGCCGGACTCTATGCCAGAGGCCGGACCACGGTGATCGAAACTGTGGCCAGCAGGGACCATACAGAAAGGATGCTGCCCCTCTTTGGAGTGGAGGTCAAACGGGAGGGCCTGGCTGCCAGCGTGGAAGGCGGCGCGGCTCTCGTGGCGGTAGACCTGGAGGTTCCCGGCGACCCGTCATCGGCTGCCTTTTTCGCCGCAGCCGCAGCTTTGGTTCCCGGAGGCGAGGTGCGGCTTGAGGGTCTGTGCCTTAATCCCACGCGCGCAGCCTTTTATGATCTGCTCGAGGCAATGGGCGCAAAACTGGAAAAGGAAAACCAGCGCACCCAGGCCGGGGAGCCAGTGGCTGATCTCATTGTGCGCCACAGCCCGCTCAAGGCGGCACAGGTTGACCGCACTGTCCTGCCGAGCCTGATTGACGAGGTTCCAGTGCTTGCGGTCCTCGCCACCCAGGCCGAGGGGCTGACCAGGATTCTCGATGCCGGCGAGCTGCGCCTGAAAGAGACCGACAGAATTGCCGCCATTGCCGGGAATCTCACCCGGATGGGAGCCCGGGTGCGCGAGATGGCCGAAGGGCTCGAGATCGAGGGCCCCTGCACTCTGAAAGCCTCCAGTCTGGACAGTTTCGGCGACCACCGTATCGCCATGGCCATGAGTGTGGCGGCCCTGGCGGCAGAAGGTGAAACAGTGATCGAAAACTCAGGGTGCGCCGAGATCTCTTTTCCAGGCTTTTATCCAACCTTGCGCAAGCTGGCTGGGCTTTACCAAACCGCTTAATATCCCTTACAAAGGGAGAATAAAATGACCTTTCGCAAGCCTCCCATTACGAGCCGCACCAGGGTGCTGGGAGTGATCGGCGACCCGATCGAGCACTCCCTGAGCCCGCTGATGCACAGCTATGTGCTCGAGCGCCTGGGTCTGGATTACCGCTATGTTGCATTTCACGTTTTGCAGGGAGAGGTTTCGGCTGTAGGCAAGGCTTTCAAGACTCTGAATCTTGCCGGACTGAATGTGACTCTGCCGCACAAGGAAGCGGTCCTGGAACAGATGGATCAGCTTACCGAGGAAGCCCAGGCTGTGGGGGCGGTAAATACGATCGGCAGGGATGAGGAGGGGCGCCTTGTAGGCCACAACACGGATGTGGCGGGGTTTCTCGGTTCCTTAAGGATTCGGGGCCTGGATAACAGGCTCACCGAATGCTGCGCGGTTGTGCTCGGGGCTGGAGGCGCCGCGCGGGCTGTGCTTTACGCTCTCGGCAAATCGGGAACCAGGCATATAATTCTTATCAACCGCACAATGAGCCGGGCCGAGGGGCTTGCCGGCTGGTTTGTCTACAACTTTCCGGAAGTGCCGGTTGAAATAATCTCCCCAGGCGACCAGAGCGGGCTCGAGAAAGCGCTTGCCAGCGCCTATATCACTGTGAACGTGACTCCGCTCGGCATGGCGCCGAATATCGAGGCCTCTCCGCTCTCTGAGGGACTCCTTCCCCCGGCCGGCACCGTAGTCTACGATACGGTCTACAACCCGGTTGTCACCCGGCTGCTCGCGGATGCCGAAAAGGCAGGCTGCATTTGTGTCGGCGGGCTGGACATGCTTATTATCCAGGGCATGGAATCCCTCTCCTGGTGGCTTAAGCGACTTGTCCCCTGGACTGAAATGATTGATGAGATCAGGAAAAAACTGCAAGCGGCACTTAAGGAAGGCTGATTACAGACTTTACCCGCCTGTCCGCAGCACACTCCGAACTATAAAGAGCCCTAACTCCAAACAGGGGCACATCCCGGGACCCGCCGTGAAATAGCTTCACTTCACTCTCCCGGCGGCATTACCAGCTATCTCATTGTGAGCCGGCGCTTTCTGCTTAAATATCAATAACTTGAAAAAATCCTCAACCACACGCCAAACCTGTTCGATACTTTTATCCCGGCAGGTCACCTGATCTCGACAATCTTTATCTTGAAAGTCAATTCTTTTTCAGCCAACGGGTTGTTGAGGTCAATATCAATACTGTCTTCTCTTATATCCGCAATCCTTGCCGGGATTTGTCTGCCGGTCTGGTCCTGAAGGGTTATTCCCATACCTATTTCAGCTTTAAAATCCTTGGGGAAGAAACTCCGGGGAAATGGCCTGACCAGGCTCTCATCCCGCATACCATAAGCATTTTCAGGCTTTATGACAACTTCCTTTTCCTCATTCAATTTCATGCCCTCTACCGCTTGATCAAAACCGGGGATTAATTGTCCGAAGCCCACTGTAAACTCTAGCGGCTGTCCCTCTCTGGACTGGTCGAATACAGTCCCATCCTCCAGGCTCCCTGTATAATCGACCTTGACTGTATCGCCTTTTTGGACGACCAGTTTTTTACCGTCTTCTCCCTTTGTTTGAGCATCCTTCTTACCACATCCATTGACCAGAACCAATCCGATTAATAAAAATAAAATCAACCCCGTTTTTTGCAGGGTCTCGAATGATCGGATTCTGCTCCACATTTCTCACTCCTTTTTTAAAAAAGTTTAAAACCGCCATATTTTGTCATATTTCCGTCTTCTCAATAGTATTGAATAGCAGCAGCTTTTATGATCATCCTCAAGATACCCTTTAAAACATTAAGGAGCAAGGAATTTCAGTGAAAATAAATTTTCAGATTCAGGCCCGCTTTAAGTACTCACGATAATGAAAATATTTTTTACCCGGTTAAGATGCCTATGTTTTCTCAATGTTTGACCACTTAATATTTAGCCTGAATCAGTATTCTCCCAACGTTTAACTGAGAAACCAGGGTAACCGATTTAATTTAAGCATGATAGAAGAAAAAAAACCTGCGTGGACTTGAAATTGTTTTTAACTTATGGCCTGTCCAATAACAAAAGAGCGGTCATTGTTCCTGAATGCAAAACTTTATACCTTGATTCTTCTAACCAATTGTCCCTGCTTAATTAACGCTGAGACACCACTGACTTTATGTATAAAAGAGACGGGTTGATAATCCGGATGAGTTTTCACAGATGAATATTAGAAATAAAGCACCTGAAAGGGATTTGGAAGGCAGATAGTACCCTGATAATCAAGGGGCAGTCTCCCACGCGAAAAAGCCCGGGCTGCCTGGTGACAGGCCGGCCGGGCTTTCTGTCTGTAAGATGTCGCTCAAGCTCAAGGTACGGTTGGGGTGTCGGATGACTCGCGGTTTTTATAAAAACGATCGTAGACTTCCTTCCTGACATAGAACCTCTCGCCCACCTGGACGTATTCACCCTCCGACACACCGCTCAAGATAAGATCGAAGCAGCCCCTGTTGACTCCTAGAAACTCTGGATGCAGATCGATAATCGTATCCGCGGTATCGCTGTGGAAGAACTTGTCGGTTTTATCGTAGAAGCAGCTATCGAGGACCACGAACTCTGCCTCGAGCCAGTAATTCCCGTCGGGGATAAACTTGAATGAATAATTATATGGGTTTTGATCCACTGTTATAAAGTAGCCGTAGACATCGTTTTCCGTGAAGATGTCGATAGTTTCGCCGAAGCGCAAGGTGACCGTAATCAGCCCATCGTCGAAATTGTCCAGGTTGTCCGGCGGGGGATAATCGCCGTCAGCCTCGAACTCTGCGTTGCCGTAGATGTCCCTGTAAAGCAAATAGATTTCTTGTTGAACGATCTTCTCGTTTTTGCAGGAGACTAAGAATACACCCATAACAGTGAGTGCGGCAAGGATGATAATAAGGAATTTTAGCTTCATCAGATAACCTCTTCTTGGGGGATTGGTTTGTTAAATTATAAGCCGACCAATGGGTGCAGAAAAATCTCCTTCTTGGTAACCGGGTCAAACGATGTATGGCGGTTACCTTTATGTTCCTTGCGCACAGAGTGAGAAAAACAAAACCCGGGTCTTCCAGAGGGTTAAATAAACAACCGCGAACAAGTATTACTTTCTCTGGCGGCCGCTGCTGCCTGAGGAGGATTTGGAACCTCCCGAGCTCCCGCTGCTGCGCGAGGACCCGCTACCGGAGGACCGTGCGCTCGGCGGAGGGCTCGAGCTCCGCGACCTTGATGGAGCACTGGCTGCCGGAGCAGGGGAACTTCTGCTGCTCGAAGGTCTGGTGGCGCTCGACGGGGTTGACCCTGAGGTTTGGCGCGAGCGGCTTGAGCCTGAGTAGGCGCCGCTGGGTGACGGGCTGCTTGATTGCCGGTCGCGAGTGTAAGTCCGGGTCCGGTCAGACTGGGTCGGGCTTGTCAGCCGACCGCTTGTGCGGTCTCTGCTCGTTGAGCGTCCGCTGTATTGCCCCGAGCTCGAGGGGGCTGTGTTCGAACCGCTGGAGGAGATATTTCTGTCACGGCTTGAGTTCGAAGGAATATACGCCCGGTCATCCCCGGATGAGCGCTGTCTCGAAAGGTCACGGTCGGCCCTTTCGGTGAGTGGGTTACGGCTGCGGTCCTGTGAGCGCAGGCGCTCTTCGGCGGATGACGATGTGGAAGTCGCTTTTCGTTTGCTGGCCGAGACACTTCCTGAGGTCGAAGCTCTATCCCTCGTGGAACTACCGGTTTCACCGGAAGCAGAGCTGACAGCCGCCCGGTTGCGGGTGAAAGTGCCGCCCGAGTTGTCGTCATAAGCGATCGAGCCGCCCGCACTCTTGACATCAGTACCGCCTTCGGTTGAGGAGACCGGTACCAGCATTCTGCTGTCGGCGGGTCTTGAGGAGTAGTATCCGCGGCTGCGGGATTCAGAGGCCACTCCGGTAGCCCGTAAGGAGCTGCTGTTTGCCTTTCTCCAGTTAGCCTCGCTTTTCACATCGAGATGATAGTTGACCCTGCTGGAGCCGACATAGCGGGTGTCGTAAAGTCGGGAGTAAGTCCGGTAATTATCATAATATAAAAATGTATTGTAAGGATGCCGGAAGTATGCTGGCGAATACCAGCCGTAGTCGACCCAGAAGCCCATGTTCCAATAGTTCCAGTATGGATAATAGCTGCAGTAGTAAGGGTCGTACCAGTCCGGGATAAAGTTCAGGTTGTAATCATACCACAGGTCGTAGGTAAAGGGCCAGGGGTCGTAGCGGTTGGGTATTCCATCCCCGTCAGTGTCCCACCATGGGCTGCAGTAGCGCGGATAGTAGACCTGATGGTAGTGGTGGCCCGGAGCGTAGATCACAGTGACATCACCCTCTTCGTAAAAGCGGGAATCCATGGCATCCGTGAAAAAGGCTTCCTCATAGCTGGTTTCGTCATTGAAAAAGACAATGCATTTAAGGTCCATGAAACCATATTCTTTTTCCTGGCCCCGGTACTCAGGGGTATAGTAACCGATAACGCGCAAGCTGCCGTGGTCCTCCATCTCGTTTATCCGCTTGCGGATGATCTCGAGTACCTCCTGGTTGCCAGGCCCGGCGTCCTCGTGAACCGCGATCTTGAATACTCTTTCGCCATCGGCGACCCCGATCACGAAATCCAGGTCATCATTATTATCATAGTCGCCCATTATCGGGGTGCCGATAAACTCGTCGGCCTTGTAATCCTCAGCCTTTGCAGGTTCTTTTTCCATTCTTACCGCGGTACTTCTGGCATTGGCCGAGCAGCCGACAAGAAATACCGCGGCCAGAAAAAAGGCCGGCACTAATGACAGGTGTAATTTTGAAAATATTTTCCGCAGCATAATTACCTCCTTGAAGAGTCAAAGATTCGTATAAAAAACATCTCAGGTCTTCAGGTTAACTGCATCTGGTTAGACGAAAGCAGATTCTGCATATTCAAAATTTTTAAAAGCTAGCCAAAGATATTTGAAATTTTCAGGTATATCCTATATAAAACAAGTCATTCGCAAAATTTAAACTTTCAGGCACAAAGTGGCAAAGGCACAAAGTTATTGTAACTGTTTATTATGAAATTATCAGGTTAAACGCCAAAAACAGTCGTTCAATTTTCGCCTTTCTTCGTGGATTTTCAGGTTCTCTATGTCTCTTTGTGCCTTTGTGCCTCTGAGCCTTGAACACTTTATTTATCAGTCAGTTAGAAAATTGTGAGAGATAATCTCTCAGAGTGAAATGTGTAAGAATCTTAAATATATCCCGCTCTACACTGGAAAGCCAGCCTGACTTCCCGGTGTCTCACCGGGTTTATCATTCGAGATTATAGTCATCATAAGATTTCAACTGGTCGCGCAGACGGGCGGCATCCTCGAAACGCTCCTCATTGACTGCCAGATCGAGTGACCGCTGAATTTTTTCCTTTTCGCTCATGGGTTTGTGAGCCTTGAGAGAGTCTTCCATGTCATCGAGAGCCTTTAGGGAGCGCTCAATTTCAAGATGGAACTCCTCGGCGTCCATTTCTTTGAGGCTCTTGATCTTTTCCTTGGTGCCGGCCACGATTGAAAGAGCCAGCTCGAAATCATGGTTCTCCTGAATGGCCAGCATGGCCCGCCCAGTACCGTTAATGCGCAGGATATAAGGCCACCATTTCTCGAGATTCGTCCTGTCCTGCTCGCGTTCGGCATAACGGTTGACAAAGCGGAAGAGCTGCATATTGCGCTCTGTGTCGCGCACGACCCTGGCATAGTCCTGCAACTGCAGGAGGAACACATAGCGGTTGTAAATGCGCAGGCTCTCATCGAAAAGCTCTGCACAGCTTCCAGGATCGAGAAGAAAACCTTCCGTAGAGCCGTGGGCTTTCTCGTAACGCTTCAGAGCCTCGCGGTGGTAATCCAGAACGAAATCGTAACCGTAGGGACGTTTGCCGTCCGGTCGGTCGTCCAGCTCCATCTGCAGTATTCCCTGAAAAGCGGCGTTATCCACCCGGACCTGGACTTTTTCGCGCCCGTCATCCCCGACAATCTTACGGTAGGTCTTGCCGGGATCGAATTCCCAACTGTGGATGATATGGGAAATGTCCTCTGACATTCTATCACACCCGCATTTTGTAATCGATATTACACTTAAGTAATACCCCTCGAGCAAACACAAAAGTTCCAATCGTTTTTCTTAAGCTTGCATATTAAATTTAATAAAATCAAAGCTCTTCTGCAAGTTAAGGCTCGCTCGGCTTTCGAATTGACAAAGAGCCTTGAGCTTTTTAGCTTGTTTGAAGCCAGAGGGCGCGATGTTCCAATCCTCTTTTAATAGATAACGGCAAAAAATTTTTTTCTGAAAGAATCTTGACCTGAACAATGCCATGGCCCAGGTTATTCCAGGCAGGGCCCTCGGATATTACGCTTAACGAGCGCTGAGAGAAGGTTGTTACAAGGAAATCCAGCTTGCGTCTGGCATATTTTGCTACATGAGTCCTGGTGTCCGCCGGAAGCCGGTATAAAACTTTTTGCAGGAGGCGACATGATTCGGGCTAAAAAAGATCCGGGTAAACTTCTCTCGGCAGCCTTTTTTCTCCTGCTTATTCCCGCGCAGCTTGCCGCAGCCGGAGATGGCTCAGGAATCAACATCCACTGGATTGATATATCTCTGATCGTTATTTTCATGCTCGGGATCCTATGGTTCGGCTCCAGGTTCTATCGCTGGGTGGGGTCAGCCGAGGATTTTACCCTGGCCGGCCGCAACCTGCCTCCATTTATCCTGGCCGCCACCATGGCGGCGACCAATATCAACCTCTACGGGATAGTCAGCCAGACCGGCACAGTATACAAGCACGGGATTTCCATAGCCTGGCAGGGCTGGACAGGCTGCATGGCGCTGGCCCTGGCCGGGCTGTTTATCCTGCCCATTTTCAGAAGGCTGCGCATTGCCACTTTGCCTGAGTTTCTCGAGCGCCGCTACAGCCGGGGAACCCGCGGGCTGGTAGGCTTTTTCGGGGTGATACGCCTGGCGTTTTGGCTGGGCGTTGTGCTTAACACCGCGGTGCGGGCCTCGGAGATGATCTCCGGGCCTGCGGTCACCGGAACTCTCAACAGCTACGGCCAATCGCTCGGACTGCCCCAGGGCTGGGTGATCGGCGGCAGCTACATTTTCTGGGTCGCTATTTTCTCGGTCCTGGTGATTATCTACACTTTCCTCGGCGGGATGTGGTCCGTGGCGATCCTCGACGCCTTGTGTTTTGTCTTTATCATGATCGGCGCGCTTATAGTGCTTCCCCTGGCCATGCATGCGGTAGGCTCCTTCCACGGCATGACCGAAACCCTCTCCAGGATCAGCCCGCAGCATCTGGACCTGATGCCTGTTTCCGGCCCTTACAGCTGGAGTTTTGTGCTGGCGATTTTCTTACTTGGCATCCAGTGGGCGAGCTGCGATTCGGGCCTGGTGCAGAAATCTTTCTCGGCCAGGGACACCAAGAGTCTGGCCAAAGGACTGGTGCTGGCTGGTGCGGTCACCGTGCCCTATATTCTGCTTACTTTTATCCCTGCCCTGGCCGCCAGGATCCTCTACCCGGATCTGGCCCACCAGGACTACGCTTTCCCGTCCCTGATGGTGAATCTCCTCCCGGTGGGCCTGATGGGCATGGTCTGTGTGGGTCTGCTGGCCTCCCAGTTTTCGACCATCGATGCCAACCTGACCAGCGCAGCAACTATCTTTACCAATGACATTTACCGTAACATTTTCCGCCGCCAGGCCTCAGGGAGCGAAATACTCTGGGTTGTCCGCACCGTGACCCTGGTTATCGGGGTGCTGATGATATTTTTCTCCTTTATCATCCCGTTTTTCGAAAACGCCGTGGAAGCCTATCTCACTGTAGTAAGCTTCGTGGATATGCCCATATTCGTGATCGCGGTACTCACCGGGCTGCTCTGGCGCAGGGCCAACAGCCGGGGAGCGATCTGGGGCTATCTGAGCGGCATCGCATTGGGAGCTCTGGTGATATTTCCCTTCAAGTACGCTGCCTTTTTCGGGCTTGATACAGGCTCCTGGCTGGCCCGTAACTCCATGCTCGCCGGTACTTTGGCGAGTGCTCTGGGCGCTCTGGTGGTCTGCGTTTTAGTGAGTCTTGTCAGCGCGCCCCCGGATGCGGACAAGGTACGCACGGTCTGGTCGATGAGAAAGCTCAGCGATGAAGAGCGCGACTCGGGGCGGATATACAATCTCTGGCCGGTCTCTTTATGGGGCCGCATCTGGCTCTGGGTGATGTTCGCCGGCTGCGCGGTTTTCCTGGCTGGCATTTTCATGGGTGCTGCAGAAGCCCCCGGTGCAGGCTGGGTGTCAATAGGCGGGATGACGGTCTTTTTCCTCGGGGCTATCAGCCGCCTCGAGTTCGACTGATATCCCCGGTTCTCGTGTCTTCGACATAGGCTAAAGGAGAGACCGGTATGCGCAAGGTGGAAGAGGCGGTCTTATTCTTCCAGGAAGGCCATAACTGCGCCCAGTCGATTGTGGCTGCCTACGGCCCGGAGCTGGGGCTGGAGAAAAATCTCGCTTTCCGGGTGACCCAGGGTCTGGGCGGCGGGATGGGGCGCCTGGCCGGGGTTTGCGGTGCTGTCAGCGGGGCGATCCTGGTTATCGGGCTTAAAACGGTGCACTCAGAGGGCATTCCCGACCGGGAAGTCAAGGCCAAGACTTATGAGACAGTCAGGGAGTTCGTGGCCCGGTTCAAAGAGCGCAACTCCTCGATAGAGTGCCGGGAAATCCTCGGCTGCGATATCAGCACCCCGGAAGGGTATAAGACTGCCAGGGAGGAGAAACTCTTAGACAACCGCTGCCCCAAGTTTGTCGAGGATGCGGCGGATATTCTCGAGGAGCTTTTCCCATAAGCTGCCCCGGAGTGAATTTTAAATTTAACAATGAAAAGGAGAAAAATGCACCTGGATGAGCTTGACACCCCGGCCCTCTGGATCGATCTGGAGGTAATGGAAAGAAATCTTGCCCGTATGGCCGACTACGCCAGGAGTCACGGGCTCGCTCTCCGCCCGCATATCAAAACCCACAAGACGCCGGAGCTGGCCTTTCGCCAGCTCCGGTCAGGGGCTGTGGGAATCACCTCGGCCAAGGTCACGGAAGCGGAGGTTATGGCCGCAGCCGGCCTGGATGATATCCTGCTGGCTTATCCGGTATGGGGCGAACACAAGTGGCGCAGGCTGAAAGTGCTGGCCTCCCGGGCCAGGGTGACAGTGGCCACGGACAGCCTGGAGCACGCCCGCGCCCTGGCCCACGCCTTGGGGGAAGCGGCAAAAAGTATCTCGCTGTTAATCGAGGTGAATCTAGGCCTCAACCGTACCGGGCTGACTCTGGATGAGAACCTGGCGGAAAAACTCGAAGCAATAGCCGGCACAGGTATCCCGGTGCGCGGGATGATGTTCTATCCGGGACAGATCAAGCGGGCGAATGAAAATGAGATGGTCCGGCTCAATGAAAAGCTCTCTCCGGCAATCTCGGCTTTCCGCAAGGCCGCTGTTCCCTTGGAGGTAGTCTCAGGCGGCAGTACACCCACAGCCTTTTATTCCCATCTCCTGGATGGGCAGACCGAGATCCGCCCGGGCACTTACATTTTCAATGACTGCACCATGGCGGACCTGGGTGTGTGCACCTGGGAAGACTGCGCCCTGAAAGTGCGCTGCCGGGTGGTAAGCACCTCAGTTCCCGGAAGGGCCATTCTGGACGGCGGCAGCAAGACTTTCTCCGATGCGCAGAGGGTGCAGGGAGAAGGATTCGGCCGCCTGGCGCAGTGCCCGGAGGTTTTTTGCGAGAAAATGAACGAAGAGCATGGCTTCCTGCGCCTCGGGGAGAGCTCTTTCGCTCCCCGGGCGGGCGACCTGGTGGATGTGATTCCGAACCATGCCTGCACCACAGTGAACATGCACCACGTGCTTTACGGAGTGCGGGCCGGCGAGGTGGAAGAGATCTGGCCGGTTGCGGCCCAGGGGAAAATTCATTAGTCGGCAGCCGGCGGCAGTCCCTGTCAATTACCGAACAGGAGGGGTAAACAGCCATGCGAAAAAGATTCAGCAGTCGGTTATCTTTGATTTTAACAGCGGCGGTGTTTCTACCGGTTTCATTCTCCCTTGCCCAAGGCATCCGGCCCTGGCCGGAGAATCCTTACTATTGGGAGTTCCGGGGCAAGCCCACCCTGCTCCTGGGAGGCTCGATCGATGACGACCTTTTCCAGTACGAGGGTTTCGAAGAGCAGCTCGATACTCTCGTTGCCTGCGGGGGTAATGTGATCCGCAACACGATGTCCTCGAGCCCGACCCGCCCCTGGCCGTTCGCCAAAGCGGGCGAAAAGTACGACCTTAACCGCTTTAACGATGAGTACTGGGACCGTTTCGTCCGGCTCCTTGAGGCCGCCTCCCGCCGCAGCGTGGTGGTGCAGGTCGAGATCTGGGCCACTTTCAGTTATTACGGGGAAAACTGGACCCGCTACAACCCGTTCAATCCGGCGAACAATATCAACTACAGCGCCGCTGAAAGCGGTCTTCCCCCTGTAAACGAAAGCCATCCTACCCGGGCCGACAACCCCTTTTTCCGTACCTTGCCTGACTATATGAACAACAGGGTAGTGCTGAGGTATCAGGAACGCTTTGTGGACAAGTTTCTCTCTTATACCTTGAGGTATGACAATGTTCTTTATGCCATGGACAACGAGACCAGCGCGGACCCCCGCTGGGGTGCGTACTGGGCCGGATATATAAAGAAGAAAGCCGCCGAAGCCGGCCGCCGGGTCTATGCCACCGAAATGTGGGACCCCTGGGATCTCAGGCATCCCTGGCACCTGAATACCATAGACCATCCGGAGATCTACGATTTTATCGATATCAGCCAGAACAACTGGCAGGAAGGCCAGCGCCACCAGGACGCCCTGGCTTACGTGCGCGAGCGGATTTCCGGGAACCCCCGGCCGATTAACAACACCAAGGTTTACGCCAGGCGCGACAACCGCTGTGACCCTCGTCTGGCAGTGGACCGTTTCTATGGCAATGTCTGGGCGGGGTGCGCGAGCACCCGTTTCCACCGCCCTACTGACCGGGGGCATGGTATCGGTATCGACCACAACGCCCGGCGCGCTATCCGGGGTCTTCGCGAGGTGTTCGGACGTTTCGATATTTTCGCCAGCCGCCCTCAAGACCGCCTGCTCAACGATCGCTCGGAGAACGAGGCCTATTGTCTTGAGCGTGAGGGGCTTGCCTGGGCGGTTTATTTCCCCGATGGCGGGGGCGTAATGCTCGATCCTCGCGCAGCTCCGCCAGGATCGACATTCCAGGTGGAGTGGTTCGACGCCGACTATCTCTCCTGGTATCCGGCTTTTGAACTTAAAGCTTCGGGCGGGGTGCCCCTGGGCTGCCCCGGTTCCGGGAAGTGGGTGGCCTTGGTCAGGATTAAGCCCTGAATGGTGATAACGGGCTTGCCGGATTGAAAAAGGACCAGGCACCGTTTGCCGCCGGTGATTATTATATTATTCGGAAAAGTTAACAATCAAGAGGAATTGCTGATTTTTAAGATGAATGGATATCCTGTTATTCGCGCCCGGAGCTTGAGGAAATGTTTCGGCTCAGTCACGGCAGTGGATGGGGTCGATTTCGAGGTTTACAAGGGGGAGTGTTTTGGGATTTTAGGGCCGAACGGGGCCGGGAAAACCTCGATCATGCGCATGCTCTATGATTTCAGCCCGCGCACCTCGGGTGAGCTCGAGGTTCTCGGCCAGGACCCTGCGGCGGATGGAGTGCGGGTGCGCAAGGTGATCGGAGTGGTGCCCCAGGCGGATAATCTCGATCTCGAGCTCACAGTGCGGGAGAATCTCGAGGTCTACGGCGGTTACTACGGTCTCAGGGGCCGCACGCTCGAAACCCGGATGGATGAGCTTCTTGCCTTCATGGGCCTGACTGATAAAGCGCACTGCGGGATCAAGCAGCTCTCCGGAGGGATGAAACGCAGGCTCACTCTTGTGCGCTCGCTTGTGCAGGAGCCGCGGCTGGTTATTCTCGATGAGCCGACAACCGGACTGGATCCACAGGCCCGCCATCAGATCTGGGCCGTGCTGCGCCAGCTCACTGCAAGCGGGGTGACATTGGTCCTTACCACCCACTATATGGATGAGGCAGAAAGGCTCTGCGACCGCCTGGCGATAATGCACAAAGGAAAAATTCTGGTGCAGGGAACCCCTCAGGCGTTGATCAGGAAACATCTGCCGCGGCTGGTGCTCGAGGTGGACAGGAGCGACCTGGCGGAAGGCTGGCAGAGCACGGGGCTCGATTTTGAATGCTACGGGGACCAGGTGTTTTTCATGGCCAGTAACGAGGGAGCTTTTTCGGGCGTGGGATTTCGTCCTGAAAAAAGAGGGCGGCTTTTGCGCCTGGCAAACCTCGAGGATTTGTTTCTTAAACTAACCGGCAGGATTCTCGATGAATAAAGGCATGTTTGAACTTCCACAGCCCTGCCATTGGGCCTGGAGAGTTTATGCCGTGTGGCGCCGGCACCAGCGGGTTTATTTCAAGTTTTTCCTGGCCAACATGCTGCCGCCGTTTCTGGAGCCGCTGATGTTCATTCTCGCTTTAGGCATCGGCCTGGCGGCTTATATCGGGAAAATCGGGGAGGTTTCCTACACCACCTTTCTCGCTCCGGGCATGATCGCCGCCACGGCCATGTGGTCGGCGAGCTTTGAGACCACTTACGGCACTTTTGTGCGCATGGAATACGAGAAAATCTACGAGGCGATTCTGGCCAGTCCGGTCTCTTTTGTCGAAATGGTGCTGGGGGAGGTTCTCTGGGTCTCCTCAAAGGCTTCGATGTTCGCCTTGGGCGTTCTCCTGGTAGTAGGCTGTTTCGGGCTTGTCAGCTCGTGGTGGTCGCTCCTGGTGGTCCCATTGGGATTCCTGGATGGAATGATTTTCGCGCTCTTGGGTATTCTGGTAACGAGCCGTGTGCGGGAGATGAATAATTTTAACTTCTATATAACAGGCTTGATTACCC
>Ga0307378_10008130_pt1 | contig 13997 bp, 10 predicted proteins | sample UN1MG_FD_202238 | JGI IMG/M metagenome (GOLD analysis project Ga0307378, IMG submission 202238) | Soil microbial communities from Risofladan, Vaasa, Finland - UN-1 | ecosystem: Environmental > Terrestrial > Soil > Coastal area > Acid sulfate soil | place: Finland: Risofladan, Vaasa | collected... | reverse complement strand
TGCAGGGTTCTGGCGATGATTCTGGCCGGCATAGGCTCCATTTTTGCGATGGTAGCGTTTAACGAGTTTTACGGCAGCAGTTTTGTGGTCTTTGCGAATGTAGAGTTCGGGATCGTCCTGGTGTTTGTGGCCGGGCTTTTCGCGGCCGGGCGCCTGCTCGGCCGAGAGCGCGAGCAGGATATTTACACGCGAACGTTCGGCATGGCATTTGCCCTGGCCGGCATTGTCGTACTGTGGGTGTTACTCACCGAGGAGATATACCTTTACTGGTACTGCCGCAACCGGTTCGCCGAAGCGATCAGTAATTGGAGGTTCCTGTCGCACATGTATATCTCCGTGATGTGGGCTGTTTACGGAGCAGCGCTGATGGCACTGGGATTCTGGCGAAAGAACAGAATATTGCGGTTCATCTCATTAGGACTGTTTGCCTTACTTCTGGTCAAAGTCTTCATATTGGACACGAGTGCCGTCAAAAACGTGTACCGGATTGCGGCATTTCTGGCGACCGGGCTGACGCTGGTGAGTGTATCCTATCTGTATCAGTTCTTGAAGAAGAAGGGTTTCTTCGATGTGATGTTGTCCGAGAAAGACGAAGCCGAGTGATTGGGAGGTTTACGATGAGCATGTCAGGAACGTGGGGCCGGGCCGTCCTTATGCTGCTGGCCGGGATGGTGAATCACGCGTTTGCATTGGACTTGGCCCAGTGGCAATACCGTGCTGAAGTGACTGTTGAAGAAGGCGCCGACGAATACTGCAGGTTGATACTCACGCCCGATGTTTACAGCGTCGCACGGCGCGATTTGGGTGATATCCGACTTATCAATACGGACGATGAACAGATCCCTTACGTGCTGACCGAACCGAAGGATATCACACGGATGCAAACGTACGAACCGGCGGTGATAAACCGCTCGACGAATGCGGACCGTGCCGCCATGGTAACGCTGGATTTTGGGGATAAGACGACCAAGAATTCCATTGAGATCATAACGGGGGGAAACAATTTCAGGCGGGCCGTCACGATCGAGGGATCCAACGACAATATCGAGTTCTTTACGCTTGTCGAGAAGGCATACGTCTTTGCGGTCAGCTATGACAGGCGATTCGAGCAGGTTGATTTGCCGGCCAATGACTACCGGTATCTGCGGATCTCCGTTTCGCCCATGGAGGCCGAGCAGAACAGTCCTGCGATTGGCGCCGTAAAGGCATCCAGGATAGAGCAAAGCCGCGAGGAGCGCCAGCCGGTGAAGATGGTGCCGGCAGAGCATAGCGAAGATGACGATAACCGTTCGAGCATCTATGTTTACGATCTGGCCTATCGATTGCTGCCTGTAGCCGAAATCGAGCTCGATATCGCCGATGACTTCTTTTACCGGTACGTCACCGTGGACGGCAGAGACGCCGCCGCGCGGAAGGTCCGGACCCATAGCGAAGACGGCAGACAACGGTTCAGAGAAGTTGAAGTAAGCTGGGAAAGGATAACCAGTGATGCAGTTTACAGATACATCGCGACGGACGGGCAGAAGCATGAAAGACTGGTTTTGCGTATCCCTTCGGGCAGGCGCGTTCACCGGTATCTGAAAGTAGAAATCAAGAACTACGATGACAGACCCATCTCGATAAAGTCAGCCTCGGCGAACATGATGGCACACGAGATAATCTTCGAGAGCAAGGACAATCTCACCCCCCTGCTTTATGTCGGCTCGGAATCCGCCGTCACGCCGCGGTACGACCTCAAGCAGAGGCTCGGCGATCCGTTTCGGGTCAGCGCCAGGACAGCCAGACTGGCGGGCATTAGCGTCAATCCGCTATTCAAACAGGCTGAGGAAAAACCGGTTGCCTGGACGGAAAAGCACAAGGGATTGCTGCTGACCGTCATGGTGGGCGTCGTGCTTGTGTTGGGCGGATTCATACTGAAATCGTTCAAATCCATTCAAAGTGAACAGGCTCAGGATTGAGGACCTGCCGGAGCCTGGGGAGAAATAGACGTTGCAAAACGACGCTGTTCAGTAAAGGTGGGAAGAGATGCCGGCGAGATTCAGGGTAATTCAGTCAGGGGTTTCGGCCCTGGTCCTGGTGCTTGCCGCGGCTGTGACAGGCACGGCCCAGCAGAGCACGCCGCCCGGACGACTGACGGCGGCAGTCTTGTGGTTCGCGGATAAGACCGGCGATCCGGAGTTGAGCCACTGGGGTTGCGCCGTTCCGGGTTTGCTCACCCAGCAACTCAGAGAAGGCAAAGCCATCAGAGTGCTGCCCACCGGTGCAGTGGACTACGCCTTCCGAGAACTGGGCGTGAAGAAAGGCACCTCACTCGACGCCGGGCAGGCACGCAAGATGGGCGAGCTCATTGAGGCTCAGCGCGTCGTCTGGGGCAGCTACGAGAGGCAGAACGAGCAATGGCAAGTGCGTGCGTCCGTCCTCAATGTATCCAGCGGAAAGGCATCCGGCGAGTTGATCGTTTCGTCGGCGGACTGGTTCGAGCTGCGTGACGAGCTGGCCGGGCAGATTCTCAGGGAATTGGGCATCAAGCCATCCGAAAGTGAGCGGCAGAAGATGGCGCAGCAGTGGAGGACCTCACCCGGCGCCCTGGAGTCGTACAGCAGAGCCATGGCACTGCAAGACGACGACAAACCGTTCCGGGAGCAGGAAGAAAGCGTGCGCAAAGCCCTGGCTGCCGATCCTCAGTTCACGAAAGCTCATGTCGCCCTGGCTGCAACACTTTACAGCCAGGGAAGTTTCGCAGAGGCCGAGCAGGCCGTTCGGCACGCTTTGGAGCTGGAGCCTGATTGCACAGATGCCCATCTGATCCTGGGAATCTTGTCGTTCTTTTTGAAAAAGCCGGCTGAGGCCGAACAGGAGCTGCGCAAGGCTAACAACCTGGATCCCGAGGACAGCAGATCGCTGATTCGTCTTAGCGAGCTTTGTTCAACACAACAAAAATGGGACGAGGCGATAAGTTTTCTCAACGAAGCCAGAGTTCTCGATCCCACAAATGCGACGGTCCACGCGAGCCTGGGATTGATGTACGCCCACAAGCGCGACCGAGATGCAGCAATGGCGCAGCTCAAGGAAGCGGAACGCCTTGACCCCGGAGGTCTCGAAGGTGCGAACGCAGAGCAGATGGTTTGCCAGGCTTATGGGATATTAGGGGAAGTGCCACTGGCGGTCGAGCACCACGAACGATTCGTGACATACGCCAAGAGAATGGGGGCAAATCCGAAACTGATCAGCATCTTCGAGGAAAGATCCCGCCAACTGAAGGCGACACTGACGCCAACCTTCATCGAGGTTTCCATGCCGGAGGCTTACAGCGAGCAGACGCTGTTGTTGACACTGCGGGAAAGGCTCACTGAGGATGAGCTGAGCATGGTGGTCGATCCCCTGGCCGGCAGCGCGGAGATGAAACGCTGGGCCGAGCGGTTAACCGAAAGCGCCAACGGCGATATGCAAAAAGCCAAGGCGCTCTTTGAGGGCCTGACCCGCCGCATCGAATTCGGAGACGGACATGGGCATCGCACCGCCAAAGAGGTATTCACCGCGTGGAATGACCCTGACGCATCGTTCATTTGTACCGAGTATGCGAATCTATTCATCGCATTGGCCAGGGCTGTCAAGCTGAAGGCATTCTACGTCCACGTGGAAAAGGACTACAGAGGCAAAGCGGTCCCTCACGACTGTGTGGCCGTGTTCGTGGACGACAGAGCACTCCTGGTAGATGCCACTTACCGCTGGTTCGGCGTACCGCACAAAGAATTCGTCATTCTCGATGATGTGCAGGCCATCGCTCACCATCTCGCTCAGTTAGAGGACCCTGAGCGGGAGCTGGCGCAACGCCGGCTTGCGGTGAAACTGCATCCAGGTTTCGCCTGGGGCCAGTTTGCTCTGATCCGATCGCTGTGCAAAGCGGAGCAATGGGACGAGGCTCGTAACGTGTTCGAGTCCGTCTTGCAGCTCGAACCCGATGGTTGGGATGTTTATTTGTGGCGTGGGATCTTTGCCGACCATGACGGCGATCCTGATGCGGCCGTCGAGTACCTGCGGAAGGCTTCGGGACTGAACCCGGAAAGTGCCTTGGTGCATTTTGGCCTGGGGAATATCTTCGGGCGACAAGGCAAGTTGAAAGAGGCCCGCGAAGAATTCCGCGTCTGCCTGCGATACACTCAGGACGCCAATACGGCTGACAATGCGAGAAAGATGATCGCCCAAATCAATGAGCAGATAGGGATTGAGGATCATATATCGGAAACAGACCAGTCCCAGGCCGACCAGACAGGAACACGCGGCCAGACCATTCACTGAACGGTTGCTGAACGAAAAAAAGGCCATGTCGCGATCAATGGCTGGATCTGCGGGTCACGATGGGCAGATTCCCGCCGGCAAATGAATTGACAGGGCGGCCGATTCAGAGTAGTATAAAACAGGAATGGAAACTTTTGGCTATCTGGCATGCAGGCACACGAGAATATTTTGGACATGCTGCGAGAAAAAGGTGCGGAGGCCGCGCGAAATATGCAGCGAGGACTGATTATGCAGCCGGGGGCGATTGGGGATTGTATCCTGACGCTCCCGTTGGCGGCATTTATGAAAGACGCCCTGCGATTGGGCGGAATCGACCTTCTGGGGCACACCGAGTACCTCGGCATCTTCCCGGGCAGGTCCTGCATCGACGGCGTTCGGTCCATCGATTCGATGGATTTGCACCGGCTGTTCGCCAGGCCCGAGGCGTTCGAGCTTGGAGACCCCGATCCGCTGATCACGGCCTTCTCCGACTACGCCTGGATCGCAACGTTTCTGGGCGAGCCCGACGGCAATTTCGAGCAAAACCTGATCTTCACAGCCAATTGCAGCCACAGCTCGGAGGTCCTGACGCTGTCCTTGAAGCCGCCCAAAGACTTCAATGAGCACGTCATCGACTTTCATATCGGGCAGCTTGTTACCCAAAGCGGACTGTCTGTACCGTCCCGGCCGGTTCAGACCGACGGTTGCTTCATCCGCGCAACCCAGGCTGATGTCGAGATTGGCAGGAGGCTCCTGACCGAAGCAGGCGTCCAGCCCGGCAGCAGACCGGTCGCCATTCACCCAGGCAGCGGCGGACCGAGGAAGTGCTGGTGCATTGCAAACTTTCTGGCGATAGCCGCCGAACTCGCCTCGGAGGGCGTCGAAGTTGTCTTCCTGCTGGGGCCCGCCGAGTCGGACAGATTCGGCGATACGGCGATCCGCAGCCGGATAAGCAGGGTCGGGCAGTGTCTGAGGGGCTTGTCTCTGGCGGAAGTGCTGGCGCTGCTGAGCTGTGTGGACGGATTTATCGGCAATGACAGCGGAATCACGCATCTTGCGGCGGCGATGGGGGTCAGAACGTTGGCCGTTTTCGGCCCAACAAATCCCTCGGTGTACAGGCCGGTGGGCCCGGAGGTGACCGTGTTTTCGAGCAGCAGCTCGACATTTGCCCGAAAACCCTCGGCAAGGTTGCAGCGAAAACTACTGGCTGCTCTGACGGCGTGATCCGCAGCGCAGTTGCAGTCGCGTCCGTCCGGTAAAACCGGAAAATCGACACGGAGCATGAGTCGGCCCTGTGCCCATCACTGAGCCCGTAGCCTGAAACAATGAGAAAGTTGACCCCTCCTGCGGTTTTGCTATAATGACGGGTCAACCTGCAGGCCGGAAATTCCGGAGACGGGCTGATGTTGCAGGCGGAAGGCGTTTTGCAGAGGTATGTGTATGCAAGAAAGAACTCTGGGTGAGTTGGCCGAGTACATTGGCGCGCAGGTCTGCGGGGACCCCAATGTGATCATCCGGGCCGCCGCAACGCTCGGACGAGCGGGCGAGGGCGATATCAGCTTTCTGACCAACCAGAAATATGAAAAGCAACTGAAAACAACCAAGGCCGGCGCGGTCATAGTGGGCAGGGAAACGCCCGCCGCTGCCGTTCCTCTGCTGGTCGCGGACGACCCCTACTATGCCTTCATGCAAATCATGGTATTGCTGCACGGCCATCGAAAGCACAAGAAGACGGGAATTAGCCCGAAGGCTTCGATTTCAGACACGGCGAAAATCGGTGCAGACTGCCATATCTATGATTTTGTGACCGTCTCGGACGGAGCGAAAATCAAGGACGGCTGCATCATCTATCCCGGCGCGTTTATCGGGCAAGACGTCCAGATCGGCAGCGACTGTATCATATATCCCAATGTGACCATCTATGACGGCTCCAAGATAGGCAATCGCGTAATCGTCAATGCAAATTCAACCATCGGCGAAGACGGCTTCGGCTACGCCACCCATAAAGGCGTACATCACAAGATCCCGCAGACCGGCATTGTCATCCTGGAGGACGACGTCGAAATCGGCTCCTGTTGCGGGATCGAGCGAGGCACGCTGAGTGATACCGTGATCGGGCAAGGCAGCAAATTGGGCGATCTGGTGACCATAGGTCATGGCACCCGGATCGGCCCCCACTGCCTGCTCGTGGCCCAGGTTGGAGTGGCCGGCTCGACGAACATCGGGCACCACTGTACCGTCGGCGGGCAGGTCGGCATTGTCGGGCATATCAATATCGGTAACAATGTCACGATAGCCGCCCAGGCGGGTGTGATCAACAGCATCCCGGACAACAAGGTCGTCCTGGGCGCCCCGGCCGTGGACGCCAACATGGGGCGAAGGGCCTACAGCATGATCCAGTACCTGCCCGAGATGCGGCAAAACATTCGGGAGATTCAGAATCGAATAAAAGAGATCATCGCATCGTCTGAACCAGACCCCAAAGAGCCGGACGGGCGGGACGACGATGTGTAGAGATGTTTCCCGCGGGTCTTTCGACCTTCGAACGAGGCATTTTCTTGAACGAGGCAAAGAATACGCCAGACAAATCACGCGATGTGCTTGGGCTGATCGCGGGAGAGGGCCGGTTGCCCTTTCTGGTGGCTGGCGGCGCCAGGCGGGCCGGATTGAAGGTCGTTTGCGTGGGGCTGGCCGAAACCGCCGAGAAGAGCCTGGCCGGCGAAGTTGACGTCTTCTACAGCGTGGCGCTCGCCCGCCCGGGAGCCTGGATAAGAAAGCTCAGGAAGCACGGCGTGACGCGCACCATCATGGTCGGCCGGGTCCCCAAGCCGCGGCTTTATACACCCTGGCGTATCGTGCGGTACCTGCCCGACTGGCGGGCGTTCCGGATATACTATTGGAGGCTGCGAACCAGGACCAAACTGACGGACTCGTTACTCAATGCGGTGGCCGATGAATTAGCCGCTGGGGGAATCATCTTGGAGAATTCGACCATGTATTGTACGGAGCACCTGGCAACGGCGGGCCTGATGACGCAAACAAGGCCGCGCCCATCCGTCGAGGCGGATATCGAATTCGGCTGGGAAATCGTCAAGAAGCTCGGTGAGCTGGATATCGGGCAGGCGATTGCGGTCAAGGAAAAGGAGGTCATCGCCGTCGAGGCGATTGAAGGTACGGCCGCCATGATCGAACGGGCCGGCACGCTCTGCCGCGCCGGTGGCTGGACGCTCATCAAGACCTCCAAACCGCGGCAGGACATGCGGTTTGACGTTCCCTGCGTCGGACCCGAGACCATCCGCAGCCTGGCCGACAATGGAGGCCGATGCCTGGTCGTGGAGGCCGGCAAGACAATGATCATCGACAAACCAGAAACAATGAAACTTGCCGACCAGTTAGGCATCGCCGTTCTTGGATGCTGAGAGATCAGGAGTTTTGCTGAGCCGCCGGCACGCGACTGAAAACCCAATGACCGAATTCCCTTTTCAACTTATCATCAAACGCAGTTCGCCCGCCGAGGCGAAGGAATCTTTGCTGTGCATGTCTCTTCTGCGCTCGGTCCCCGGCAGGCGTGAGGTTTATGATGCCCGGTGGAACGATAAAAGCGTCATAGTCAAGGTGTTCTCGCACAGAATCAGGGCGCGACGTCATCTCAAGAGAGAGTGGCGCGGACTGAGCCAGTTGCAGGAGAGAGGACTCAATTCGCCCAAACCTCTGTTCTGCGGAAAGACGGAAAGCGGACGGTGGGCCGTCGTCCTGGAGAAAATTGTCGATTCAGCAACGGCTTTCGACGTCCTGAGCGAAACAACGGACAAAGACAAGAAGCTCGATTTGCTGATTCGAGTCTGCACAGAGCTGGCCAAACAGCACAGCAAGGGGGTCCTGCAAAAAGATCTGCACCTGGGAAATTTTCTGCTGGCCGGCGACCGGATATATGCTCTCGACCCCCGCCAGATGGAATTCTTCTCGGCCCCGCTGTCGAGAAAAAGGAGTGTCAATAACCTGGCGATGTTGGTCGGTTACGTCTCCACCGGTGATACGGCTTCGGTCGGTACCATCTGTGAAGAATATTTTCAGGCCCGCGGCTGGAATTTCGGAAGATCGGATGAGCTGTTACTGCAAAAACAGCTGGCCGCACACAAGAAAAGGGTCATCCGGGGCGGCTTGAAAAAGTGTCTTCGAACCAACAGGAGACATCTGAAGATCAAGGGCCGACAATACGCGGCTGAGTGTGACAGAAGTTTCTGTCGCGAAACGGAAATGAATGATTTCCTTCAGCAGGTGGACGCGCTGATGGACACCGGGCTGATTCTCAAGAACGGCGATACCTCCAGCGTGTCCCGTCTGACGTGGAACGGAAGGGACATGGTCGTCAAGAGGTATAACCACAAAGGAATTGCTCATTCGCTTCGTCACACGGCAAAAAGATCGCGGGCTTGTCGAGCGTGGCTTCACGGGCATCGGCTCGAAATGCTGGACATACCCACACCCAAGCCCCTGGCCTATATCGAGCAGCGAAAAGGAAGACTCGTGTGGAAATCGTATTTGGTCACCGAATATGTTGAAGGACGCAGACTTCACGATTTCCTGCACGACGACGGTGTGAGCCAGGCGCAGGGCCTTGCGGCGACTCAGGCCGTCATGAGACTGCTCGAGAGGCTTTGGGAATATCGCATCACGCACGGGGACCTGAAACATACGAATGTTCTGGTTACGGAGAACGGCCCCGTTCTGACGGATCTCGACGGGATGACGATCCACAGATGGAAGCTGTTATACAAGAATAAACGAACGAAGGATATGGAGCGGTTTTTGAAAGAAGAAGGACTTTCGCCCCTGACACAGAGCCACAGCCCAAACCCGACGGTGGACAAAAAGCAATCCACCCAAAGGCCGGCCTGCGGTTTCGATACGATGAGGATGGGCGATTGGACGATCCGCATTCATAAAGATTGGCGCCGGCACGATATCGGAAACCTGCTGTCGGTGAACGATTCGGAGGCTGACGGCGACGGTCCGTTTACAAGAGTTCCGTCATCCGATTATAGCCGCGTGTTCAGATACCGTGTTTGCTCCGGCGGAGTCAGCTCTACGTTCTACCTCAAGCGGTACCTTTATCACTCAGCACTGGATTTTTTGAAGCATTCTCCTCGTCCCAGCCGGGCCAGGCGTGCTTTCGACGCATCGCTCATGCTCCAGGAGAACGGTTTCGACGCGCCCACCGTCATCGGTTTGTTGGAACGCCGCCGCGGCCCCTTTGTCACGGATAACATGCTGGTGACACAAGAGGTTCGGAACGCTCCGCCGATCATGCAGCTTCTCAACGAGTTTCGCAACTGTTCCGACAGGGATACACTTCTTCGCAAGCGCGATTTGATCAGAGCTTTTGCCGGAACCGTGGGCCGAATGCACGCCAGGGGCATTTTTCACGGAGACTTGCGCCTTGGCAACGTCCTGGTTGTGAAAGAGCGCGGAAATTGGCGGTTTTATTTTATTGACAACGAACGAACGAAGAAGTTCCGTTCCCTGCCCCCCCGGCTTCGTCTGAAGAACCTGGTGCAGGTCAATATGTTCTTTCACGGCATCTCGAACACGGACCGTTTAAGATTCTTCAGGTTCTATCTTGAATCCAATCCAGGCATTCAAGGCCATTCTTCCGCGTGGGTCAGAAAGATCATCGCCAAAACAAACCGCCGCTTGCGCAAGAAGCACTGGCCTGACGAATGACTCCTTTTGAAGTGCTTGTCACTGCGCCTAAAGAGGCAGTGGGATCCAGGATTCTACACGGTGAGCTGTTTGGCATTCAGGAAAATGGCGTTACCCCACATGAGCAATCCGTTTGGGCCGTAGTTGGGCTTGAATATATCGTATAACGCAAATCCGCATTCCCGCAAGAACAAATCAACCTCGCTGTAAATGGCACCCTCATCGTACACGGGGTTGAACCATATCTCCGTATAGACCAGGAGCGTGGAGCTGCGCAGGACACGAACCGCGCCCCGAAGCGCCTTCAGCTCTCCGGCCTGGATGTCAAATTTCATCAACTGGATGGCCAGATCGCCGTGGCGCTGCGCCCACCGATCAATCGTAACCAGTTCGACCTGTTCCTCACTTTTCAAGGACGCCCCATCGGGCTGCATTTGCCTGAGGCGATTTCCCGAGGTGAAAAGAGACGTGCTTCCGGGAGATTCCGTCACGTGAAGCGTCGCCGTTCCCTCCCGGTCCGACAAGGCCAGAAACTGGGGATGAAACCTGGGGTCGTCTTTGGCATAGTGCCTGAGCGTCTCAGCGTAAAAGGGGTTGGGCTCGAAAGCATACGCATGGGCTCCAGGAAATTTTCGCAGCAGTCTTTTTGATATTCGCCCATCGCTGGCGCCCGCGTCGATAATCCCGGTTACGCGATAGTCCTTCAGAAGGCGCGCCATGACCTCATAGGGTTCATCAAGAGAGACCAGGTTCCTGTTCTTTCCGACGATCTTCTTCTTTATAAACGAGCTAAGCCAGCTTCCCATATTCTCGCTTTCACACGACACAGGTCACGGAATACGATAATCAAAAGCACCACCCTATTGCGGATCGCAAGACCACTCCGTCCACTATATTCAGATATCCAGGAGAAGGCCAGCAATTCTTCGATTGAGAACCTCCAATTTTCCTATGTCAGAGGATTTTGCAGACAGCCTGCAATCAGTTTGCAGAGCCGTGCTCCAATCACACTGACATCAAACTTCTTCGCCCAGGCCCGGCCTTCCTGCCCCATTTGTTCCCGCAACTGGGGGCTCTCAATCAGTTGTGTCATTCTGTCCACCCATTGCCGGGCGTTTGCCGCAAGAAAACCGGTGGCGCCCTCTTTGACATATTCCGAGTTGGTTCCGACCGGCGAGGCAATGACGGGCAAACCCGCAGCGGAATACTCCAGGATCTTGAAGCTGCACTTGCCCCTGGTGAATCGATTGTCGGGCAGCGGCGCAAGCCCTATGTCGCTCGTGGCCAATTCGATCCCCCGCGTATCTATGGACCACAAACGTTTCTCTACGGGCACGTTGTCCAGCTCCAGGAAATCATCGCCTATTATCCGCAGAATCACGTTATCGAAGCGCGATCCGATTTGCTCGATCGCGGGCCTGATTTCTTCGAGATAGCTTAGCGTGCTCCGGCTGCCTATCCAGACCAGACGGACCCTGTCATCCGCCCTGGTGGGGCGAGGGACCGCGTAGTCACCGACTTTCAAACCGATGGGCAGAATCTCAACGCTGGAGTTGAACCGTCGTGCATGTTCGGCAAGATAGGAGCTGCCGGCAACGACCATGTCCGCCAGCTCGACCGACCGGCGAAAGGGTACGAAATGCGAACGGCTGTAACGCTCGGGGCGCTTGTCGCTGTACATCACCGCGTCGTCGAAATTATATATGATTTTGCTGCTGTATTTGCGCAGCCAGAAGGCGTCGAGGGGATTCAGGCCTTTCTTATGGAGAAAAACACCGTCGAATTCCCGCGCCCGCCGAAAAAGCTTCCAACGCCCCAGCGGGCCGGAGGGCAGCCGAACGACTTCGCAATCGATGCCATTGGCCTGCAGAATGTCGAGATAGACTCCGATGCGCTGCCTGAAGCTCGCCCGGTCCGGATTATTTGTTATGATTAGTAACTTCATCGACGCGCGGGGGACTATTTCACAGCCTCCAGATTCAGGCTGATCATGTATTCTTTACCGTTTACCTTGAGTCTGCGAGAAGCGCGGTCCTTGAAATCATGATGCCGGCAATTGTCGGGATCCCACGAAGAAACCTCTCGAAATCCCACGTCCTTGAACAGATCCGACAACCGCTGACGATTAAACACGGAATAGTGAACATTATACTCGTGATCCTGCCCACCCATCAACTGCCGGGAGATTGCATCTATATCCTTGCCGGCCGCATCATAGACTTCTATCAATTTGTCAAAATCAGGGACGGAAATCCTCAGAACGCCGCCGTCTTTAAGCACTCTTTTCATTTCCGACAGGACTTTCCGCAGATCGTCTCTCTTGATATGTTCCAGAATATGGCACATGTACACCAAATCAACAGTTCCCGTCTCGAAGTCCGCCAGAGAGGTGATATCGTCCGTGACGACGTGAACGTGGGCCAATGGCCGGGCATCGACGTTAATGAATCCCGGAGCATTTTTCTCCCCACAGCCGATGTGGACCAGAACCTCGCCGTCAGGGTTTTTCGGTAAAGGCGGCTCCACGAATCGTCTTTTGAGGCAGGACAGTTGTCGCTTAATTTTTCTTCGCAATTCCTTCAGTTTCTTTCGCATCCGAATTATCCCTAATCCACAGAAGAGGCTGCACGGCGGATATCATTAACGTACAGAACCGTTCCCATCTCGCTCGTCAGATTAATAGCCAATTTCTCGGTATTAAGTCGTCTAAATTTACTTTTCTGTCAGCTAACCATTTTTGCGGGGCGATGACATTCTTGTGAGGATTCAAGTTCAAGTATGCGCCCCACCAACTGAATGAACTATTTGCAATAATGTTACTTTTGCATAAACTCATCAGTCTCATATCTTCATGACCAGATTCAGGGCTATTATGGTCCACGAAGACTATTTGGCAATTAAACTTAAGATTCTCTTTGACCCATTCTTTGTCGTCACTGAATACAAAGAAAACAGGGTCATCAATTTTGCCTTTAATAATATCAATCGCTCGCTTATAGTAGTCAAGTGGTAACACGCCGTGTTTCTTGTGTGTTTTTTCATCAAACACGTAATCCCCGCGCCTAACGTGCATACTAACTGAGTTGCACGAAGAAATATGTGTAGCGAATTCCTCATTTTTCCCAGTTAAATCATTCTTAGGCACGAACTCCTTCACTATGATATTCCTGTGTCTGTCAAAATATTTGTATGACTGAAATCCTCCGGCAATGTGGAGAGGCAGGTTTGCCTTGAATAGCATTCTGTCAAAGGTGAACCAGTTGACATCTCTGAACTGTCTTGTCTTCTTAATCGTTAAATTGCGGATTACTCTATGAATGAGCTTTCTTGGGCTTTTGGATTTTTTGTTCCTAAGCGATGCTATTTCTTCCTCGGAAGCTAAATTCTCAATGATATTAAGGCTATTTAGTGCGTATCCGCTGAGTCTATCTTCGTCGCAGGCACTTATGTCAAGCTTCAATGAACATCCTTTGTCCTCTGCCAACGATCTCGCTGTCGCATACTGAAACATCTGATTGCCCAATCTACCTGCAATTCTAACAATAATCATTTAGAGCTCTTCCGCATCAATCGGATACTTCCCATATATACAGACTGAAGCCCTGGCGTCCGCAGTCAACTATTTTGTGGCAAAGACCCATAGTTCCGGGCTCATATATCGCGGTCGGCGTGACAGCCTGTACCAATACTTTCGCTTTCGGTACGTATATCCATCCCGGCGAAAGCTATCAATGACTGTCAAACCGGCGCCGGTCGCCAAATGAACAAGGTCATCATCGTTGCGAAATTGGTGCGAATGTACTGATTTCTCTGGATTGAGGTCCTTGTCCTCCTTGGGTACTATGGCCAGCAGAGTTCCCTTTGGCTTGAGCATCTTGGCAATATTCTTGAGGGCCAGGAGCGGGTCATCGAGATGCTCAAGGCAGTGTCTCGTGTAGATTAGATCGAAGGCATCTGTTTCTATCAACAGACGACGTATATCACCCTGGATGACGTTGCGCCCCTTGGTCTGGGCA
>Ga0307378_10008129_pt1 | contig 13997 bp, 10 predicted proteins | sample UN1MG_FD_202238 | JGI IMG/M metagenome (GOLD analysis project Ga0307378, IMG submission 202238) | Soil microbial communities from Risofladan, Vaasa, Finland - UN-1 | ecosystem: Environmental > Terrestrial > Soil > Coastal area > Acid sulfate soil | place: Finland: Risofladan, Vaasa | collected... | reverse complement strand
AATTTCACAAAAATAAATAAAATCAGTAACTACTCAGGTAGATAGGCTGTAGGCATTTAGGCTGTAGGAAAAGACAATGCATCCCGATCCTTACAGATCCAATACCAGTAGTCGCCGAGCCGAACGCAAGTAAGGCTTTTAGCCTAACAGCCTTCAGCCTATACCCTAAACAACCTGAGTAGTTAGTAAAATCATAAGGAAAGCAAATGAATTTATCGAAATCAAAATCCCAAAAAAAACGGGAGGCCAAAACAGTTGAAGATCTGGCTAAGGAGTTAGTGGATCTGCCAGCCTCAGTCCTTCGAAGGTTTCCATGCGAGGAAGAAATCCGGATTGAAATTCAGGCTGTTAAAAAAATGGATCAATTCGGTGCCCGGCGCAGGCAGATCAAATACCTGGCCAAGCTCCTCAGAGATACTGAATTGTCGCCTTTTTTCACCTTCCTGGAAGAGTCACAAAAATCCCATTTAAGGGAAAACATAACCATCCGTCGACTGGAGCAGCTTCGAGACCGGATTATTCATGAAGATGATGAAGAACAGGCACTTCAGGAGGTAAAGGAGGAATTACCTGACATCAACCTGGAGATGTTGCAAGAATTGGCTGGTAAGTATCGATGGACAAGGAATCAGCGATTCTCAAGAGAAATTTTTCGCCAGCTTAAGATCGCTCAAGGCCATGCCAAGCATGATGAGGAAACTGAGGAAACTAAGGAGAAAGCCTTAAGTCAAGAGAGTCTGGGTGAAGGAATTTAAAAGGTAGGCAAAAGGGAAAGGATATATGAATCAAACCGATATGGATCATACATTAGCTGTTTTTATTGATTTTGAAAACCTGGCCCTGGGTTTTCAGGATCGAGACAAAAAGCAACAGACTAAAAACAAATTTGATATTCAAAAAGTATTAGAGCGGCTGGTGGAGAAGGGTAAGATCATTGTCAAGAAGGCTTACGCGGATTGGGGGAAGTTTAGCGAATACAAGAGTAACCTTCACGAATTCGCTATAGAATTGATAGAAATTCCAAAGCGCGCGGTTACCGGAAAAAATTCTGCGGATATCCGTCTTTGTGTAGATGCCATGGATCTTTGTTACTCTAAAGAGCACATTGATACCTTTGTCATTGTTTCCGGAGACAGCGATTTTTCTCCCCTTGTCTCCAAGCTCAAGGAGAATGGGAAGAGGGTGATTGGCCTTGGGATGCAAAAGTCTACATCTGCCCTTCTTATCGCCAACTGTGATGAATTTATCTACTATGAGGAACTGGAGCAAAAGGACACCAACCCCCCCAAATTGCCCAAAAATACGCCAAAGGTCAAACAGTCCGGATTGCAGCTTTTGATTGACTCGGTGGCAGCTTTGATGAGAGAGAATAAGGAAATCCTCTGGTCATCCATGGTTAAGGATACCATGAAACGAAAAAGCCCTTCCTTCAGTGAGTCCGCCCATGGGTACAGAAACTTCAGCGAATTGCTCGAGGACGCAGAAAAAAGGGGCCTCGTTTGCCTCCGCATCGATCAGAGAAGCGGCACCTATGTGGTTACTAACTTCGGGGATGGGACAGAGCAAAAGAAGAAGATTTAAGGAAAGAGAATATTTGAAGAAAGAGATAATTTGAAGAAAGAGATAAGAAGCAATTTGGAGAAAGGGATAAAAAGCCAGAAGTGGGGACCGTAGCCATTAAAGAGCATGAAACAGGGATATTGATCTCTCCTGAGACCATTTCTGATGTTGTCCGGGCAATCGCCGAGAACTTTTCTCCCCGGAAAATCGTTCTCTTTGGCTCTTATGCCTATGGACATCCAACACCGGACTCAGATCTTGATTTTTTGGTGATCATGGAGAGCGATTTGCCGCGGCATAAACGAGCTGCACTGATTCGGCGTATCTTCCGTCCGACTCCCTGTGCCATGGACATTCTGGTTTATACACCTCAGGAGGTGGAGTACTGGAATGGCGTGGTCAACCATATCATTACCAAGGCTTTGGGGACTGGGAAAACAGTATATGAAAGACCGGAATCGTGAATTAGCCTTGCGGTGGTTGGAAAAGGCGAAAATTAGGGACGGGTTCGCATTTCCTGTAATGCGAACCCGTCCCTAATTTCCCTCACCAATCTCAAGAACCATAAAAAAAATGGCATTATCTCTATCGGTTATTAAAGAGGATGAACCAGACAATCGATTTTTAGAATGTGCTATAGAAAGGAAAGCCCAATATATCATCAATGGAGATAAGCATCATCTCCAACCCTTAAAAGAATACCAAGGGATAAAGATCTTAAGCCCTGCTCAATTCCTAGAGTTAACTAAATTGGGATTCCAATAGCAAACGGACAATTATGTTGAGCTTAAAATAATTTTTCCATTGCTATCGGAACATCAAGCCAAGCGCCTGGTTAGCCGAGTATTACAATGCTGGGTTTTCATCAATAACCTTTAACATACGGAAAAGTTTGCTTCTGTCTTCTCCATCCGCTCGTAAAAGAAGATTTCTGCATAGTACGTCAAAATTTATAAAAAACATTTTATGGTCATCTTTTCTCTTTTTATTATATTCAATCTCATTAAATCCAAGGTCTTTCATAAGACGGATGCCCGCTTCGGAGGCACCAATGGCATATATCGTTTTTAGCTGTGACGGGTCGCATATGTATTTTATAATCTCTGGAAATTTCATCAAACACGTATAAGCTGCCAATGGATTCCCTTTATATCCTTCTGATACAGCGACGAAACTTTCAACATATAGATATTCTATTTTAATCGATTCTTCAGGCCTCAATAGACAATTGCCTTGTAAATCTAATTCAATTATATCTCCATGAAGAAATCGTGATAATACATCCGGTTTTAATGGAAGGATATCAAGATTACCACAAAGATGACCATCTCGATCTCTTATAATAAAAAATCCTGTAGGATTTGCATTATACCAATCCTCCATAAGCTTTAATGGCATAATATCTAACCCGCTATAAACATATTGAGCGGTGGAAGCTATCCAACGAATATCATCTGCATTAGCGGGTAAAACTCTATAAGGTGCCCTCGGTAAGCCGATATCATATTCACTCCTTTTTTGAATTTTGGTTAACAATTTATTTGCTGTAGGATAAAGGATAATCCCTATTAATATAAATATACATCCAAAACGTATTGAAGGAGGCGAAATTATTATTGTTACAATACTTGAAAGAATGGCTAATCCAGCAATAAATATTTTCCATCTATTAATGGTTCTCATTTGATATATTTCCTGTCGAATGAATTCGCTTTGCAAGGGGCAGTGGGCCACAAGCTAGCTAATTATCCCTGTATAAAGGCTGCCCATAGCCATCCACCGGTTTTATTCATAAAAAAAACAACTTAAAATAAATCATAATTAAGTATTTAAATTTATCAGAAACTCATATTTTGGCAATAATGGGACACTTCCAGACAGATTTGAGACCCACTTCATGAAAAATTGGATGCTCTTCGGTTAATACTTTTATAACGAAGTTACTTAAATTTACTGTAATTATTAATTAAAATATACTATGTAATCTGTCCCAAAACTGAGATTACCACCACAGATATTTTATAATGTTAGATAAATAATGATAAAATTTTATTACATACTTTCAAAAATCCTGAAAAAATTCATTTTCGCTTAGGGTAACCTCTCTACCGGACACTTTTTGAGAAAAAGGTATAAAAACATAACAAAAACAGACTCTTATTAACGCGCACTTCATTTATATGCGGGACACGTTATATTAAATAATTCAGCCTGTTAGTTAAAAAGTGTCCGGTAGAGAGAGGGTAACTTATTGTATTTATAGTAAAAGCATTTCTCGTAATTAATTGTGTATAATTTTTAGCCATCTTCTTGTTAATCCAGACTCTTGGCTGAAAATTTGCACTATGATTTTGAGAAATTTGGGTCAAATTTCAGGATTTCTGACCTTCAAAGATCCACAAATGGAATAGCAGTATCAGCTAACTTTTTGAAATATTTATATAAATAGTTTTAGGCTATTTCTCAATAGAACGTGTGCATTTTGAAATTTTTCAAAATTTGACTATTGATTTTATTGGGATTTCTAAACTTGAAATTTTAGCCAAGTTCAAAAAAAATATATTAACTCAAATTGTTAGGCTTTTTTAGCCATGCACATTTTCGCTTGAGAAAAATCGGTCAATTTTGTGGATGTCTGGACCTTATTAAATATCCATAGAAACATCCGTAGGCATAATCAAAGTATTAGCCAAAGAGCATCTAGAATTCATTAATTCATTAATTCTATCTTAGCATAAATTAGATTTTTGTCAAATAGCCCGCTAAGCCAGGGTGTGCAAATTTGGGGTCAGGTTTTGAATTATCATAATTTTGACAATTCAAGACCTGACCCCAAATGTCGCGATATTGCCCCCTATGTGCTATTTGCCTATTGGCCCGCCATAGTCAGAGCCATGATGGTTACCAGTATGCCATGCCGGTACATATTACTCCTGCCCGGATTCGTCAATCCAAAAGATCCATCCTTTTCCTGCCTTGAGATGATGTAATTAATGCCGCGCTGCATGGAGGACACATTCTTCAAATCGAGTATCTTGACACACATGATCAGCTCAGCTAATACATCTTCGTGAGTGGCCGTGATGGCCCAGTCGATGGCCTGATCAAACAGTTCGGAGAAGTAAACCTGATTCTCGGCAATAATGGCTGGCGGCGGGAGTTCTCCGAAATCAGTCAGAGCGAATATCTCATGGGTCATGTCATAGATAGTAGTAGCCATAGGGTCTACATACATTGGGTTGAATTTGGCCTTGGTGTACTGCGAGAGCAGTTTTTGGTTTACTTCCTGAGTGAGAGTGCTTTGAGGCATGCTTTCCTCAAGAGTAGCGGAAGGGGTATAGCCCAATCTTTTTAGATATACGGTATTCCAGATGCGGGAAGTCATATGAGAAGGATACAGGAGCGGATCGGGAATGAGCTGGCTCTCTATTATTTTTTTTAATTCCGGGACATTAAGTCCCAGTTTTTGAGCAGCTTCAGTTATCGCTAAAAACATGGTATATTCATTCGGCTGGGCCTTAAGCTCATGGTTTGAGGCAATCAAATCTAACCTGTTTTTGATTTCTTTGAGATAATTATCTTTTTTAGATTGGTCTTTTGTATAACGATTCAGAAGGTAAAAGGTCAGTATTTCTTCTGCTATCTCAACAAACATGCCATCTTGAAAATTAGCAGGATGCTGAGAAACCCATGCCAGAGCCTTGTGGACCGGTTCACTGGCTTCCCCCTTTTTAGAATCCGGCGACCCTCCCCTCTGACAGGAGGTGCTTAATAAGGTTATTCCGAAAATAACCAGCAATGTTAATAGACCATGATACTTGTAATGCTTATGATACTTATAATACATGCCTTTTCCCCCTTGTTTCACTTGCCTCAAAAAATTCTGCTCGTGTCTGGTTAATATCGTGCATGGTTAATGAAGAGTCCTGTTAATTAAGAGACTATCCAAAAGGTCTTGTTTTTTAAAGGAGCCACAAGGCTCGTAGTCACAGGGCTCGAAGCCTGCGATTTACAATTGGCAACTGCAAATTTAGTGCCAGTGCCATACCGAATTCCTTCGTAGCCGCAAAGCCCACCCCTATATCCAGTCCCGTCTTATATCATAACATCTCCAGGGGGCAGGATATCCCGCCTCAAAAGCCATAAAAGTAAGCTTGGGTATAGAAATCCTTAGAAGTTCCTTCCCAGCGTATTCACCTTAGTTTACATGGAAAAAGGACAGAGGTGTTAGTAATTTTTTTTCAAAAGGCGACTCTCTTGTAAATTTAATATATTAACTATATTTTATAAAAATTTGACATCTTACTTTTTTTAGGTTAAATTATTATATATGATGTTAGTTATAATAGTTCAAAGTTAATTGTATATTGTATATAGATATCGACAATTATTAAACGCCTTTTAATATTAAATCATAGAGTTGTAATTGATTTATAAGCTCATCAATATATGCACAAATAACAAGTTAGCAAATGCGCAAAGAGCAATTTTGGTAAAAAACATCAAAGATACTCCTTAATCTATTCAAGACATTCCGATTCAGGAAATAGCCTGCTCGCATCAGGAAGGTGTGGTTTTGGGTTTGGTGACATTATTAAATGAAAGATATACTTCGGGGGGGAGAAAGTGAATAGGGGAATCCATAATGCAAGGTGTTTTCAGGAAGAAAACAGATCCAGGAATGGATGCAAAAAAAAGAGTATTTTTTAGGATTTTTATCGTACGCGCCTTGTTTTTTTTTCTGGTGACTATTGTTTTCGGCCGGACAGCACTGGCTGATATAGCCATATACTGGCCTGGAGTGCAGGGCGTGATGACCCCTCAGGAGCAGGAGACCTGCGCCAAGTATATTGATGACAACCTTAACACGGCATCAAAGGATATGTTTGGTGGATTTAGTCAGGATACGGCGAATTCCCTCAAGAGTTGGCTCGATACCCGGCTGAAGGATGGGAAGCAGGATGTATTGGTGATTATTGATCTTTGTCCGGATATTGTTTACCGGGGTGAGACTGACGGATCAATGGCCGAGAAGTGGGTGGATTCCGGCAATATGCTGATCTGGACAGGATCTGAGCCCTTTGCCGTCTCTGTTGATATCAATGGGACAAAACAAGACCGGAATGCCGGTTCGATGGGGGCGAGCAAGGTGTTAGACGTTTCTTCGCCTGGCCTTTGCCAGGGCGCAGGGTTGCAGGAGCCGACTACTGCTGTCTGGGATTACACGGATTCTGATGGAGATTATAACATCTCCTCGTTTGTCAAATATAAAGCCTGCAAATCGCTTCACTACGATCAATTGGTAATCGATTCCATCTCCTCAGACTGGAACCATGTACCTTTCTGGTGGGTTGATGAGATATTTGCCGAAGACAGCGAGAACTACCAGTCGGATAATATCGTTCTGGTCAATGGGGGTAATGGCAGGTATGGGCAGTTTTACTGTGTACCCGGTTTTAACCAGGCCAGGATGGAGGTTATCACCCAGGTGCTTAACAATTGGGTGGCCTTACCGTGCAATACCTGGGTGGTTCCCGGTCAGAAGTACAAGACCATCCAGTCCGCCATTAACGATGCCCAGCCACGGGATAGAGTGCTGGTCACGCCAGGCACTTACAAAGAGCAGATTGTTCTGAAAAGAGGGGTCAAGCTGGTGAGTGATATGCGCAACGGTGGCAATAACCTCATGACCGGGCCCGGATCTGCGGACACCCTGTACGGGGTTGAGTCGAAAAAGGTGCTGGCCAGGACCAAACGCACGATCCTTGATGGAACAGGGTTCCCTGATGGAATCAACGCCAAACCGATGATCGATTTTCCCAAAGGCGCTACTGTAGGCACATTGGTGGATGGCTTCACCATAACCCATATGCCGACAGTAAACCATACACTGCCAGGCCATAGCCATACGTTACAGATGCGCGGTGCATCCGGTACGATCATCAATTGCATGGTCTGTGATAACGGGAGCAGCGGAATCGGTAGTCATGCTTTGTTTATCGGCGAGGATGCAGGCTTAAGCTATCCGCAGATCGATTTTCGCTATACCAACATTGCGTATGACTCTCACCCGATCGTCATCAACAATGTAGCTTACCGCAATCAGGGGAATAACCTGGGGAATAACCACTATGCCTATGCCATTTTCTATAATAATGAGTGCTTTGAGTCAATCTCGATTGACGACCATGACGCACCAAGCATAGGCAATCAGCATGGGGCGCATAGCCTGATTGTCGGCAATCTGGTTTATAAAAGTGCCTGGGTCGGGATCGGCGGAAGAAAGGGCGATGCCTGCGGGCGATATCAGGTGAACAGACCCACTCACCCAACGGTTAGAAAGAACAGGGTCTATGATTCGGGCAAGAATGATACTTCAGGCACTGGAGAGTGCGGAGCAGGAATCGGTGCGGATGAAACAGGCGGCTTTGATCCCAGGACAGGGAGCATGGTCTACCACGTTATTGAGGGAAATTACGTTAAGGGTGCTGCCAATGCTGCCATAGGCTGCCGATCTGGTAATCAGGACTTCGGCTATGTCAAGATTATCAGTAATGAAGTAACCGAAGCTGGCCGCGGCGGATACGGCGCAGGGATAGGGATAAACGGTGCCCATGCTCTGGAGATCAGCCACAACTTTACTTACGCTAACCATGATGCAGGAATCGGCATTCGAGGTTGCGGAAGCTGCGACCTGATAACCAATAACGAGTCATACAAAAATGGCGCAGCCGGCATCGGCCTGACTTGCGGGGTCACGATCGGTGAAATCAGCAGGAACGATATCCATGATAATGTACTTGCAGGTATTGGCCATGACGGTGTAGCAGGGAGCGAAATAAATAATCTCAGCAATGGCCTTTCAGGGATTTGCAATGGGAATTCGTACCGGATAAAGGTAAATCTTGAATGCGCAAACCATATTCGCAACAACGGAGCAGCCGGAATTGGCATCATAGCTTCGGATGTGATAGAAATTCGTGATAACGTGATTGAGCACAACACCAAACCGGGGATCACTGTCATCGGAGGATCGGTTGTGGGCCTGATTTGCAGCAATACGTGTGATTATAACGGCGTCACCGGCCAGACTGCGGGGCTGTCAGTGCTTGAGGGCTCTTCGGTTAAAATCAAGGATACTACCATCAACCATAGCGGTACAGCGGGTATCAGCATTTTCCACAACGGCACTTCGGCGCTGCTTGAAAACTGCACAATCAGCAATAGCAGCCAGCGTGGTTTGGGGCCAAACCTTACTGTTCAGTCCGGTGCATCAGCCACAGTTTCGGGGTGCAGCCTGTCCTTCACTACGGGTTCCCCGAATATTATGACTGGCGGTAGCGGCACTACACTGACCATGACCGGCTGTACTGTCACCAAGAGCGCCAGTCCGGGACTGGTTGGCCTCCCGGATGCTGTGATCAATATCCAGGATACGGTTTTTGACGGCAATGGCACGAACGCTACTCGTGGGATGATGCTTGATGGATGCAGTATAACTTTGAAAGGCGTCACTATCTGCAATAGCGCTCATCATGCCCTGGCAGTCAGCAATTGCACAGGCAGCATCGAGGGGTGCGAATTTTACCAAAATGCTTTGGCAGGAGGTGGCCAGATAGTCATCAGCAAGAGTGTGCTTGACATTTGCCATAACGTGCTGCATGATCCTGCGGGTTTTCATAACCAGATTGCGCTCCTTGACGGATCGGATTGCAAGGTTTACCACAACACCATTATGGGCAAATCCAATGGTAATAAGGTAGGGGCTTTGAACCAAGGGCCGGGGGACGGTTTACATGTTGATGCAACGAGCAGTGCGGATGTCCGAAATAACATCTTCTACTGCCTCCCCAGGGGTATCACCAGGGAAATTATCATGAACGATCAGGGAAAGACCGTGGCTGAGGCTTCAGTGACAGCTTCCAGTAACTGCTTTTTCCAATTGACCGCATTTTCAGACCAGGGGATTGATGGCGGTAAGATCGTCCTCAGTGATCCCTGTCTGACCGGCAATTACTCCCTTAGATACAACTCCCCGTGTATTGATGCTGCTGAATTGATTCGCGGTGTTAACGATGTCTTCACCGGCAAAGGTCCGGACATTGGGGCGAAGGAGAAAGAAGTCACCACAAGTTATCACCTAAGGTTAATAAAATAAAAACCTTAAGCTGCCGCTTGCCAGACATGATACTATCCGCTTCGTATACAGCGTATTTCGTATATGGCGGGTATATAGCTGGTTTTAATCCGGGGTCAAAAGATACCCTATAACTGCGCCTATGAATATCCCTGACCAGGGATTTGAAGTCAAACTTCAGCCCCTTCCTCCGCCAAGACACCGATTGAGATATCCAAGACCAAACCCGATGGCTCCACCCGCAACTGCTCCAAGGATCTTTTTGATACTCATCTTTCTATCACGCTCCATAAGTGGACAGATTTTTTATGAATACATATGAATACATGTGGATACATATGAATATGTATGAATATATATGAATAGGTATTCATAAAATAGGTGAATACAATTGTGCTTCGAGTCATAATCTTATTAGGTCGGACCGTAGAAGTCAAGTTTTATGCCTTGAATGTGTTTCGAGCTTAAGCCTGCTCTAATTCCCGTCCCTTACAGAATCAAACATTTTCTTCAACATTTTCTCCATATCTGCCGCAATCTTCTCCAGATCCTCATTATCAATCAGTGCCATGAATGCAGTCGGTTTAATGACCGAAAAAATAGTTTTTTTATCTTTTTCGTAAAGAATAACGTTATAAGGCATCATCAGGCCTATATTCTCTTCAGCATGAACGCATTGATGAGCATTGAGTGGATGGGATATACCCAAGATCACATATTTTTTGAAATTAATGCCCAATCTCTCCTTGAACTTTTCTTTTAAATCGATAATGCTCCAAACCCCAAGTTCTGCTTTTTTTAATTCTTTGAATACCTTTTCTAAGGTCTCTTCAAATTGCATATTCAGTTCTTTGGTAAATCCATAGTTAATCATTTTGACTCCTGTATTCATTTTTAAGCTTCTGGCAACTGAAGATTTTATCCATAATAATAAATAGTCCCTGGTTATCTATTCGTTAATTAGCGGAAAAGACTGTTATTTCAAAAATGAGTTCGTCCATTATTTACCTAAATGCCGTTTTAGACATTTTCATAACGGCAAACTGCAAGTCTTGATTTTTCAATTTGTTTATGGTAATTTGCCTTAAGACTATTAATGATTTCTTAAGACTATTGATGATTTAATAGATATGAGGATGATTTATTCAGATAGAGGGAACAAGACAGGGTTGAAAATATGCTCTTGCATCAGCAATTTGTCGCTATAGCCAAAAAGTATGGAAGCAAGCTCTTCATCATTGACCGCAATACAGGCAAGCGTCTTACTTATTCCAGAGCTTTGACTGCATCCCTCATCTTGGCTGATAAATTCAAAAAATACGAGCCGGGCTTTCTTGGTATCATGATTCCGAATTCTGCGGGTTGCTGCCTGGCCATTTTAGGCGCTTTAATGAGTGGGAGAACCCCTGTCATGATTAACTATGTGACCGGAGCAGCCCATAATGCTGAGTTTAGCCAAATAAAATGCGGTTTTGAAACCATTATTACCTCCAGGGCTCTTCTTGATAAGATAAATTGCCGCATGGTCAAAGGAATGGTCTTCATTGAAGATATCATGCAGGGCATCTCAGCCGCAGATAAATTAAAAGCAGCCACGAAGTCAAAATTACCAACGTCGCTTGTGCTGAAAACCGTCCATAGAGGTGATGAGGATGATAACCTGCTTATTCTGTTTACAAGCGGCAGTGAAAAGGACCCCAAAGCCGTACAACTGACTCACCGCAATATTGTTGCGAATATCGAAGGGCTTACCGAACTTTTCGATTTTTCTGAAAAAGATAGTGTATTGGCCAATCTGCCCTATTTCCATGTATTTGGGCAAACGGCTAACCTTTGGCTGCCAATTTACCACGGGATGACGATTATCGCTTATGCGAATCCGCTTGATTATAAAACAATCTGCACTATTGTCCGTGAGGAAAAACCAACTCTGATCGCTGGCACACCGACTTTTTTCAAGGGCTATATTCGCAAATCGGAACCGGATGATTTTCAAAGCATCCGCATTGCCCTGACTGGCGCTGACCGATGTCCGGACTCACTCCTCACGGAATTTTTGGAAAAGCACAAGTTTCCACTGCTCAATGCCTATGGAACTACGGAGACATCGCCAGCTATTTCCGCGAACACGCATGAGTTCAACAGACCCGGAAGTGTCGGCAGGGTCCTTCCCAATGCGCAGGTGAGGATCGAGCAGTATGAAACCGGCAGGGAGTGTGCTGCTGGCGAAATCGGAAGAATTCTGGTCAGGGGCGATTCGGTGATGAAAGGGTATCTTAACGACTTTGAGGAGACCTCATTGCACCTTCGGAACGGCTGGTATGATACCGGTGACATGGGGATAATGGATGCGGATGGATATCTGTGGCATGTCGGCAGATTAAGGCGGTTCGTTAAAATTGGGGGTGAAATGATCTCGCTGACCCGCGTAGAGGATGTGCTCGAAAAATTGCTTCCGGAGAATGTTTCCTGCTGCGTGGTCGAGGTCCCCGATGCACTGAAAGGTGCCAAAATAGTTGCTGTGGTTACTCGCAAACTTGATGAAAAACGCGTCCTGAAGCAAATGTCAGAGCAACTCCCCAACATTGCCCTCCCTAAACAGTTCGTAGTCATTGAGGACCTCCCAAGCGAGTCCGGTGTTAAGGTGGACTTCCGGGCCGTTGCCGAAATGGTACGCAGCAGATTTGGGAAGTGAACGGAAAAGACAGTTGTCAGTTATACCCCTGAAAGAATAAGAACTACTTTTCAGAAGCCGCCTTTTCCTGTTTCTCCTCTCCCATATTTATAGTCCGATAGGTGGAATCCAAGGAATCTAAAAAAGCGACAAGCGCCTTCTGAACCACCTCAGACGGAGAATCACCGCTCTGAAGGCTGTAAATCTTCGTACGCAACCAGACTGCAGGGTCCAGCTTCAAGGAAACCGGCCGAAGACCTTGAACATCCGGCTTATATTTGCCCATTTTAAAAAACCTCCTTAGTAGACAATGACGCATAAATTAAGTAAATCCTTCGTTACCTCTCTACTCCTTTCCCTTTCAGGCACGACTATTTCAAAAGTATAAATATAGTAATAATTGCTCCTGTCTGAGCTATCACAAGACCGACCATCCAGCCGACTACCCACTTGATCGTACTTGATTTTGCCTGCTCTATCTCTTTGGTAAGTTTTAACTCAACTTCCCGAAGATCTCCTTTTATTGCCAGTTTTTGCCTCTCGGAGTCTATCATTGCCTCAATGTCTTTTACTACTACCTGCGCTTTTTCCTTTCCCCATGTCTCACAAAAGATATTGAACAATTCTATTGCCTCAGTACTTCTCATTCTGCTTTCCCCTATTAAAAACCAGAACTAACCCCACCCTTTGATTGACTGGACAAAAGACCACTCGCCGCCTGACACAGAGCAAACTGCATGGAAACCGCGAGCGGATCGCCGGACCAAACCCTGTGAAAAAAAATAACGGAGGCCCGCAGATAAAACCGCATCCTCTGAGGCATGAGACACGACAGAAAACCGCCCTAAAAGGGTATGAGTAGTAACATAAAGATGAAAAAATATTGTTTTCGGTCGTTTATCCAATTTTTGCAACCTCTAGAAAAAATAAATTAAAGCATGCCTATCCGGTTAGCACAGGCTCATCTAATTCCGCGGGATTCGTATGTGCCTACGCGCACCGGACGGGGGCACTCGAATCCTTCGGACCACCGAATACGTTCCAGATGGCGGGCGCAGGCATTCTCATCAGGGAAAAGATGCTGCAACTTCAACAGAGTCCGGGGTTAATCTGACATACCAGGATCATAACCCCAAAGCGCCAACCTGTGTCAACCGGATAGGCATGAATTAAAGTATAAAACTAATTTAACATTTTAAAAAAATAAACACAATAAAAAATTAAAGTATACAGGGGGGGCAAAGCCCACCAACATCAAACAAAAGCAAGGACCGTCGCACCCCTGGTGGATAATCGAAGGTAAGGGACTGTCACGGAATAAGTTCACCATTTGGAGAGATCTCCATACTTATAGGGGATTTCACATGAATAGATAGAGTTAAAAAATTTCTGTGATATAATATAAGGTTTTACTCATTCTCGATCAGCCTTCTAAAAGCACTGCTGTCATTTGAAAATTCGACACCATTTGTCCGAAATCAGGCTTATTTCTATCAAAATACTGCTTGATCGAGACAATAAAGTTTTTAACTTCAGAGCTTAATGGTTTCCTTTGGGTGAGACATAACGTACTCACTCAAATTTAGCCAAACCAATTATTATAGCATGGATTTTTCGAAAGTCTAT
>Ga0307378_10008127_pt1 | contig 14000 bp, 12 predicted proteins | sample UN1MG_FD_202238 | JGI IMG/M metagenome (GOLD analysis project Ga0307378, IMG submission 202238) | Soil microbial communities from Risofladan, Vaasa, Finland - UN-1 | ecosystem: Environmental > Terrestrial > Soil > Coastal area > Acid sulfate soil | place: Finland: Risofladan, Vaasa | collected... | reverse complement strand
TCCCAACCGGCTGCATCCCAACGCCCGTGCCGTTCGATGAGTTGGGTGCCCCGCTGTTCGTACAGCACCTCGATGCGTTCATGCCGGTCGATTTCGGCGACGCGAGGCAGCTCGTGCCTGCTCATCGTGCGGAACGTGACGTCAGATTCCACGGGCGTAGGCTCGCACACGAGCGCTTCTTCCCGAGGAGTCGGTCGTCAGCCAGAGCACTCGGAGCCGGCGTTCTGGGACAGGGGCGGCGAGTCGGTCCTCGCGCTCGCGAGGGAACCGCAGACCGATCACCCGTTGCTGACGAGCAGCGCGCTGATGTGCGCGGGCGGGCGTCAGAGACCCTGGAGGAAGTCGATCAGCCCTGGAAAGTAGTGCTGCCGATCGTCGTACTGCGCGAGGTGGCTGCCGTCGGGGCAGTGCAGGTAGCTGCCTTGTGGGAGCTGCTCTGACATCCAGCGCATGTGTTGTGGGTCCATGGTGTCGTGCGTCGCGCCGATGGTGAGGGTCGGCACGTCGATGCTTCCGAGGTCGCCCGAGCGGTCCCAGTCCAGCAGGGTGCCGCTGAGACCGAGTTCGCTCGGTCCCTGCATCGGGACGTAGATCGACGGGTTGATGTGTGCGAGCGCTCGTTGCACCGGGTCGGGCCATTCGTCGAGGGGGAGACGACACACGTGCAGCAGGTAGTGGTGCTCCATGAGGAGCTGCTCGTATCTCGGATTGTCGGTGTCGCCCTCGGCCTCGAACTGCTTGATCTGGCTCAACGCGGCCTGGTCCATGGTCGGCATCAGGACGTCTTCGGCGTACTGGTTGTACAGCCGAGCGCTGGACATCATGTTGGAGATGACCAGGCCTTTGAGGTTCGCCCCGTGATGAAGGGCATATTCGAGGGCGAGCATGCCTCCCCACGATTGTCCGAGCAGCACGAAGTTGCTGGCATCGAGACCGAGGGCAACTCTGACCTGTTCCACCTCGTCCACGAATCGGTCGAGGTTCCACAGCGTTGGGTCGTCGGGCTGATCACTCCGGAACGAGCCGAGTTGATCGTAGTAGTAGTACTCGATACCAGCGTGCGGGAACCACGTGTCGAAGCACTCGAACAGCTCGTCAGAGGCTCCGGGCCCACCGTGGAGCAGCAGGACCTTCAGATCGGCGTTCGTGCCGACCCGTTTCGTCCACACTCGGAACTCTCCGCTCGGGGTGGAGATCGGGACCATGCGCGACCCGCCCGACAACACGTCGCTCGGGTCCCATCCGTACGTGTCGTGGTACGAACTGGGCGGCGACATCTCGTGATACTACGCCCGCATCGGCGCCCGTTCAGATCCCGTGGGTCAACTGCCGCTCGTACTCGACGGTGTCGAACCGACCGTCTGAGACCGCGATGAACCCCTCGTCGTCGAGGGTCCACTGTTCCCACCCGTTGAAACGTACGGCGTGGCCAGTTCCGCCAGTCCCTGTGTTCGTCCCTTCGTACGTCCACATGTACACGGCGCGATCTCCAGCGAGTCGAGCGAGGTCCATGACGACCACCGTGTCCGGGAACGCGTCGTAGAAGCCCTGTGCGACATCGGCGATCGCCGAACGACCCACCGCAGGTTCCTGACCATTGACAGCCAGAGAACCGTTCTCGGCGAAGAACGACGCCACCGACGTGGGATCGTGCGAACACCAGGCGGCCGTGTACCTCCGGGCAAGGTCCTGGAACGCATCATTTGTCATGGACGGAACGGTAATCCACGCGCGCTCAACCGAGGCTGCCTCGCGTCGCTGACGACATTGGCGCTGATGCTCGCCGCCGACCCACACATAAAGTCCGCTCGGCAATCCGGTCGACGCCCGTGCCGGCGCGCCGCATCGCGGCCCAAGTCGTGCGATGCTTCGATAACCCCGTCCACCACCTGAGTCCCGTTGCCGACGGTCGTGACCGGGATTACGTGCGGGCGAAAGCGGGCATCACCCCGCCACAGTTCGGACGGATCTGTGGCGCGGACCGGAGCGTTCTGTCTCGCGATTATGGAGTGGGTGCCCAGTGCGCGGTCACCGATCGGAAGTGCCGTACTGGGCGGCCCGAAGAGCTAGCGGCGACGCGCGATATGTGTGCCCGCCAGCCGCGTATTCGTGGCACGTCAGAGTCGGAACTCGCAGGAGCGCTCTGGGGCGGTGGTCGACCCGCGGGTATCGGCGCGATCGTTGGTGGTGACCGGCTGGTGAGGTGAAGGTCGATCCGCCCGCATTCAACGCGTCGAGCTGATTGGCCCAGATCACGCACTCGGGATCGTCGAGTAGCGATGGGCTAGTCGGCGTTCCTGTTGTTCGAGGCGAGGAATGCACGATAGGTCGACACGAGCGCCTCCTGTTGTTCGATTGAGAGCCGGTGATCGGCGCGAATCGCTGGCTCGGCGTCGACGGCGGCCGCCCCCTCGCCGTCTTCGCCCCTGAGCCAGCCTGCGTACGAAAGGATCGTGTCAGCGCGGAGATTCAAGGCTTCAGCGATTGCCCGCAGCACCTTGATCGAGGGGTCGTGGCGACCTCGTTCGATCTGACTGACGTAGGGGTTGGAGAGGTTGCACAGACTGGCGAGCTCACGCTGGGACAGCTCGGCGAGCTGTCGCTGCGACTTGATGTACTGCCCCAGCGATGAGCGATCTTCGACGGTGGACACGCCCGGAAACTTACTTGGCCTTCCGCTTCGATGCGGGCGGGGCGGCCGGCGTCCAGGCCGCGACGACCTGCTCGGCGAACTTGCGGTTCGCTTCGAGCAGCTTGCCGGCGAAGTCGTAGTAGTGCTTGACGGCATCGCCCGGGTCGATGGTGGGTTCGACGTCGGGGGTCGGCAGGCGGAGTTCCTGAAGGCGCTCGGCGGCCTGGTTGTTGGCTTCGACGAGTTGCTCGTGGAGCGACGTGATGCCCTCGAGAATGCGTTCTTCTGCCTCGGTGATCTGGTCGGTGACGGTCATGGTTTCGTCCTTCTGTGGTGGTTGGTGTCGACGGTGGGTCGGCAGCGAGACAATGTCTAACTCGCAATGCAAACTATACTAAGCATCCCGAGCCAACGCAAGAGAATTCTCGAATCCTTCGTTCGACATCTCGCCGCGGCGCGACTACCGTGTCGGTGGGACAACCGGAGAGCAGGTCACGACGTGCAACAACTATCCGGTCTCGATACGACATTCCTGAACATCGAGACCCCCACCACCTACGGTCACACGGGCGGGCTGGCAATCTTCGACCCGTCGACTGCCGACCATCTGGTGTCCTTCGACGAGGTGAAGCGAACCCTCACGGAGCGCCTCCACCTGATACCTCAGTTCCGCCGCCGACTCGTCGAGGTTCCGTTCGGTCTGGACCGGCCGTACTGGATCGAGGATCCGGACTTCGATCTCGACTTCCACGTGCGCAACATCGGTCTGCCTCGGCCGGGCACGATGCGCCAACTGGCCGAGCAGGTCGAGCGCATCATCGCCCGACCGCTCGATCGGGGGCGGCCACTGTGGGAGCTCTACTTCATCGAAGGATTGGAGAACGGGCACGTCGCGCAGCTCACCAAGATCCACCATTCTGCGATCGACGGGGTCGGCGGCGCCGAGGCGCTCGCAGCGACGCTCGACCTGTCTCCGGAACCGCGTGTGGTCGAGCCTCCAGCGCACCCGTGGGAGCCCGACCGAATTCCCACCGACCTCGAGATGCTCAACCGAGCGCTGTTCGCGCTGTCGATGAAGCCGCTCAAGGACTATCAACTCTTCCTCGAGACAATGAACAACCTGCCCGAGGTCGCTCGTGCCGCCGGTATCGAATTCCCCGGTCTCGGACAACCTCGAACCGTTTCGCCAGAGGCCGCGGTTCCGATGCTCTCCCAGGCGGCCAGCGCCCCGCCGCGCACGATGCTCAACACGATCATCGGGCCACATCGCCACGTTGCCTTCACGTCGATCGGTCTTGACAAGATCAAGACGATCAAGAACGCCTTCGGGACCACCGTGAATGACGTCGTCCTCGCCGTCAGCTCGGGCGCTATTCGCCGCTACCTGCTGGACCACGACGACCTCCCCGAGGACCCGCTCGTCGCAATGGTGCCGATCTCGGTGCGCTCGGAGCACCACGGCGGCGACTCCGGAAATCGTGTGGCGAGCATGACGGCGTCCCTGCACACCGACATCGAAGACCCTGTGGAACGACTCTGCGCGATCCACGAATCAATGAAAGTCGCCAAGGATCAACATCGTGCGATCCCCGCCGACCTGCAGCAAGACATGGCCGAGTTCTCACCGCCGCTGATTGCTGCTCAGGCCGCGCGGCTCGGAGTTCGAGCCGCGGCAGAGGGCTGGGTCGACCTGCCGTACAACATCGTGATCTCGAACGTGCCGGGGCCGCAGTTTCCCCTCTACGGATCCGGCGCGAGGTTGCTCGCGTCGTACCCCGTCTCAACGATCACCGACGGCTCAGGGCTCAACATCACCGTCCAGAGCTACAACGGCAACATCGACGTCGGTGTGGTCGGCTGCCGAGAACTCGTGCCCGACATCTGGGACATCGTGGACTCCATCGAAGAGAGTGTGGCCGAACTCGTCGAGCTGGCCGACGCCATGGTGAAGCCCCAAGTCAAGAAGTCTGCAGCGACAACGAAGCGAACGGCGAAGAAGCTCGCCGCGAAGAAGCCCGCTGCGAAGAAGCCCGCTGCGAAGAAGGCCCCTGCGAAGAAGCGCGCTGCGACGCAGCCCGCCGCAAAGACGCCGGTGGCCCGCACACGTTCGGCCATGACGGGAGCGGACCGATGAGTGGCTATCAGGGTGAGGACCACCTCGGGCGCCCGCCGAAGTGGGCAACGGCACTCGAGGTGCGCGCGATCGGCGAACGCGCAGCGATGGACATGGCGATGCCGCTGCTCGAACGATTGCCGAAAGGGGACGGTCACACCGTCGTCATCCTGCCCGGGTTCACCGCGGACGATCGCTCGACCCGGCCCCTGCGTGACCTGCTGAATCGTTTGGGCTACGACGCCCGAGGTTGGGGTCTCGGCGTCAACATCGGTCCGAGCCACGAGATCATCCATGGACTGGAAGACCTGTTCGCGACCGTGCTCGAGGAAGCCCGACAACCGTTCAGCATCATCGGCTGGAGTCTCGGCGGCATCTACGCCCGGGAGGTCGCCCGGCAACTGCCCGATCACGTCCGCCAGGTGATCTCGCTCGGCAGCCCACTCGAAATGGTCCGAGGTGACGATTCCGCGACCCGACCGCTGTGGGAGGAGCTCGCTCCACTGTTCGACGACAACGCCGAACGCACCGTTCGGGAATCGCACCGCCCGCTGCTGCCGGTCCCGACGAGCGCCGTCTACACCCGCACCGATGGAATCGTGCCGTGGCGGTCCTGCCTGACGGTTCCCGGACCGACCAGTGAGAACATCGAGGTGTACGGCAGCCACTGCGGACTCGGCTTCAATCCGTCGGTTGCGTACGCGGTGGCCGACCGGTTGGCGCAGCCCCACGACGACTGGCGGCCGTTCACGGCCCCCCTGCATCTCAGCGGCTTGTTCCCCGTGCCGGCCAATGGTCCGCTGGCACTCCCCGACGCAGCCTGACCTTCGAACAAAGGAGCACGATCGTGAAGGAACTCATCTACCACCGACTGTTCCTTCCGACAGTCGATCGCTACGCCGACAAGCCGGCCTTCTTCGATGGCGACTACGTCGGCACGTACGCGGAGCATGCCGACCGAACCTTCCGGCTCTGCCACGCACTGCGCGAGGAGCTGGGAATTCGGCCGGGGGACCGCTTCGCGGTGATGGCGACGAACAGCCACCAGTTCCTCGAGCTGTATCACGCCGCACTGCTCGGCGTTGGTGTGATCAACCCGCTCAACCTTCGCCTCGCCGGCAAGGAGCTCGACCACATCGTTCGCGATTCCGGGACCGAGGTCGTCTTCGTCGACGCGTTCTTCGCGCAGCACTTGGCCAACACGATGGCGTCGTCGGACGAACCGTCGCCGATTCGACACGTCGTGCTGATCGGGGACGGCGATGTTCCACACGACATCAGGTACGACGACTTGATCGCTGCTGCCCAGCCGGTGGTGCCCGATGAGCCCGAGGAGAACGATCTCGCGGTGTTGATGTACACCGGCGGTACAACCGGTCTGCCCAAAGGGGTAGCGCTGGAACATCGAGCCGAACTGCTCAACCTCTACCACATTGGCACCGTCGTGCCGCTCGAAGACGACAGCATCTATCTGCATCAGACACCCATGTTCCACGCGGCATCGATGGGCGGGATCATGGGCATGCCGGCGTCGGGCGGATCCTCGGTTTTCATGCCGCTGTTCGACCCCGAATCGGCGCTGGACCTGATCGAGCACCACGGTGTCACCCAGACGATGATGGTGCCGACGATGATCGCGATGATGCTCGGTCATGAATCTTTCGCGCCGGACCGGCTGTCGTCGTTGAAGCGGCTCAGCTACGGCGCTTCACCGATGCCCGCCGCACTGCTCAATCGGATGCTGGAGACGTATCCCGACCTCGAGGTCACCCAGGGGTACGGCATGACCGAGTGCTCCTCGCTGCTCACGTGGCTCGATGCCGACGATCACCGGGTCGGTGGTCCGCGCCTCCGCTCGGCGGGACGGCCCGTGGCCGGTGTGTCGCTGTCGATTCGTGATGCCGACGGGAGGGAGCTTCCGTCGGGCGACACGGGCGAGGTCTGGGCTCGAGCTGGGAACTTCATGAGGGAGTACTGGAACCGGCCCGATGCCACCGACGAGGTGTTCCAAGGAGGCTGGTACCACACGGGCGACGCCGGCTACCTCGACGACGAGGGGTACCTCTTCCTCGTCGACCGGGTGAAGGACATGGTGGTGACGGGTGGTGAGAACGTGTACTCGGCGGAGGTGGAGAACGTGATTTCCCAACACGCTGCTGTCGAGCAAGTCGCGGTGATCGGTATCCCGCACGAGACATGGGGTGAGCAGGTGCATGCGATCGTCGTGCTGCGGGCCGATGTATCGGTGACGGCCGAGGAACTGCAGGCGCTCTGTCGCGACAGCATCGCCGGCTACAAGGTGCCCAAATCGATTGAATTCAGAACGGAACCGCTGCCGCTTTCGGGTGCGCTGAAGATCCTCAAACGCGAGCTGCGCGCACCGTACTGGGGCGATCGCGACCGCGCCGTCAACTGAGCGTCGATACCCTCTCGCTCCGATGGCCCGACCGCGACCCCCACACATCGTCGAAAACATCCTGCGTGCGGGCGAGGCCGTGGTCGTCAACGACGGCTACGCGTCGGCGTCGATTGCATCGGTTGCGCGTGCTGCCGGCGTCGGCGTCGGCTCGATCTATCACTATTTCGCCGATAAGGAGGCCCTCCTCGACTGGGTGGTCATCCGCGTCCTGCGCCCGGACCTGCTGTTGCCCTCCGATCTGCCGATCGGCGCACCGCCGATGGCGATCTCCGAAGCGGTCGCGCCATATCTGAACGTGCACGTTCAGTTGCCGTGTCTGCATGAGGCAATCGCGCGTCCAGCGGACGAACCGATCGTCGACGAACTCCGCACCGTGATCCGGGAGTTCTGTGATTTGGTTGTGCGAACCGATCGGGTACAGACCATGGTCGAGGTCTGCAGCAACGACATCGAGGAGCTGCGGCGGGCTTGGTATCTCGACTACCGCCGCATGCTAGCAAGCGCCTACGAGACCTATCTTCGACGACGCATCGAGGAAGGCGCGCTCCGGCCGATCGAGAACCCGACATTTGCAGCGAGATGGCTGCTCGATTCGGCGATTCTCTTCCTCCGCCTGCGGCGCCTCGACTACTACCCGGACGAGCTGCCCACCGAACACCTCAGCGAACACCTCGTCGACATGCTCTTGCATGGCTTCGCCGGCACCGGCACCTGAGCGAGCGGACGAACCCTTCAACCTCCGACTGGCACCAGAGGTCGGTCCATGATTCTGTTTGGACCGAATTCTCGAACTTATAGTTCGACAATGGGAGTTTCGTCCACTACGATGCTTCCGCGTCCCGCTGTTCATGGCTCGACGGGCGCACACCCGGGAACGAGCCATAAAGGGGTAAGCGCCGTGAGAAACCGTGCACGAACACTTGGAGCCGTCCTCGCGGGCTGCGTACTCATCGCATCCGCATGCGGCGGAGGTAGCGACAGCTCGTCGGAGACCGACGGCAGCGACACCTCGAACACCGAAGCACCAGTAGGGACCGACGCGACCGACGGTGGCACAGATGCCGACGGTGACACCGATGACGGTGAGGCCGATGCTCCGGTCGTCACACAGTTGACGAGTGACGACGAAGGCATCGACGAGTCGGAGCTCGCGCCACAGGCCGGGGGCGAGGTCATCTACGGCATCCCCACCGATGGTACGGGATTCTCGACGACGGGAGCAATCCCTTCGGGATCGCTCCGGATCGCAGTGGCACTCAACGACTCGTTGGTCGCCGTCAACGCCGACGGCGACTGGGTGCCAAACCTCGCGGAGTCACTCACGCCGAACGACGACTTCACGGCGTGGACCATCACGCTCCGTCCCGGTGTTGAGTTCCACGACGGAGCTCCCGTCGATGCCGCAGCCGTTGCCGCCAATCTCAGCGCGGTAAAGGCGAGCCCGACGACCGGATTCACCTTGGCGGCCATGAACGAAGCGACCGCCACTGGCGAGCTCGAGGTCACGGTGACGATGAACACGCCGTGGGCGGCGTTCCCCTTCATCCTGATCGGACAGACCGGCTTCATGGTGTCGCCGGACACGATCGGTACGAACGAGACGTTCGTCGGTACCGGTCCGTTCGTGCTCGAGTCGTGGGCGCCTGGTGATACGGCCCGTGTGGTGCGCAACGACAACTACTGGCGGAGCGACGAGGGGTATCCGTACCTCGACGCGATCACCTTCAAGGTGATCCCCGAAGTCGAGGCCCGTAGCCAGGCGCTCGCGGCGGGCGACATCGACGGGTTCTCGAACCCGAGCGACTCGCTCATCCTCGACGCGTTGGACAGCGACGACGCCGACGTCTACATCACCGAGGCGACGTCGAACGAGGCATTGGTCATCCTCAACACGACGGCAGCGCCCACCGACGACCTCCGCATCCGGACGGCGATGGCCCACGCGCTCGACCGTCAGCTCATCATCGACACGTTCCGCTCCGGGCTGACCACTCCGGCCAACTCGTTCATCTCGCCGGACTCACCCTGGTACGCCGACACCGACTACCCGGCGTTCGACCTCGAAGCCGCCACGGCGTTGGTCGACGAGTACGAAGCCGAAGTCGGACCGGCCGAGGTGACCTTCAAGGTCTCCAACAGCACCGGGTCGGTGCAGGTCGTCGAGACGATTGCAAGCCTGTGGAATGCCGTCGGTATCGACACGACCGTCGAGGAGATCGCCGAAGGAACCGAGGTGACTCCGGTCATCAGCGACGATTTCCAGGCGATCTACTGGTTCCAGTTCGGCGGAGCCGACCCAGATGCCGAGTACGTCTTCTTCCACTCGAGTGGCGGGCCGATCAACTGGTCGAACCTCGTCGACCCCGACATCGACGCTGGCTTCGATCGAGGACGTGCCTCGAACGATCAGGTCGAGCGTGCGGCCGGCTACGCACAGGTGCAGGAGGCGCTGGCGAGCCAGCTCCCGATGCTCTGGATCGACCACCTCGGCGGCGTCGAAGCGGTCATCGTGTCGCCAGAGTTGCGGGGTGTGGCCGATGGGACGCTGCCCGAAGGTGACCAGTCGCTGACGACCGGTGGCTACTTCAGCTGGGAAGACGTCTGGATCGGATGATGCCGGTCAGCGCGAACCGATGAGGCTGGTGGCGTCCCGTGTGGGACGGTTGCTGTTCGTCGTCGTCGTCGTGTCGTTCTTCGCCTTCCTGCTGCTCGACTCGGCACCTGGCGATCCCGCGGTTGCATTGGCGGGACTGAACGCAAGTGACGAGGTGGTCGCCCAGGTCCGCGCCGATCTCGGTCTCGATGAGCCGTTCCTCCAGCGGTACCTGACCTGGCTTGGCAACGCCGTGACCGGTGACTTCGGCGACTCTTACCGCACGCTCGGAGTGAGCGCGTCATCGTTGATCCGGAAAGCGATTCCGAACACGTTGGAGTTGATGTTCCTGGCGCAGATCATGGCGCTGATGATCTCCGTGCCGACAGCGATCGCCGCGGCGCGTCGACCGGGAGGTCTCCTCGATCGACTGTCGTCGTCGATCGCATTCGCCTTTCTGGCGCTGCCGACGTTCGTATTGGGCATCTATCTCAGCTATCTGCTCGCGGTGCGGTTGGGATGGCTGCCGACGGTCGCCACCGATCTGCCATCGCTAACGTCGGACCCGCTCGGCAACCTCGAGCAGATGTTCTTGCCGTCGCTGACCCTGGCGCTCGGACTCGTGGCCGTGTACCTGCGTCTTCTGCGCAACGACCTCGTTGCCACGCTCCAGGAGGACTACGTTCTGCTCGCTCAAGCGCGAGGCGTTCCTGACCGTCGCATCCTGTGGCGCCACGCGCTCCGCCCGTCGTCGCTCAACCTCCTCACAGCCATCGGGCTCAATACCGGTGCGCTCATCGGTGGCACCCTCATCATCGAGATCCTCTTCGCGATTCCGGGCATGGGACGCCTGATGGTCACGGGCGTCTTCGGTGAGGACTATTCGGTCGTCCTCGGTGCCGCACTGGTGTTCACCGTGGGCTATGTCGTCGTCAACTTCGTCGTGGACCTCGCGTACTACCTCCTCGACCCTCGGATCCGCCATGCCTGAATGGTCGAAGAAGCTACCTACGGGTCTCGGTGTCGTCTTCTGGGTGTCCGCGAGCTGGGTCGTCATCCTCGTCTTGCTCGCACTCTTTGCTGATGTCCTCCCGATCCGCGACCCCGAGGCGCTCGGGATCATCACGCGCGAGGTCGAGCCTTTCGAGGGGCCCGGCTGGAACGCGTGGTTCGGTTCTGACGGCCAGGGCAAGGACCTGTTCGCCAATGTGGTCCACGGAGCCCGCCCCGCACTCGTGCTCGGCGTGACCGTCACGGTTCTGGCGGCCTCGATCGGGACCGTGCTGGGTGTCCTAGCGGGGTATTTCCGCGGACGTGTCGACACCATGGTCATGGCGGGCACCGATGTCGCGTTGGCGTTCCCTGCGATCGTGCTCCTTCTCGCGGTGCGGGCGAGCCTCGGGAACTCGATGTGGGTGTTCATCTTCATCTTCACGGTCCTCGGGATTGCGCCGTACACGCGGATCGTTCGCGGGGCAACGCTCGGTCTGGCCGAGCGCGAGTTTGTGAAGGCCGCCCGTGCGATGGGGGCCAGCAGGTTCCGCATCATCACCCGTGAGATCCTGCCCAACGTTGTCCTCTCGGTGTTGTCCTTCGCGTTCATCGGGTTCGCGCTCGTGATCGCCGCCGAGGGGAGCCTCGCATTCATCGGTCTCTCACTGGACCGGACCACGTGGGGGCAGTTGATCGATGATGGCCGCCCGGAGTTGGTCAATCACGCCTACCTGACCTTGATTCCTGCCAGCGTGATGTTCGCCACGATCCTGGCGTTCAACTTCGTCGGCGACGGAGTCGGAGGGGCCACGGCAATCCGTGAGGTGAGCACGGTCCGCCGGCATCGGATCGCGCCGCTGTCGACCGCGCGCGAACACTCGAGCGCGTCGCCGGGAGACAGCGGTCCCGTGCTCGATGTCCACGAACTCAGCACCGACCTGGTGACGTCGCAAGGCGTCGTCCACGCTGTCGACAACGTGTCGTTCCAGGTGCGTGCTGGTGAGGCACTCGCCCTCGTCGGCGAATCGGGGTGCGGGAAGACGATGACGATCCGTTCGATTCTCGGCACGTTCCCGGTGGCCGGCGTCGACCGGTCCGGGCGCGTCGACGTCGATGGAATCGACATGCTGCGCGTCGACGATGACACCCGTCTGCGAACACTTGGCACCGACATCGGCACGATCCCTCAGAATCCGTTGACCGCACTCAATCCGGTCCGCCGGATCGACGCGCAGCTCATCGAGCCGATGACGCTCCATGGTGGCTTCAGCAAGTCCGAGGCGAGAGTTCGAGCGCTGGCGCTGCTCGAACAGGTCGGCATCCCGGACCCGACGAGCCGGCTGAAGTCGTATCCGCATCAACTCTCCGGTGGGATGCGCCAGCGAGTAATGATCGCGCTTGCCCTGGCGAACAACCCGAGGCTGGTGCTGGCCGATGAGCCGACCACCGCTCTCGACGTCACGGTCCAGGATCAGATCATGGGCCTCCTGACCGAACTTCGCACCGGGAGCGACATGGCGATGGTGTTGGTCACCCATGACCTTGCTGTCGTCGAGGGATTCACCGACCGCATCGCGGTGATGTATGCCGGACAGATCGTCGAGACAGGGCCGACTGCACGCGTGCTCGCCGATCCCCAGCACCAATACACCCGAGCTCTGATCAGGTCGATCCCTGATCTCAGGCTCGAGCCGCACTCGCGTCTCTCGACGATTCCCGGGTCGCCGCCGTCGCTGCTCGACCCGCCGCTTGGCTGCCGCTTCGCTGCTCGTTGTCCGGCGGCCGATTCGCGATGCCGAACCGAGCTGCCATCGGTCACCGAGGTGGGCGACGATCACTCGTACACCTGCTGGCACCCGGCGGAGGCGACTGTGGAGGTGGCGCGTGGCCGGTAGTGGCACAGCGCACCTGCGCGACGGCGAGACGGTCCTGTCGGTGCAGAACTTGGTGATGGAGTTCCGTTCCGGACGCAAACGAACCGTGCGCGCCGTCTCGGACGTGAGCTTCGATTTGATCTCGGGCGAGACGCTGGGACTTGTCGGGGAGTCGGGCTGCGGCAAGACCACCGTCGGCCAGGCGACCATGCAGCTGGAGACGCCCACTGCCGGAACCGTCATGTTCAACGGCAGAGATCTGACTCAGCTGTCTGGAGCGCCACTTCGCCGAGCACGTCGCGGAATGCAGATGATCTTCCAGGACCCCGTGTCATCGCTCAATCCCCGGCGTCGCGTCCACGACCTGGTCCGCGAGAACCTCGACATCTGGCCGAGCGACCTCCACACCGACGGCGACCTGCTGGTCAGCGAGGCGCTCGAAGCAGTCGGAATCGACGCGGCGGCCAGCGCCGATCGTCATGCACACGAGTTCTCGGGCGGGCAGTGCCAGCGGATCTGCATCGCGCGAGCACTCGTCAACGCTCGGCCCGGAAAGGTCACGTGGGGACGCGGGACGTCGTCCCACGAGCCCTCCGTCCTCATCCTGGATGAGCCCGTCTCAGCGCTCGACGTGTCCGTGCAGGCCCAGATCCTCAACCTGCTCGAGGACCTGAAGGACGAGTACGGCCTCAGCATGGTGTTCATCAGCCATGACCTCGCCGTCGTGAAGAACATCAGCGACCGGATCATGGTCATGTATCTCGGGAAGGTCTGCGAGGTGGCTCCATCGGCAGAGCTGTACGAAGCCCCCGCCCACCCGTACACCCGGGCGCTCCTCGCATCGATCCCACGGCACGGCCTCGACCTGCCGCCTGCCGCCGAGCTCATCCGCGGTGAACCACCGTCGCCGCTCGACCCTCCCTCGGGCTGTCGCTTCCGCACGCGTTGCCCGAACGCGACCGAGCGCTGCACGAACGAAGAACCCGAGTTGCGCGCGGTCGGCACCGACCACTTCGTTGCGTGCCACCACCCGCACACGCCGGTTCCCGTCCAGGTGGCGGGAACCACAACCGAAATCCAACCACTGAACGGAGATGCCTCATGTTCGAGTTCGACCCGGCGGCAAGCCATGTGATGCCAGCGCATTTCGGCGCGCGCCAGTACGAACCCGGATCGTCCGGTTGGTACCGCGACGTCACGGCGCTCAGCGTGCCGTACGTGACCGACGCCGGCCGGCTCGCTTCGTTCCTGCCCGAACCATTCGAGGTCGCCGACGAGGCGGTCGTCACGATCGTCTTCGCCCAGAACCGCGAGGTCGACTGGCTCGCCGGGCATGGCTACAACTTGATCGGCGTCAACGCCTCGGTGGTGTACAA
>Ga0307378_10008125_pt1 | contig 14005 bp, 10 predicted proteins | sample UN1MG_FD_202238 | JGI IMG/M metagenome (GOLD analysis project Ga0307378, IMG submission 202238) | Soil microbial communities from Risofladan, Vaasa, Finland - UN-1 | ecosystem: Environmental > Terrestrial > Soil > Coastal area > Acid sulfate soil | place: Finland: Risofladan, Vaasa | collected... | reverse complement strand
TGAGGGCGACAAGGTCATCGCCAGCCGCCGGGAGGAGGAAATCTACATCAAGCTGGGACTGGAATGGATCCCGCCCGAGCTTCGGGAAAACCTCGGGGAGATCGAAGCGGCCGAAAAGGGAAAGCTACCGCGGCTGGTGGAGCTTGGCGATATCCAAGGCGACCTGCAAATGCACACGACGGCTTCCGACGGCAAGACCAGCGTCGAGGAAATGGCGCAGGCAGCCAAGAAGCTGGGCTACAAGTACATTCTCATTACCGACCATTCAAAGGCCGTCACCATCGCTAACGGGCTGGACGAGAAGCGGGCGGTCGAGAACATCCAGCGCATCAAGGAGGCTCGCAAGAAGGTCAAGGGCATCGAGATTTGGGCAGGCACAGAAGTCGATATTCTCGGCGATGGGAAGCTGGATTACCCCGACGAACTGTTGCGCCAATTCGACATCGTGCTGGCGAGCGTCCACTCCCGCATGACCATGCCGGCGGAAGAGATGACAGCGCGGCTGCTCAAGGCGCTCGAGAATCCCTACGTGAGAATCCTCGGCCATCCAACGGGCCGGCACATCCTGAAACGGGATTCATTCAAGTTCGACCACGAGCGGGTCTTCGAAGCCGCCTGGAAGGCTGGCGTAATTCTGGAACTCAACGGGAATCCCGAGCGCTTGGATCTGAGCGACCGCCTGGTGAAGCTGGTTGGCGACCGGGGGATGAGAATCATCATTTCAACTGACGCCCACCATCCCGATCACCTGCATTTCATGCGCTTCGGGGTGCTGACCGCGCGTCGCGGCTGGATGGAAAAGAAAGGCGTCCTGAACACCTATCCTCCCAAGAAATTACTGGCTTCGCTGCGGCCCTTGCCTCGCTGAGAATGCCACCGATAGGCTATGATGGAGCGGGCTTTGTACGGCCAAGGGGCCAGGATTGATCCTCACGCCAAACGCGGACCCGCTTACCACCTGGCGCGCGCTGAGAAGCCCTGGTGCCAGCGCAGATTGAATAGGAGCGCGATGACCTCTCTCAATTCCATGCCCGCCGCCGCCATTTTCGACATGGATGGCGTCCTGGTTGACAGCAACCCATTCCACCTGAAGAAGTGGGAAGCCCTACTCGACGAACACGGGATCCCGTTCGATCGCGATGATCTCCCCCGCGTGATCCTGGGGCACAGGAACGACACGGCTTTCCGTCACTTCTTCGGATCCGATCTCGGCGAGGCGGACATGCAAAGGCTCGGGGAGGAATTGGAGGAGAGATTTCGAAAGGTGTTCCGCCCTCACGTGAGACCCCTGCCCGGGCTCGAGGCCTTGATCGTGAAGTGCCATCAGGCCGGCATCCCCATGGCCGTCGCCTCATCGGCGACCGTCAAGAACGTGGAATTCATCATCGAGGCGCTGGGTTTCGGGCCGAATTTCCGCCACGTGGTGACCGGCGATGAAGTCCGCCATCCCAAACCCCATCCCGAGATCTACCTCAAGGCCGCCGAAAAACTGGGGATCGACCCTCCGGGTTGCGTGGCGTTCGAGGACTCGTTTGTGGGCATCGAGGCCGCCAAGCGGGCGGGCATGACGTGCGTGGCCATCGCATCCACTTTCCCGCTCGACGAGCTGCGCGACCAGACTCAAGCCGATCTGGCGGTGGAGAGTTTTGAGAAGCTGGATCTCGAGATCCTGCGCGGGCTATTCGAGGCCGGCAAAGTGAGTGACCGAAAGAATCCGCCGGGCCGTCGGGCCAAGCGGGGCTAAGTTGCCACGGGACCGAAGCGCAGAACCATCAACGTGAGGTCGTCGGCTTGCGGCGCGCCGCCGGCGAATTCCTGCACAGCGGCGACCACTCTGTCACACACATCTTGCGGCCGCCCGCCGGCGCACTGCTGCACCACCGCGTTCAGGCGGTCCTCATCAAAGAGATCATGTGATGCGTTGTTGGCCTCCGTCACACCGTCGGAGTAGATCACCACCTGGTCACCAACCTGGAGCTGCACGCGGGCCACCTCAAACTTGATGCCTGGGAAAAAGCCCAGCGGGAAATTGGATGAACCCAGGCGCGTCACGGTGCCGTCCGCCTGCCCCACGAAGGGAATGGTATGGCCGCCGTTGACGTAGGTGAAGACTCCCTGGCGGTCGAGAACTCCGTAGAACATCGTGGCATACATTTCGGAAGGCGTCCGCTCGCAGAGAAAATCGTTGATTCGATGAAAGAGCTCGCTAAGTTCCGGATCCCCGGCGGCGACGGCGGCGAAGGCGCCCTGCAAATTCGCGGCGGTCATGGCTGCGGGCAGCCCCTTCCCCGAAACGTCGGCCACGGTGATGCCGACGCGGTCGCCGGGAAGATGGATCACATCGTAGTAATCGCCACCCACCATCTGGGACGACATGGTGACAGCCCGCAACTCGAAGAAGTCGCCCCCCGGCAATTCGCGAGGCAACAGGCTTTTTTGGATGTTGCGCGCCAGGGAGAGCTCGTGCCGAAGCCGCTCCTGGTCGCGGGTCATGCGGAAGAGGCGGGCGTTCTCGATGACCGTGGCGCCTTCTACGGCCAGCGTCTGAAGCACCTGACGGTCGAGGCCGGTCAGGGCCGTGGGCCGGGCGCGGCTGTCGAGGTAGATCACGCCCAGCAACTGAGGCCGCGCCTGAATGATCGTGTCGCCCAGGCTCTCCGTGACGGGAAGTTTCTGGAGCGGCAGGGCGACCACGCCGCGCACCGCCATCTGAATAATTCCCGTTTCTCCGGTGCTGCGGCCCGTCACCGCATCCTCCAAGATCACTTCTTCACGACCCGTCTTGGCCACCCGTTCCACAACCACGCGCGAGTAATCGGAAACGGCGGTGGGAAGGAAAACTCCCCCCCGGCCGCGTGCCAGGCGAAGGCGCAGCTCGCCGGAATCGTCGCGGAGGAACAACAGGCCTCGCTCGGCGTCGCAGAGCTGGATCGCCGTGTCGGCGAGCGCTGTCAGGACCTCATCCAGCCCCGCGGCGCGGTGCAGCATCTGGGCCATCTGCAGCAGCATGCCCAGGTGTTGCAGTTGCGGGGCCGGGCTCTCCGACACCTTTCGGAACTCCGCAAGCAGTTTCGGGATAACCGCGGCCTCGGTGACGAAAAAGAGCTGGTAAGTGTCCGCGACGCCCAGATTGATCTGGTCGCCGCTGGCGAGAGTGTGGGAGGTAATCCGCTCGCCGTTCACAAAAGTGCCGTGACGGCTTCCCGAATCTTCCAGGCGGTAACCCTCCGCATCCTGAACGATCCGGGCGTGGCTGCGCGAGATGCGATTGTCGAGGAGGACCAGGTCGTTGTCGCTTTGGCGGCCAAGCGTAAAAGGCGAGCGGTTAATCTCCACTTCGCGCTCGCTCCCCGAGGAGTCCCGAACGATGAGCCGAGGTTGATCTGTGGGCATAGAGTAAGGGCCTAAAGGTCAATGATGGACGCACAGTATAGCAGAGAGGTTGAGCCGCGCGTAAGAACCTTCGTTGAAGGTCTTCTCCAGCGCCCGGCAAGGAGGACGGGCTCACCCGCCCGGCCTTGGAGAACTTGCCCCGGCACAAATTCATTTGAATTTCCGTGGGATTTGGCCCACCATTGTTGGTTTGGCTGGTCATCGAATTGCTCATGTCACACCTGGAGGATTGAAAAACGTGCCTAATGAACCGCTCCAAATCGCTGAGCCCAAAGGAAAGCTGGGAGTGCTGATTCCCGGTATGGGCGCAGTAGCGACGACTTTTATTGCAGGGGTTGAAGCCATTCGCCGACGCATCGCCCGGCCCATCGGCTCGCTCACCCAGATGGGCACCATCCGGCTGGGCAGGCGAACCGACCGGCGGGTGCCCATGATTCGCGATTTTGTCCCCCTGGCAGGCCTCAAAGACCTGGTCTTTGGAGGCTGGGACGTGTACGCGGACAACTGTTACGAGGCGGCACTGAAAGCGGGAGTGCTGGAGCAGTCTCATCTTGATCAGGTCAAAAGCTTTCTGGCGAAAATCCGGCCCTGGCGGGCGGTGTTCGAGCAGAAGTTCGTGAAGAACCTGCACGGCGAGCACGTCAAGAAAGGCCGCACGAAAATGGACCTCGCCGAGCAGGTCATGGACGACATTCGGCGATTCAAGAGGAAGACCGGCGCGGCGCGCTTGATCATGATCTGGTGCGGCTCTACCGAGGTCTTCCAGAGGCCCGGCACCGTGCATCGGAGCCTGGTGGCGTTCGAAAAAGGACTCCGCACAAACAGCCCCAATATCGCGCCCAGCATGATTTACGCTTACGCCGCGTTGAAGCTCGGCATTCCCTTCGCCAATGGAGCGCCCAATCTCACGGCGGATATCCCCGCGCTCCTGGAGATGGCGCTCAAGAACGAGGTGCCCGTGTGCGGCAAGGATTTCAAGACCGGGCAGACCTTGATGAAGACGATTTTGGCTCCGGGTCTGAAGGCCCGCCTGCTGGGCCTGCACGGATGGTTTTCCACCAACATCCTGGGGAACCGCGACGGCGAGGTTCTGGACGATCCCATGTCTTTCAAGACCAAGGAGGAGAGTAAGCTCTCGGTGCTGGAGTACATCCTGCAGCCGGACCTTTACCCCGAGCTCTACAAGGATTTCTACCACAAAGTCCGAATCAACTATTATCCCCCGCGCGGTGACAACAAAGAGGGCTGGGACAATCTCGATATCTTCGGCTGGCTGGGTTACCCCATGCAGATCAAGATCGACTTCCTCTGCCGCGATTCCATCCTGGCGGCGCCGCTCGTCCTCGACCTTGTCTTGTTCATGGACTTGGCCCAGCGCTGCCCGGAAATGGCCCGCAAGGGCATCCAGGAATGGCTGTCGTTTTACTTCAAAAGCCCCATGTGCGCCCCCAAGCTCTATCCCGAGCACGATCTGTTCATCCAGCTCATGAAGCTCAAGAACACGCTGCGCTACCTGCGCGGCGAGGAGCTCATTACCCACTTGGGGTTGGAGTACTACGACTGAGAATGGGAGCCTGGAAGACGCTCCGGGCTCGGGCGGGAGGTCAGTGTTTGCCGGGCGCCTCATCGGGAAGCGTCGTCAGGTATTTCCCCAGAATGCTGCCGATGCTGGTGAGCTCGGACAAGTCGTTCGGCGTGAAATCCGGGCCGATGGGCTCCCCTCCTATCCCCTTGTGGCAGACCTGAATTACTCCCACGGTTTTTCCATCCGCAATCATCGGGGCGCTGACAATTTTCTGAATCGGCGCGGCCTTCGCCTGCTCGGATAAATCCACCGATTCAAACACCGTCGGATGCTTGTAGACGGAAAAATTGTTGACGATTTCTCCCCGCCGGTCACGGATGGTCTTGATCGCCAGGGAGTGCGTCGTGGTAATCGGCAGATATCCGATCTTCGAGAGTTTGATGGGAAACAGGAAGCCAAGCATCTTCCCATTCGACGAGAGCCGCAGGATGGCAACCTCGTCCCTCTTGGCTTTGAATGCGCCGGCTATTTGCGTGGCCAGCTTGTTTAGAGCCTCCTCAGAGGGAAGCCCACCGGCCTTGCGCATCTCCTCCACGAGTTTCGCCACGGCCAAAGTAAGATCCATACTCGCCATTCGCTACGCTCCCCGGAAGGGTTTTAGAGTGAACTGGGGGGATTATACAGAAAGCCCTCCCGGCAAGCAACGCGCTCTCAATATGCCGGCGCGAATTGCCGGCCCGCCTGAAACGCCCGGGAGCGTGGCATCCATCCGGGAGATTCGGTTTGACAAAATCTTCCCGCCCTTCGGATAATCGGTTCCCCTTCTACCGAAGGGACCGAGCCGTATGCCCAACTTGCGTCGCGGTGTTTTCGTCATGCTCATGCTCTTCTTATCCGCGCCCCTCCCGCGCGCCGCCGGGCGAACACCTGAAGAAGCTGGAAAAGTCGCGCAGCGCGTCCTCGAAAGAGCGATCGTCATCGATCTCCACTCCGACACCACGCAGATGATGCTCGACGAAGGGTACGACTTGGCTGAGCCCGACAGCCTTTTCATGGTGAGTATCCCGAAGATGCGACAGGGCCACCTGGGCGCGGCATTCTTCTCCGTCTGGGTTTCAGTGGATTGGCCGAAAGGCAACATCGTTCAACGCGCCTTGGACGAGATCGATGTGATCCACGAGCAGGTGGCGCGCCACTCGGACGCCCTCGGCCTTGCTTCCACTGCGGATGACATCGTCCGACTCCACGGCCAGAACAAGATCGCAATTCTCATGGGACTCGAGGGCGGACACGCGATTCGAAACGACCTTCGCCTTCTTGACATTTACTACCGTCTGGGGGCCCGCTACATGACGCTCACCCACACCGCGCACACCGATTGGGCGGAATCGTCGGGACAAAGGGCGCGGGGAAGAGGTTTGAGCGATCTCGGCCGCCAGGTTGTGGGGCGAATGAACCGCCTGGGCATGATGGTGGATATCTCGCACGTTTCCGACAAAACCTTCTTCGACACGCTGAGCGCGACCAAAGCGCCGGTCATCGCCTCGCACTCTTCCTGCCGCGCTCTCTGCGCTCAGCCGCGCAACATGACCGACGAGATGATTCGCGCCCTGGCGAAAAACGGCGGCGTCATGTACATCAATTTCTATTCGGCCTTCCTGGATCCCACATACGCCGCGGCTCAGAAGAAAGTCTCAGCGAAACGCAAGGCGGAATTCGCGGCGGTGAGCAAGAGATTCGCTCATGACCGCAAGCGACTGGCCGAGGAGCTCCGCAGAATCTACGCGCGCTACGAGGCCGCCTTGCCGACGCCGAGCTTCGAGCGCATCGCCGACCACATTGACCACGCGGTCCGGGTGGGTGGGATTGACCACGTGGGCCTGGGCTCGGATTTCGACGGCATCGATTCCGCCCCGCGCGGCATGGAAGACGTCTCCAAGCTCCCCAACCTGGTCCGCGAGCTGGCGCGTCGCGGCTACAGCGAAGAGGACTTGGAGAAAATCCTGGGAGGGAATACACTGCGCGTGATGCGGCAGGTGGAAGACGCAGCCGGAAAGCTGCAGGCTGGAGAGTGAGGCGAGTCATGAAACGAAGAATCGCATTGCTGGTCGTTGCGGGCTTGATCGTCCCGTTTCTTTGGAGCCAGACGGCTGAGAAGAAGGCGCCGGAACCGGCGCCGGAGGTCAAACTGAATCAGCCGCCCGGCCTTTACGCGGTCTTTGACACTTCGATGGGCCGCGTGGTCTGCCGCCTGTTTCCGGACAAAGCTCCGGAAACCGTCAAGAACTTCGTGGAATTGACGAATGGAACGAAGCGATGGTACGACGACAAGAAGAAAACCTGGGTGAAGCGGCGCTACTACGACGGGCTCACCTTCCATCGCGTGATCCCCAAGTTCATGATTCAGGGCGGCGACCAGTTGGGGACCGGCTCCAGCAGCATCGGCTTCACTTTCAAAGATGAGTTCAGCCCGGACCTGATGTTTGCCGAGCCCGGCAAACTCGCCATGGCCAACACCGGGCCCAACACCAACGGCGGCCAGTTCTTCATCACCGTGGCGCCGACGGAATGGCTCAACAACCATCACAGCATCTTCGGCGAAGTCGTCGAGGGGCAGGACGTTGTGGACATGATTTCCCAGGTCCCGCGCGACGCGAATGACAAGCCCCAGAAACCCGTCGTCATGCGGAAAGTAACGATTGTGGATACGCGGGGCGAAGCCAAACCCGAAACCCCCAAGGAGAATCAATGAGTGAATTGAAACCGGGCCTTTATGCCACCTTCGAAACCCCACAAGGCGATATCACGGTTCAACTCTTTCCCGACCGGGCGCCCAAAACGGTCGCCAACTTTGTGGGGCTCGCCTGCGGCACCGTCGAATACGTTGACGCAAAGACGCGCCAGCGCACCAAAGGCCGCTTCTACGACGGCTTGACCTTCCATCGCGTGATTCCGAAGTTCATGATCCAGGGCGGCTGCCCCCTGGGGAACGGGACGGGCGGACCGGGATTTCAATTCGAGGATGAATTCACCAAAGGGCTGGAGTTTGACCGGCCCGGGATGCTGGCGATGGCCAACTCCGGGCCCAACACCAACGGCAGCCAGTTCTTCATCACGGTGGCGGCGACGAAGTGGCTGAACAGCCGCCACACGATTTTCGGGGAAGTCGTGGAAGGTCAGAACGTCGTGGAGAAGGTTTGCGCTGTCGCGCGCGACCGGCAGGACCGACCGAGCACACCCGTAGTTCTGAAGACCGTCAGGATCGAGGAAGTCAAGTAGAGACGAGTCGGCCGGCGCTTCCCGGCGGGCAGCGAGCCGGTCCCACCTATACCTTGATCACATCCACCAGCGACTTGACGGCGGCGGCGGATTTCTCGAGGGCCACCTTTTCTTCCGGTGTCAGCTTGATTTCGATGATCTGCTCGATCCCCTTGGCGCCGAGCTTCACTGGAACACCCACGAACAGCCCCTGGATGCCGTACTCGCCTTCCAGGTAAGCCGCGCAGGGCAGGATCTTCTTCCGGTCGTTGAAAATGGCGTCCACCATTTCCACGACGGCCGCGGACGGAGCGTAGAACGCGCTGCCGGTCTTGAGCAGCTTGACAATCTCCGCGCCGCCGCCCGCCGTGCGCTCGATAATCTTGTCGAGCTGTTCTTTGGGCATCAGCTCGGTAACGGGGATTCCCGCCACCGTCGTGTAACGGGGCACGGGCACCATGGTGTCGCCGTGGCCGCCGAGGACAAAGCCTTGGACGTTCTGAACGGAGACGTTCAAGGCTTCGGCGATAAAGGTCCGATAGCGCGCCGTATCCAGGATGCCCGCCATCCCCATGACCCGGTGCTTGGGATAACCGCTCACCCGAAACGCCGTCTGCGCCATGGCATCCAGCGGGTTGGTGACCACGATGAGGATGGCGTTCGGCGAAACTTTTGCCGCCTTCCCGATCGCGTCCTTCACGACGTCGTAGTTGGCTTTGAGCAGGTCGTCGCGGCTCATTCCCGGCTTACGTGGAAAACCCGCGGTCATCACGATCAAGTCCGAGTTCGCCGTGTCGGCGTAGTCGTTGGTCCCTGTGACTTTGAGGTCGTAGCCCTCGATGGGGCCCGATTCGAGCAGGTCCAGCCCTTTGCCCTGCGGGACTCCTTCCAGTATATCGATTAAGACGATGTCGCCAAGTTGCTTGTCGGCAAGGCGGTGGGCCAAAGTCGCGCCCACATTGCCCGCGCCGATCACCGTGATCTTCTTGCGCATGACGCCTCCCGTATTCAAGATGGCCGAGCCCGGCGACCGGACCGCCGGGCACGACTGCCGAGCTTACGCGGCCCGCGCTTTGCCCTTGTCCATGTTCTCGATGATGGCGCCGGCAAAAGCGCTGGTGCCCAGTTTCTGAGCGTCGGTGATGCCTTCCATCTTCATCAGCCGCTCCAGGTCGTAGGTGACGCGGTGCTGCGCGATGGTGGCCGCCAGAGCGTTCTCAATGAGGTCCCCCACCTCCTGCCAGCCCATGTATTCAAACATCAGCACGCCCGAGCGGATGAGCGCGCCGGGGTTGATGACGTCCTTGTCGGCGTACTTGGGGGCCGTGCCGTGCGTGGCTTCGAAAACGCCAAAGCCGTCGCCGATATTGGCGCCGGGCGCTACGCCCAAGCCACCGATCTGCGCCGCACAGGCGTCGGAGAGGTAATCTCCGTTCAGGTTCGGCGTGCAGACGAGTTCATACTCGGCCGCGCGTGTCAGGATTTGCTGCAACATCGAGTCGGCGATGCGGTCGTTCACCAGGATCTTTTCCTTCCACTTGCCCTTGCCGTGCGTGGCGTAGATGGAATCCAGACAGGCCTTCACCTCGGCGTAGATCTGCTGTTTGAAGGCGTCGGTGGCCATTTCCAGGCCGGGTTCGACCTTCGCGGCGTTGTTTTCGACGGAGATGTTCGGGTCCCTGTCTTTGTTGTCGATGATCCAGCTCTCCCGCTCGGTCACCACGTACTGGCGGAATTCTTCGCGGGCCAGCTCGTAACCCCAATCGCGGAACGCGCCCTCGGTGAATTTCATAATGTTGCCTTTGTGGTCCAGGGTCACGGTCTTGCGGCCGTGGTCGATGGCGTAGCGGATGGCGCGCCGCACCAATTGCTTGGTGGCGGTTCTGGAAATCGGCTTGATCCCCACGCCGGCGTCGGGGCGAATCTGCTTCTTGGCTTTTTCCGCGCTCAACAAGGCGTTGACGAACTCGATGACCTTCTTCGCCTCCGGTGTCCCTTCCTTCCACTCCATGCCCGCGTACACGTCTTCCGTGTTCTCGCGGAAGATCACGATATTCATCCGCTCCGGGTGCTTGACGGGCGAAGGAACGCCGGGAATGAATTTCACCGGCCGCCAGCAGGCGTAGAGGTTGAGGATCTGCCGCAGCGCTACGTTCAGGCTGCTAATACCGCCGCCCACCGGCGTGGTCAGCGGCCCTTTGATGGCGATGCGAAACGCCGTGATAGCGTCGAGCGTTCCCTGGGGGAGCCATTCGCCGAACTGCTTGAACGCCTTCTCGCCAGCAAAGACTTCGTACCAGACAATGCGTCGCTTTCCGCCAAAGACCTTTTCCACCGCCGCGTCGAAAACGCGTTGCGAGGCCTTCCAGATATCTCTGCCTGTGCCGTCGCCTTCGATATAGGGGATGATAGGTCTTTCTGGGATGACAAATTTTCCGTCAACGAACTGAATGGTCTGCCCGTCGGCGGGAACAGGAACTCCGTTATAAGATGCCATGGGCGAAAAAACCCTCCGTCTTCAGATTTAGTGTCCTTGGGGGCAATTCAGGGGCCAGACAAGACTGCTCCCGAAGACACCAGAACTCCATTAAGTCCCTTCCCTTTCGCAGGTTAGCCAGCGAGTCGAAAAATCCCGCCCCAAGGCCGCCATTTACGCGGCCCTGAGCAAGCTGCGGAGGACAGTGGGAAGGATGCCGCCATTGCGGTAGTAGTTCACCTCGACCGCAGAATCGAGCCTGGCAACGGCTTTGAAACTTCGCTTCGCCCCTTCGGGGTCGGTCACGGTGACCGTCACCTCTGCCCGCGGCCTGATTTCGTGGCTAAGGCCAGTGACGTCAAACGTCTCATGGCCGGTCAGGCCCAGCGAGGCGGCGCTCTGCCCCTCCGGGAATTGCAGAGGCAGCACGCCCATTCCCACCAGGTTGCTGCGGTGGATGCGCTCGTAAGACTCGGCCAGGACGGCCTTCACGCCCAGCAGCAGCGTGCCCTTGGCCGCCCAATCGCGCGAAGACCCGGAGCCGTACTCCTTTCCAGCGACGACCACGAGCGGCACACCTTCCTGCTTGTAGCGCATGGCCGCGTCGTAAATCGACATTCGCTCGCCATCCGGGAAGTGAAGGGTGATGCCGCCTTCGGTCCCGGGGAGGAGCGTGTTCTTCAGGCGGATGTTGGCAAAAGTTCCGCGGACCATGACGCGGTCGTTGCCGCGCCGCGAGCCGAAGGAATTAAAGTCCTTCTTCACCACCCCGCGCCCGATCAGGAACCGGCCCGCCGGCCCGTCCTCGGGGATATCGCCTGCCGGTGAGATGTGGTCCGTGGTGACCGAATCTCCCAGCAGAGTAAGGACCCGCGCGCCGCGGATTTCGCCAATCGGCGGCGGCTCAGGGCGCAAATCGGTGAAGAACGGCGGCTCTTGAATGTAAGTAGAATCCGCTTTCCAGTCGTAAAGCGCGCCGCCTGCCACCGGAATGGCGTTCCAGGTCGGATTGCCGTCCCAGACGTTCCTGTAGACTTCCCGGAACATCTCGGGACGGACCGCGCGGTCCATCGTGGTGAGGACTTCCTGCTGCGATGGCCAAATATCACGCAGATAGACCGGCTTGCCGGCACGATCCTTTCCGATGGGCTCCTTTTCCAAATCGATGTCCACGGTCCCCGCCAAGGCGTAAGCCACAACCAGCGGCGGCGACGCAAGGTAATTCGCGCGGACGTGGGGATGAATGCGGCCTTCAAAATTCCTGTTCCCCGAAAGAACCGCCGCCGCCACCAGTTGGTTCTCCGAGACCGCCTTGGCCACTTCGGGTGGGAGCGGGCCACTGTTGCCGATACAGGTGGTGCATCCGTAGCCCACCAGCGTGAATCGCAGCGCCGCCAGGGGCTCGAGCAAACCGGCCGCCTTCAAGTATTCCGTCACCACCTTCGACCCCGGCGCCAGGCTGGTCTTCACGTAGGGCTGGACCTGGAGCCCGCGCTCCGCAGCCTTCTTCGCCACCAGGCCCGCGCCCAGCATCACGGAAGGATTTGAGGTGTTCGTGCAGGAAGTAATCGCCGCAATCACCACCGAGCCGTGCTTGAGGGCGGCCTCCGTGCCGTTGAAACTCACCTTCGCGGCGCGCTCGGTCTCACCCGCCGACAGACCAAATCCACGTTCCTTGACGGGCGCGGTCAGCGCCTGGCGGAACGCGGACCTCATCTGCGAAAGCGGCACGCGGTCCTGCGGGCGCTTCGGCCCGGCGAGACTCGACTCCACGGTCCCGAGGTCGAGCTCCAGCGTATCGCTGAACTCCGGGTCGGGCGTCTCCTCAGTGCGGAAGATGCCCTGCTCCTTGGTGTATCTCTCGACGCGGTCCACTTCCTCATCGCTGCGCCCCGTCTGGCGGAGGTAACGCAAGGTTTCAGCATCCACAGGGAAAAACCCCATCGTGGCGCCATACTCGGGAGACATGTTGGCCACTGTGGCACGGTCGGCGAGCGTCATCTGCGAGAGACCGCTGCCGTAGAATTCGACGAACTTGTCCACCACGCCTTTCTTGCGCAGAATCTGGGTGACGGTCAGCACCAGGTCCGTGGCCGTGACGCCTTCCCGCAGCTTCCCTTTCAGTTTGAACCCCACCACCTTGGGCGTCAGGAAGTAGCAAGGCTGGCCCAGCATCGCCGCCTCGGCCTCGATGCCTCCCACGCCCCAGCCGAGCACTCCCAGGCCGTTGATCATGGTGGTATGGGAGTCAGTCCCGACCAGCGTGTCGGGGAGAAGAACCGTCTCTCCGCCGTTCTGGTGGACCAGGACGACCTTGGCCAGAAACTCCAGATTCACCTGGTGAACGATGCCCGTGGCGGGCGGCACCACGCGGAAACCCTCGAAAGCCCGCTGTCCCCAGCGGAGGAACTCATACCGTTCACGGTTGCGCTGGAACTCGATCTCCGCATTGTGCTCCAGAGCCTGGGTGGTTCCGAAAAAATCCACCTGAACGGAATGATCAATGACCAGATCAACGGGCACCAGCGGATTGATCTTCGCCGGGTCTCCACCCAAGCGCTGCATCGCCGAGCGCATGGCAGCCAGGTCGACGACCGCAGGGACACCGGTGAAATCCTGCAGGATGACACGGGCCGGCTTGAAGGGGACTTCGCGCGGCGCGGGCGCCGAAGCCGCCCAGGCCGCAAGGCCTCGAACGTCATCCTCGGTGATGAGATGGCCGTCGCAGTTCCGCAAGACCGCTTCCAGCAAAACTCTGATCGAGAACGGCAGGCGCGAAATCTTGCCAAGGCCGGATTCCTCAAGCTGATTCAGACGATAGATGATTGCCGGGCCACTTGCGGTTTTTATGGAATCACGCGCCCCAAAAGGGTCCTTGCTGCTCCTGTTCATGAATCCTCTCCCGGACAAACATTTTATGATACCCCCTATGGTTGAAGATGACGACACAATTCCGAAACTGGGGATTCGAAATTCGAAACTCGAAAAGTGAAATTCGAAACCGGAGAATCGCTGTATTCCACTGTCCCCTGTAACCTATCCCCTGTAACCTGAAACCTCCAGTTGGGTACGTTCGTCCGTCAGCTGACGGATTCGTCTAGGGTTCGTTTTGAGTTCGTTTTTCTGAGCCGACCTTGTGTTTTCAATAACTTGGTGGCTTTGTTTTTGCAAAATGACATCCTTAGTATTTTCCCCGGCTTATTAAGTATTGTGGAGCAGGTTCCGTCTGCTGCTTCGGTCCGGCAGAGTGAAAATCGCAAGTCCGATTCCCTAACCCTCGTCGGGTCCGCTAACAGTAGGGCCTCGGGCCCTTTGCCTTCTGACTTCTGACTCCCGGCTTCTGGCTTCTGCCG
>Ga0307378_10008124_pt1 | contig 14005 bp, 6 predicted proteins | sample UN1MG_FD_202238 | JGI IMG/M metagenome (GOLD analysis project Ga0307378, IMG submission 202238) | Soil microbial communities from Risofladan, Vaasa, Finland - UN-1 | ecosystem: Environmental > Terrestrial > Soil > Coastal area > Acid sulfate soil | place: Finland: Risofladan, Vaasa | collected... | reverse complement strand
ACGCTGACGGTAGAAGGGTTAGGTGGGAACGATGCGAATTGGTACCGGGTGGCGCTGAGCAATTCACGTTATACGAATACTATACCCAGCGACGTGCAGATGTACGCCTATTCGTGGGTGTCTCTGGTGAACAAGACATATCAGCCATACCTGTATCTGTATCCTTACATACCAGAAAGCCTGGCAGGAGCCGTGGGGCCAAGTGATAATACCTTGTGGTTGCAGAGCTTCGGATGTGAATATGCAGTGGAATACCTATGGATTCGGACACCGTTGCGCGAGATGAGAGCGAGCTGCCTGGTGACGGATGGCAGGTTCTGGCCAACGTATTTTCCAGTAGACGAAGGTGAAGAGGGGGCAACGTGGACGGCTGGTTTGATCGCTCCTGCAGTTGCTAAGACTGACTATCTTGGTTTCTCGGCTGCCGGTGAGAGGGATGTGCCATTACGAATTTACACGCGGCCGATGATTGCAACATTATCTGATACCGACGTTCGGTAACAAGTATTCCACCAACTGGCCACACGATATCAGGGAGGCCCTATGGTACAGTCGGTGTTCGCCCCAAATCCTTTTCACCACCAGGGGCCAATTCGGGATCCTGAAATCTTCTTTGATCGTGAACGTGACGTAAAGAAAGTGCTCAGCTATCTGCGAAGAGGCCAGAGCGTGTTCCTCGTGGGCAAAGAGAAGATTGGCAAGACTTCATTTCTCCATCACGTCTCTAATCCCGAAGTAGCAACGCGACATGGTCTGACTTGTCAGATGCTCCTGTTCTTCTATGTTGACTGCAAACCTTTAGCAAGCCTGGACGAAGGCGCTCGCTTTAGCCGCATAAAAGCGATTATGGAGACAGAGGTCGCAAAAGAGGACCTGTCCCTCGCGTTATCTTTGGAATGCATAGCTTGCTTGACGGCCTATGAGTGGTTGATACAAGCATTCTCCCTGTTTCAGGACAAACATATCCGGGCGATTGTGCAACTAGATGACTTTGACGAGTTGGCAGCTGCCGTTCCCCTGAGTATTGGGTTTCTAAGCAATCTACGAGCACTTGGTGATGTGCGCATGAGCTATCTGGCGACGTCAAGGGTGCCTCTGTTCCAACTGCAGGGTCGGGTAGCTGAAAATGCTTCGTCTCCCTTCTTCAACATCTTTCGTCCATGCGATCTTCAACCCTTTATTCGTGACGAAAGCCGCAAGTTTCTGGTGACTCGCCTAGAGTCGGTGGAAGCCGCCTTTGGGGATAGCGCCCTGGATTTCATATGCGATCTAGGTCGGGATGGGCCATATCAACTGCAGCTGTCTGGTGCCTGTGCATATGATGTCTGGTGCAAACACGCGGGTAGTCTGCGTGAGGAGCACTTCTTGGAGATCGAGGAGCGGTTTGAGGATGAATCGCAGTCCGTGTGTCGCGGTCCTTGATGATAGACCTGTATCTGCCCCCGATTTCCCCCTGTTTCTCCTCCAATTCTGCCCTATTCGCTCCTAGATAGGTCTGTAGTTTTAAGCCGTCCTGTGTTATAATGATGGTGGGGGCAAGGGGCAGTATAGTGAAGGCTATTGTGGAGTAGAGTCTGCCGCTCAGGTTGTCTGAGGCTTGCACAGATTATGTTAGAAGTTGATTGGAAAAGGCCCTACCGATATTTGGTGGCTTTGTATTATGCGCTCATTACTGTCGCCGGTTCGATAGTTGTGCTATGTCACTGGCCATTTTGGTCACGCTATGCCGTTCCAGTGAGCCTGGATCGCCTCCTGCTATTCACTGTGCTATTTTACGTTGTCTTAGACTCAATCCGTATCCCTTTTGCTAGTGGTTCTACGATCTCGCTCAGCTTTCCGATTGTCCTGACAGTCCTGTTGGTAAGTTCCAATCCTGCTAATGCGGTCACAGTTGCCATTTGTGGCTCTCTGGTCAGCGAATATGTGTACTCGCTCTTTTATCGTCGCTTGCAGTTGGAACAGGCCTGGATACCCGCACTGATACAGGCTACGCTGCAGTCGGTTCTCTATGCCGGTCATCACGCTGTAGCTGGCTTTACTGCAGCCATTGCTTTTCTCTTACTGAATCCCTCGTTAGAGCCGGCCGTCAAGCACTTGTCGGCAATTGCTGCCTATGTCCTTGCCTATGGGATTACCTCTACGTTAGTTCTGTGGCCTCATGATTGGTGGGTCGTTCATCTGCTAGCATCAGACGAGGAGCGACTGCCCCGGGTGGAGATAGTTTCCACTCTGGTGGTTCTGACACCTATTCCTGTGGTGCTTATCTACCTGTATGAATTAGCTAAAGCACCGTCTCGCCTGGTCGTATATCCGCTAGCGCTCCTGTTCCTCGGTTTGTTGTTGTTGGCTCGCTCCTTTGCCAAGACGGAATCTGAAAACGGCAAGCGTCGCACTGAGGATTATGCCAGGACGCTGATAGGCACACCTCCTAACCTGTCACAAGTTGTGCAGAATGTCTTCGGGGGTGTTGAATGTCTTGTCAAGTACCAATGGGGAGCCATATACAGCACTGAAGTCGGAGGGGAGACATTTCGCTTGCGTGGGCAAAAGGGTGCCGACGGCGTAGTACGAGCTTATGGGCTTCGGATACCTAAAGAGCCTGTTTTAGCCACGGAGCTGTCGCCCGTGCAGTGGCCGACTGTGGTTAGGCCAGAGGATGCATATCTGGGGACAGTTGCTCGGCAGGGAATTCCACTGGTGTCTTTTGAGAGGGTCCCATTAATGTCGCGGGCTTATCGTTTGCCGGCTAGGACAGCATTTATGGTCTTGCCAATATGCGTTGAGGGAAAGGTTATTGGTCTACTAGCTTTGGCACGGTCTGGCAAACTGTTCACTTTAACCGAACGGAGCCGAGTTCAGGCTTTGACTGAGGTACTTGGCAACACGTTCTATAGCGTTCAGTGTCTGGAGGGTCAACTGCAAGCACTTTACGATGAGATCGAGCAGTTTGCACATCCGGACATCGTCCAGCAAGCGCTAAACGAGTTGATCGAGCTCAAGGTGAATGTGCCCCGGTTGTTGGCTGCTATCTCCGAAAGAGCATTCCAAACCAATCTACGTGCTGTGCTGCAAGAGATGGTCGCTGGCCGAAATCAACATAGCCATTTGGCCTTGCCAGCAGACGATGTCAAGAAGATTTACCAGGAGATTCAGAGTGAGGCAAAGGACATGCCGATATGGTCGCCTGAGATCATGGGAAGACTGCAGACGGTGACTTCTGCACTTTCATTCGCCTTTGGCTTTCGCTACCGGTGGCCCGAGTTGGCGCGGAGTCCCGAGTATGAGGAACTCTATAAGATCTGCAAAGAGGCTTTGAGCGCCAATACAGCTCCCGATATTGTAGCTCAAGAGCATAGCATTAATCATGCAATTGAGTATTCGAGTTGCTCGTCACTGGCCGCAAGATACGAGATCTGTGATTTGATGAGGTCACTGCTTGAAATCGTTGCACTATTGCAGAAGGCCCAAGACGCGGACGCAAGCACTAAAACTGAGTATTTGGGTGATGCGTTGAAACAACTGCGCATGGCAGAGGAATCAGCGCGCAATAAGTTGGAAGACCCTGAACGCCTCATGTTTGTCCAGGTCGCCGCGACCTGGCAGACCGTCGTCACTAACGAGCTGTATGCGGTACAAGAGGGAAGCGCTCAGCTGGTGATAGCCTTGAGCAGCCATCGGGTACTGCCTCTTGAGGAAGTTACAGTCCAATTGAGGCTGGAAAACAATGGACAAGGCCTAGCTTCTGAAGTGATCGCCGAGATTCAACCTTCTGAGGACTACATCATTGGGGACGGCCAACGTGTTGAGTTGGGCCCGCTGCCCGCTGGCAATAGCCGAGAGTTAGATTTCAAGATCAGACCTCTCCACGGGCGCGACATGCTGCGAGTGGTGTTCGAGATCATCTATCGCGATCGTGGGGGGCGAGAGAAGCGGGAAGTATTCGCTGATCGCGTTTGTCTGCGTGAGGCCCTGGCACCTTTCGTTGAGATCGATAGCCCCTATGTGGCTTCAGGTGCTCTTGATACGAGCAGCCCTCTTTTCTTCGGCCGTGAGGATGTATTCCGTTTCATCAAACGGAACATCACCGGCTCGGTGGGACGGAAGCGTGTCTTGTTGCTCGTCGGGGAACGGCGTACAGGTAAGACTTCGATCGTCAAACAATTGCCGGAGCGGTTGAAAGATGAACCGTATGTCCATGTGTTTTGTGATTGTCAAAGGATTGCAGAGCCTGGTCTGGTTGGCTTCTTCTATGTACTCTCTAGTGCGATCGCTGAAGGATTGGAGAAAGCAGGTCTGACAATTGAACGTGTGCCGTTCGGTGATTTGAAGGGCCAACCGCAGTTGGTTTTTGAGGAGAAGTTTTTGCCCCAGGTATGGAGGTGCGTCGGTGATCATTCCTTGTTGTTGGCTGTTGACGAGTTTGAGGCATTGGAGGAGAAGGTCCGGCAGGGGCAGTTAGAGCCCGCGGTCTTTCCGTATCTACGCTCCCTGATGCAGTCTCAAAGTAAGATCACCTTTGTCTTTGTCGGCACGCACCGGATCGAGGAATTGGCTACTGACTACTGGTCTGTTCTCTTCAACATAGCCAAATACAAGCGCATCGGGTTTCTCGATCGGCAATCGGCAATAAGGTTGATTACTGAACCAGTGCGCTCCTATGGTGTGGTCTATGATGATTTGGCCTTGCACGAGGTCCTGCATCTGACAGCCGGTCATCCCTACTTGTTGCAGTTGGTCTGTGATTGCGTGATGGAGCACTGTAATGACCAGAGACGGAACTATGTGACTATTCAAGATGTGCGGGATGTGCGAGACCAAATCGTGGAACAGGGGCGTGCATACTTGGTTTTTGTCTGGGGACAGTCGTCCCCAGTAGAGAAAGCAGCCTTGGCTGCCCTTGCAAGCCTGCTGCATATTAGGCAGCAGGTGACGGCTTCTAACATTGTGGAACATCTGGCTTATCGTATTGGGAATCTGACCGATAAGGTGCTTTTTGATCTTTCTGCCATCAGGAAGGCACTGCGGCGCCTGATCGAACGTGGTATTGTCAGAGAGACGGCCCAGGAAGATCCTTACTACGCGTTTACCGCCGATCTGTACCGGGAGTTCACCTCGAAGCATAACTCATTGAGCAAGATACTGCCAGAATTGGTCAAAGAAGCTGTTGCGATCTCCCCAACCTCAGTGCCTGCGCAGTCCGAGCGTTGCTAGGATGAGACAGCCCACATGAGTGGAAATCCCTTCTATCATCTTGATGCTATTAAGCAGGTCGAGCAATTCTATGATCGCCGTTCGGAGGTGCGTGATACCTTGAGGCTGTTGCGTAACTCACAGAACGTTGAAATCATAGGGCCTCGGAGGATTGGAAAGACCTCGTTTCTACATCACATCTCTCAATCTGCCGTTCTGCGGGAATACGGTATGGAGTTCCTGTCCTCATGCGGTCTCTTTGTGTATGTTGACTGCCAACATCGTTCGGTTCAGCAGGAAAAAACTCAGGTCTATGCGGCAATATTGGAGCGTGTAATCGAGGTAGCCCGCCGAATGGAGATTGATCTCGCGTTGGAACCTGGGGCTGAATCCGCGGCTGGGACAATGTTCGAGTTGACGCTCAGAGATATAAGCCGCCGTGGACTGAGGACTATCTTGCTCCTGGACGAGTTCGAGGAGATGGCGCGGAATCCTCATCTGGATACCGGGTTCTTTTCTAACCTGCGGGCTTTGCACGGCGCTGATGATATGGAAGTGACCTACGTGACGGCCTCCTGTGCACCTTTGGCTGATCTCTGCCTAGAGCGCCAATCTTTGCTAAGCTCGCCTTTCTTCAACACATTCCGGCCAGTTTGCCTTGGCCTATTCAGTGAGCAGGACAGCCTTCACTTGGTTGAGGATTTGTTGCACAGGGCAAGTGCACATATTCCCAAGCAGTTGGTGGAACTAGTGTTGGAAGTCGGCGGTGGGCACCCATTTTTTTTGCAAATGGCTGGGTACCATGCCTTCGACGTTGGGGTCCAGGGTTCAAGGGTAACGGAGGATGCACGAAAGGACTTTCTTGAAGCGATAAATGCAGAGGCCATACGACACTTCAGATCTTACTGGCAGAAGCTCGACGAGCGAGAGCAATATGTCCTGGCCGCTTTGTCATTACTGAGGAAAGACCTGAACTACCAGGAGACAATCGAGCATCTGAGAAATCAGTGTCTGATCGTCGAGCGTAACGGGAGATACGATTATTACTCACCTATCTGGGGGGCGTTCGTGAGACGCCAGCAGGTACAGGGATTGTTGCAGACTGGCCCTTTGCTTATGGACCAACGCCGAGGACAGGTTCTCCTGCGGGGAGAGCCGCTGAATCTGAGTCCGACCAATTATGCGCTGTTAAAGTGTCTTATGCAGCAAGTGGGGCAAGTTGTGGGTAACGACGAGTTGTGGCAAGCTGGCTGGTTGGGTGAACCTTATGACGTGGACCAACAACTTAAGTCGAGCATCAAAAGCCTGCGCCAGGCTTTGGGAGATGATGCAGACTGCATCGTCAGCAGGCGGGGTTTGGGTTATATGCTTCAGTTCCCTCTGGAATAGTCGAGCGCTGACTTTCTCACGGTGTATTGTAGTCATTCTTGTCCGGCAAGCAAGGGGGGGGTATGCCACAAGAGAAATGGTCCAGGGTCGAGAAACTGTTACGGAAGCTCGGTGTATCTAGGGAGACAATGTGGCGGGTCAAAGGAGCCCGCGATTATCTCGTTGACATTAGCAGTACAGGGATGCCCTCTTTACCCGACTTTACTTTGCATAATCATAATCACTCGGACAACATCATCCTTTTACTGGCTCGATTACAGAGCGAGTTCGAGTTTAGGCTTACTGAGTACGAGGCCTACTTACTGGCAACATCGGCCTATTTGCATGATCTAGGGATGTTTTTTGGGGAGGACAGACTCCGGCATGAAATCTTGCCTAGTCCAGCACAAACCCTGCGCGCGTGCCCGCAGAATCGTTGTGACCGCATAGAGAACTATGTACTCGAAGGCCGGAAAATAGGAGATCAGATCCGTGAGTTACACCACCTGCTTAGTGCCTTTATGTTGCGCAACGATTCACTTGCTCACAATGTTATCGACCCAGATGATTTGCCATATCTCATTGCTATATGTCGTGGTCACCGAAAAGCAGACTTGAGAGGACAAGGCTGTAGGTGCTATCAGAATGAGCCCGTGGGGGGTGACGTGGTCCGCATGGGCTTGTTAGCGGCATTGCTGCGTTTGGCTGATGCATTGGACTTTTACGCCGACAGAGCACCCAAGCCAGTGTTCGCACAGCGGGCGTTGAGCTTCTTGGAGGCTCCAGTTGCGCTGGAACACTGGCTAAAGCACTACTTCGTGACTGATCCCTACATCACGCGCCAAGATCAAGGTGGGAATATCACCATGGTATGTACAGTGAACTTCAGGGTGCCGGTGAAGTCAATAAATGGTGAGTCATACCTGAGCTTCTTCAGGCCGCTGTTTGCGAAACGCGTGTTAGAGCTGAACGAGAAGGATCTTGATCTCAATCAATATCCTTCCATCTTCGCGGAAGCCTTGCATATTACCACAATGCAAGCTGCCGTTGTTGAAGGCGAGCGTGATGGGTTTCGGGATCTACCCGGGGAGATTGCTCGGAGCATTGAGAAAAGTGGGTGTAAGGATATACTGTCCTTCTTGGAGCAGCGCCAATCGGATATAGCCAGGGTTAGTATAATCTCCCCCTCGGCTCCGTCCAGACTTGTCGAAGACAATCCTTTCTTTCATCGTGGTGCCATCAGAGACCAAAGCTATTTCTTCGGGCGCGAGCGTGAAACCCGAGAAATCTTGAGGAATGTCAGCAAAGGGGAGTGTATTTCCATCATCGGCCCCTGGCACATAGGCAAGACTTCACTGCTTTTCCACATAGCAGACAGTCGGGTGTGCAAGAAATATGGACTGATGCCAGAGCAATGTGTGATGGTCTATTGCACAGGACAAGAACTAAGAAGCGATGATCAGAGTAATCTGTGTAGTTATCTTCTAAGAAAGATCCAGCCTCGTGCAGTACTGGAGCATCCATCGGTCGCCAATGCTGACCTGGATCGCTCAAAACTGCTCGGTCTGCTTAAGGGCCGGCTCGACTTGGAGGAGTTTAGGACTCTGTGCTTTGCACTGCAGACAAGGGTCAGGGGTTTAAGTTACGATGTCCTACCTGGCGATGGTCTTGAGGCCAAAGTACGGGAGTTAATCGCGTTCCTAGTGCGACGGGATCAACTTGGTCTACTGCCAATTGAGCTCTTTAAGCTACGCCCCGATTTGGTGGGTGAGGAAGCCAACCTGTTTGTGGCAAATGATAGGGGAGCAGATAGGGACGGATCGAGCCTATCCTTGGATACTGCATATCACGAACTGGATGGACTGGTCAAGCGGTTCACTCAGAGAGGCTTTAGAACAGTCTTACTACTAGATGAGTTTGAGCTTTTTGCCGCCAACCCGAACACTGGGAAGAATTTCTTTGATGGTTTGCAGGCACTTCAGGCTCAGCATGCCTTGACGCTTGTCACATCTTCCAGGATTTCACTTCAAGAATTATCCAAGCTTGAGGGTTCGTCTTTGCCTGACAATTTCTTCCTGATGTTTCGGCCCCTCAATCTGGGACTGTTTACACCTAAAGAGGCCCTTTCCCTCATCACCACACTCTCGCAGCGCGCTGGTATCACCTTCTCCGAACGCACAATGGAATTCATCCTGGATACGGCTGGCTTACATCCCTTCTTCCTTCAGGTAGTCTGTGATCATGTCTTTGAGCGGCAATCTGACGGAGTTCGATTGGATGATTCGGGCTATGAGAGTTTGCGCCAGGAGATAAGTAGTGAGCTCGAAGGTCATTTCAGATATTACTGGGAAACGCTTGACCAGGCTGAGCAGTCTGTTCTGGCAAAATTGGAGGCTAGTCAAACCCAGTCGGGTCGTAGGCAACGTCTGGAGCAGTTAGCCCGACAGGGGTTGGTTGCCAGGAAAGGTCAAGTTTACGACTACGTCTCAACAGGTTTTAGAGAGTTTGTTCAGAGGTACCAATCTGCGCCATATATAGAATTGGGTTCCGTGCGTATTGTCGAAGAGATTGGTTCAGGTGGGATGGCGACTGTCTACAAGGCCTACCAGTCTGCGCTGAAGCGTTACGTAGCTGTCAAGCTATTGTCGCGTGATGCAAGACGCGAGGGGTTCCAGCAGAGGTTCCAGCAAGAAGCTCAGGCGCTCGCCAAGCTACGTCATCCCAACATCCTTTCCATCTACTATTTTGGTCAGGAAGAGGACCGTACCTACATTGTTATGGACTATGTTTCTGGTGGCACGCTAGCCGACCTGATTAACAAGGGGCTACCATTGAAGCAGGCTGTTGATATTGCGATACAGATTGGTGATGCTTTGCACTGCGCCCATAAGCAAGGAATTATCCATCGCGACGTCAAGCCAGCTAACATACTCATAGATACGGATGGTAGGCCGCTACTTACCGATTTCGGGCTGGTCAAGTTCTTGGCGCCCTCAGAGCAGGGATCTAAGTCTGACACTCTAGTGGGAACAGCCGCTTATATGGCCCCAGAGCAAGCTAGCGGTCAGGCTGATGCTCGGAGCGATATCTATGCACTCGGTACTGTATTGTATGAGATGGTCACCGGGCGTGTGCCTTTTGAGGCAGAGGATGGAATAACAGCGATATTCGCGAAACTTAAGGAAGAGCCATTGCCGCCTAGCGATTTGTATACCTCCTTGCCCGCGGAGTTGGAGCGGGTGATCCTGAAAGCTATAGAACTTGACCCAGATGATCGTTATCAGAGCGCCCTTGAAATGATCCAAGACCTGCAGTCTATTCATCTGGATGCGTAGATCAATCGCGGTGAGGTGAAGGCGATGAATCACGGGTATGATTTTGGGCTCGCTCTTAAGTCCGAGGTTGCAGCTGTCTGCCCTGGCGCCCTCTGTACTGCACGAACTGAGCACAAACGTTGGGTGCTGACACGGCTAGTGCAAGTTTGGTTGGCGGTTCTCGTTGCACTCTCCACTCTGGTGGGTTTGATGACAGGACTGTTCATCGTGCGAGATTCGCTGGCAAAAACCTTTGATGATCCTATTGCTCAGATGCAGAATGGTAACGGACCGGCTTCAATCGTCACCAAGACAGTTGAACCAGCTAATCCAGATACAGGTAGTATTGTGACGATTACCTTTGTCCTTACCGGTGTTGGCCCCCGGTCTCTGGACGTTGCGCTAATACAGGATGTCTCAGGCAGTATGAGTGATGCCGTCACTGCTGACGATCCTCAGATGCGCCTGGAAGCCTCGAAGATAGCAGCTTGGGATTTCATCGCACAACTGCAACCCAGCGATTGGGTCGCCGTTGTCGCCTATAGCACTACGGCTCAGTTAGTCCAGCCATTGACGACGAGCAGAGGGGTTGTTTCTGAGGCAATCGGTGGGCTTAAGGCATTCGGGTTCACTAATATGAGCGATGGTCTCAGAATTGCTTCGGCCGCGCTTCTGACAACTTCCGCTCGTCCGTTTGACGCTGTCAGGAAAGTCATCGTGCTGCTCAGTGATGGCAACGCCAACCGGCCCGAACCGGAGAGCGCTGCTTGCCAGCGCGCTCTGGCGGAAGCTCAAATTGCGGCTAGCAAGGGTATTTCGATCTTCACCATTGGTTTTGGCCAAGATGCCAACCATGATTTGTTGCAAAGCATTGCAGAAGTGGGTAGAGGTGAGTATTACTTCGCACCGACCAGCAACGATTTACACGCAGCCTATCTGTCGATCGCGCTGCGTCTGCGCAACTTGGCGATCGTAGATGTACTGCCCCCAAACATACAAATAGAATGCCCTCCTTCCCTTCCACGTGACATGTGTGTTGAGGACCCAGGAGGTGATACGACAGTCACTTGGCCTATCTCAGATGATGCCTTGCTTGGGGGAGGCCCACTTACCGTGACCTTCACCGTTACTGTGAACTGGATACCAGGTCAGGTTGGACCAATCAACGGATCTGAATCCTGCCTCCAGTACAATGAACCAGGTGAAGAACCGAAGTGCGATGCATTTGTCAATCCGCCGGTTGTCGTTGGAGGCCGTATGATCACCGGGTTCGTCTTCAAAGACTTAGACCAAGATGGTCGCTTTGAGAATGATGAAGGTGAAGGCGGCATCTCCAGTGTGGTGACCACCAGCAATGGATTCGCGTATGAGACAGATAGCAGCGGTTTTTACATCTTCCGCACTTCGGCTGAACGTATGCTGTCCGTCGCAATTAGGATCCCGCCAAACCACATTACGACCACGAGTGAGGTCACGAGTATCCGACCTTCGTCGGGGACTTATCGTTGGGATTTTGGTCTGTATCCCTCCATTGATGGAATCTCTTTGGCCTGCCGTGCTGAGCCATATCCTGCCTATCATGGGTATTCCACAACGCTCTTTTATTCAGTGACCAATCGGGATCAGGAGGATAGTATCGTTACTGGGACTATCTGCATGGTGGATTCGCTAGGTCGTACTCTTGACGAACAGAGTTTCAGTATGGGTCCAGACAAGACAACTCCGTTACCACCTGCCTATTTCACCGTTCCTCGGGACGTTGTGATCACTCTTACGGCGGTGGCTACATATGATGTTCCGGATACACTGCCAGTCAGTGATCAAATCACAGAGACGTTCTGCCCTACAGACATATATGAGTCTGATGACAATGCTAGGGCCGCTTCTCCGATTAGCCCTGGTAAGACCCAGATTCACGATTTCTACTGGTCCGGAGATGAGGACTGGGTGAGGCTTCGATTATACGCGGGCGACGAATCATTTTACAGATTCACTGCTCTTCCCTTGGGACCTGACGGAGTCCAGTTGTGTCTAAAGCTTCATCGTGAAATTCTTCCTCTGCCCAAATGCAATGACCAGGATTATCAATCTCCAGTGACGATTGGTGATTACCTCTCATGTACTGGGGCAGATTTGTGCGATTATTTCTTGCAGATTTACTCTCCTTCGACCGCGAATGGCTGTGATACTGACTATGAAGTGCGGGTGGACGCGATCACTATGGGGAATGATGCCTTCTTGCCTATAGTGCTGAGAGACTTCCACATGTAGTTGAGCAGGGATGTGGACTCGATAAAAGTCAGCCGTGCGACTTGGTTGCCTCAATCGGTGGACACTGCTTTATTGTTCAAGTACGGCTTCACCACCGGAGGGTGAAGACCGGCTTGCATAAGATCCGATTCTGTTCTGAGCGTCCGCTCACACCAAGATGCCGGCCCCGCCGGTCTGCGATCGGCGGGGCCGGCATCTTGTGATTCCCCCATATCCCGACAGGCCACTACCGCGCTGGCGCTACCTCATGCTGTCGGTGCTGCCGGATACCTGCTGCGCAGCACCTTCTTATCAATCTTCCCCACGCTCGTCTTCGGGATCTCCTTCACCACCACGTAGTGGTCCGGCACCTCCCACGTCGCGATCACCCCGTCGGCCACGAATTTCTCCATGTGCGCCCGCAAGCCCTCGGCAGTGATCTTGCCCTCTGCCCCCTGCTTGGGGACCACGATCGCCAGCGGCCGCTCGCCCCACTTCTCGTCCGGCACCCCGATCACCGCCGCCTCTAACACATCCTCGTGCAGGCTGAGCAGGTTCTCCAGTTCCAGTGAGACGATCCATTCGCCGCCGCTCTTGATCAGGTCCTTCATGCGGTCCACGATCTGCACGTACCCCTGCTCGTCCACGTGCGCCACGTCGCCGGTGTGCAGCCAGCCGCCGGCCCATAGTTCCTCGCTCCGCTCGGGGTCCTTGTAATAGCCTGGCGTGAGCCAGGGCGTGCGCACCACGATCTCGCCGGTCTCCGTCGCGTCCCGCGCTACCTCCTGGCCCGCCGCGTTCAACACCTTCAGGTTGACCAGCGGCACCGGGAACCCGGTCGAGATGGCATAGTCCAAATGGGTGTCCTCGTCCATGGATGGCTTGAGCGTGGCGATGGTCAGGATCGGGCAGGTCTCTGACATGCCGTACCCGGTGTAGACCTTGACGCCCAGTTTCCTGGCCGCCAGCGCCAGCCCCTTGGGCAGCCGCGCCCCGCCGATCGCAGATCGGTGGGGCCGGCAGTTGTGATACCCCCATATCCTGACAGGCCACTGCCCAGCCTGACCCTACCTCACGCCTCCGGCGCGCTCGGATACCGGCTGCGCAGCACCTTCTTGTCAATCTTCCCCACGCTCGTCTTCGGGATCTCCTTGACCACGACGTAGTGGTCTGGCACCTCCCACGTCGCGATCACCCCGTCGGCCACGAATTTTCCCATGTGCCCTCGCAACCCCTCGGCGGTGATCTTGCCCTCCGCCCCCTGCTTGGGCACCACGATCGCCAGCGGCCGCTCGCCCCACTTTTCGTCGGGCACGCCGATCACCGCTGCCTCCAGCACGTCCTCGTGCAGGCTCAGCAGGTTTTAGTGAGGATTTCACGTTTCTTTCACGTTGCGTGCACCTGAGTGTGATATAGTGTGCGTGGTATCAGGTGAATATAGCGGCGTCGTAGCAGCAACGATGATTGTGTTGGCTGGTGGAGGATGGCCTACGTGTCCGCATAAGACAGAGGGCGTCTTCGGTAAGTGCCGGGCATCCTGGCGCGGGGACGCCCTTTGCCCATGGAGCCATTTGAGCAGGCTCTCAGAGGGAGGAAATCGCATCAGGTAGAACTCAGCGGGCTGAGAGGGAAGGAGAGAGGTTGTGAAGCACCGGTTGTCCATGTGCGGCTTCTGCGCCTTTTCATGGATGACGCCATCGCTGCAATACGACAGAGCATGACACCAGGTGCCGGTACATGCCGATCCTTGGTCGATTGTAATTGACCCCAAAAACTAGACCACATGCAAGGTGAAGAAATCAGCATATAATACCAAGCATGGAGGTCATCAAATGTCACAAAGAAAGCGGCGCAGCGCCCAGTTCAAGTTCAAAGTGGCCCTG
>Ga0307378_10008123_pt1 | contig 14006 bp, 13 predicted proteins | sample UN1MG_FD_202238 | JGI IMG/M metagenome (GOLD analysis project Ga0307378, IMG submission 202238) | Soil microbial communities from Risofladan, Vaasa, Finland - UN-1 | ecosystem: Environmental > Terrestrial > Soil > Coastal area > Acid sulfate soil | place: Finland: Risofladan, Vaasa | collected... | reverse complement strand
CTATGATGATACGGTTCCTATTCGCTTCAGTCTCGTTAAGTATTATTGCAGTAATAGAGGGAACAAGAACACCGATACCTAAAAATCGAAATACTTGGATCATTCTACTCATTTCTGCTATACTGAGTTATTCAATAGGAAGTATTTTTTTTGGAGAAGCTGTTCATATAGCAGGAGCAACTTTTATGTCTCTTATATCAACAGCAATGCCATTATTTACAATCCCCTTCTCTTATATTATAAATAAAGAAAGAATTTCAATAAAGGGATTTTTAGGAGTAATAATAACATTACTTGGTGTTCTATTACTTTTTATATGAAAAAATTAAAAATAAAATAAAAAAAAATAGTTAATTTAAGTTACTGAGATAAAATCTTCTTCTGAAACATGTATAATTTCATTATCAACAATTAAAGTCCATTTAAATCTTATTATGATATCGCTAGTTGTACAACTAATAAATCCATTCAAAATCAAACCCTCACCAGAATAAAGAATATCATTAATTAGTGTAAAATTAATACCAGAATATACACCATAACTGAAAGATCTATTTTCCAATGGATAATAAACAGGTGGTACTATAACTGAAAACACCCCACCTCCTTCTCGATATAGTGATAAATTAACTTTGACATCATATCCTGAAGTGATGCTTTCATTTAAATTCTCAACTACTATTCTAAAGCTTGCGAGATCATCTGGTAAAGTCATTGAGTTATCCATTTCAAAATTAAATGCTATTGAATAAATCTTAACATTTACCATAATTGTATTTGATGTTGTATTGCCAAATTCATTAGATGCTTGAACAAAATATTCATAAATCCCAGAATTTAATTCTGAAATAGTATACGATGTTTGTGAATTAAGCAAATTACTTACAATTAAACTATTGTTTCTATAGATTGAATAACTATCAGCAAATTGAGATTCTGTCCAATTTAATATAAATATTCCATCAATGTCAGGATCATCAGCATCAGTTGCCAAAGTAAATGTCCTAGGTTTAAAATTTTCTAAATTATTATAGGCGTCAAAAGCATCAGCACCGTAACCCACTCTTCTAGTAAATGCTTCTACGAATCCTGCCAATTTTAATTGTTGTAATCCACCAACAGTGCTGTAAGTTGGTATATAGTAGTAAACTGAACCCCCAAGTGGATATAGTAGGGTATTTCCATTCCTAGCACCAGAAATTAAGATAATTTCTTGAGTTGCTTCTGTTTCATATGTATCTCTCGCAGTTTGAGGCCCAATTAGATTTTCTGCTGTGTTTCTAGTATGGTAAAACAGTGCTTCTCCGAAATTTTCCCCATGTCTTATTATATACATACCTGCCAATGTTTTAGCCTCTGTACCTTTATACTCCACTAAATCTAACCCAACATATTCAATCCCATCTCCGAGATTTGTTTCGATATAAAAGAGATCTCCATTTTCCGGTCTTTCATGAAAGTCATCCCCTCTCTTCCAAGTTTTTAGTTCTTGGACATGATATATGTAATTTGCCCTTAGCTGCATTTCAAATAAATCCTCGGGATATCTTAACTGGTTTTTTAACCATGCTGGAGAATCTTGCCAATTATAAACATCCATGTAATATTTCCAAGCAAAATAAGTTGGATCATCACTCGATTCAATTAAACTAGGATTTTTATAAAATTCCATTTCACCATTAATTACATCAATTAAACTTATCCCTAAAAATCTTAATATTGGAGATCGTGAATATGAGCCAATATTTATTGACGTATAAATTGAAACTGCATAATACATCTTTTCATTATTACGATCAAAAACTAAATAAGGATCATTGTCTACTCTTAATTGAGGTAAAAGTATATTATTTACTCGGTCTTTAACGTTTCTATTAATTAAAAATTGTTTTTCTCCTCCTTGGAAAACATACCCCCATAGCCCTAAACTAGCTGTATACCAGAAAGCTTCCAAACCCTCAAGTACTCCATCTGGATCGCCATCATAAACGTATATATTATTTGGAATTCCACCTCTCCATTCAGTTCCCAGTAAAATACTTGTATCGTAAGCACCTAAACCCCCAAAAGAATCTTGTACCTCTAAAAATTTTTCACTTTCAGATTCACCAAAAAAGATTGGATAATTTTCATCAATATTAAAAATCGAAGTTACATTAACTAATTCTCCTGTGTTTGTATCCAATGCCAAGAATCCTTCAATATGATCATATAATTCAGTAGAGATTTGCACTGGATCTCCAGAAAATTGTGATAATCTGATTGTTTTTGGTGCGACCCAATATTCAGTTCCATTTAAAAAAACGATATCAGAATCTGCTAAACCTTCATATGTAGTACCAATCTTTGCGGCTAGACTCTGAACAGCAAAAGATTGATCAAATTGCCTTATTCGCTCGATCATTAGTGTATCGTTTGCTGGCGAAGATGATAAAGTGAAATTTTCGATTGGTCTTTCCTCAAAAATGTCTAATCCAGCACACTCTCTGGTCCATAGGATTTCTCTTTGAACTCTTTTACTCCATTCGTATGTAGAATAGACTGATGTATTACTTAATGTGATTGATGGACCAACACTTATTATCATGGGTACTATTATTATCCCTATTACCACTCCAGTCATTATCCATATTTTCATTTCCTTAGGATTTATGATTAACTTAGATCTTGGATTTTTCGTTGATTTAAGGCGACCAAAAATATAAAACAATACCCCAAATCCAATAAGGGCAATAAAGGCTAATATCAATGACCACATCTGTATTAATTCAACCCCATTTAAAGCAAAAGCAGGTAAATAAAGAAAGATTATCCCACAAATCAAACTACCTATTAATAGGGCGTTTGTTAATATATTATAATCGTTTCTTTGCAAGTAATAATTACTTCCAATGTTTAAAATTAATCGAAAAATACAAACTGCAAAAATGTAAAAAATAAGTGGTAAATATACCCTCGTATAAACGAATATAAAATCAAGGTTCATATTATTCTGGTTCATTAAGACATTGAAAGCATCGGTAAAAACAGTAATCGGAGAGATCCCGATTTCCCCTTTTTCTATCAAGTATATAGCCCAAGAAAATTGACCATCAATATCGAGTATAAAGCCTATGCAGTAAAATAGAGCAAAACCCGCGGTCCACCAAAAAATTAAGGCTTTTAGTATCGATGGTTTACCAAATCTTAACCGTGTACCAATAATAGTTAATAGATTTCTATTAGGTGGTAGACTCATTATGATACATCCTATTATCGCCCCTATCAAGGCTGTTTTATTAAAAAAGAAATTGGTTGACCAGAAATTAAGAAAATAAACTTCATAATAACTAATAAGTCCAACCGCTTTATTATCATATAGTTGAGCATTAAGTTTAATGGGCCCAAACCAAGCAGGCCACCACCATAAAATAGATAGAACAACGATAACTATAGCTATAACGGGTAAAGCGATCTTTAGATATTTTTTTATTTTCGGTTTAGATTGAAATATACCAAGTTTTAATAGTTTAGTTTGTGGAGGTTCATCATCAAAAGATTCTCCTCGTTCTAATCTTTCTACTTTCTTTTGAAATTCATATGCTTTATTTATTGCTTGGCAATCTTTACAGTAATAATTGAATTTTTTATGTTTTTCACACGATTTTTTTGTCATGATTATTCAACAAATTTCTTAAAAATAATAATTATTATTATTTAGGTTAAAAATTTGAATACATAAATCGTTTATGCTTAATATTAAAAGAACTATCTAATCTCGAATTAGACAGTTTATTGACAAATTATTACTTAAAAATGTTCTTTTTATTCTTACGCTCTTCATTAGATAAAAAATATAATTATATATTTATATATATATGCAACTTTTATTACACATAAGTATGCATTAAAATGGAATAAATGATTCTTAGGCATAACATTTAAATATATACTTTTATATACTAGATTAGGTATAATTGAATAGTAATTATAAATTAGAATTAAAGGCGAAAAATATAAAATTATGACAATGAAAGAGTTTTATGAAATCTTTTTGGGTCTAATTGGATTTTCGAGTTTAGCAGCTCTATGTATTGCTTTATTGATAATTATGGGTATATTTGTTTAATTTTTCACTCTTTATAAGCTAAATTTCTTTCTATTTTCATCTGTATCTTCATAAATACACCCTTCAGCGACAAGATCATTTTCAATCTTGGCTGTCCATATGGCATGATCTTCTACTAAAGAATCTTTAGACCATTTGGCATACCCGATTAAAATTACCAAATTATCTATTGATTCTACTCTTTTAAAATAATTTTTATAAGTGGGGTAGTTTCTGAAAAATTCTTTCCACCCATTAACCATGTCTCCATAACGATCTCCTCAACGATCAATAAATAGGTGGTCTTTTGTCATGAGATTAGTAAGTCCTTGAATATCTTGATTATTGATATATTCATTAAATTGGAGAGCAGTTAATTTTGGATCTTTTAAGTTCATTATATTTTCTCCTTAAAATCACATTAGGATTTACCTTATATATTATGGTTTTGTTCTAGTTCCGTATAATATAAATTATTCCTAAAATTTATGGTATTTAAATTAAACTTAATTTATGATTAAAATGATTTTCCAATCTATGCCTAAAAAAATAACTAAATCATCATTATTAGTAGCTGTGTATATGGTTACTATATTTCTTGGACTTGGTTTATTTCTTCCTGCCGGAACTTTTCTCTGGCTTGAAGCTTGGATTTATCTTATTATTTTCGCAATCTTTTTCACTATAGTGGTTTTGTATTTTAGTAAACATGACCCTGAGATGCTTCAGCAAAGGGCAAGACCCAAATTCAAAAAAAAATGGGATAAAATTGTCATGATTTTAATGGGATTCGGATTTTTTCCAACATTTATTATTCCAGGATTTGAAAGAAATTATGGGTGGTCATCCATTCCATTCTGGGTTGAAATTATTGGTTTTATAGTACTTACTCTAGGATTAATAGTTATCTTTCTAGTGATGAAAGAGAATACTTTTTTATCAAAAGCAGTAGAGATTCAAGAAGACCGAGGACACAAGGTTATCACTACTGGACCTTATAGAATTGTACGCCATCCAATGTATTTAGGATTTATGTTATTTATTGTGTTTTATTGTTTAGCACTTGGTTCTCTCTATTCGTTAATACCTACTGCGCTTGGAGTTACAGGATTAGTAATACGAACAGTATTGGAAGATAAAATGCTACATAAGGAACTAGGAGGATACTCTGAATATGCTCAAAAAACAAAGAAAAAACTAATCCCTTTAATTTGGTAAAAAATTTAGTAATCATTACAATATATTCAATTTTTTTAATACTTTAAGATTATTTATTCTTTAAATCAGTTAATTCATCTTCTAGCATTTTAAATAAACCAAGAGTGAAAGGCATTGATAGAGAAAAAAGGTTTACTATTTAATAGATCTCATTAAAACCATTGAGATCTTTTAAGTCTTCTATATTACTCTCAATTTCAGCTTTTAATTCTGCTAGTTCTTTGTCAAAATCGACTAAATCCTTCTGAGAATTATAAAATGCATGAACAAAGGCAAATTCTACTGAATTTAATGTGTAGGTAATTTCCCCCGTATTAGAAACTTTATTCTTACGAATTACTTCCGCATCTGTGAGTTTCTTCAATTCTTGCGAAATTGTTCCACGTGATAGTCCTGTAAGTTTTTTAATTTTTTCTTGAGTTAAATCTCTCCTTGTAAGGAAATAAGCCTTAATTTGGGCAAATGCTGTTTTTTGCCCCGTAAAGAAATATGATTTATTCATGAGAAAATCAACTATTTCTTCCTCCATTTTTTCAATCTCAGCATCAAATGTTTCTAATTTACTCATATTTTACCGTTGATTACATTTCTTATAAAATCCGAATCCATGATATGATCTATTAGTCTTTTATGAATTTTTAGAAATTCCATAACTCCAATCAGTCTTTTGGACAATAATTCATATCCTTTTTTACCCTCATAATTATTTAATTCTTCAATAAAGCAATTAGAATTAAAGGCGAAAAATATAAAATTATGACAATGAGAGAGTTTTATGAAATTCTTTTAGGTCTCATTGGATTTTCGAGTTTAGCAGCCCTAGGCATTGTTTTATTGATAATTACAGGTTTATTTATTTAATTATTCACTCCTTATAGGTTAAATTTCTTTCTATTTCCATCTGTATCTTCATAAATACACCATTCAGCAACTAAATCATTTTCAATTTTTGCTGTCCATATAGCATGATCTTCTACTAAAGATTCTTTAGACCATTTTGCATACCCGAATAAAATTACTAAATTACCTCTTGATTCTACTCTTTCAAAATAGTTTTTGTAGGTGGGAAAATTACTGAAGAATTCTTTCCACCCATTAACCATGTCTCCATAACGATCACCTGAACGATCCATGAAAATATGGTCTTCTGTCATTAGATTAGTAAGACCTTGAATATTTCGACTATTGATATATTCATTAAATTGTAAGGCAGTTAATTTTGGATCTCTAAGGTTCATTATATTTTCTCCCTGAAATTATATTGGGATTTACAGACAATTTTCTAGTTTTTTTCTAGTTCCACATAATATAAATATTTCCTAAAATTTATGGTATTTAAATTAAACTTAATTAATGATTTAAATGATTTTCCAAACTTTTGAAGAAGTAATGTGGTTTTTGGTATTTTATCTAATAGTTCTGGTGATAATGGCAATTTTTTTGAGCATAGCATTAAGCTTCTTTAGTAAAGCAAAAAACACAAATTTCGGGCATGTTTTTTTAACGGCATTCCTAATAACTATAACTTTTGCCTTAGCTTTTCTTTATTTAGAAAGTTGGCTCGCTTGGTTAGTGGCATTAATTCTAACTTGGATAATTATTAGTGTCAGCCATAATGTGGGGCTTTTAAGTGCAATAGTCATAACAGTAATAGCTTTCCTAATATACGTTCTCGTTGTCATTTTAATTGGAGCATTGTTACATGTATCTATCGATATTTTACCTTTCTAAATCTCCTTTTTTCTTTTCTTTTTTCACTAATATTTAATATTTGAGAACCTAGTAAACTCAAAATGCTATATTTTTACTTTTCCATAATTTAATGAATCTTTTAAAGTCTTCAACTGAGATTCCTAAATCAGCTTTCTTATTCTTCTTTTTTTGTATATGGTTTGGTTTAGTTCTTAAATCCAATTTCCAATCATAATAAGATTTTGTCACAAGAGGATGATTTAATTTTACTCAAATAAATCAAGAGAGTCCGACAAATTTCAGAAAATTTCAGAAAAAAGGATTTTAAATATTAGTAGAAGTCGAAAATTTTAAATTTCTTATTCTCTTTCGATTCCACAACTAGGGCATATTTTAGCTGATTCTTCTATTTGACTTCCACAAAAGGAGCAATATTTGATTTTTTGTCCTTGAATAATGCTAGGTTCTGGGACATTTTCCTGTCTTGCAGATTTTCCATAGGTTTTAAGCAAAGAAAACAAATGAGAGAAAAGTCCATCATACCACGATTGTTTTAATTTTTCAACTCTAAATATAGTACGGGAAAGAGGGATGGCATCAACTCTAATTAATGTTTGGTTTCCTTCCAGAGTATAAAAATTTATCAGTATTCGCTTTTTCCAGTTTGGATCGTGGCCAGTATGAGTCCTCATAGTTCCTTGTTTTGCTTCAATAAAGGTATGAGGCGTTGATGTTCTAATTTTAGTTTTATATTGACTATTTAACCATTGCATTGTAAGCTCAAATGCTCTTTGAGCATTAATTAGTACTTTTTCTTCGAAAATTACGTTTACGTTAAAAACGCATCAACTTTTTATCACTTATTTACTTATCATAAAAATAAAAACCAACATTAAAATTCTTTTACATATTTAATTGATATTTATTGAATGTATTAAATAAGAAAAGAGCGGAAATATAAAAAAAGAAGAATTTGATATCTAATAAAAAATTTCAGTTTAATCTTTAGAATAAAAATTAAAAGGATTTAACTATTTTCTCGATTAACATAATTAATCGACTTATCTAAGATTTGAAGATATTCCCGTATAGAGTATTTGAATCAAGGATGGACAAAATTCTAAAAAGAATCCCTTGCCTTGGTAAACTTCTTTCAAGTTTGTTTGGCCTTGCTGAACGCTTGATTCTTGAATTATTTCGAAAAATTGACGCGAAATTTAATATATATACGATGGGAATTGTTAATAAATTTATTTTAAGGGGCAGATGGGGTGGAAAAGTTGTTCCTTTAAATAAGAATATTAGTTTTGATTCAAAATTCATATCCTCTCAAGAAATATTAGAAATATTAAAGCGCTCAAAGGTAAGGGGGATTGGTTGGTGCTATTGTAGAACCACTCAACGAAAATATGAAACGCCAAACTGTGATCACCCGATAAATACATGTATTCATTTTGGTTTTGGGAAGTCTCTTTATGAAATACCCTTTAAATCATATAATCTGAAAAAAGTATCAAAAAAGGAAATTGTTGATTTGTTAGAAGAATGCGATGAGAGAGGTCTCGTTCATCAATTAATTTATTTTCCAAATCCACAATTTTACTACATTATATGCAACTGTTGTCCATGTTGTTGTGTTATTCTTAATAAATTTATTAAATATGGTTCTCCGCAGATGATTAAAAGTGATTTTATCGCAAACACTAATTTAAATAAATGTATTAATTGTGGGACATGTGAAACATGGTGTTATTTTGGAGCAAGATATCTTATTGATAATAAATTACATTTCAATTCAATTTATTGTTTTGGATGTGGTACTTGTGTCTCAAAATGCCCTAATAAGGCAATAACCTTAATTTCACAAAAGTAATTTACTGAATTAGAGCATTTTTATAGATTTATAGTGGTTAGAAAATCTTAATCTTTATAATTATTCTTTTCTGGCTAAGTAGAAAAAATATGAAGAAAAAATATGTATATGATTATTTACGAGTTGGAGGTTTTATTAAATATGCTAAAACAGCAGCTCCTACTGACATTAAGCCCATAACTATGAATAGTATTAAATAACTTCCAAAGGCGTTTACTATTGGGAGAGTCATTGTTGCTCCTAGAAATCCTGATATCCCATAAGCAGTGAACACTATCCCATAATTGGGACCTAAATTTTTTGAACCAAATAAATCGGCAGTTGCCGTTGGAAATAAGCTAAAGTTTCCTCCAAAACAGAAATATATGGCACAAGTCATTATTAAGAAGTAAATTTCATTGAAATTCGTTGTAAAGTAGAGAAACAATAGAATTGCTTGTATAGAAAACATTAATAGCATTGATTTTTTGTATGTTATTAAATCTGCCATTTTTCCCCACACAATTCTTCCCAATCCATTGAATAGTGCTGCTAAACTCCCGATTAGCACAAAGTCAGCAGTTCCAATAATATAAATAAGAGTATCGCTCACATCGACTGTTTTTGCAAAAGAAGAATAAGATCCAATTACCATTAATCCTGAAATTGCACTTAATACAAAAGTGGCCCAAAGCATCCAAAATTGTGGCAATTTTATTGTTTGACGTCTTTCAAAATCAAGTCCAGAGATTCCACTTTCTTCCGATGGCGCTGGAGGAATCCATCCTTCAGGCTTCCATCCTTCTGGAGGGTTGCTCAATGTCATTGCGCCTCCGATAATTAGAATTAAATATATAATCCCAAGTACAACGAACATTATGGGGATATTTGGAGATATAGTTGATACAAAATTAGGATGGTCAGTTTCTAGTCCTGTTGGATTAGCAAGTGCTTTTATTATATAATTAAAGATAAATGACCCCGCACCGAATCCCGCAACAGCGATACCATTTATAAATCCCTTTTTATCTGGAAACCATTTACTTGCTGAAGCTATTGGACAAACATACCCAAATCCAATTCCTGCTCCAAAAATAATACCATATGTAATTAATAATCCTACAAAAGTAGTCATCAACGATGATAGTATAACACCAATCCCCAATAGAACTCCTCCAAGTATGGCAACATTTCTTGGACCATATTTTTGCTGTAATTGACCTGCAAAAATCATTGTTATTGCAAAAGACAATAATCCTACTCCAAAAATATACACCGTTAATTCTTTCACTTCATTTAAATAAGGACTAATAAATACAGTAAGTGTTCCCCATGAATATATTGTACCTAGTGCCAGTTGGATAAGAATAGCTCCTATAACAACAATCCAACGATTTCTAACCTTTTGCTTTTCAGACATTTTTAACACACAATAATAATTTTATATGTTTAAGAATTAGCTTTTAGATAAAAATATTCTTTTAATTTTTTAAAAATCGCTCAGCGAGACTTCTATCATTATGATACAAAAAGGTGAATTTATTAGAGGTTATGTGACAAAATTAATTAATATATTGTATATTAACATGTTTTATATCAAACACATCTTTGCGAATTTTATATGAGATTTATTTCTGGTTTAAAGAATCTGTCGAAAAAGAGAATTTTATTTGTTATTATTATTCTTTTTATCGCTTCTTGGTTTTTATTCACTATCATATTTGATGTGTTTTCAAATATTGCATTCAGTAGTTATTTTTTAATATTTCTTGGGTTTTTGGCTGCATTTACATTTATTTTATTCATTATATCCTTTATTATACCTCTTGAAAAAATGGGGATAATAATCATAATTATATCAGCAATTTTAACAATACCTGTTATTTTGATTTTTGGAAGGATTATTTGGCTTTTTTCAATATTTTGTTATATTGCTAATATTGTGGTTACCGCTTTTTTTGCTTTTAAATTCTGTATGGATACATCTACGAAAGCTGATGATTACTTCTATAGAAAAAAAGGTTCCAGAATATTAACACGGATAATAGAATTTGTTATTTTTTTCCTTCTGAGTTGGTGGTTTACCTCTTTAACTATTAGATTTTTTGTGAGTTTCCCTAATCCAGGTGTTCAAAGTTTAGCAAGAGTCTTTTTTAATCTATTCTTGATTGGATTAGTATTATCAGGAATTGCCTTTATTAGATTATTATTTACGAAAAAGTTTGCGGCATATATTTCTTTTTTTAATGTGTTAACTTTCTTTTATGTTCTCTATCTAATTGTTGACCTTTGGTCCGAATTTATTTTTCTTGATACTGTGGGCTATGATATTCTAGCATTTTTTATTGATTTTCTTTTATTTTTATACATAATTGGATCTATTTATGAAAGAGTAGATTACATAAAAGAAAAACTTAAAATCTTTAGAGCTGATACAGTAGCATTATTTATAATTCTAATGAAGCTTATAGTTCAGATTATAGAGATTTTAAGAGAACTTTTTCCTCCCCCTGATGTACTTCCAGGATTAGTACTTCAAGCCCAAATATTATGGATTTTCTTTGTGATTTTTACGCTAGTAGTGGGAATATACACTATTTTTAAACATAAAGAAGGAAAAAGCTCTTAAAAGAGTTTGAAAAGAATTAAAAACTAAGTTAAAATTTTTAAGTAGAAATCACTAATAAAAAATAAATAGATTTAATTATAATATATGAAAATGAGTGAAACTAAGTTAAATCTAAGAAGGAGCATAAATTTCAAAAAATTAATTATAATTCTTTTTAGTATAATTAGCCTAGTAGCAATAATCACAATTGTAACCATACTATTCCTCAATGCGGTGAATAATGACATACCTGATGGAGGTTGTGGATGATTGAGTTTTATATTTCCTCCTCAAATTATAAATTCAGTGATAAATTATCTTGTTGATTGTAGTCTTGACCAATCGTATCTATTCTCAATAATTTTAATATAAAATCCTAGTGGAATGACCCTTGCTAATAAATGCAAGTAGCAAGTAGACCTACCTTGCCCAGGTTTCGGAATAAAAAAAATTAATTTTAAGAAAAACCCCATGAAATTTTATCAATCGGTTTCATCTGCATAATTCTTCGCAAGTCCGGATCGGTTGGACTTAGATCTTCGCGAGCCCATGTTTTATACTGGGGATATTTTTCAATGAGTTTAATCCATCCTTTCATAAAACCTTCAGATTGCCCTTTATTGTTCAATAATTTAAAATCCATTTTTACGAGCATGCCTCGTAAAATAACCCATTGCCCATTCTTTTCCTCATATTCATCAAAAAGTATTGAAACTTTACTATTTTTATCAAGATTACGTAATCGTTTACTAGTTTTGCGTAATGATGTGAAAAATAAATGGTCATAGAAAACAAAACAAATTGGGACTATATGAGGAAAATCATCTTCAGAATTGATTGTAGCAATTCGAGCTACTCTTAAATTAATAAGAAAATTTTTTTCTACCTTAGAGAAAAATGATTTATCTTCCATAAAAAGTTCTAGCTCCTTTTAAGATTAAAATTTATTTTTTTAATTAATTCTTATACACTATAATATAAAATTTTAATATATAGGTTAATTTTGAGGTATTTATGGTAAAAGTATTATTATCGGTAAATGAAAGGAAAATTCCGTTAAAGGATTTCATGCAAGAGATGCTGTCGAATATAATTCAGGGCTATTTAAAAACAACTAAAGGAGTTCCTGAGAACATCGAAAATATCAAAATTGAAATAGACCTTTAAAGTTTGCATTTTAAGTGTTTCAAATCCTTCTAAAATAAAAAAAAAAAAGAATTTTTATAGTTATAGTTCTTGGATTGCTTTTTCTTTAGCGATTCTTTCTTCTTCAGTCAGTTCTGCTTCTCCTCTTTTAACTAAGAACATAAAAATCAAAGCAGCAATAAAGAAGAATGAGCTTACTAGAAATAAAGTATAATTACCAAGCATATCTATTAATGAACCTACCATAAATGGTCCTAATATTGCCGCCATAAAACTAAAGAAATAATATACACCTGTATAAGTTCCAATCTTTTTGCTTGTAGGAGCCATCTGCCATACTATAACGATTGAATTGATATTAATAAATCCCCAACCAATACCTGCTACAAATAAGATTATTGTAATTACTGTAACTGTTTGGACTAAAAAGCCAATTATTAGTGCACTAATAAAGAGGACTAAACCGATTTTGATTGTGAGTCTTCTACCTATCTTTGAACCCAGTATCCCAGCGGGAAGTGCTGAAAGAAGAAAGGCAATAGCTACATACATCAACATGAAACCTGCATCACCACGCGATAAACCCAATACATCCATACCATAAACTGTAAAAAGAGCTTCTAACGCTTGATATCCGACAAACCAAGAAAAAATTGCTAAAAGCATAAATAGTGTAGATTTATCCTCTTCTGATAAGATGTCTTTAAAACTTTCGATTAGATTAGGTCTATCTTTTTTATCTATAATTTTTTGCCCTTCTACTTCCTCCCTTTCTAGAATTAGTTTATAACTATAAGATTCCTTCTCTCTTATTGTGAATAGTAAGACAATTAAAGAGGCAGCCATAATAATTGCAACCGCAAAAAATGCTAGAAATAAACTAATCGGTACGAGGAATTTATTAAAGAGGTATGCAATCAACGCTCCGATTCCACCCATGAAGTTGATAACAGCGTTTCCTTTAGTTCGATTTACAGGTTCTACGAAGTCTGGCATAAGTGCTACTGCTTGTGATCTATAGGATGCCATGCTTATATTAAAAAAGAACATCCATATGAGTAAAAGCCATAAAGGATCTTGGGCAGAATTAATGGTTGAAATCATAACAAAGAATATAGCTGCAAGAGGAATTCCAACAATCAAATAGGGCATCCGCCGACCAAGTCTTGTTCGTGTATTATCTGAAACTGTACCCATAATAGGTTGTATAAAAACTCCAATAATATTGTCCATTGCCATCCACGCGCCTACAAGAGCGTAAGATCCTAGATACTCAAATAGAGTAATATTAACCTGTGTATTGAACATTGACCAAGCTATACCAGTTGTAAAAAATGCTAATCCAATAAAAGTGGTTTGCTTTAAATTAAATTTTTGTTTAGTTTCTGACATATTTTTAATCA